>Ga0265338_10001018_pt1 | contig 47077 bp, 78 predicted proteins | sample 42126metaG_FD_193579 | JGI IMG/M metagenome (GOLD analysis project Ga0265338, IMG submission 193579) | Rhizosphere microbial communities from Carex aquatilis grown in University of Washington, Seatle, WA, United States - 4-21-26 metaG | ecosystem: Host-associated > Plants > Roots > Rhizosphere...
TCTTCTCGGTGGAGATCGTGGTAGGAATAATCAAACCAGTCCGCGCACGACTTGCCCGCCAGCGTGAGTGGAAATACGCGACCCGAAAGGTCCCAGCTTGAAAGAACAAAACCCCCGTTGCTGACCTCCGTTATCCTTCCTTCCTTGGTTTTGGTGATTTGTTGAACTTCGTGTTCGAAAAGCACCCAGTCGCCTTCGGAAAATTTCGGCATTTGTCTCTCCTTCGTTTCCAATTATACCACAGTTTTTGGTTTGTCAAGCGTCCTTCCGGTAAATAATATCACAAAAACCGGACGCGGCTAACGGCAGTTCGCCTTTGTACCTTTCGTGCGGAGTTGCAAGACACTGGCAGAGTTCGTCAACCCCCAAACTCGACCCTTCGTCCACCAAGCATATTGCTTCGTCGTACGTTGAGCCACATACTTCAAACCCCATTTGGTCGGCACGCTTGAGCCCGTCCACTAGGATGTCTCGGGCTTCCCCCTGATCCGCGTTTTCAACCAAATGCCTGCCAAACGTGTCGGTTTCAACCCACTGTTTGGTTTTGGGGTCTTTGGCTTTGTAGAAGATCACGTCTTGGTCGTATTCTCGGGTTACGGTCCTGCCGTCTTTGATTCCGGTCCACGTTTTGTGTTGAGTTTCGACGCGGGGGCTCCAATAGAAAAGTGGGCGTTTCGAGGGAAGCACTAACTCTAAAACCTTGTCAGAATGGCACTTAAATGATAGCCTTGGTTCCTGAATTTTGCGTCCGAGTCTCTCGAACAAATCAAATTCCCATTTAAGTTCTGGAACCCCCACACCTGTCAGGTGACCCTGGTGCCGGATAGCGAACGCGGCAGCGCGTTCCATGTCTTTCCACAGCCATGTTACCTCGACCCAGGCTTTGCGGAGCACAGCGATAGCCTTGGTAGCTTCTTCTTGAGTGAGTTCTATGCCCATGTTTTTGGCGTACCCACGGAGACCGGTTAGGTATCGCAGCCCGTTGGAATCGGTTCGTTCTTCACCGGGTCCGAGAGCGTAGCCGCCGCCTAAGACAGGAGCTTTGCACACCGTACGTTTGCTCTTGTCCCCAGCTTCGTACTCTGCTAGCAGTTCTTCGTAGGACTGCTTGTACATCTCGACAGCAAAGGCCAAATAGGGGTCTAATCCCTTTTGAAAAACATCTAGGATGGCTGGGCATCGGGCCAAAAATCCTAATACACGATTTTCGATTGCGTTGAGGTCTGCGACTACGAATTTCTTACCTTCCGGGGCCCGAAAAGCAGAGCGTTGAACCCCGGCAGCTACGTCCAAAGGATTACCAAACTGTTTTACGATCTCATCGTAGTCCATTTTTCGGACAAGATTGACGGCTAGATCGAGCCGCTTCTCGACTTCTTTGGTGGGCTTGAGCAAGTTGCCCACGTTGACCCCGTGAGCAGCCCATCGGCCCGTGTGTGCGCCGTAGTAGGTGTATTGGTAGCGCAGCCGGGCATCCACAGCGGTCATGTCAGCCAACGCCGTGTACTTTGAGATGCTGGACTTGGCTGTTTGCAGACGCAGTTCCAGAACCTCTCGGCATTCTGAAGTCAGTTCACACTCTCCGGCCAGAGCCCGGGCGATAAAATCTTTGCCCAACGAGTCGAATAAATACCCTTGAGGTTGAACCCAATTTAGTACCTGATTCCGGCTCTCAACATTATCGAGCCCAGTTAATTCCTTCATTCGGGCAAGCAACGGTTGCCGAGTTCGTAGCGCAATTTCCCTAGCGTTTTGGACCAGCAGCAAGTCCACAGGCCACCCGGTCTCGTTTATTTTTGCGTCGAGCCCCCACGTTTCCCACTCAGAATCGGGCAGCGGAAATTTCCGCATCTTGTGGGCAGCGGCCCGCTCTGCGATTACGTCCTGTACGCAGTAACGGCAGAATAATTCCCAATCTTTCGGATGTGTTCTCCAATCGCAGAAGGTAGGCTCGGCAGTTCCAAATAATGTTTCGTATCCGCCTTCATCTTCGGGTTCTGAAAATAGTTTAATTAGTCTATCGCCGTCGGGGTTCTTTGCATTCTTTCCAGACAACCCCAACAGCCGTCCAGCTTCCCCTAGATCGCCGGGAAACGACAGCGCCCGAGCCATGCACATCGGGTCGCGGAATTCCTGAATTGGTTTGGAAATACCGAGAACAGACGCAGAGATCACCCTCTCGAACGTCGCGTTCCAACTCCAACACTGGACAAAAGGATCGAGCAGTGCGTCTTCTAATTCAGTGGGAATTTTCGGGTCGAGATGTGGTTGCCAGAGCTTGGGGGATTTGTCGTTGATGGCGTAAGCCGCGAGAAGGACCTGTGTCGATTTGTCGTGGACGTAGTTGTCCAGCCCGTAGGTGTCTAAATCTACGCAGGACCGACTCTCGAAATCGAGCCACAGCTTGTCCATTATTCGGACTTTTTCCCCAACACAGCCCACAACACAAAAATAGTGATCCCGCCGACAGGGACGAAATACGCCCCACTATCGCCCACAACACACGCAAAGAATCCCGCAACGACACCTAGCGGCACAAACAGAAACCAGAACTTCCTGAGTTCAGATGCCTCGGTTTTCTTGCGGTCGGGTTCGGGGTCTTCGACTTGATATGCTAGGTAATTTGGAATTTGGTTCATAGGTTCTCCGCGAGTTGGTACCCGCCTTTTCCGTTTGATTTGAGAGAATGCCAAAGCTTTCGGACGCTTCTTCCATCAACGCGAAGCGGGGTGTCCGAAGGGGTTTTGCCGAGCACGTAACGTCGGTCCCGCTCTCCAGTGTCATACAGGAGCAAGCTCGGGTCATTTCTTAACCAACGAAGCAATGTGTCGATGTCTTGTATTTCAGGTTTGCTCATAACTCCTCCCCAGCAGACAGCAACGCGGCTTCAGCGATTTCCCGTGCGTAGCTTGAAGCAAATCCCCGAATATTTCGGAGAGCTTGGACCAGCTTCTCGTAGTCCGAATAATGGACAAGAGGTCCGTCGGGAGTTTCTTCCAAATGGCCGAACGGTCGTAATCGCACTGTATATCGTTGTACACTCACTGCACACCTCCTGCAAAAATCGCGCTCAACCCGAGCATCGAGATTGTAAATACCCATTGGAGTTTGGTCATGGTTCCCTCACGGCTGGAAAAGTTTTGCGTACTTTGCGTAATCGCTTGCGTCCAACTCAAATCTCTCTGTTACGGTGCCCGGTCGTTTGTCGTGGAACAGATACCAACTAATCATACCTCTGCGTCCGTGCTCCATTCGGGAAAGCTGGTTACAGAACTCGTTGACGAATGTGGTTGCGTAGTCCATCAAAGTTTAATCACGTAGCCGCTCTGCACGAGAGCAAGAAACGCGCCCCAAATAGTTAGGCCCCATAGCAGGACCTTGACAAACGTGTTCGGCCAGTCTTTGCTGTTCCAAACGATGGCGGCTAGAAAGAACAGCACGGTTGTTGAGTACAGATACCAGTTCATAGTTCCTCCTTGGTTGCGTAGTCCATTACGGTCTAACTCCGGGGTCAGTTGGAAGCACCTTGTAATAGGATTCCTCTCCCCAACTGTCTAGAGGAGATACCCACAATGTCAAGGGCTCCGGCATAGCTAGGGATAATTCAACAGCGTTTCCCGTCTCGCAGACGTTCCATAACTGCGTCTGGTTCAGAAGGCGCTTGACCTCGGCCATTGAAGTTGCAGCCATTACGAAACGGGCCTGTTGATGAACTCCTGGGTTACGTTTGTCGTACCACCACCCTCCCCAACCGTAGACCTTAATTTTTCTCGCCATTCCCTCCTCCTCCTTTCCATTATTCGGACAACACCGCGTGAAGTTCAGCCCAAGCCTGAGTCACGTATTGTTCGAGTAAGTTTGTGGTGGACGACGTGCTTCTCTTTGGCCACCGCGCTCCGTTTCGCATACCGTCCAAGGACCTCTGGATGAAGTGGGCGATGATTTCTCTTTCGGGTAAGTCTTCGCGGTAGGTTCCCTTCTTTGCGAGAACCTGTTTCCACACAAAGATTCGCCCCGCTGATTGAAACGAGGTTTCGGCGGACCAATAGATCGCGGAGTAGGCATTGTCAGCTAGCTCGTCGCGCCAAGAAGAGATGCTCTCCTCTTCTCGGTCTACGATCAGTTGAGCTTCCTTTTCCAATTCATCAAGTGTAATCATATTTTCTCCTCACGACTCCATTATACCACGAATTCGTTCTTGCTGACCGCTTGTCCATTTTGCGTAGTGGCGCTCGACGGTTTGGTGCGTATCTCCTATTAGCTGGGCCACATCGAACAGTGTCAAACCCCGCGCCAGCCAATGACAAACCGCGTAGTGTCGGAAGCGATGCGGGTGGCAGTTCTCCACCCCAGCTTTTTCTCCCCATCCCCGGACCATTTTGTACAGCTTGCCGGTTCGTGTGCCCGGGAACAGCAGCGGTTCCCCCTCGATCTCTAAACCGGACAGCGCGTTCCGCAGCGGAACGGGTATCGGAATCTCTACCAGCTTCCCCCTCTTGGCCGTCCGCCAGGTTAGGGTGTAGGTCTTGAAATCAAACGCCGACCACCTGAGATCAACCACATCACCGCAACGCAGCCCGGTGGACTTGAATACTGCGAACACCGCTTTTTCCGTCGGCGATTTTTCTACCAATTCAAGCAGTCCCATTTCTTCATCGGTAAACGGCTGGACAGGCTCCGTCACAACAGGCAGCTTCGGTTTGTGACTGAGCGGAGATTTGGTGATCCACCCCTCTTCGATTGCAAAATTAAACAACGCCGACAGCACCACTATGTCTGTAGCGATTCCTCGTCCGCTTCCGCCCTTGTCTGAGATCGTTTCCCTGCGCCAGAGCAGATAATTTTCGACTGTCCCCGGGGTCAGGTCCGCAATTGTTTTGAATCCCACCCGAATTGTCCAATCGAAAAACGTTTTGGTGTTCCGGTCGTAGTTCTTCCGGGTCGATGAGCTAATCTGAACCAGCTTTCTGCGCCGGTCGATAAACTCGTAAAATTTCTGCTCTAATTCTGTCAGCTTCAACGGTTCGTTCGGCAGCACCCCTTCAGTCAGTCGCTTGAAACTGGACACGGGCAACGCTGCCTTGAGTTCGGTCCACGTCGCGCTGCGCGGTCCGTCTGCCAACGCAAACTCCACGCGGTTAGCCAAACGCGCTGCGGCTTTGGCGTCAGAGGTTCCGAGCGAACAACGATGCCGGACCCCGGCGATTACCGAGTCGAAATGGTAGGTGGAGCCGCGTTTGGTTACACCCATTTACTTCTTGACCTTCTTGGTTTTGGGACGAGCAGCCATAATCATTTTGGTGAGCAGCTTGTTATTTGCAGACTCAGCGGCAGATCGAGCGGCAGATCGAGCGGCAGACCAAGCGGCAGATCGAGCGGCAGACCAAGCGGCAGACCGAGCGGCAGCGGCAGACCAAGCGGCAGACTCAGCGGCAGACCAAGCGGCAGACCAAGCGGCAGACCAAGCGGCAGATCGAGCGGCAGATCGAGCGGCAGACCAAGCGGCAGACTCAGCGGCAGACCAAGCGGCAGACTCAGCGGCAGACCGCAAAGATTCGTCCCCCGTTTCTAAAAACTTGCGAGTCACTTCTGGAAACACACCAAATTTCTTTTCATCCCATGCTTGCAGAACGGCATCGAGAGCAACTTTGCGTGCAAATTCTTTCAGAACCTCGGTTGCATCGAACCCCCACTCAGCCTTACGCTTTGTGGCTACGGATTTGTCGTTTCCGTGTACCACAGTTCCTGATAACTCGACACGCCAAATATAGGGCCCTGATGCGTAGTTGCAGGCATCCAAGAGATTTTTGCAAGCGTGCAGTCCTTTTTTGCACAGCACAACTGGACCCTCCACGGTCAGAGTTTTTCCAGCCACAACCTCGCGGTTATCCTGGTACCGCAAGAGCTTATTTGTTTCGGTGAAATGCCAGCCTTTCGTAATCCCTCAATTCCGTCCATTATTCGGACAGTGTTCCCTTCGATTTTTCTCTTAGGGTGGTTAGGTACCGGCCCACGATACGGTGGGCACAATCCTCCCCGCAGACGTGTTTCGATCCTGGTTTCTCAGCAGCTTTAGACCACTCTAGAAAATACGGAGCGCCTTTCGCGTGGCGGAGTTCGAGCCAATGATTTGCCAAACCTCGTTCGGCGCTGCATTCTTCGCACTTGACGGATAGTTCGATCACTCGGCCCTCTCGTCAAAAAAGATAATCCGTCCACCGAACAGTTCTCGATAATTTTTGGCGTGGGCAAAGTTCATTCGCTGAGACCGCTGTCCATCCGGGTATAGAACCCGAAACCTTCCTCGCAGCGATTGTCCCGCGAAACCTTCGGAAGTCTGAAAGAAGTCAAGCACGCGATAATACAAAAATCTCATCGTTTTCTCCACTTCTCCATCTTAACACAAATCGCGGCCCTCTGTCTGACATTCTCTTTCGAGTACGGCCTAGTGGCTAGGTACAAACGTAACCAGGTTTCCCGCAAGTGTTTCATTGCGTCACGGTACTCCATGCCGTTGGACAGTTCGATAAATTCTTGAGCGAGGTTGTCCATTATTCGGACACCGTTTGGCGCACATCCTCGTCCCGCAGAGCCCGTGTTTCTTGGATGAGATATATCGGACAGAAGAGGTAGGGGAGAGAGCACGCAGCCGAATACGCTGCGCCGATGTCCTCGTCCGTTACCCGCGCTTTGTCCGTGTGACTGTAGGACCGAGCCAAGGATCGGGCAAGGGCGTACATGTCCCTAGATTCTACGGTAATTGAAATCACTTCCCACCTCGTTTCGCTTTCCTCGCCGCCAGCTTCTCGGCGCGTTTCTGTGCTACGGCTCTCGCTACGGCTCTCGCTACGGCAGAATTGTAAACAGACGCGGGTGTGATCTCGTACGATCCGCGCAGTCCTTTGAGCCGGACACGGATGCCGTAAGGCGAGAGGTCGAAAATTATCTCGCGCAGTTTGCCTCGCTCCCGAACAGTGTCCGAAAATTCCAGCACACACCGGGTTTTACGTTTTGCTAGGACGCTCATTCGGCCTCCGTTGCAAGTAGGTAGGTTCGTAAATCAGTGATGAGTTGATTAGCGGTGAGGGCTGCTGGCTTGAGACGACTCTCGTAGTGCCGAGCCTCCATGAGTTGCGTTTGCAGGAGGTTCGCCAGTTGCACAAGTATGTTCGCCTTGGCCCTCAGAGTTTCGATGGATTGCGTTGTCTGCACCGTTTCCTCCACTACATCAAGTATACCACGCTTGTCAAGTGCGGTCCATTATTCGGACAACTAAAACAACATCCGGTACAGATGAATCCCCAACCAGATCACCAGCCCCCATAATCCAAGGCTGATAGGGACTGCCCACAGCAGACCTTTCATGTTTCCTCCAAACCATTTAGCGTTACCCACCAGCGCCGCGAGGAGGCATGGTTTATGCTGGCACCCGGCAAGCCGGGGTTAGTAGTCTCGTGGCACCCGGCAGAGGTCTTCGCGCAGATGCCCGACTCCGAGGTGCTTGTACGCTGCGTACTTGCGGGCAATAGCGTCGTCTTCTCGTTTCATGCGGGCTGCTTCGATCTCAGCCCAGGTTGGTTGTGGTTGTGAGACGAACATCAGTTTTTCTCCTCGAATTCGGCCAGATGCTCCTGCGCCGATTTCAGTTCGCGTTGTAGGTGGTTTCTTTCCTGACTGGTAATGGGCTGACTGAGCCAGATGGTGATTCGCTCAATTTCGCCCCGGTAGAAGTCTGCGTTGTAAACTGTGCTGCGCATGTTAGCTCCCTTGGTTGCCGTTGTCGGCGGGGTCGTAGGCCATGTCCTCGTAACGTTGGTCGGCCCAATATGCTGATAGTTCGTCTTCATCTTGCAACAGCGGAGGGGTATCTGCGGGGTCTAGACTGTGTTTCGATCCGACCCGCTGAATAGCCTTCCCCAAGCCCTCGCTGTCGCCGCCCAGGAGTCCAATTCTCATCCCAACCTCCGTCCATTATTCGGACTTTTTGGTTACTGCTACCTTGGGTACCCATCTCCCGTCATACCCAAGGTTTCGCCCCTACCAAAAGGCTCATCAGGCAGCTTTACAGTTCGTGTTCTTCGGCTTCGATTTTGGTGAGAAAGAAGTGGATGCCGTGTGAGCAAACGTTCCACCTGTCCTCGTCCCACCCATCCGGGGTCACTGTTTCGCCTTTACGGTACTCGGCCCGTTTGTACCCACCGCCTGAGTAGGCTATGTCTGCCCCGATTACGTCCAATACAACCACTTTGGAAGCGCGGCACTTGCGTTCCGATCCGTGGCTCCTCTTGGCGTCTTCGGGAATGAGCAGTTTGACGATCACATTGCCTGCGCATTTCTTCCAGCCCTCAAAACTGCCTGTTTCAGGGATGAATTGAACACGGGCCAGAGCAGACTCAGCGTTTAACGCGCCCTGCAAATACGCGCCCCGCAAATCCACGCCCTGCAAATCCACGCCCTGCAAATCCGCGCCCTGCAAATACGCGCCCTGCAAATACGCGCCCTGCAAATACGCGCCCCGCAAATCCACGTCCTGCAAATCCACGCCCTGCAAATCCACGCCCCGCAAATACGCGCCCTGCAAATCCACGCCCTGCAAATCCACGCTCCGCAAATCCACGCCCCGCAAATCCGCGCCCTGCAAATACGCGCTCCGCAAATCCGCGCCCTGCAAATACGCGCCCTGCAAATACGCGCCCTGCAAATACGCGCCCTGCAAATACGCGCTCCGCAAATACGCGCTCCGCAAATCCGCGCCCTGCAAATACGCGCCCTGCAAATCCGCGCCCTGCAAATCCGCGCTCCGCAAATCCACGCTCCGCAAATCCGCGCCCTGCAAATCCGCGCCCTGCAAATCCGCGCCCTGCAAATACGCGCTCCGCAAATCCGCGCCCTGCAAATCCGCGCCCTGCAAATACGCGCTCCGCAAATCCGCGCCCTGCAAACTCTTTGATTGTTTAACTGCGTCAACCACGGCGTCTTTGATTGAAAGAGCCGCAGACGTGAAGAGTACTGCATTGTGCACGTTCTTAATATCCATTGTTCCTCCAAACCTTTTTGCCGTGAGGCGATTACTCATTAAGAGTACCACGAGTTTCGGTTAGTGTCAAGCCTGTGGATTGCATTTTTCGCAGGGGCACCGGAGCGAGAAGCACTGACTGTGCCTACCGTTCCGGCAATTCGCGCAAGGCTCCGCGTTCTTTACCGTGTACGGGTTGACCTTCGGTTTCGGTTTGCGCCGGACAGCTTGAGCTAACGATCCCGGCTCAATTCTCAGAGCTTCGGATTCAGGCATCCAGCGCGGGGGGTGTAGGTTGGGGAGGTTCACAGGGACGCCGCCTCTGCAACAAGCCGGTCACAGTAGGCAAGAAATTCGGCATCGTCGCCCCCTTTGGGATAAGGCAACTCAGATTCAAAAACATCACCCTCCCACCCGTCAGCCGTCCTAACCTTGAACATGCGCTCTAGGTCCGGGTCGTCGTGGTAGTCGGCCTCGGCGCGGGTTAATGCTCTGACCACCACAACCTCTTGCCCCGCGTGTGCCGTGTAATCGGGAAGCGTAACAAACTCCCTCGGATATTCAAAAGTCGTTTTCACAATCCCTCTTTTCCTAACCCTATTCGCCAGTCCATTTTTCGGACTGCCCACCTGTCGCTGCGCGGAAGCTGGGTTATTGACAGGCACCCGCGTGAGCGGGGTTAAAAGGAGCCTGGCTCGTCCTTGGAGTCCTCGGTAAACTTGACGAAGGCCGAAACAAGATTCTCGGCGGGGTCAAGACCGTTGACGCGAATTCGATGAGACCGCAGGACGGCGACTGCCGCGTTGTACGCCTCGTTGACCGCTTCACGAAAATCATCGTCCGCGCTTTCATAAATGTCGCGGTACCGGGTCAAATTTTGATCCAAACTCATGCTCCCTCATTTCTTGCCCATACCGGGCCGGGTTAGTTGTGCCGTGTGGTGGGGTTACTTGACTGCGCCTCCGCTGGGTCCGTTCGTTCCGGCAATGTATCCCAGCCAGCGTTCGCGGTTGAAGCGCGGGTTTTGCTGACTGCAAAAATCGGCCAGCGTTTCCAGCGTGTCTCCCTGAATGGGAATGTTTGCTTTTCCCTTCGTTCCGTCTTTATCGGTTCCCCAAAATGCGGTTCGATTGAATTCGCGGATTGTGTCCGCCAGCGCGATAAAATCCTTCTTTGACATTGACATACGTTCCTCCAAGGCAATTTGTAGAGTCCAACAACCCCGCCGCGTGAAGGCTTGCCAATAGGGTCAACCGGATTACGCGCCGGTTCGCGTGTCCATTATTCGGACTCGGTTTCCTCGCTCTCCTTCCCCGTGCAAAGTCTGCCACCACATCCACTCTCGTCGTGGTCGTTCTCTTTCTCCTCGGCCTCGTCGCCGTAGTACGTTTCGTCGCAGTCCGGGCAAGTCCACTGGTAGGCTTCGATGATCTCTTTCCCGCAATCCTCGCAGGTCAGACCATCCGCTCCAGCGTACTCTTGGGCCTCGTACGCGCTCATGGCTTCGCCCATTTTCGTTTCCGGGTTTGCCTCACCGCATTTTCGGCACAGCATACACCCATCGTGACAATAGGCGACTATGATTAACTGCTCTGCACTCAGCATCTTATCCCCTCTCTAGTCCATTAGTTTTAATCCATCTGCGCCGCGTGGAGGCTGGACTATGCAGACAACCGGGATTCCGCCCGGTACGGGTTAGTAACTGCGCCAGTCTTTCACGTTTGTTTTGTAGATGCGCTCGAATTCCTCCGCGTCCTCGTCGCTCTGGTTAGGCATCGGGAGGCTCCTCAGTTCTGAAGTTCTGTGAGCGCGGTTTGTGCTTCGTCTAATCCCTCTGCCTTGCCTGAGATAAACGCGGCGCGGATGATCTTCTTGAGCGCGGTCTTGCTGAGATTTGCTGTCCAGAATTTCTCGGCGTGATCCTGCGCGAACTTTTCTGCTTTGGTCATTTGGGTGCTTCTCCTTTGGGTTGAGTGCGAGCGGTTCGTGAAATCTTTAGTTCAAATTCGATGATGGGGTAATCTTCGTCATAAGGCATTGCCGGGGGTTCGTTTGGTATGCAAGCGATTGCTTCCTGCTTCGCAGTCTCGAACCCGTAGAACCCCCAGCATGAGTCGATGTGATCCCCGTCGCCGTCTTCGATGGTGTAGCCCCACACGTCGCCACTAAGGTACTGATTCCATGTTTCGACCATACCCTCTGCGTATTTGAACGGGTCGGGTATCTCGGATTCATCCTTCGTGACTAACAGGAACCCAATCTGCCCCGAATCAAACCCCATGTAGTATTCCTTGAGGTCCGAAACAATGGACAGGTGAACGCCGGAATGAATCAGCGCGTTCAGCTTGTAGACGTGGTGCGTCTTTTCCCATTCTTCCAGATTCTCGCCCACCGTGTCCGCCGTTTCGCCGTCAGGTCCATCGACTTGAAAATACCGATTGCGGGTTGTGACGATAAAGGCGTGCTTATCCTGATTCTCGCGGGGTGATTCAGCGTCTTCATCCTGCTCGATCTTCACGAGATAGCCGTTTTTCTCAAACTGTTCCATCTTCGCTCCTCTCACTTCAAGATTACTTTACACCGTTTGGAAAATCTTGTCAAGTGTTGGTTGTGGAAAACTACCGCAAAATGTTTAGTGTGAGATTCCCTAACCACTGAGTTAACCGGACACGATCCGGCAACTCCTCCACGTTCCAATCCTCGACAAAGCCAGGATGACCGGGAATAATCACCACCAGACGTTTTGATCCGTTCATCATGGTGCGGAGTCGCGCACGTTCCAAGATCAGACGGGCACCCCATCCTCGGTAGGTTTTCTGCGTTCTCTCGATCATATTCTCTCCGTCGTCTGCATCTATACGGGCTGCGAACCGTCACGCCGTGAGGCGAGGCTGCATTACGGCCATTAGGCCGGTTAATCTTCGACTAGCTCCAGCGGTTCGATGAAATACCTCCGCTCAACCCCGTCATTCAGTTTATCTGCCTCCGCTTTGATGCGATTGATAGCCGCTTGAGCCTCGCCAGTGGAGTCATACGGCCCGAATGTTTCCTCGCCGTAAAGATCAGACTGCGTAATTACCTGATATTCCATTTTCGATGCGCCTCCTCTGCGCCGTGCGGTGACTGTCCATTATTCGGACAGCGGATTACCAGCGTGAAGATAGAGTGATGGAGTCCGGTTGCCACCAGATTTTATTGCCCCCGGTAGACACGCGAACGTCTGTCAACTCTGCCCCCTCCGTTTCCGTTTCAACACGTACCGGAATATTGCGCTGATCCTCCGGTAACTCCCCTAGCTTGTCTATCAACTCTTGTACCGTCATGGTCCTAAACCTCCAATCTGGTTAGATGAATTCCGCTACCACCGGAATGTCGAGCAGCAGGACCGATTCTTGCTGGTTCGCTGCCTTAATTTGCTTGGCGATTGACTCAGCTACGCTCTTAGGTATGCCTAACAGGTCAATCGCTAGACTCGCTTCGCGCTGGCCCTTCCAGCATCCTATCGACGGTGTTACGGTGTACCCGTCAACCTCTGCGTCAAGAATCCTGAAAATGGACTCCCGGTTTTTATCCTCTGTGTAGATGCGGTACATGGTTCCTCCTCAATGCTCCAGACTTGTGACTGGACGCTGGTGCATTACCGGCCCAGGTTCGGGCCGTCACTCTGCGTTACTGCTCTGACCGTTTCCAGTCCGCATACTCCGAAGGGTACGCGAAGATTCTGAATCCGTTATGGACGCGAACCGCGACTGCGGCCCAGGGGTATTTCTCTTTCACATCGTTCAGGTTACGACCGTGTACCAGCATTGTATCCTCAATTCTGCGCCGCGCGGCGCGGTTCTGTCCGAATAATGGACGGGTTATGCGCTCCGTTGTTCGCGCCGTGAGTAGACGTTGGCGGGCTCCGGTTTGGCTTCTGGTAGCAGTGGCAGGAGGCTAGATTCAGGCCACCCAAGAGACTTGGCCCGCTCGTTGTAAGCTTGCCGTTCCTCGTTTGATAACTGCCGATTCATGGCGACAATCGTTCCTAATCCGTGCATAAAACCCCCTATCGTTTGGTTAGTAGTTCGTTGATAACACGTTCGCGGGCAAGTGCTAGTATCTGCCGCGCTCTGTCATACTCAAAATTCCGGCCCCGTCCGTATTGCTCCAGATACTTGCGGGCATGGTCAAGGATTGCAATCCCCGATACGTCTAGGGGTTTGGTTCGTCCGAAAATCCAGCGTAGAAAATTCACCGCTCCTCCGTCCGCTTGCCATGAGGTAGATAACTCACTGCGGGCCGTTCCTGTATGCGGCCTAACGGTGGCCGCCCGGTTATGGGTTGCAAACGTCACATTCGGCATCGGAGCAGTCATACAATCCCATCCGAATTTGATGCGCCGCATCCTGATAGGCATTTGACTTCCAAGATTGGCCGCCGCTATTATTCCAAGGAACGCATACGCAGTGGCACCCGTTAGAAGCAAACACTTTACCACGAGGGGCATCGATGTTTAGATCAAATTCCTCGCTAGTGGTATCTAAGGTTGCTCCGAACTCTGCGAGTACCCTCAAAAACTGTGCTCGGTTCATGTTCTAGCTCCCCTCTGACTCTTCCAATATCCCATGACTCCGATAGCTTGTCAAGTGTTTTCGCAAATTTATTTTCAATCGTCGTAAGTTGTTGATAACACGTCACCGCAGTGTCCGAATAATGGACTCGCTAAGATATTTTCCACACTCGAACCCCCAAACGTCCCAAAACAGGTGTAATGAACATATAGAGGAGTTATCCTCACGAATCGGGCCAGTATCGCGCAGCTATCCTCTAGCTAGTCAATGCAACAAAGCGCAACGCACCATCATAACGATGGAAACAAGCTGGCCCTAATCCTTACCATTCGCCCAACCCCATGCCCATTAGTATCTCGCAAAGATTGGAGCGGTATCTAATAAGGGTGATAGATGACCCACAATCGACTCGCAAAGAGAAGGCAGACGCAGCACGGCAACTCACTCAGCTTAAGCTAGTTAAACCCATGCCTAAACCCAAACAGGTAGCAGCTAACGTGTTGGGGACCATGCCTGAGAGCGAGTGAGGAGATTACATGGCCGTGTCCATTCCGCAACACTCTGACCATTATTAGACACAACCGCAACCATGTTTTGACCAAGTGACCACGACCGTTATCGTGCAACCATTAGAATCAATTACATACAATGAGTGTGTGCCGGGGTTGTGACATTGAGTAGTTGAGTTGAGTTAGTTGCTTGATCCGACTGAACGTCTGACAGTGTGTTAAGTCGTTGAAAGCACAGCACAAATAGGGGTCCCTAGCTCTTTTCCGAGACGACCCCCGGCTTACCCCCTTGGGAGTCCCGTGAGGCGGCTACGTGACCTAGTAATCCCCTGCTCCTTTTTAAGGGGACCCTAAAAAGGTACTGATTGTACTAAATAGTAACATTGTTACTAAGTAGTACATAATTTTTCAGTTACTAGATTGACGGAAACAAGGGACTTACCCCCTGAAAGTCTCCCGATCTTCGGGTAAATACTTTTGGGGTGTTTTTGAAGCATCTATTCAAATGTTTACTAAGTAATTAACCCCACAGGATAAAATGGCCCTTTTCGAAGTCTCGTACAATTGGATGCTCGACAACGAGGACCGGGCCCGTCAGTATAAGACAGTTTCCGATGCCCCTCCCGGAGCGTTTGCGATCTCCGGCATCAACTCGTACGCCTACCCATCTCAGTTTGCGGCGATCAACTCCCTCCCGCAAACTTCTCGCGGCCCGGCTATCCAGAGTTTCTATCAGACACAGTTCTGGAATCAATGGTTCGGTCAGCTATTGTCCGATGATGTGGCCAAAAGAGTTTTTGATGAGGCAGTAAACGCCGGACCCGGCACGGCTGTAAAGGTTCTCCAACGGGCGGTTAATCAGATCGTGACTACCCCGATTGCGGTTGACGGTGGTTGGGGCCCGAATACGCTAGCTGCTGCGAACGGTTGCGTTGCGGTCGCTTTGGTTAGTCAAGTGCAACAAGCACGGCTGGCCCATTATCAGGACATCGTGGTTAAGAACCCGGCAGATGCACAGTACCTCGGAACCGAATCAAACCCTGGACCGTGGTGGATCAGAGCTACCCAGTAGTCCAATAATGGACTGCTTGTATTGTCCCAACTGTTCTAATCGGTTGGTCGAGTTCAGATGCAAGCTGGTTTGTTTGGGGTGCTGGTACTACATGAGTTGCTCAGACTTCGTCTAAGCACTTATTGTTCGGACTATGTTTAGGAGACCTTTTGAGCGCAGTGCCCATGCCCAAGTCGATCAAGGTAGGGCCACACACTTATACGGTCCTCAGAAAACAGGCATCGGCGTTTGACGAGGCGATTGGGTTTTGCGATAACAATAGCCTTCAAATATGGATAAAGAAACGACTTAGGAAATCCAAGGCTCAGGAGATTTTGTTGCACGAGGTTCTGCACACAGTCACTCTTCAGTGTTTGGATGGTGTGAAAGAACTAGGAGATGAGTCTTTTGTAACGGCGACTGCTCCGGTCCTTCTCCAAGTCATCCAAGACAACCCCGATCTGCTTGAGTATTTGACACAATGACTTACACCTACGTCCTTCTCGATGTCTCATCCGAGACCTACTACGAGATTTATGACAAACTCCGAGAAGCCGGATACGATCATTGCTTCCACCGGGACGACGGCAAGACGGTAATCGATATGCACGGAATCGCTCTTAACAAGAGGACACCAGATGAGATTTAGCGAGAAGTTGTTTGTAAAAAGCGAAAAGAAGGTTATCCGAAAAACAGACGAGGTGTCTGCTGCCCTCAAATGTAAGGAGCCTTCGGACATCGTTTTGATTAAGCTGTTGGTAAGCAACGACCAAGCTGATGTTTACTCGGCGGACAAAGCGATCAGACGACTGGCGTACGGAGAGTTACTCCGGCGCGGTTACTTCGTGGAGGCGGCATGACGAAGCGTTTTGATTGGAGCGACCGGAGACCAGAAATTCCTCGTATGTTGGAAATTTTGGATAAGCACAAGGACTGGAAAAGTCTTACTCTCTTTCAGTACAAAGGAGGCAACGCAGACCTCCGCAAGCCCGTCACGAAAATCCGGGTATCTCGTCGGTCCAAGTACAAGAGAACAGAATACATTGTCACCATCGGCGTTCCAAACTACGCGGAACGCGAGTACATAAAAAAGTTCAAAAAAGAACAAGCAGAAGCGTCTGGTGACAAGGGTTGTTGGCCCGACGATTTCTATCAGACCTACCCCAAGAAAAAGAAATAAAAAGTAGTCCAGAAAATGGACAAAAATAAAACATGACCTTCCACATCGGCCAAAAGATCGCCTCTGTCAAGAACGCTGCTAAGGTTGGGGTTGTTCTTGAAATCGGAGCGCACAACGCAAACGACGTGTTGTGGCTGAAGATCAGATTCAAAGGCGGCAAAGGGTATTGGACGTTAGCCGACGGAGTTCGGCCCTACCAAGCTTCAAAGTCCATACCGATTCCGGATCAAGTTATCGTTCTGGTCCGCCCCGGGCACGTCCCCGAGTTGTTCCAACAATCAGGTTCTACAGCTACCCAGACCGAGCTTGAGGAATTTCTTTCGGCGATCCACAGAATGTTTTTGCTGCACGGGAACAAAACCACACTTTCTGTGGTATAATGTTGATATGTCGCTAATCAACAAAGCCGTGCTTGTGCTTAATAGCTCTTTCGAACCGGTGAGTATCACTCGGGCAAAGAACGCTCTGAAGCTTTTGGTCAAAGGCGCGGCAGTCACAGAAGAGGATTACGGAGTCGAAGTATACCCGGGTCTCCCCCTTCCGTGCGTTATCAGACTGCGGAACTACAAAAAAATCCCGATCCGGATTTCGATCCTTACGCGGCCAAACATCTACGCACGAGACAGATACCTGTGTCAATACTGCGGAGCCAAGGAAGGTTCGACACGGATCATCAACGGCAAACCAGCCAAAGTGATTCTTACGTTGGACCACATCCTGCCTGAGAGCAGGGGCGGACCTTGGACCTGGGACAACCTTTGTAGCTGCTGTCGAGAGTGCAACCGGGCGAAGGGTGACCGAACACCGGAAGAGGCGAACATGCCGCTCCTCCATATTCCGGGTAGGCTCACCTTACACACAAGTAGATACCTGCTCAGACTTGTCGGCCTCGAAGAGGATGGTCGTTGGGCGAAATTTTTATATTCTTAGGGCTTGACAAACCCTGAAACTGTGGTACAATAGATTTGTTGGTCCGTCAAAGAAACTCGGAAGTTGTGTTCGAGGCACTTGACACTGTGCCGGGGTTGCCTGCTTGGATATCGAGATAAGCCGCTTGCCGATGCCAACAAAATTTTAGAAATCCGAGCGAAAGCTGGAGGACGTAATGAGAACCAACACAAAGGCAACGGTGGTTTTGCCCCGTACCCACGAAGGGGCGGTTGCGGCAAGACTCAACACATCGCAGAAGCTCCGTCGGTTGGTCATGGCCTCGATGTTGTGGGAAGACCAGTTCTACGTTGACGGGGTCTCGCACGCAGAATATGTAAAGCAAGCTTTGCTCGAAGCGTCTCCAGAGGAAGTATCCTCGATTGCGATTGAAGCCCGGGAGCAGATGAAGCTCCGGCATATTCCGTTGTTCTTGGTTCGGGAATTGGCTCGCCACCCCGACAAGAAGGCACGAACTTTGGTTGCGGATACCCTTACCCGGGTAATTCAAAGACCAGATGAACTCACTGAGTTCCTAAGCATTTATTGGCTCCAAGGCAAGCAACCACTTTCCGCGCAAGTCAAGAAGGGCTTGGCTCGGGCTTTCTCGAAGTTCAACGAGTACGAGTTGGCGAAGTGGCAGAAGTCAGACGCGGCGATCAAGTTGCGAGATGTTTTGTTCCTGACCCACGCTCGTCCAGAAAATGGACAAACGGAACTCTTCAAGAAGATCGTCGATCAGACTTTGGTAACTCCGGATACTTGGGAAGTTGCGTTGTCTACGGGTTCCGACAAGAAGGAAACTTGGGTCCGTTTGCTTTCTGAAAACAAGCTGGGGGCTCTGGCCCTTCTCCGTAATCTGCGGAACATGCAGCAAGTCGGAGTTCCGGATGAGTTAATCAAAGCCGGATTGGCTACGATGAAAGTCGAACGGGTGCTTCCGTTCCGGTTCATCTCGGCGGCGAAGTATGCCCCGAGCCTCGAACCGCAGTTGGAAGACTCGATGTTCAAGTGCCTTGCCGACGCGCCCAAGCTCAAAGGCAAGACGGTTCTCTGCGTGGACAACTCTGGGAGCATGTACTCCTCGATTTCGTCCAAGTCTGAACTCGAACGTGTAGACGGGGCCTGCGCTTTGGCTATGCTGCTTCGTGAAATCTGCGAAGATGTCCAAGTCGTGGTTTTTGGTTCGACCGCCGGACCGATCCGCCCGCGTCGTGGGTTCGCTCTTCGTGACGAGATCAAGCGATCTCCTCACAGCGGTGGAACGGATATTCGCGCTGCGGTATTTGAAGCTGCCAAGATTGGTTATGACCGGATCATCGTTCTAACCGACGAACAATCGGCTACCACAGTCGGAAACCCTCTGGTTGGAACCAAAGGTTATATGCTCAACGTCGCTGCCTACCAAAACGGTATAGGTGGTGGAGGTTGGGTAAGAATTGATGGATGGTCCGAGGCTGTAGTAGACTACATCCTTGAACTTGAAAAGCAAGACTAAGTTTGCTGGAATGGTGTAGAAATTGGGTACTTCACTGCTAATGAAGAGGCATGGGTTCGAATCCCATCCGGTCCTTCGGGGTCGGTAGTTTAGTGGCAGAACGCTAAATCCCCAAGGTCGCTTGTTCCTTCCGGCAAAAGTTTTCTCAGAGTGGCGTAGACAACGGTTACTTCTTGCCAAAAACTCCCCTAACCCGGGAGCTAAGAATTCCTCAGCGAGAGCCGAGGGTCTCCGTAGTCGCTTGTTCCCTCTGGGATATTTTGGGGTAGTGAAGAGCACAGTTACTTCACTTGAAATGAAAAACAACTGTGCTCGCTTGTTCTCCCCAATAAGATTTGCGGACGTAGCTAATCGGCAAAGCGGGAGCCTTAAAACCTCTGACTATGTCAGTTCGAATCTGATCGTCCGCACCAAACGTACCGGTAGCAAAGCGACAAATGCGACGGTCTGCAAAACCGTTAATCGCGGGTTTGACTCCCGCCCGGTACTCCATTTTAGCCCGGATGGTGGAATTGACATACACACGGGTTTGAGAGACCCGGGCCTAACGGCATGAGGGTTTGAGTCCCTCTTCGGGCACCAAGGTCCGAGTCCAATGAGGGCTCCTATTCGAAATTTGTTGTGTGACCGGAGGCCCGGTCTAACACACGAACCCTACGAGGGAGAGCGACCTGATGACTCGGTTTCAATTATGGGCGGCTGACGGGAATTGGATTACCTCGCTGACTTAGAATCAGCGGCTTCTCGGTTCGAGTCCGAGGTCGCCTACCACGCTTAGGAGGGACTATGAAGCTTTGGGAAGTTGCAGCTTGCGTAGAAAACGAAGGTTTTGATTATGCTTTTCGTCACTACAGTGATTTCAAAGAAGTTAAAGATGAAGAGTTCCACAAACTTCGTAAGGCTTATGTAGAGGCCGCAGAAGCGTTGTCGGAGTACATAGGCAACGAAGAATAATGCGGATGTGAAGGGAATTGGCAGACCTATCTGGCTCAAACCCAGATGCTTACCGGATCGTAGCCGGTCATCCGCACCAAGTTTTACGGAGAGTCAACCGTTGAGGCTGACGGCGCGGTTTGCTAAACCGATGGTTCCCTAAAGGAATGGGCATCATGCGCTCGGCTCTCCGCCATTTTGGAGAATAGACCCAACAGGGATTGGGGCCTGTCTGGAAAGCAGTGCGATCCGCAAGGATTGGTTTTCGAGTAACCTGTTCTCCGCCACATTAACCTAGCAAGCCACCCGTTTTGTGAAATCCGGTATTCGTGCTTCACGTAGCCATCATCCTGATCGTAATTGGTCTTCTCCTTTACCTCGTTGTTAAGTATATCCCGATGGAAGCCACCATCCAGAGAATTCTTATTGGGGTTGTTGTCATCGGCACGGTTTTGTGGTTGCTGAATGTGTTCGGGATATTTGATCTCGGCACTGTTCCGGTTCACAGATTTAACTAGGATGGTCCCGGGACCGGTGTCCCATCTTGCTTCGAAAGCAAGCGGAGCGTGAAAGCGCGGGAGATCAACACTTCGGCCATCCGCCATTTTAGGATCACACCGCCGACGCAGAGGCAAACGGTCTTGAAAACCGTGGCTCCCGCAAGGGAAGACTGTTGAACTCAGTTGTGATCCGCCACGCAAGCGACGTGCTAAGGTAGCCGGGCTCTCTGTAAAAGAGCCGCCCCTTGTGGGCAGAGCAGTTTCGATTACTGCCGCTTGCACCAGTTTTGCACAGTAACACAACAAATGTTATTGTGCGCGTGGTATAATATTTTGTGTCGAGAAGGTTGCCCAGCAGGCGATTTGTAGAACACAAAGTGTCACAGTTTGATGCGCGAAAGTGAACAAGGTCACGCGGGGCCCATAACCCCGAGAGCCGGAGCATTACCGGGGAGCGCAACCAATTCGGTCCCGTAGTCTAATGATAGGATGCCACCTTGTCACGGTGAAAGGCGGGAGTTTGAATCTCCTCGGGACCGCCATATTTGGCCTACTCTTCTAATGTTAGGATGAAACCGTCTCAAGGTTTCGATGAGGGTTAAATTCCCTCGTAGGCTACCAAGTTTTGCAGCATCAGGGGTGTTGATTCTCCAGCAAGTCCTTCACACTTGTGGACACCGGTTTGATTCCGGTATGCTGCACCAAGTTTAACAGCCGGAAATTCACTGTAGGGTGCGCCGAATGGCAAGGCACTCGGCTGTTAACCGAACGACGAATAGTCACCTGTGGGTTCGAGTCCCACCCCTACAGCCATTTTAAGTTGTCCCTTCGCCTAGTGGCATGGCACTTCGCTCTGAACGAAGAACGATCTTGGTTCGATTCCAAGAGGGACAGCCACAGCAGGTTGGCCGAGCGGCTTAGGCGGCAGACTTTGAATCTGTTCAAGGTGGGTTCAACTCCTACACCTGCTGCCACGCGAAATTAGTGTAGTTGGGAACATGGAAGTGCGCCACACTTTCGTCACCGGATCGTACCCGGTATTTCGCTCCATTTTGGCCGATTAGTTCAGTGCTAGAATTTCTGATTCGTACCCAGAAGACCTGAGTTGAATTCTCAGATTGGCCTCCATGCCGCCGTCGTTCAGTGATAGGATGCTTCCTTGGTAAGGAAGACACGCAAGTTTGATTCTTGCCGGTGGCTCCAAAAATAATTAAGAGAAAGTTCCCCCTTTCTTCTTAATCTGTGGTATAATGTATTTGTTGGTGGCTGCTTGGAAGGACAAGCCTTCGGGTCGCAACGGGGCCAGCGTCAATACGCAGTGGCATGTGATGCGAACACCACAAGCGCAAACGTTCTCTGGAGTCGGTATTAAGTCCGATCCACCAACAAAATGTCGGTGCCGGGTTTCGAAAGAACTCGGATGATTGATGTACCCTAGTGTTTCAGGGTTGAGGGAAGACACCACCGAAAAAGTTTGCCTCGTAAGCATTGCCGTCGATGCGCCGGTCCTGTAAACCGGTGAACCCAGTTAGACTCTGGGACGGGGCTCCATATTAGTGACACCTACTACCCCTTTGGTGTTCGAAACGTAGGTCGAATTACTTAAGAAGGAAAAGTGGTGTGACCTTTCTAGCTTTCCAGAGCGAAAGCGGTCCAATTTCGTCCAGATAATGGACAACAAGTACGCCAGTGCATGGTACCGGACGCTGGGGGAGACTAGGCTGGCCAGTTATCCGGACTACGAATTTTTGGGTTGCAAGCCAAACGGTGCGGCGGTGCTCTGTGACAGCACTCTCTACGGGGTTCGACTCCCCGGCTTCCCTCCAATATGCCGAGAAACGGAGGTTCGAATCCTTCCGTTCTGAGCAACGGTTCTCCCACAGATCGCTTCCGTGGTGTCATAACCCGCCGAGTCGGAATGTCGTCTAGTGGATAGGACACTCGGCTTAAGCTGCCGAAGATGAGAGACCGAGTCCTCTCGCACTTACACCGTAGGTGCTGGTCTAAGGGTAAGGCGTCGGCAAACCCGCTATCAGGTTCAACTCCTGACTAGACGCGGAAGTAGCGGGAATTTTTAATGGGGCGGGGACTGGGGTCCGGATAATCCTTGCAAGATTGTTGGCATAGGTTTCGATTACCTGACGCTCCACCAACTGTAAACCATCATGGGGCCGGGCTCGTACCGGTGGCTGACAACAGGCTCCACCAAGTTTGTAGCAGAGGTCGTCTGAGTAATTCCTCTGGCGGTTGGCAGTGGCGAAAGCCTGAGTAAATCCACCGCTCTTCGTAACCACTCGAAGCTAATTTTATGTGGGAGTAACCTGACGGACGTTGTCAGACGTTCATCGCGTTGCTTTGGCTGACACCACGAGAGGGAGCGACCCCCGCGATAAGCTGGGGACGCAATGATCTCCAAGCTGCATATCAATTTTTCGGGTAGTGAGTTTGCATGGTTGGAACGAAGGTCCGAAAAACCTTACGGCTCAGTTCAATTCTGAGACTACCCACCATAGTGAAGTTTATCGGGGAGTGGCCAAGAGGCTTAAGGCTCATGTCCGGGAGACATGGAATTCGTGAGTTCAAATCTCACCTTCCCGACCATTTTATCAGGGGGTGGGCCAATGGCTGGCCACTCGCTTCGGATGCGAGTCCCGAAAGGGATATGCAGGTTCGAGTCCTGTCCTCCTGACCATTTTAACTGGGTGTGGGCAAAAGGTGAGCCTCCTGATCTGGAGTCAGGATATCGAGTTGGTTCGATTCCAACCACCCAGACCAAGTTTGTAATGCACCTATAGCATATCGGAACATGCAACGGGCTACGAACCCGTAGAGAGAAATCTCGATAGGTAGGTTCAATTCCTACTAGGTGCCCCACAGGGGATGATCTGGGATCGCGCCAGTCTCCAAAACTAGCTAGAGCGTTTCGATTACGCTATCCCCTGCCATTTACGCCAACGAGGACGAAGCGGATAGTCGCTACCCTCATAAAGTAGTTGTAGCTGATTCGAGTTCAGCCGTTGGCACCAAGTTTTGGTCGATAGCATCGGCGTGCGGCTAGGTCTTATAAACCTGGGAAAGCTCCAGATTAGAGCGACGGGAGTGTTCGACTCACTCATCGACTACCACGGGTTGCAAGCTTAGATGGCGAAGCAATCGACTCTTAATCGATAGAACTGAGTTCGATTCTCAGGCAACCCACCATTTTAACGGGACGCAAGCTTTCAAAGTGAAGCAACCGGCCTTTAACCGGAAGAACAAGGCGCGATACCTTGGCGTCCCACCAATTTGAGCCTATCGTCTAATGCAAAAGGCGCTGGTCCTCTAAACCAAGAATCTCGGTTGGATTCCGAGTAGGCTCTCCATTTTGGTCCCGTAGTTCAAAGGACAGAACGATGTTTTCCTAAAGCATTGATCTCGGCTCGAATCCGGGCGGGACCCCCAAGTTTGCAGGCGTAGTGAAACGAACATAACACATCCCTCCGAAGGATGAGTTGGCAGTTTGATTCTGCCCGCTTGCACCAGATGTAGCAGTAGCGGAAACGCAGGTAGGAACGCCCTTTCTGAGCGGTCAGCCGTCGTCCCGAGGCGACTCCTAATGGACCGGGGAGCCAGTCACACAGACTTGTAAAAGCCCGCTATAATTTCGGGGTACTTGGAATCTGCTACAAAGTTTTTGCCGGGTTAGTTCAACGGTAGAACGCCTCTCTTACAAGGAGGATATGAGGTTTCGACTACTTCATCCGGTACCATGATCGATTAGCTCACCCTGAGAAGAGCGCCACCCTGATAAGGTGGAGGCAAACCGTTCAAGTCGGTTATCGATCACCATCTTTTTGCGGGGATCATATAGCGGCTAATATGGAAGGTTTCCACCCTTTTCACGCCGGTTCGAGTCCGGTTCCCCGCTCCATTCTCTTGCACAAAACCCCCTGAATCGCGGGGTTTCGTCACACAAAATCCCACCACATTCTGTCCGAATAATGGACAGCTATCTTCGTCCATGAAGTTGTTTTCATGCGGCCAAGGTAAGGGCGATACGCTATCGCGCCGGGGCCACTAGGTCCTAAGCACTACCATCCCCAACCTACATCCAAACAAAGGAATCAACTTTTATGAGTCGCCAAGACACCGTGGCCGGTTTCCAAAACTACTCGGTCCCTCTCTCCCTTTATGACACCAGCGAGCGCGTTCTTTACGCTCCTCTCGTTTCCACCCCCGGCTTTCAATCACCCATTTTCCCGCTGTCTACCAGCACTTACCCGGTAGCAGCATACGTGACTCCGTCTCCGGACATCGCCGGATCGGTGTATGACGGTCACCCGTTTGAAATCAAGATTGCGATCAAGTTCACGACTACTGGTTCGACCAACATTCTGTTGAACTTCTATCAGGTGACCAACGCAGTTCTGACTAGCGGCATCACGTCAACCACTTATGCCGGTTTGGTTCAGGCTACTCCTTCGGTCTCTGGTTTGACCAAGCTCGTAACTGGAACTGCTACGGCTGCTAACACCACGTCTGGTACGCTGACTTTCTCGCAACAGTATTCATGGGACTCCACCAGCAAGTTGCTCGCTATCAATACGACGGCTGTGACTTATCAGAAGGGTGTTGCTATTTCGAATACGCAGTCGGCAGCTACCGTTGCCAGCCTCGCGCAAGTCGATTTGAACTTCCTGCCATCGTTTACCCTCAGCACCAACACCAATGTATCGGTTTTGACTGTGACGGAGTTTTCGCTGAACAGAATTTGAAGTAACCAACCTGCTTAGGGGGCCGAAAGGTCCCCTTTGCTACAAGGAGCCCAGCATGGAAGGATGGGGTTGTTTCATTCTTATTCTTGTGCTGGCGGGATGGGGTCTGGACAGACATCTGCGTCTGCGCGACGTTGAAATCGAACTCAAGGATTATCTCGGAGACTTGCTCGTAGCTAGGGACGCTGCTTTGGACAAAATCTGCGCGTGCTGCTCTCAGAATAGAGTTCTCCAATTCAAGGCGTTAATTCGCCGACACTTCAAGCTTTGAAAGAAATCGAATGGCTACAAGCGTAATCAAATCTCGTGTCGCCCAAAATATTGGCTCCATATCAGCCATCAATACTCCTTTACCTTTTGGTTTGGCTGATACATCTCAGACCTACACTGGAAGAGTGACTATAACTGGTGGCTCTACTGGTGCCGTCACCGGACCTACCTATGTCCTAGAGGGCAGCATCGACAACGGTCTAACCTGGTTCTTGATTCCAGCCAATAGCACCCAACCAATTACCATATCCGGTCAATTAACCGGAGACACGGCACCTTTGTTTGCCAACCAATACAACGTGTCCGGACTAGGCGGAGCGTTGTTTCATTTTGGCCTCAGCGCGGGGACTGGTATTACGGCTATCCCTGTTTGGGTGATGGTGGGATAACGAGCAGACAAGATTCAGTTTTTGGTTTTCAGAATTCCACGCCGTAAAATTGGAAATAAGACAGCATCAAGTAGTCCCTTATCCGGGACGGAAAGTTTTACAATGGCAAAAGAATCTCACGGCAGTTCCCGAGCAAAATCTGTTCTGGGTGGGCACGGCAGCAAATCGAGGTCCAAGTCGAAGGGCAAGAAACCTCACGAGCTTCACATACGTGCGGGCAAGTCCGGAGGCCACATTGTCCGGCATAGTTTCAAGCCCGACGCCGACACCGGTGAATCGCAAGAAGACGAAGAACACGTCCTTCCAGATCAAGCTTCGATGCTTCAGCACGTAGCTGATAATACCGACAACAATCCAGCCCCCGCCCCTGCGCCCGACCCCGCAGCAGCAGCAGCCGGACCAACACCAGCACCAGCACCAGCCGGACCGCAAGCAGCACCTCCGGGGATGTAATTTAGGAGATTTCGATGTCGGGATTTTGGAACATGATCGGTCAAAATTTATTGACGCACGCCGAAGCTTACGGAGTTAGCGCAATCGCGCTCCTGATCGCTGGGGCAAAATGTATGCCGAAACCCGGCTCTCCCTTTAGTCTGCTTACTATTTACACTTGGCTGTATGACACAGTTCAGGCTGTAATTCCGGTTCCCCGCAACAGCCAATCGGGCAACGGTCTCACCCAATCTAGCAACGGAACTTTGAACGGTGTTCCGATCCCTATTCAGCCGGTATTCCCGGCCCCCACAGACACAGCAACAAAGTAACCAAGGAGATTCAAATGGCTAGTTTTAGTTCAATTCTTTCCGGCATAGGCAACGGTCTGAAGAAGTTCTTCGGAGTTGCTCTTACCGTGGCACAGGCAGCGGAACCGATTGTCGATGTTGCCCTACCCGGTATCGCCACTCTTTACAACCTAACCGTTAACGAAGTGGTCAAGGCTGAAGCGGCTGCTATCGCTGCCGGTCAACAGAGCGGTACCGGGGCTCAGAAGCTAGCCTTGGTTCTTCAAGCCATTACCCCGGCATTCCAAGAGTACGCAGCGGCAACCGGTGTACCATCAGCCTCTGAAGCAGCCACGATCACCAACTGGATCAACGGAGTAGTAGCTACTCTGAACGCGATCCCGTCAAGCCCTACCACAACGGCCTAACCAAATGGCGTTTTTCCGCATAAGATTCATTACTGAAAAAGGGTTTGTGTCTTGGGCAATTCGACAAGTTACTTTCTCTGAATTTAGTCATGCGGAAATAGTCAGCGAAGATCAGACAACCTACATAGGTGCCCATTCCGATGGCGGCGTTCAAGAAAGGCCAGCTAACTACTGTTCTCCGACCTTTGAACGTCGCTACGCTATACCCTGTACGGACGATCAGCTAAAACAGATTATGGCCTATGCTAGATCAAAGATAGGGACACGGTACAATTTCAAAGATATTGTGGGGTTGTTTTTTCACCACAACCTAACCACCAAGGGACGGGTAATCTGCTCCATGTTTGTACATCAGGCAGCGTGGAAGGGTGGTTTGGAAATGCTGAATGTTCTTCCCGATTACGCCAATCTAGTAACTCCGGATAGTCTTCATCTAAGTCCGCTGTTGATAGGCCGGTGTTATTACGAATCTCAGTATCCCAAATAAACCATGACACTAGAATCTCTCGAAAGAATCCGATTCTTCGTCAGTCAAACTCGAATAGAGTTTCTGACCGCCGCTAACAATTCTCGGCTGAACGGCTATAAAGAAGTCGCTGCTCTGAGCGAGAACAAAGCACAACTGGCACAATTGATCCTAGACGATCTTGCGAGGGAACATGCCTGACAAAAAGCCTACGACGAAAGCTGGAAAGAAAGCGGCAGTTAAGACCACAATGGACGAGTGGAAATCCGGAACTCTTCATTCCGGGTCGAAGAAGGGTCCGAAGGTAACCAACCAAAAGCAAGCAATTGCTATCGCTCTTAGTCAGTCCGGTCAGTCCAGGAAACGAAAGAAATAACAACTCTCGCCCCGCCGGAACGACTGCCTACGGGGTTGAGGCAGCAGACCCGGGAACTCATGCTCGGCGCGGAAAGAAAAGCGGTTCCTACGCTCCTTCGGGATGCAGAAGGCACGACGGGGCGAAACCCCAATTCCGAATAATGGACAAGTGCTGTGATTTGTGGTACAATATATAAATGACCAAGATTTGTTCAAAATGTGGGGCTGAGAAGGACGAAAGTTGCTTCTCCAAAGACAAGCAGAAGAAAGACGGCCTATATCCCTCTTGTAAGGATTGCGTAAGCGTCTACAATAAGGAATACAACCGTCGCCCCGGAATAGCCGAAAAGAAGGCCGGGGTTTGGGCCACTTGGAAAGCAGAAAACCCCGAGCGTTTAGAAGAAGCCAAGAAACTGTGGATAAAGGAAAACAGAGATCATATTCGAATTTCCCACAGACAACTTATGGCAAGACAGAGACTGGCCGACCCCAACATGAAGCTAGGCGAGAATCTTCGTACTAGACTGAATATGGCCGTGGAAAACGGGTCTAAGCGTGGATCAGCAGTTCGAGACCTCGGCTGCACGATTTCCGAACTCCGTGTTCATCTCGAATCGAAATTCCAACCAGGCATGTCTTGGAGAAACTATGGCAAAGGTCGTGGCAAATGGCACATAGACCATATAATGCCTTTGTGTGTTTTTGATCTCACCGACCGGCAACACGTTGTATTGGCTTGCCACTATCTAAACCTCCAACCTCTTTGGTCCAAAGACAACTTACGGAAACTCAGCCTTGACCTCGAACTTCGACGATCTTATAAAAGAGTATCAGAGTCCGGAATCAATTCCGAATGATGCGCTCTATGACTTTTTAGTAGAAAATAAACAGAATCTTCTGAATGTTGCCAAGCTTGGCGTAGATCACATCCCTACTTCGATGTTGGGAATCGAAGTACGTCGGCGCTGTATTTTCGACATAAAATGGCTCGCTAAATACTTTCTTTGGGACGTAATTTCCCTTAGCACTACCGGAAACATCGGACCGGTTGAGAAGAATATTTTTCTTGACCCGGTATATGATGTAGTGTTCGATATGTATGTTTCCAAAAACCCCGCATTTCCTATCCCAGAGTTAAGTCCCGTTAAAACTAGGGTGTTGTTGTGGCCTCGCGGTTGTGCAAAATCTTGGTCCGATCACATAGACACAGTCCAATGGGTAATAACCTACCCCTATATCCGGATTCTCTATCTTACCGCAGAGGCTAGCTTAGCCTCCGGCTTCGTGTCGGAGGTCAAGGCGTTCTTTACCCTTCGAGAAGATGAACCAACTTTCATGAACTTGTTCTGGCCTGAGATGTGCTGTCTCGAAAAGGATATGAGAAAAGGCAACGTCTTTACTTGCCCGGTGTGGACCCGCAAAAAGGTTAGGCGCAAAGAAGCCACGGTTACCGCATCTTCGGTTGGAAAGACCAAATCTGGCCAGCACTACGAAGTCATCAAAGCGGACGACGCTGTGTCGGACAAGAACTCGGAAACAGAAACTCAATGTGTCAGTGTTTCTGAAAAACTTGACCTTGTTGAGAATCTTCTTGTTCCGGGAGGAGACGGGTACTTCCTACAATTTGTAGGAACCCGGTATCACGAACTAGATCATTACGGAAAACTGGTTGACAAGTTCCAGACGAACGGAGAAATCGAGGTCTCTCAAGAAGGAGTAAACTGGAAGAAGCTTCACAACAAAACCTTCAACGTAGACATCGTTATCGGGAAAGCTTGTCAGATCAAGCCGGAAGTTGCCGAGAGGTTATCAAGAGAGGGAAGACCGGTTAATTATCAAGAAGCCGGGGCCGAAGGCTGTACCCTCCTCGTTCCTAATCTAATATCGTATTCTTTCTTCGTCGGAAAGTTCACCAAGAACGAACGGGTAACAGAAGGCCAACTCAATCAAAACCCCACGACATCGGGGAACGTAGAATTTAGCCGAGCGATTATGTCTAGGGCTGTTGTCCCTTACCAAATGTTGCCTCGATCCGGACCCTGTTGTCAGTTTTGGGATTTTGCTTTTAGCAAGAAGAAAGGTCGGGATTACTCAACCGGAGCGTCTATGATTTGGGGAGAAGAAGACGAATTATTTCCAGATGGAAAAAGAACAGGGAACAAGAGAACGGTTGGTTACGTTCGAAAAATAGTTAGAGACCGATTCAACCACTCAACTCTGGCGCAAGCTGTCGTCGATTTAGCTTTAGAAGAGCAACCTTGGGTTATTGGAATTGAAGATGCGGCTGGTTCTAGATTTTTAGAACCAACTATTATATCCGCAGCCCTTCGTACCCAAAACCCCAAAGTTATAGAACTTTGCTCTCATATAGATTGGGTTACCCCGGACAATCAAGTTGACGCAAAAAAGGTTCGGATGCGGTCGATGTATCCGTGGATCATTGAAGGGCGTCTCAAATTTCTTAACGCCTGCATGGCCCCCAAAGAACCGACCTTGGAAATATTCTATTCTGAATGGGAAAAGTGCCTCGTAAACCATCATCACGATGACATACCAGACGTAGTTTCTCAGATGCCCAATAGGTATGCTCCTAAAGCCACCCAAGCAATAGTAGAGAACAGCGTAAATATGTTCTCCTTTATGGATTACCGTGGATGGAGCCAAATCTACGAAAACGGGGTCAACCCGGATCAAGGTTCGGTATTCACACTCGGCCACGATGGAACTTTACAGCCCTTTCAGCGTACCCAAGCAACCAGATATACGCTCGGCGATGACGGAAGATTAGTTGCGCTGGATGAGCCCTATCCTATGCTTCGAGATGATTGGTCTCCCGAACCCGAAGTAAAAGCAGAAACACCTTATCAACTTCCGAACGTCCTGGGGATTGGAATTTTTGGATGAAACTAGAAATCCGAATCTTAGATGACAACGATCAGGTAGTAGCCGAATACAAAGGCGATCCGTGCCAACCCGGGCAGTGGAGGGCACAGCCAGGCAAAACGATCACAGGCAAAATGCCGAGTCAATCTGACAGTCCCAACACCGGTACTTACGAGTTATTCGGGTTTGTCTACCAACCGCAGTTACGAGTAGACCGGCCCAACGGATACACAGCACCGGTCCCGACCACCGGTCCGAATAACGGACAGATATCTTCCGGACCTTTCTCCGGGCTCCCTTCTTATTTTCAGAAACCATCAACACCAAAGTCTTCGTGGGGTCCGTTTTCCCCGACAGCAGCAACCGCGCCCAGTGCGCCAACTCAAACAAGAGGTTAATAACAAATGAATACCGACAGCAAAATGGGCGCTCTCATCTCGATGGGTGGGAATTTAGAAGACCCCCGCAACGCAAAAGCATCGGACTGGCCAAACGTAGGAGCATCAGGACCCGCCGGAGAATCCTCGGGCGCAGGCAAGCTCGTCGATCTGACCATGAACCAAGAAGGCCCTCGTCATTCTGAAGACTCCGGAGAAAACACTGCATCAGTTTGGGGCAAGGTCGAAGGCTTCACTGTAGCCAAGAACAAGGGCGAAGGCGGTATGGCTTCGACTGCGGTCAAGTGTGATTGGGCGGTGGATTTGTCCAGCGGGCAAACTATTCCCAACGCCGCTTTGGACGACAAATACTAAGTCCATTATTCGGACAACAAATCTGAACGCGAAGGTATAGATGGCCGTCCTCCCAGAACCAAAAATTTCGCCCCAAGCTGACATCACCCCGGAAGAAGCCAAAAGCTTCGTTAGTACCGGTGTATGGGGAGACGACCCAGCGGCCAAACTCGTCTGTCAGGATGCCGAAAGAGCGGAGAGGGGCGAAGCCAATCGCCAATGGATTATGGCGTGGCAATCAGCTTCTACGCTTTATCAGTCACCTTTTGCTCCGCGTTACTGGCCCGGTACCCAATCTGAAGCCGCTTCTATCAGCTTCTTCACGGTTGCTTGTTCTGTAAACGGAATCAATCCGCAGGCTCTGGCTGGGCTCTTTTACGAGAACCCGCCGTTCATGATTCAAGAAAGAGCGGGAACCACGGCACAAGCCGCACGGGCCGTATCAGCATTGCTTCAATATCAACTCGAAGATATCAATTTCAGAGAAGAGTTGAGGCTCGGATCGATGAACTGCCTGCTTTTTGGAACAGCGATGTTCCAAGAAGGCTGGGAAAAATTTACCCGCGAACGGTTGATAGTCAAGCGGAAGAATCCTTCGGCAAAAGTCCAAAGCGGCTTACCCGGAGTTCCTGCAAGCACCATCTCAGACGATGAGTTAGAAGAAGAAGTAATCGAAGAGGTCATAGACAGACCCACCTTCGAACACATCGTAAACTTGAGAGAAGTTCTGGTTGATCCGGGTCTGCAAGTTCCCGACATCCGCAAAGCGAAGTACGTTGTCCGCCGCCGGTACATGACGTGGGACGACTTGGACAAACTCCGTGACCGCGACGGCTACAACATTCCTTCTCGGGACAAACTGCTTGAACTATTTTTCCCCCCGCAAGAGCCGGTAGAGCCCGCACTGAACGAAGAAGGCGGACGCAATCCGCTGTGGGAAGCAAAAGGCGAACCACGTTGGGATTCAACCACGGCAGACCCGACTCAGCATCCTCTCGAAGTTTTGGAACGGTGGGACAACAAAACCTACATCGTGGTCCTTCAAAAGAAGGTCGTGATTTACAACGACCGGAATGTCTACGGTAAGATTCCGTTTCTGTCAATTGGTTGGTGGGATATCCCCGGGGCCTTTTGGTCTATGGGATTAGGTCGTACAATCGGAACTGAGCAAAGACTTCAGTCCGGTATAACAAATCTTGTTATAGACAACGCTTCTCTGAATCTGAACATGCCGATGGTTCGCGTACGGGGCAAATCAATCCCAACGCAGAACATAAGAATCGGTCCGGGTAAGATCATCGAGGTTGACGCCCAAGGGGACATGACCCCGTTGATGAGATCGGCACCTGTCCCCGAAGCCGGAGAGCTTCTTGCGATGTCGCAAGGCCGGGTAGACACAGTATCGGGCAACAACCCGATCACTTCCCAAGGTGCAGCCGGAGCAAGCGGCCACTCAAACCTCGCAAGGTCTTCTGCCGGAGCCCAGGGAATTCTCTCGGGAGCCAGCACCCCGATCTCAGAGTTCGTAGACAAGCTGGCTAACCAAGTTATCGTACCCTTTTTATACGATATGCAAGAGATGAATCGGTCGATGCTGCCGTTGAGTCAGTTGGACTACATCATGTCCTATGAATTGAAGCATGAGTATGTTACCACTGGTGGCGATCTAATTGACATCTTGAATGCAAGAGTCAAGTTTCAGATTCTGGCTGGTAGTAAAATGACTACCAGGCGGGCAATGGCCCAGAGCTTGCCTCTACTAACTCAGAACCTAGCCAACCCGTCTATTACAGAGCAACTTGGTCTGCAACAGATGAAGGTTGATTGGTTAGAGATCACAAGAATGTGGTTCCAAGCCGGAGAATGGCCAAACATGAAAGATGTGATTGTGCCGATGTCTCAGGACGAACAACAAAGACACCAAGCACAACAGCAAAGTAGTGCCCAGAACGTTAAGTTCCAACAGCAACAAGCATTGCTGGCTCAGAAGGCCCAGCAACAGGAGCAGCAAGCAGATGCAAATAATGTTGCGTTGGCCGCAAGGGAAGTGTTACGCGCTGGCTTCAAGAAAGCGGTAGAGCCTGAAGAGTTTACCGGAGATGTGAATACTTCCGGAAGCGGCTTCGGTGGTCTCTTGTAATGGAAGAAGAAAAACTCCAAAGAGAGCTTACCGATTTTATCATCCATCAGTCTTGGGAATGCACCAACGGAGTATTGTCGGAAGCCTTGATTTTTGACGCCATACAAATGGCCAGGAAATTTCACGGCATCCGACTTTCCCGGAAATACGAACACCAACCGTCCGAATAATGGACAACCCGTGGCCAAGGATTTTGGCTAGGAGACAGAATGAAGAAGTGGCTAAGAAGAAAATACCTTGAGCTAAAGGTAAAGATTTTTCAGACTAAAAACGAAGTACGGGCTGCTAGATTACCACTAGAAGATAGTCTAGATGATTATGCTGATGAGCAAATTCGGGCTTTGTTGATTGCTTCAAGCTTGTACAAAAAAGCCAAGAAAGACCCCGATGCCTTTGTTGAGAAATTCTTCTCTGCACAGATAAAGCCGATCAAACCCTTTGTCGATTCATGGTCCAAAGATTCTTGGGGAACATCCCTAAATTTCAGTTTTCTCAAAGAGGCAGATGAGCGGGAATCGGTTGTTTCCCCCGAACCCGAAGAAGAGTGGTTTGATGCTCCGGAGGATTACTAATGACCGGCTTCTACCAACCCCAACCAGATTCAACCCACAGCGGTTACAAGCAAACAAATCTCGACAACTTGTCCGACGAAGAGATTCAGAAATTGTTGAACCAATGTGGTGTTCGAGTTGCGCCTCAGCAAAAGCCACCAAAAAAAGGCTACGTTGACCTCGGCGCACAGATCGAGTATCTGAAATGACAGAAACTCTAACCGGTTTGCCCAACCCCGATCCTAGTGTTTCGCTCGAACAATTTGAAGAGCAACTAGACATCTTCGAGAAGGGCCGAGCGTTAAGCAGATTCGTAAATGACCACAACTGGTCCACTGTCGTTCAAGTCCTTCAGGACTACCGGGACGCCGCCCGTGACGCTCTTATTGCTTTACCTCCGGGAGACCCAAACGTCCTTTTGGCGCACGCAGCGGCTTCTGCCACCAACGAAGTGTTCAGATTGTTCCAAGAAGACATCGAACGTATCGTCGATTTCGCGCAACACCCGCCTCCGGAATTTGTATCAAGAATGCGCGGCGTAAGAGACTCACTTGACGTAGCGAAAGCTATGGAACAACAAGGCAACGAAAACAAAATTTATTAGTCCGAATAATGGACAACCATATCAATCTATTCAAGGAGAATAGTCATGGACCTAGTAGTAAACAACACCACACCTCCGGGTACGGAACGCACCTTTCTTTCCCCTCCCGATGCCACAACCCTTTCCACTCTGTATGCCGCCGATGTTTACGCTGCTCTTGGTTTCGGTCCAATCTACGAACGAGATGCGGCAACAATTGGCAAAGCTATTCTTCATACGGCAATGAACGCCTGTTTGAAGCACAGCAAGGGTGGGGTACCGGATGGAATCTAATTTCTTAATAGAATGAACAAAATTCCACGCTTCCGTGGAATTAAAACCTACCCGTCGGAGTGGATTACTCCGAGAGGAATGAAAACATGAGCAAACCAGTTGTAGATCAATGGCTATTAAACGCCGACGGAACACCCGATCCATTCGCCCAAGCAATTGACTTTGGGATGACCGCACAAGACGAAGTTAACCCCGATATTTTATTGGATGAGCACCAGGGGTTGGACCCGACCGTGATTCGTTCCCCACAACCGGAGGCACCGTCAGAACCGGTCGTCTCAGTTGAGCCCCCGCCGGAACCGGAAGGTCCGGAAGTATTCGACATCGGTGACGGAGCAACGGTAACCCGCACCAAGGAAAAAGGACAGTGGAAAGCTGTGCTCGATCCCGGCACCGGAGCTAACCCGGAAGTATTCTGGGGCAAGAACAAAGATGAGCTTCTCACTAATGTTCTGCGAGGCAAGCTCGAAGCGACCAAGAAGATTCGGGAGTTGAACAAGAAGGCCAAGTTGTCGGTTCCCTCGGCACCGAGACAAGTTCAGCAGACCCCGACACCTTCTGTCCGACAGTTAACAGCAGATGAGACGTTCGAAATTAAGTCGCTGTGGGAGTCTGACCCTTCCGCCGCCCTTGATCTGCTAATCAAGAAGCGGACAAATGTGACTCTCGAAGAGTTGGTTGGAAAAGCCCAGAAAGGCGACCAAGCCAACATGAACCTCGAAACCGAGGCCATCAGCAGAGAATTTTTACAACGGAATCCTGATTACTACCCGGATTTCGAAAACAAGAATTTCCAATCATTGATTAAGTGGTTGGCAAAGTTCAAACTCGGCAAGAACGCTACCGACCAAAACTCTCAGGAAATATTCTCTGAGCTTTGGTCAACCGGTAACTATTCTGTCGAAAATCTTGAGGAAGCGTTCCAAGACCTGACTGACGATGGATTGTTGGTCAAGCCGAGACTTCCCAAACCACCTACGCCGGTAGAGGTTCAACCAGAACCGGTACCTGCGCCAGCGCCCTCGAACCCACGGATTGTGAGTACGGAGACGCGCCCGCGAGCGGCAACAGGAATCACTAGAAGCGACGTAACACCCGTCGCAACTCCTGCACAGCCTGCTGCGCCCACAGACGACGACCTGAACGACCTTCCCGACGAACAAATCAGCGCATTGCTGCATGGAGTTCGAAAGTACAAGGCACAACAGGCCCGGCGCTCTTAACTAACATAAAGGAGTAAGCATGTCTTACTCTCCTGCATCAATCCTTACGAGCGGGGCGCTTCCGAACTTAGTGGCAATTCACTACGAGCGCGAAGCAGTTCCCAATCTTAAGGCGCAAACGCCTTTCCTTTCCATGACCAAGCAGCGTCCGCTGCCGTTGCGGCAAGGTAACCAGATTCAGTTCTACACCTATGCTCTCTTGGCTGCTAACCTCAACCAAGCGGCAGAAGGAACCGTAAACTCTCCTGCGGTTCTAAAATCTACCCAAATCCGTCAATATCTGTATGTACAAGCCGCGTAACTGTGGTATAATACAAATAGGCAAGACGGAGGAAAATTCTTTGCGAGACAATATTCACCCCAAACGCTGGGCTTTCTTAGCTGGTCTTATTGATGGCGACGGAAGTTTTTATGTTCGTTATGACGAGCGAGCGGGGTACCAGTGGTCTGTTAGCGTGTACTCAACATCGAGAAATCTGATGAATTGGTTAGTCGAGGTGTTCGACGGTCAGTTCCGAAAGATGCCAACAAAAGGCAACCGCAAACAGAAGTACGCTTGGTACTCGGGAAGCGAGAGCATCCCCAAGAATGTTGTTCCGTATCTCATTCTCAAGAAAAGTCAAGCAGAAGCCTCAATATTATTCTTCAACCTCGGTTCGGAAAAGAACCCAACTGCGAGAGAAGAATTGATGAGAGACATTCAAAATGCCAATGACTTTTATGTTCCAGCTAACAAACAAGATGTGCAAAACAGCAGGAAGAACCCAATAGAGCCAACTAAATTGGACTGGGCCTACCTTGCTGGACTATTCGACGCAGAAGGGTCCTTCGGGATTCAGAAGAAAAAGTCGGAAGGCAACGGAGCCTACACATCTTACGCACGAATTTCGAACACAGATAATCGAGTCTTTCTTTGGATCGTTCCCCGTTTCGGTGGGCGATTTTCGGTAACAGTTAAAAAGGAAGACAAAGACGAGGGAGCTTGGACTTTATCAGAAGCCCGAGGTCTTCGGGGACGCAAAGATCGAGAAATAAAACTCCTTTCCTTGGTTCCCTATCTTGTGATTAAGAAAGAACGTGCAACTCTGTTCATGGAGTGGGTCAAAAACAACCATACTTTGACCAGAGAACAAAAACTGGAATGTTTTCTGAGAATGAAGGCGCTTAACCAGCGCGGAATCTCCCCAGAGACTAATACGGTAGACTCGTCCGAATAATGGACGAGATGATAGAGTCCGACCCCCGCAGTGATGTGGGGAGTGAACCGATAGTGATATCGTGTTCCTAAACAAAAGTAAGGTTCGCCGATTTCCGAATCGAGCACCAAGATCGTTGCCACAATCGGGCAGTACGCCGATTTCATCAACAGTTCTGATCTTGCACTCGACGTTGCAATCGACGACCCGGGTTTGCTCCAGAATCTGGCAAACGAACTAAACTACAGACTCGCGCTAACCCTCAACTCCTTGGTCCAGATCACAGCGGACTCGGCAGTTGCGGTTGACTCGCTGGTCAACATCCAACTGGCCAACGGCTCGTACCTCACAGCGAACAACCTTCGTTCTGCGGTTCAGTCATTGGTATCAGTCAACGCACGGCCCCTCGTGAACAACAAATTCGGTGGCATTAAATATGGTGCCCTTGGTCGGTAACGGCCATTGATACGCGGCTAATTCGGCGAACGTCTCTAGTAGAAAACGCCGAGCCAAGCTGTACCCTTTTCGGATACAACTGACCCCGAAATGAGTACGGAAGGTGTAGAGAACTTACACCGCGCTCCTGTGATAAACCCTACACACTTATTAACAAGTGTAAAGGTTTTGACAGGATGAAGACAAGTTCCGACCTCTGCGGCGACGTAGAGAGCTAGATAGAAATACTCTAGCCCGTCCGAATAATGGACGAGTAACAGCAAGCATCCACCCGAACGTTGTCCGCGACGTTCTGAACGACACGTCTTACAATGGTCTAACCGACATTTTGAAGCGTGATCCGTCCATGAACTCGATGCTGTTTGAACTGCCTAAGAATGAAGATACCATTTCGTTCGCTGGCGTAACTTTCAAGCAGACGAGCACGGCCCCCACGGTGACCATCAGTGGGAACACGTCAAAATTGTAGGCGTCGTCAAGGCGAAATCCTTGACTAGAAAATCTTCTCTAATTGGCTTGAACCCTGTGACGGGAACAAGGCGGAAGCCGAAAGGCACCGTGAGAGACTAAACGAGAAGACACCCTTCGGGGTGATGCGATAGTCCGTTCTCATGTGAAACGAAGCATGAGAGATACGCAGAAATGACGTATCCCGTTCGTTCCGAACGAGTAACAGTCAAGATTACAATACGTATATCTTTGGAGATGACGCTATATTCTCGGTCTTCCTCGGAAAAAATCCTGAGGACGGGTCTAAGAACTATGGAATCAGTAGCTTAGGAGAGTAATCTCCTTCGATCACGTCGTAAATTCGGTGGATAACTCTTCGGAGTCAATACCGAGCCAAGCCCGAGCAATCGGGAAGGTGTAGAGACTAGAGACGACGCCCCTCTGCGGAGGGTGATGGTATAGTCCGGACTGCATGGTGACATGCAGAGTTGAGCAGAAATGACTCAACCCGTTCGTTCCGAACGAGTAACACTGTCGAAGCTGTTTATCCAAAGCGCCCCTGAACAAGGCAGCGTTTCGGACCCCGCACGCCAAATTGGCGGATGGGTTTCCTACAACGTGCGTTACACAAACACTCTGCGTCCGGGCAGCACGATGACGCTAAGACGTTTGCAATCAGAGACATCCAGCTCGTAGGATTTTTCTGAAAAATAATTCGAAATTCTTTACACAAGCCGCAAAATTTGTGGTATAATGTACTTGAGTTCGAATTCAGGGTAAGGGGCGGTGCTGACTCATCGCCCCGAAACCTCATAGTCAGATGAGGACAACATGGAAGATTTTACAGGAATTACATTCAACTACCTAACCGGAGTCCGCGCAACAGATAAGCGGAAATGTGGCAACACGGTTTGGGTTTGGAAATGCCAATGCGGAAACGAGACAGAGGTCCGATCTGCTTTGGTTAAAAACGGCCACACCAAAAGTTGTGGGTGCTACAAAGAAACCCAAACAGATATTTTGAAGACGTGTAGATTCTGCGGAGAGACAAGTTATCGCAGAACTCAAAACGGAGCGCGTTCCTCCGTTTGCGAGAAGTGCTTCAACAAACAGGGCGCTAAGAGTCGGGACCCGATTCTCGTGATGCTCTCAGCGGCGAGGGCCAGAGCTAAGAAAGCCGGGGTTGCCTACTCCCTCACGAAAGAAGAGGTTGAGGTGCCGGAGTATTGTCCGATTCTTGGTATCAAGTTAGAACAGGGAACAGTTAAAGAAAGAGACAACTCTCCAAGCCTAGATCGCATCAAATCAGAGTTGGGGTACATCCCGGGGAACGTTGCCGTGATATCGTTCAAAGCCAACCGGATAAAGAATCATGGAACGGCAGAGCAGCACCGCCGTATAGCCGATTGGATGGACGCCCAAACCCAATCGACCGAAGAGTTTAGCGTGATTGATCCTGAACTTATCGAATTGGGCCGGGTGCTTGGAGATAGATTGATCGCTTCGACTAAACAAGCGATAGAGGAAGCGGTAACAGGAACAACATTGCTTCCGGTCGATTCCTACATTGATAAGAATCCTTGGATTGTTCCGGTAAGTATTCCCCAAACCAAGGAGGCCGAGAATGCCGAGACTGTGTAAACATTGCGGTCGAGACTTGGACACTTTAACGAAATGGGAAGACGTGGCTCATTGTACTCCAGATGGTTTCGGTTGTACGGGCGATCTAACGGGGACCGGGAAACATTTGGTAGAGCTTCACAACAAGAGACTTCGAGAAATACGGTCGAAGGAGCCAGCGAATGCCTGCCGATCAATATCTTAGCTGCAAGGTCGAAGGCGACGAATTAGTAATTCGGATCGGGATCGACACTCTTGCGTTTGCAACCGACAACAGCGACCTGTTCGACCCTTTCGATATCGACCGAAATATTTTCGTTCAAAAGTGGAAGGTTATTGACAGCCGTGGTTGGGCCCAAGACATCGTCCACGAAATAAACGACGAAGATGAAGTTGGCGGGTCTCCCTTAATCTATTTTCTCGACAAGATGTCTGAAGCTGCTTTGGACCAAGGAAGCACAAGCATTTGGGATTCTGAAAACGATGATTGACTTCAAAGACATCGTCATCGGCTCCTATGCCGACTACTACATCGAATGGGACGGTATGGTTGAGAGCGGACCGGGATGTATGGAACGTATGCAAGCCAGAATCGACGCTCTGCCGGAAGGACACCCAAGCAAGGTGCAGTTGATACCCAAGGAATCCGAATAATGGACGACCTCGACAAATACAAACTTGCCACCCAAAAACTTCTGTTTCTGATTGGTCTGTGGCTCAAAGAAGATTGTGGTTGTACCTGCTCTCAATGTAAAGAACTTCTTGAGGAAGCCGAAGAGCTTTTGAAGAAAGATGGTTGATCCCGAAATCCAACCACCCGGTAGTTGCTGCAAGTGTGGTAAAATAAGGGAACACGCTGTCTGCTGGAACTGCGGCCACGTTGGAGCAAGCTGTAAAATCTGCACGAACAAAGGAGAACCAATGCCAGTATCACCAGCAGGAGTATCCACCGGTTCCGGATTAGCTACGACGACGGCTACGTTCTATGGAGCCAAGAAACCGAAGCCGAAGAAAAAGAAGGTAGCGAAGAAGGGTAAATGAGCCGCTTCCGTGAATACGCTTTGGACGATGACGATTTAATCGCCGAAGGCCGCTTGTCCGGAAAAGAGTTGGACGACGCGGTTAAGAAATGGAAACAACTTAGGCCGGACCCAGAGGAAACCGAACCGGAGGAACGCTCGATATGACCAGAACGGATGTAATTGGAATCGCAGCGATTTTGTTCTACGTCGCTATCATTGCCTTTGGGATTTGGAGAGCGGCTAAAGCGAAAGGGCCGAAATGACCCTGGTAATTTATGACAGATTTCCATACCGTTCTTGGATCACCAAACCCGAGGATTGACGTGTCATCAAGTTGTCCGGCGATAGAGTCGGATACGTTGAGGCGAAAAGCCTCTAACCACAACCGTCCATTATCTGGACACAACCGACTGAGTTTAAGCAACGAGCACCTACTCAGTGTGCTGTTCAAGGAGAACAAATGATGTTTTCACAGGGATTCACAGCGTCTTTGAAGGTCGGGGGTAAAATCCTCCGTGAAACCAACGGTACCGTTTCGTTGCCGTTCAACTCAGAGTATTCGGTACTTCTGAAGAACAAGTTATCCCGCCGGGCGATGGTCAAGGTTGAGGTAGACGGCCAAGATGCCACAGACGGAACCAAACTGATCCTGCCCGCAAACGGATCGATAGACCTCGAACGGTTTATCAAAAACGGTAACCTCAAAGCAGGAAACAAATTCAAGTTCATCGAGCGGACTTCGAAGATAGAAGACCACCGTGGAATCAAAGAAGACGACGGGTTGATCCGAGCCGAGTTCTGGGCCGAGAAGGAAGTTGTAGACGTTCCGGAAATTCGTCGGCACTATTACGACGAATGGTACCCGGTTCGCAGAGGCTATCCTCACTGGGATTATTACTATCCGTATTGGCCTTCACAGCCGCAGATTTTGTGTAATACTACCACAACCAGTGGGTTAGGCGGACAGTACAACGTTTCCGGCGGGTCGGTTGGTAACATCCAAAGCGGTTCGAGACAGATGGTGGCTATGAACTGCTCTCAGGGGGCGGCTTCCGGGGGTAGACTTCTACGGTCGGCAAGCGCCAAGATGTCGGCTGACTTTGACAGTTCGTTACAGATCAGCGAAGCAAGTTTGAATGATGCCGGTATCACCGTCCCGGGCTCAAAGAGTGATCAGCAGTTCCAAAGCTCGTACGGATTCCAAACAGAGTCAAACAGTCACGTTATCGTGTTGCAACTAAAGGGTTTCGTTGGCGATAAGCCGGTCGTTACCCCGGTAACGGTAGATCGTAAACCTGTTTGCCCGACTTGCGGAACCGTGAACAAGCCGCAAAATAAATTCTGCAAAGAATGCGGTACGGGCTTGCAATTGATCTAAAGTGTGGTATAATGTACTTGGGTCCGGAACAAGGTGTGGTAAGACAGACCCTCTAAACGTCCTGTGCCACAGTCTCTGGCGAGCTTGAGGAAGAAGCACGTTGACCTTATGCGGTATTCCAAAGGGAAATCCGCAATGAGTTTTAGTTTTCGCCGCTTATAGGGCTGACAAAGGGAATCGGGCCTTCAATCCGGTACCTACAAATCAGCCGCTCTTGAAGGGGGAAATCGGGAGACGATCTGCTCTCGACGGCGAATTAAGTTTGACAGTGACGGGTTGCGTCGGCGCATCCCTTAACGGCTGACCGAATACTTCGGGATAGCTGGTTTCAAGGATGACCCCTAAAGCGATTCCACGACCAGCGAGAGATGCCGGTTGAACAGTTGGGTCGATGACAGGCAGGAAAGACTGCTTGGTGCCCCCAGTTATTGGGGCTGACAGCCGGGAAAGACCGGCACAAATTCGTCCGAATAATGGACAAGGAGAAGGCATGGCATCGAAACACCCGGGATTTGCAAAGGTCCAAAGTAAGATCGCAGGAGAAGGATACAGCAAAAAAGCGGCTGGAGCGATCCTAGCAAGCGCAACACGTAAGGCAAGCGACTCGGCGAAAGCAAAGAACCCGAAACTCAAGAAAGTGAAGTAGAGTGGAGGAATCTCTTCCAATTCACCACAGCAGTCAGATTCACTGGGCAACGTACGACCCGGAAACCCAACTGCTGAAACTCAAACTGAACGACCGAAGAGATCACGGGTACTCCCCGGTCCCCGAAGACGTTGTCCGCAAGCTCGTCAAAGCAAAAAGTCATGGAGATTTCTTCCATGCAAACATCAGAAACAACACAAATTACCGTTACCACGGAAAGGTAGAATAATGAAAGTATCAGGAATCTTAGCGATACTGTTCGCAACGACCGCTTTTGCCCAAACTCCCGCGCCTAAGCCGCCGGACCAACCGAAGACCGCCGAAGTCCAAATCAAGGATACTCCGGCTTCGCAAGCGTTGATTAAGTTTTCAAACGAGCAAACAGCCGACCAAGCCGCGTTTGACACGAAAGTCAAGCAAGCCGAATTTACCTTGGATCAGAGCAACAAAACCTTGAAGGACCAGATCACCGCCGCGAACAAGGACCTTCTGGACAAGCTAAAAGCCGACAAGAAATATAAGCCGCTGCTCGACAACATCGACAACCTGAACACACAGTTGAACACCGACGGTCAGAAAATCAGAGATGATTTTTCAAAAGACGCCGGGCCTCTTCAACAGAAATTGAACTTCGAGGCGGACGAAGTCAAGGCGCTAGTTCCCGTTGTCCGCCAAGAAAACGGTTTACCGGATACGGCAACGTTTGATTCAGCTACCGGCAAGTGGACAGTTCCACCAACGAAATAAGTTCGGCTCGGTGCTTAACCTCCTTTCCGCCGAGTCACCGGGGGCAGACGAACACCTCCTTCTAACCTGCCCCCGGAGTAATTGAAAGGCACAAAATGCCACAATGGTTAAACCCTTCCTCCCCAGCGACACGGCAAGACATCGCTAATCTCACAACCGAAATTCAACATCTCCGAAAGGATATACACGAACTCATGGCAACCACAGCATCAGGACTAGCAGCACTTCAGGCAGCAGACGCACAACTCGACACCGATATCGCAGCCAACACCGCAGCCGTACAAGCGGCAGTTGCTCAACAGACCGCACTCTCCGCACAGATCGCAACGCTGACTCAGGAACTCTCGACAGCAACCGCTGGTGATCCTGACTCCGCCGTAGCAACCGTCGCAGCAGACCTCGCCAAGGTGTCCGCTTCTCTCGAAGCCAACACAGCGGCATTAACTGCGGCTGTTACACCGGCACCGGCTGCTTCAACTCCAGCAGCTTCGTAATCAACACCCGGGTATTGATTCGATCAAAGTCAATACCCACAGTTTGTCCAGATAATGGACGTTAGCAGGCTGCTTTCCAACAAAGAGTCGATCCGAAGATTTACTAGCCCTAAGTCTTCGAGGAGATTATCTCGGCTGGTTGGTTGATCCGGTGTACCGGGTTGATGACGATCTCATCAGCATAAGGTCTAGGAGCAACTGACCGGGCAAGGTCGGTGTAATATCGGAGAAGGATTGCAGCCTGCACCCTTACATTAAATCCGTCCGAATAGTGGACCAAGGAACTCATGCCAATCGACCCGCTCGACAGCACCAATCTTACCAAGAACTTCCCAGACGCGGCCCTCCTAGACATTGCCCGCAACGGGTCAGCACAGCGAGACTACCGGTTGCTGGCCGTCGAAATTCTCCAAGCCCGCAAGTCTGAAAAACTCAAGCACCCCGACATCCAAGAGTTAGTCCAAGAACTTGAGATCGAGTTGGAAGGGATTGTGTTTGAGCATCCGGCCCCGGGACCCGGCGCGTTGAAGGCTGGTGTGACAACGAGGACGTTGTACGGAACTCCGGAGCAACAGTTCACGGGGTTTGACGGCGTAGACATTGTTGATTTTGTGGAGGACGACCCGATTGACCTTCCGCCGACAGAACCCGCGCCGGTACCGACCGAGCCCAATCCGAAGGACGAACCCGATGCCACCTAATGACGATTGCGTTGCCGTTTATGTAGTCCGTCACGGGCAAACGGTTTTGAACAAGGACAAACGGTTTCGTGGAAACGCCAACCCGGAACTCGACGCAACCGGAATCAAACAAGCTCATAAATTAGCCGAACTCTTCTCTTCGAAACAAATCTCCCACATATTCTGTTCTGATAAGGTTAGGTCTGTCAAGACCGCCCAAGTTATCGCCCAAGCCAAAGGCTGTGTAATTCACCCTTCCGAGGGTCTACGAGCTTTAGATGTTGGAAAGTTCTCCGGGGAGAAACGCACCAAAGAATCTGAGGGAGAGCTTCAAAAGTATCTGGACAACCCCGAAACACAAATTCCCGGCGGAGAATCTCTACAAGACTTCAGAAACCGGATCAGACCTTGTCTGCAAGCCGCTGTTGATGTATTTACTAAGTGTGGCGCTCCTCCTGTTCTAGTGGCCCACAGCAGCGTCGTTCATGAATGCGGCAACATCATCTATGGAGATCATAAAAAGATTCTTGTAGAGCCGGGCGGAGCAATCGCCATATACGTCAAGGATGGCAAGCTCGGAGCAGAACCAATCTTCAGACCTCTTACTACCTCGCCGGGAACTGAGGCCGGGGCAATCACGTAACACCCCGCTCGTCGGGCGTAACCCAAAAACCAAACAAAGGAATTCACAATGAGTAATCCATCGACCGTATCAGGTTTCGTGGGCGCAGGCTCGACACGGAACACATGGCCGTTGCAGACTGTTGCTGCAACTGCTGAAACCATTCTAAAGATCGGAACCGACGCCGGTTCGTCTAACTTCTTCTTGGTTGCCCCAACCGGTGGCCAGATTTACGGAGCCCAGACCGGTCTTGACGTAAACGCCAACGCCGCAATTACAGGCACTTCGGGTCGTGAGTATGGCACCCCCAACGGTGAAACGGATGATCTGTTCTCGTCCTCATCTTGGAGCGGCCATCCGTTCAAGGTCCGCATCGTAGGAACCGGAACAGCCGGTCACAATGCCGGTCAGACGCTGGTCTTCAACTTGTATCAGGGTACATCTGCTACCTTGGGATCGGACAAGATCATCGGGACTACCGGCTCGGCTTACGCCATCGCGGCGGGCGCTTCGAACGTTGCCTTTGACTTCATGATTGAAGCTACTTTGAACTGGAACGCAACGTCTCAGGTGCTGTCCGGGTCGTACACCTCGAATGTAGCAGGTGGAACTACTTCTCAGTTTACCACACCAACCGTTATCACAAACGTTGTGACCGCCGTAACCGCTGCCAACCTGTCGTTCTTGGCTACCGTTACTTTGGGCAACGCGGCTTCTTCTACCGTGCAGGTGACGGAATTCGTGATCGACAAGCTGTAATCAACCGAGTTTCCGGTCTCGACAAAACCGGGAAATTCTGTCCGAATAATGGACTAAGGAATTTATGAGAATCATTGTAAGTGCCGACGAAGACTCGGGCAAGCTCGATCAAAACGGCGTAATCGGGTACGTCATAGTTGCAGTAGCTTTGACTGATGACGACGGTCTGGACGTAAATCGATACTTTCACGTACAGAACACAACACCGGAAAACAATCAGATAGTTACGGACTTCCTGAAACAAGCTGACGCAAAGTTGGCCGAATTGTTTCCGAAGGACGAGGTACCAGAAACCAAAATCTGGGTTCCTGAATGATCGTCGATGAATTTGACATCATTGACTACGAAGCCGGAGTTTCGGATGATATACTTGGGGCCGAATGTGCCGGATGCCGGAGACTCCTCACTTTCAAAGGGAATTTCTTTCCTAAGAATTCCGCATTCAAATCCGGGTATGGCCCGCTCTGCCACAGTTGCCTAAAACAGCCAATCCTTAGCATCGAAGAACACGCCCACCGTCTCTACGAGATGAACTACAACTCTGAAGGCACTCGCCGACAGAGGCACCCGGACCAAGAAGAGCTAAAGGAAACCCGTCCCGGTCGATCAATGGACTGCTCGCTATTCCTTCAGAAACTCCTGCACGTCTATCCTCTGCTTCACGTCAGACCCGGGGGCGTAAGAAACGACTTAGCCCTATACGCCACTTCCGGAATCAACAGACCCGAGTGGAACGGGCAGTCGTTCAAATACGTTGGATTCGCAACCCTCGGCATTATGCCTGAATACTCAACGTATGAATTCGATGAACACAGAGACATTTTGCTCCGGGTTCACGAAGTTGGATGGCGGTCAATTCTAATCCGCTTTATCGAAAACAACATCCTGACCGAAGAACAATGCTTGAAAGAATTCGGCCCCCCGTCTGGTGGCGTGAATTCTGTGTGGTACAAAAAACTGAACCAGCACCGCAACGCCAAGAAAATCTAAACCAACCCGCTCTCACGGATTGTGAGTAGGAGAATGAAATGTCACTCAAAGCCTTAAAA
>Ga0265338_10001019_pt1 | contig 47009 bp, 39 predicted proteins | sample 42126metaG_FD_193579 | JGI IMG/M metagenome (GOLD analysis project Ga0265338, IMG submission 193579) | Rhizosphere microbial communities from Carex aquatilis grown in University of Washington, Seatle, WA, United States - 4-21-26 metaG | ecosystem: Host-associated > Plants > Roots > Rhizosphere...
GCGAGGGCCGGACGGGAACAGGTCTGAGCGGACGGGAGAGCCCGGCCTGAAGGGCTAGGCCGGGCTAGGCCCGGAAGGCGAACCCGTCGGCTACCAGGGCGGCGAGGCACAGGTAGGCGTCTGCGGTCTCGGGGTCAAGGTACTCGAGGCGTATCTCGGCGCCTTCCTCCAGGTGCGGGTCGTAGGGGACGCGGACCACGGCGCGGCAGCGGGCGGCGAAGTGCTGCTCAAGGCGGTCGAGGTCGACCATCGACTTGCCCTTGCGGTGGACGGTGGATACCACGACCACGGCGTTGCGAACCAGAACGCCGTGACCGTGGGCGTCAAGCCAGTCGAGCGTCGCGCTCGCGCTCCGGGCGCCGTCCACGGACGGGGAGCTGACCAGGACGATCTGATCGGCGAGCTCGAGGATGCCCGCCATAGCCGAATGCAGCAGTCCGGTACCGCAGTCGGTGATGCAGATCGAGTAGTAGTGCTCGAGGACGCTGGCCACCGCGCGGTAGTCATCGGCGCCGAACGCCACGGAGACCCCTGGGTCGCGGTCGGACGCGAGGATCTCCAGCCTGCTCGGCGCCTGGGAGGTGAACGCGCGGACATCGGCGTACCTGCCCACGATGGCGCGCCTGTTCAGCAGGTCGCGGATGGTCGCTGTGGTCTCCAGCTTGACCTTCTCGGAGAGGGTGCCCCGGTCCGGGTTGCCGTCCACCGCGATCACCCGGTCTCCGCGCAGCGAGGCCAGCGTCGCGCCGAGGCCGACGGTGGCCGTGGTCTTGCCGACGCCGCCCTTAAGGCTCAGCACGGCGATGCGGTAGTGCCCGCCGGCCACCGGGGTCCTGATCCGGCTAACCAGGTCGCGGCGGCGCATGGTCGCGGACGACTTGCCGACGCGGACGAACCCTCCGCTGAGGCGGTACACCGCCTGCCGCCAGCCGCCGTCCGGTGCCAGTCGCTCCTCAGGCAGCAACAGGTCGGACGTGAGCTCCTCCGAAGTGGGCCGCTGCGCGAGTTCCTCGGCCGGGGTGGCGGCGGGCCAAGCCGCGGCGGCGGGCGCGCGCGGTGGTGCGTACGGGTCGGCCGACCAGACCTGTTTTGCTGCCTCGGCTGCCCGCGGCGGGGGTGCGGGATGCGGTGGCGGGACGGGACCTGGCGACTGGACGGGCCGCGGCGGCGGGAAGGGCTGGAAGGGCGGCCGCGGAAGTGGCCCGGGAGGGAGTGGCCAGGATGGCGCGCTCGGCCCGTCCGCCGCCCCGGGTGATTCCGGTGCCCCGGGCGATTCCAGTAGCCCGGGTGTCTCCGCCAGCCCGAGTAGCTCGGGCACCCTCGGCGGCTCCGGCAGCACGGGTGGTTCCGGCACCCCCGGCAGCTCCGGCACCCCCGGCGGCTCCGGCACCCCCGGCGGCTCCGGCACCCCCGGCGGTTCCGCCAGCCCGGACAGTTCCGTCGCCCCGGGCGGAGAGGCGGGCGCCGCGGTGCCGGCTGCGTGCTCACCCGCCGAGGCCGGCATCTCCGGGTAGCCGGGGTCAGGGAGCGCCTGCGAGCCCGGCAGCTGCTCCATGGCCGGGAGATCCGGCATCGCGTCGTCAAGCCCTCCCGGGGAAACGGGCGCGAACGGGTAGAGCTCGGTGGTCAGTAGTTCCCCGGACTTCGCCGGATCGTCATGCTCGTTCGGTGTCATGGGCCGCCCCTAGCCACCCGTCGTATCTGGCCGTGCTCATGACGGCACGCCGCCGCGGGCGTGCCCGCGGGCCACCGCGATATCGTCAGCTCATCGCAAAGTTCACCCCGACCCGGTGACCAGACCAGACCATGTCACTGGAACTTCCCGCGCGAGGAGGCACCTATGCACGCGGTCGTCATCACCAAGCCAGGCGGACCAGAAGTCCTCCGATGGACCGAGGTACCCGACCCGACACCCGGACCGGGCGAGGTAGTCATTAACGTGGCCGCGTCCGCGGTCAACCGTGCTGACATGATGCAGCGCCAGGGGGCCTATCCGCCACCCGCCGGAGCACCGCCCTACCCGGGCCTCGAGTGCTCCGGCACCATCGCGGCCGTCGGTGACGGCGTGACTGGCTGGCGGCTGGGTGAGCAGGTGTGCGCGCTGCTGGCCGGCGGCGGCTACGCCGAGAAGGTCGCGGTCCCGGTCGGCCAGCTGCTGCCGCTGCCACAGGCCACCAGGCTCAACAAGGCCGCCGCGCTGCCAGAGACGGTCTGCACGGTGTACTCCAACGTCTTCCAGCTCGCCCGGCTGGCCAAGGGCGAGACGCTGCTCGTCCACGGCGGCGGCAGCGGCATCGGCACCACGGCGATCCAGCTCGCCAAGCACTTCGGCGCCACCGTGGCGGTGACCGCGGGGACGCGGGAGAAGCTGGACGCGTGCGCCAAGCTCGGCGCGGACATCCTGATCAACTACCGCGAGGACGACTTCGTGGAAAGGCTGATGGAAGCCACCGGCGGCCACGGGGCGGACGTGATCCTTGACATCATCGGCGCCGGCTACCTGAGCAAGAACATCGCCGCGCTCGCGCCGGACGGACGGATCGCCAACATCGGGATGCAGCAGGGCCGCAAGGCCGAGCTCGACCTGAGCGCGCTGATGGCCAAGCGCGGCACGATCATGTCGACCACGCTGCGCGCACGCCCCACGGAGCAGAAGGCGGCGATCGTCGCCGCGGTGGCGGCCAACGTCTGGCCGCTCGTCGATGCGGGGGTGATCCGCCCCGTCATCTACTGTGAGCTGCCCATGTCCCAGGCCGAAGAGGCGCACCGGATCATGACCGCGTCCAGCCATACCGGGAAGATCCTCTTGCGCACCGAGTAACTTCGCGAACCCGATAGCGTGGAAGCCATGAGCGACGAAATCAGCCCACAAGACCACGGCAGGCCTCAGGTCGTCGTCGTCGGACCGGACGGCATGGCCGTCGGGTCCGCCCAGGATGAGCTGGGTGACGGCCCAGCGGAGCGCTCGGTCACCGAGATGGTCGAGCAGCCGGCCAAGGTCATGCGGATCGGCTCGATGATCCGCCAGCTGCTCGAGGAGGTGAAGTCGGCGCCGCTCGACGAGCAAAGCCGCGCGCGCCTCAAGGCGATCCACCAGAACTCCATCAAGGAACTCGAGGACGGGCTCGCCCCCGAGCTTGTTGAGGAGCTGGAGCGGCTGTCGCTTCCGTTCGGGGACGCGACGCCGAGCGAGGCGGAATTGCGCGTCGCCCAGGCCCAGCTGGTCGGCTGGCTGGAAGGACTCTTCCACGGCATCCAGACCACGCTGTTCGCACAGCAGATGGCCGCCCGGGCGCAGCTTGAGCAGATGCGCCGCGCGCTTCCGCCCGGGCTCATGCCCGCGCAGGACGAGCAGCAGCCGCACCGCGGCTCCGGCCCCTACCTTTGACTGTCTGGCCTGTTCACCGGGGATCCGGCTGGCGCGGGCTTCTAGGGTCGGCCGTATCTCAGCCGGGCCAGCCACGCCGCCGCGTCAGCGAACTCAGGGTCAGACGTGCCGGGGCGGACGTGGGTCCGCCCACCGTCGCTGCGCGGGTAGCTGCCGAGGAACCGGACCTCGGCACACACCCGCCGTACGCCCATCATCGCCTCGCCGACGCGCGCGTCGTCGATATGTCCCTCGCAGTCGATGAAGAAGAAGTAGCTGCCAAGCCCGTCCCCGGTCGGCCGGGACTGGATAGTTGACAGGTTGATGCCGCGGACCGCGAACTCGGTCAGGATCTCCATCAGCGCGCCGGCGTGGTCGTGGGCGAGGAACGCGGCGAGGGAGGTCCGGTCCGCCCCCGTCGGCGCGGGCAGCGAGCCAGGCGGCGCCGTTTCGACGAAGCGGGTCATCGCGTTCGACCGGTCGTGCACGTCGGCGGCGAGCACCACGAGGCCGTAGCGGTCCGCCGCCGCCGATGACGCAAGGGCGGCGTCCAGGTCTCCCTCGCTGACCTGGCGGGCGGCCTCGGCGTTGGACGGGAACGGCATCCACTCGCGCCCGGGCAGGCTGGCCGCCAGCCACCGCCGGCACTGTCCCTCGGCCTGCGGGTGGCCGCCCACGGTCTTCACGTCGGCGAGGGTGGTGCCCTCGCGCCCGAGCAGGGCGAACTCAATGGGCAGCCGGGTCTCCGCCCGGATGAGCAGGTCCCCGCCGCCCGCCAGGTCATCGACCGTCGCGGTGACGATGCCCTCGACGGACGACTCGATCGGGACCACCGCCCGGTCGGCCGTACCGTCGCGCACTGAGGCCAGGGTCACCCCGATCGACGAGCAGGGCACCAGTTGGACGTCGGCTTCGGCTCGCGACCGGGCAAGCGCCGCGACGGCGGTCTCAGTAAACGTCCCCTCGGGGCCAAGGTAGGCATAGCGCATGGCCCCATCATGCCGTAGCGGGGGCATGCCCCGGGGCGCGGTCGGACGCTGGCACTCCCGCGCCGGCCCGTGCGGAATGCACGGCCTGCGCCTCCTCTGGTGACAGTTCCTGCTCGCCTTGCCCCGCAACTACCGGCTTGGCGTAAGTGCGTGTCTCGGCCCGCCCGTTGATGGAGCTGAGCACCACGCCGTCGCCTACCGCGTTGAGCAGCGCGAGGGAGAACGACAACTGGCCGGACATCTCGTTCAGCGCGTCGTACCTGACGATGGCGACATCCCGCAGCGCCTTCGGGTCGACGGTGCCGAACGAGCCGACGGTCCCCTGCACCAGGTCAGTGCACTCGCGTACGGCGCGCGCGGCCCGCCGGCTGGCGGCCATGCCCACCATGATTCCGATGATCCCGGCCACGACCCCGGCGGCAGCGATCGCGATTATTGTCACGCACAGCACTATACTCGTCACACAGAGTTACCGTAGGCGGTACCTCATGGCAGTACGCGCGTGGCGAGGGCGCAGGCGACGTCCACGAACTGGCGGGCTCGGTGCAGCTGCGACGCGAGGTCGGTACCGGTGGCGCGGTGTGCCATGTCCACCTCGACCTCGGCAATGCGCAGGCCCTTGCGCTTAAGGTCGATGATCATCGCGGTCTCAACGCCGAATCCACGGGCGAGCGGACACGCCGCGTCGAACGCGGCCCTGGTCAGGCAGCGCTGGCCGTTGAGCGGCTGGGCAGGTGACCAGCCGGTCGATCGCCTGATGCCCGCGCCTGCCAGGCGGACCACGAAGCCGTGCCCGCCAAGCTTGACGCGGTTGGTGAAGACCGCCGTCGTCACGTCGGCCGAGCCGCCGGTGACAGGCTCGATGAGCGGGCCCGCGTTGGCCGCCGTCCGCCCAAGGTCCGCGTCAAGGAACAGCAGGTGCCGCTGACCGTCCGCCGGATCGCGCTGGTCCACCTGGCGCACCGCCGCCGCTCCCGCGAGCATTGCGGCCGCCTTACCCTGGTTGCGCGGCGACCGCCACACCGTCGCGCCCGCGTCTCTCGCCTGGCGGACCGTGGCGTCCGTTGAGCCGTCACTGGCCACGACCACGGTATCGACGCCGGGCAGCGACAGCGCGGCGGTAACGGTCTCGCCAATCCGCTCGGCCTCGTTGTACGCCGGGATGACGACTGCGACAGGCGGCATGACCCGATGTTAGCTGCACGCGGGTGGAACCGCCCGGGACCCCAGTACCGTGTCTCTTCGCGACTTAGTTGCTGGCCGGGAAATCGGCCACGGTGAACACGGCGTCGAGACCGGTCACCGACAAGATCTTCCGCACCGCCGGGCGCGGCGCGGCGAGTTCAAGCTCGCCGCCGCGCTCACGCGCCTGCCTCAGGCAGGACAGCAGCACGTTCATGCCGGTGGAGTCGCAGAACTCCACTCCTGACATGTCAACCACGACACGTGACGCCGGGGCTGCACTGGCGATGACTGCGGTGAGCTCGCTCTGTAGCAGCGGAGCGGTGTAGAGGTCGATTTCCCCGACCGCGATCACAAGCTCGTGATCACCCTGAGATCGACTTGAGACTTTCAGCTCCACGGCAGGAACCATACCGCTCCGTACGGGCGAAACGCTAGGCGTGAGAGCGCCGAGTGTGGTCGAATTCACAATCTGCTAACTCGCATCAGACCTCGTATCGCCATGTAATAGGCGCTGCTTGGCGTAGCATTACCGCCTTCATCGGCCGACCGGTCGGGCCCCGTCGGCCACTCCGGTCACGCCGCGCGCTCGTCGCCGGCCCCTGGTTCCGGCATTACCGCCGGCTCCCGGCCAACCGGGCAGCAGATGGCGCGCGGGCCGCCGCGGCAGCCGGCCAGCTCGCCGCCGGGAACGCGGATCACTTCGATGCCTGCCGCCTCAAGCCGTGCGTTGGTCAGCTCGTTGCGTTCGTAGGAGATCACCTTCCCCGGCCCGAGGGCGAGCAGGTTCCCTGCGTCGTCCCACTGGGCCCCCTGGCCGCCGAACGCCTCGGGCCTGGCGGGGCCGGCGCGGGCCGGCCCGAGGCCGGTCTCGATCACATGCAGCCTGTCCAGCCCCATGGCATCCGCCGCGGCCTCAAGGAACGGCCGCGGGTGGGAGAGCCGGAGCCCGCCCTCTCCCCGCTTGATGATCGTCCGGGCCACGAGCGAGTAAGCGACATCGGGACGCATCACCACGGTGTCCGGCCCGGCGACGGTGCACAGCGTGTCCAGGCACTCGCCGGCCGCGGAATTGGTGAGCACGGCGAGCACGGTGTGCGCGAACCCGGCGTCGAGTACCCGCCTGGCCAGCCGCTCCATGCCAGCGGACGACGTCTGCGCGCCGATGCCGATCGCCACGACGCCCGGCGCGAGCAGCAGGACGTCGCCGCCCGCGAGCAGCTCGTGCCCCGGTTCGTACAGCCGCTTGGTCCCGCTGAACATCGGGTGATGCGCGAACACGATCGCGGCGAGCTCCGCCTCCTGGCGGCGGCCGGGCGGGCTCGTCACGGCCACGCTGTCGCCGATCCAGACGCAGATGTCCCTGGCGAAGACCAGGTTCGGCAGCGGGTCGATGACGTAGTCCCAGGCGTCGAGCAACCCGAAAACCGCACCGCGACCGCCGGGGAACTCATCGCGCGCCAAGCCCATGATGAGCACCTGGCAAAGTTCCTCCGGGCGCAGGCCGGCCAGGTACTCCCCGAGCTGGCCGCGCAACTCCTCGCCAAGCCTCCGGTCGCTTGTCACCGTCTCAATCGCGTGCTCCCTGGCCGGCGCGTACTCAAGCGCGTCCTGCAGCAGCTCGGTCAGGTAAAGCACCGCTACGCCCGCCGCCCGCAGCGCGCCGGCGAACTCGTCGTGCTCAGCCCGGGCCCGCTCGGCCCATGGCAGAGCCGGGAGCAGCATCCCGCACCGGTGCTTCGGCGTGACCCTTCTCAGTTCCGCTCCCGGCCGGTGCACAAGCACCGTGCGCAGCCGTCCGACCTCGCTGTCTACTCCAAAGAACTCGGACACGAATCCTCCCGGAGACGCATCATTCACGTCCGATCACCGCTCTATCCGCAATGAACCTGCTTCGCGGCACGGCATCCCCCGCGGGAATTATCACCACTTCCGGGCGCGATTACGCATCCCGTGATGATGCGATTACAAGTCCCGGACCCGTCCCGCCCCGCCCGCGCCCGTTCGCGGTGCTTGCCTGCGCGTGGTGGCCAACGTCGACGCTGAGCGGAAGGGCCGCCCAGACCGTCGTCTCGCTGCTGTCCTTGCGCGTGTGAACGCCCCAGCGCAGCGACAGCCGGTCCACGATGCCGAGCCCGCGCCCCCCGAGCGCGTTGGCCGCCGGCTTGTTGACCATGGGCACGGTCGGCCCGCCGCCGTCGCTCACCGCTACCTCGACACAGTCATCGTTCAGGCACCACGAGACCCTGATGAGGTTTCCCGGCAGCGGTGTGGCGTGACGCAGCGCATTACTGATAAGTTCACTCAGTACAAGGCCGGCGTCACACGCCGTAGCCTCGTGGACGCCAGCCTCGGCGAGGTCGCCGATCAGGCGCCGACGAGCCGCGCCAACGCTAGAGGCTGTATACGGGAGCATCTGCACGCTCGACGTACCCACCTCCATGAACATCCGCCCCGCCCGTGGACCTGTACGAACCCGGCATGGCGGAAATGCCCCGTGAGAACTCCGTGAAACCGTAAACTCCAGATTTCCGTCGTGTTATCTGACACAATGCCCCGGGCTGTCCCCACATGAATGCACATGTGCGCCGCCAAGGCGGTAACGTCAAGTGACAGCTGACCGCTGTGCCCGCCGAGCTAACGAGTGAGTGTCACCATGGCTGACCCGACCGTCGTGGTCGACAACCTGCACGTGGTCTACCGCGTCTACGGCGCGGGCGGTAACAAGGGAACCGCGGCCACCTCGCTGATGCGCCTGGTGAAGAGGCAGCGGCGGGTCTCCATCAGGGAGGTCCACGCCATCCGCGGGATCTCATTCGTGGTGAACCACGGCGACGTGGTGGGGATCATCGGCAGGAACGGGTCGGGCAAGTCCACGCTGCTGCGCGCGATCGCCGGGCTGCTGCCCGCGGAGCGGGGCGCGGTGTACACCTCAGGCGAGGCGGCCCTCCTCGGGGTGAATGCCGCGCTGCTCGACGACCTCACCGGCGAGCGGAACGTGGTCCTCGGCTGCCTGGCGATGGGCATGCCGCCCGCCGAGGTCAAGAGCAGGTACGAGCAGATCGTCGACTTCTCCGGCGTGGGCAACTTCATCGACCTGCCGATGCGCGCGTACTCCACGGGCATGGCCCAGCGCCTGCGGTTCGCCATCGCGTCCGCCAAGAGCCATGAGATCTTGATGATCGACGAGGCCCTTGCCACCGGAGACGCCGCGTTCCGTACCAAGAGCCACAACAGGATCAAGGAACTGCGCGACGAGGCGGGCACGGTCTTCCTCGTCGCCCACAACCTCGGCGAAATCGAGCAGAGCTGCAACCGCGTGATCTGGATGGAGGCCGGCCAGATCCTGCGGGACAGCGACGACGTTCCCGGTGTCATCGACGAGTACCTCGCCGCGACTGGCGGCGAGCCCCGCCACCGCGAACAAGCGCGGTTGTAAGTCTCCCGGGTCGTCCGGCTGAACCTGCTGCAAGGTCAGCCGCATTATCGTGCCGCCCTCCGGGCGAGTCATGGCGATGACCGTGGCGTGCTGTGCGATCGCGAGCCGCCGCACGATGTAGAGGCCGATGCCGACACCGCCGAAACGGCGGCGGTCACCGGTCTCGCCCTGGACGAAGCGCTCGAAGATCCGCTCGTGGTCGCCCGGGGCAATACCGATGCCCTCGTCCTCGACGTCCACCTCGATCGTCGGGCCGACGCCGCGGGCGCGCACGGTAACGGTCCCGCCCGCGGGCGAGTACTTGAATGCGTTCTCTAGCAGCTGGCCGACGATGATGTCCGTGGCCATCGAGTCACCGCTGGCGAGCGGCAGGTCACCGGGAACGTCCGCCACCACGTGGTGCTTCTCGGACAGCGGGCTGAACGACACGACAGCCGCGCGCAGCAGCGCGGCCAGGTCGAATGGCCCGTTAGTCACCGGCAGCGCGTCGGCGCCGGCCCGCGCGCCGAGCAGCAGCTGCTCGACGAGGCGGCCAAGCGATCCGGCGCGTTCCGCGATCGTACGGACGGCGGCCCGCCGGTCGCTGTCAGACAGCTGATCCCACCGGCTGGCTAGCGTAGCTGCGAACCCCTGCACCACGGTGATCGGCGTGCGCAGCTCATGGCTGGTCGTCGCGAGGAACAGGTCCTTGGCCTCTTCGAGCTCCTTGGCCGCGGTGACGTCGCGGAAGTCGACCACCTTCTCGCCGCCGTCGCCGAGCTCTGTGCACAACACGTCGATCCAGCGCCCGCTCGGCAGCTTGTGCGTGCGCCGCTCGCCCGGGGCGGGGAGCGGGAACGGCGGCGGCGCGCCCATCACCTCGCTGGCCTGCGTGCCGGTGATCAGGTGCGCGGCGGGATTCCACTGCTTGACGTTCCCCGCCTCGTCGAGCACCGCGATGCCGTCGGCGCTGCCGTCGATGACGGCGCGCTCGTGTGCGCGCTGCTTAACCACCTCTTCGAACGCCATGGCGTTGGTGAGCGCCACGCCGGCGTGCCCGGCGAGCAGCTCGAGCAGCTCAAGCTCGACGTGGCTGAGCGCCCGGCGGCTATAGAGCGCGTACAGCGCGCCGTACGGCCGGCCGCCCACGTGCGACAGGCTGAGCGCGATCGTGTGCAGGCCTGGCAGGGCCGACCAGATGAGGTCATCGAATCCGCCGGACTCGCCGGTCGCCATCATCACCGTCTTGCCCGACCGCAACAGTTCCCCGACCAGGCTGCTCGACAGCGAGGCCACCCGGCCGCGCAGCCGGGCGGGCAAGCCGGCGGTGGAGACTAGCCGGAGCCTGTCCTCCTCGATAAGCACGAACCCGCCGGCGTCCGCACCCGTGAGCTCGCGCAGGCTGGCGGCGATCCGGTCGAGCACCGACTCGAGGTCGCGCTGCGCGTTCATGTCGGCGACCACGTCGCCGAGGCGGCGGACCACGCGGGCCCGCTCGGCCATGTAGTGCCTGACGACGTCGTCCTCGCCGGTCTCGTGACAGACGTTGACCCAGCCGAGGACTTCGCCGTTGCCGTCGGTCAGCGCGCTCGTGTCGATGCGCACGTCGAGCACCGACCCGTCCTTGCGGATCCGCCTGGTGGCGAACGAGATCTGCCCGCCGCCGCGGACCCGCTCGAAGACCGCGTTGTGCTCGGCGGCTAGCTCCTCGGGGATCGTGGGCGGATCAAGGCCGATCACCTCGTCGGCGGCCCAGCCGAACATCCGCTCCGCGGCCGGGTTCCACAGCATCACGGTCCGGTCCGCGCCGAAGGCGACGATCGCGTCGGCGGCGGACTCGATGACCGCGCGCGCGGTGGCGTCTACCCGCTCCTTGTCGCTCCGACCTGCGAGCCGACCCGGAGGAGGGGTAGCTGCTGCTCCATTCCCCCACGCTGGGTGCGCCTGTTCTGCCACCACATCTTCATGGTGCCACCTCAGCAGTGCACCGGGCAGCGGAAGCCCGTTACTTCCTTTCTTTATGGTGAGTGGTCACGCTTATGAAATGTCCGTTTCTTCCGGGGCTCCTGGTGTTCCGAGGCCAGCATCTTCCGCAGATGCGGCCCCGGTCTCTATAGTTCTGCCAGCGCGGCCCGAATAACTCACGTAAGACGGGGCACTTCCTCAGCTGAAGCAGACGATCTGCTTAACCTGCTGGCGGATGCTTGCTATAACAAAACTACTAACCACCAGTGGCCGCAAGGACGCGGAGATGGACCAGCTTTCCCCGGATGAGGGGACGCCTGAACAGCGGCGCCCCGAGCGCCGTGAGCAGGATCGGCTGCGCCCGGAACCGATCCAGCACACCGCACAGCCGCGGCCGATATCGCTCGCGCATCCCGTCATCGCCGGCTACAACGGCTCGGCCGCTTCGCGGAACGCGCTCGCCTACGCCGCGGGGATGGCCCGACGGCTCGGCCGGCCGTTGCTCATGGTCTACGTGACCTCGCCTGGCGTGTACTGCGAGCCGCTCACCGGCCAGGTGGTCGGCCTCCTACGTGACGCGGACTCGCTGGAGCGCTGGCTGCTCACCGAGCTCGACCAAGCCGCCGACGCCAGCGAGCTTGAGGTACACGTGCGCACGCGGCGGGGCAGCCCGGCCCGGGAACTGGCCGCGATCGCCGCCGAGTTCAGCGCCGACGCGCTGGTGATCGGCGCGCCGCGGCACTTCTGGCACCACCTGATCGGCTCGGTGCCGAGCTGGCTGGCGCGTAATGCCCGCTGCCCGGTCATCGTGGTGCCGTGAGGTAAGACGATCCGGCCCGTAACCCCGCCGAAGTCGATGGTCATCGGCCGGACGCCAAGGCGCATGCTTGGCGGTACGTGCCTTGGCGCCTCGCCCTGCGGGGCGACCGTCCAGGTCTTGTCGGTCAGGTTCCTGAGCACGACCCGTCCAGGCCGGCCCGGATGCGCCTCGACCACCGCTTGGGTCTGCCGGTAGCCGCGGTCGCGGTACAGGTGGTGGCTGGTCACCGTCGCCCCCTCGGACAGCACGAGCGTGCCGCCGGGCAGCTCAAGGCGTGGCGGCGCCAGCAGCGGCTGATGGCAGCTCCAGCAGCGCTGATCGGGCCGTTCCTGGTCGTAGAACCCGGCGGCGCCGCAGCCCGGGCAGGGCGCGACGCTGTCGTGCAGGCTGAGCAGTGCCCGCCGCCAGGTGCTCTCGATGACCCGGCCGGAAAGGGACGCCTCCTTCAGCCCCACCGTGAAGGCCTGGATGAACACCCGGCGGAAGCTCAGCGGATAGATCGACCACCAGAGGTTCACCTGCTCGCCGGGCAGCGGCCGGTTCGCCGGGTCGCCCGGGTCGAACACGAACAGCGGCGAGTCGCCGAAGTTCTGCACGATCAGGTCGATCTCCGGCGGCCGCTCACCCTCCCAGTGATAGGAGGCGTCGGTTCGCTGGCCCTCAAGCGGGTGATCGTGCATCAGCAGGTAGAAGAGGAACACCGCGAGTGAGTGCAGGTCGGTAACCGTCGACGGCAGCGCCTCATCGCGCAGCACCTCGGGCGCCATGAACTTGCCGGTCCCCTTCACCAACGCCTGGCCGCCATCGGGTCCGATGTGATCCACGTCGATGATCGCGACCTCACAGGCACCGGGGTCCACCCGGACATTACCGAAGCTGATGTCCCGGTAGCACAGGCCGGTGGCGTGCAGCACGGCGAAAGCCTCGACGAGTTCCCTGGCCAGGGTCGTCACCACGCGGAAGGACGGTTGCTCCGGCTGGTTCAGCATGTGCGCCAGCGAGATGAACCTCGGCTCGAGCAACGGCATCACGTAACCGAACCCGGGAACCTGGCTGGAGCTGACCAGGTCGATCGGCCAGACGAAAGACTTGTGCGGCGGACGACCGCGCTGCAGCAGTGCGGTGATGGACTTGCGCAGTTCCTCCATGAACGGTCCCGGACGGTACCACTTCACCGCGAACGGCGCCCCGTTCAGCCTGGCCCGGTGCACGACGCCCACGCCGCCCTCACCGATCCGCTCCTCTACGATCACGGCCGCCTGGCCACGTTCCATTCGCAGCGTCTGGCCTGGCTGTATCAGCGGGTCCACGACGCTTATCCCCCTTGGTTCCTGGTCGGCTGGCCATGGGTCGCGCCGCCCGGCGTGGTATTCGAGACGTTCGGCCCGGTGGCCGAGCCGCCAGCCGATGGACGCCCCGTCCGGCTGGACGGCCCGGCCGGTGTGCCAGGTGACTCGTGCGGTGTCGTCGAGTTGCTCACGGCGCCCGATGGCGAGGGCGTGGCCCGGGCGACAGGCTGCCCGGTTGGCTGGGGGGCCGACGGTCGCCCCGCGGAGCCGGATGACTGCGAGATGACCACTGCGACGACGATCGCCGCCGCGGCCGCCACGGCGGCGATACCGGCGGTAACCGCTCGGCGCCTGGAGAACCGGGCTGGCGCAGGCGGGGCGCCCGGAAAACCGGTGGCAGGAAAGCCGGCGCCAGGGGAATCGGCGCCACGGTACAAAGTCCCAGGGAAACCGTCGGCAAGCGGCGACTGGGGCACGGGCCGCGTCACCTCTGCTGCGGTGGACCGGCCTACGGAGCGGTCCGGCTCGGATGCCATGGGCGGGGCGGGCGGGATGGGCGGCGGCGCCGCGAGCCGCTCGCTGCCGGGCGCGAGCAGCAACGCGATGGTCGTGTCGTCTGCGCTGCCCGCGGCCGATGCGCAGCGCTCCGCCCAGTGAGGCAGCTGCCCAGCGAACCAGCCGTGGTCATGCCGGGCGGCGAGCTCGGCGAGGTCCCTGGCGACCACCGGCTGCCACGGCTCCTCGGCCTGGGCATTGCCGTAGCCGTCGGTGCTGAGCAGCAGCGCGAGCAGCGGCGTGGCCCGCAGGTCGTGCGCGGCGGCGCGGAAGGCGGACACCGCCGCCGGCTGGCACAGGCTCGTCGTGCGGTAGCCGTCGAGCAGGTCGTCCCCGCTGACTGGAGACCAGGCACCGCCGTCCGGCCGGACGGCGAGCAGGTCGCCGTCACCGATCTGCGCGCAGACCAGCCAGCGGCCGGCGATCAGCGCGACGAGCAAGGTGGAGCCGTAGGGGATAGCCGGGCCGTCGCCGGCCTGCGCGAGTGCGGACAGCTCCGCCGCCGTGTACGGATGCGCCGCTATGTCGAGCGCCACCGCCTCGCGCCATCGCGCGACGATGGCCTCGGGCAGCCGGTCGCGCAGCGCCGCGGCCCCTTCCGGGCTCCACGGCTGCTGGCCGGCTTCGGCCGTGAGCCCCTCGACCACCGCGCATGCCGTGCGGACCGCCAGCCGGGAGCCGGCGGCGCTGCGGAAGTGGCGGTCATGACCGTGCCCGTCGGCGACCGCGACAACGAGCCCGTCCGCGTCGATGGCCAGGGACTCGACGCTGTCCTGATTGGGCAGGCCGCGCGCGTCGTGCGCGGCCCCGCGGGCGGTTCCGGTCATGGCCCGCCAGGTGGCGGGGAGGTGTTCGCTCGTCATGGCGGTTAGATGATGGTGTCCTGATTGAAGATGGCGGACGGGACGTCCACCCCTGACTGCATGCCGAAGAGCTTGCGCGCGACCTCGCCGCGGTCCGCGCCCGACTCCGACATGCGCGACACGGCCAGCGAGGCGGCCACCAGCCGGTCGGCGATGTCTTCTGTGCTGTCCGCCACGATCACCGGGACGCTCGGGTCGCCGATGAACCTGTTCAGTGCCTCGGACTGGGCGTCCCGGCCGATGGCGATGGACAGCCGCAGCGCGGCCTTCCCCGCCGGCTGTGCCATCAGGGCCGCCAGCCCGGCCTCGAACTCCCCTGGCTTGTCGGTCGAGAGGCCGTCGGTGATCAGCAGCAGCGCGGGACGCAGCGCGCGGCGCTCGATCTGACCTGGACCGAGCGCCTCCGCCGCGAGCCTGAACGCCGGGCCCATGTTGGTCAGCCCCTTGGGCACCGCCTGGAGTGGCCGCCACCTGATGCCCGCGACCGGGACCGGGTCCTTGATGTGCCAGCGCGGCTCGGTCGCGAACGCGATCGCCCTGACGAACACCTGGGCCTGCTCCTGGTCCCGCTCCCACTCCGCCAGGTGCGGCATCATGTCGGCGATCGCGTAGTTGAGCGCCTGGATCTTCTCGCCCTTCATCCCCCAGGAACAGTCAGCCAGGACAATGATGTGCAGCGGCCGGCGGGAAATACCGCCGCCTGGCATCCGGGAGTACTGGGCCGCCGGGGTCATACCGAGTTGTTCTCCCACCAGGTCTCCAGCTTGCTGAACGTCCAGCTCTTGTCCGGCTGCGCGACGATGAACGCGTTCTCGGTCGGGTAGGTCCACACGTACACGGGCCCGCTGTTGCTCGTGAAGCACTCGATGACCTGGCCGGCGCGCTGCGGGAAGCGCGGGCCCCACCACTCGCCGGGTCCGCCCTGCGTCTGACCCGTTCCCGGGGGGCAGACGTCGGTGCTCGACGTGCCGAAGTTCGCCCAGCTGTTGTAGTTGGCCCAGGCCTGGTTGTAGTCGGCGGTGCTGTCCATCTGGTAACCGAATACCTGCCCGTTCGGCATGTCAGTAGTGGTGCACGAGAGCGCCCTGACCAGGCCAGGGTTGGTCCACGGGATCTTCGCCTGGTCGGCGCACTCGCTACTCGCGTCCTGGATGTCGGTCGGCAGCAGCACCTTGAGCGGCTTCAGCCCGGCCGGCAGGGCGGCGAGCGAGCCGGTCGCCGCAGCCGACGCGGACGACGAGGACGAAGCAGACGCGGAGCCGGACGCGGACGCGCTGGCCGACGACGTGGCGTTCAGGCTCGCCGTCGCGGTCGGGTGCAGCGTCGGCGTAGACGTCGGGGTCGGCTTCGGCTTCGAGAACGGGAACGTGGACGCCACCGCCGCGACGACGAGGTAGAGCACGATGACCGCCGCCGCGCCGGCTCCGAGGAAGAGGCCCAGCCGTGACTTGCGTTGCTGCGAGGAGGCGGCCGGCCAGGCGCCGGGAATCGTGGGACCGGGCGGCATCTGGCCGGGGGGCGGGTACGCCGGCGGCATCTGACCGGGAGCCGGGTACGCCGGCGGCATCTGACCGGGAGCCGGGTACGCCGGCGGCATCTGGCCTGCCGCCGGGTTAACCGGCGGCATCGGGGTGGGGGGCGGGTACGCCGGCGGGAACGCCCGGTCAACCGTTTCCGTCTCGTTGTGCTGCGGCCACGCCGGGGTGTCCGCGACCGTCTCCATCGGAGGCGGCACCTGGGACCTGACCTGGTAGCCGAGCGCCTTCGCGTACTCGGTCGCCACCCACATGCTGGCACCCGGCGCCAGAGACCGGCTCTCCGCCAGCGACCGGGCGACAAGCGACACGGCCGTGTCGGCGTCCATGTGCTGCCCCTCGACGTGCTGGGCCAGCTCGGCCGCGATCCCCGCCTCGGCCCCGGTCACCAGCAGGCTGCGCTCGCGCGGCAGGTCAGGCAGCAGGTCCGTCACCAGGTTGCCAAGAACACGCGGATCGTCAAGCACCCGCTTGCCGTAGCCTGCGACGGCGGTGTTCAGCGCGTCGCGAACCTCGCCCTGCACGTCATAAGTGCCCTCGCTCATGGCATAACCTCCAGGCCTTCCCTTATACGGTTCGTTGTCATGCCAGTCGCCTGGCTCACTGGGCTCCGGCGGTGCCGCGGTCGCCGACCGAGACCGCGGCCGCTGTTCCGATCGGCGCCAGGGTCGGGCCGCCGTACAGCTGGATTTGATAGGAACCCGACGGGAGCTCGGCGAGACCGAGCTGCTCGGCGGATACCTGGATCGCGAAGCATCCGCTGCCCGAGGTGGCGGTGAGCTGCGGTAGCCCGCCGGTGGGTATCGTCACGGCGGAGCCGTCCGGCAGCTCGACGAGCATGGCGAGGTCAAGCCCCACGGGGACGCCGCCGAAGTCCGCTCCGAACACCGCGGACGCCGCAGCCGGCAGCGTGGTGCCGCCATCGCAGGCCGCGCTGTGGCTGGCGCCGACGCCGGCACCGGTCGCCTGCTCGGCGCCGGTGCGCTGCACCAGGATCTTGCTGTGGTACGGCTGGCCGGCCTTGGCCGCCGCGATCAGCGCCTGCGCCTCGGTAACTGACCGCAGCCGCCACGACAGGTCGCCGCCCTCTCCGGTTACCTCGAGGCTGGGCACGCCGATCAGCTGGCCGGCGTCGTTGACCGCCGCGCCGCCGGAGTTGCCGTGGGCCAGCCGGGCCGTGGTCTCCAGCTCGAAGCGCGGGTCGGTGACGTGCCCGAGCGGGTCGGGCACGAATGTCGAGATGACCCCGCTGGTGACGGTGATGGAGTCGGAGTCGGCCACGCCGGGGAAGCCGAGGACCGTCACGGTCTGGTCGAGCTGGACCGCAGCGTCGTTCCCGAGGGTGAGGTACGGCAGGTGCAGGGTCGCGGGGCTGACTGGCGTGCCGTCGCTCGTGGCGTAGATCTTGACGACAGCCAGGTCGAGGTACCCGTCGACGGCGACGGGCCGCGCCCGGTACCTGGCCTTGACCGGCGACGCCGGGCCGGTCGTCAGCTCGACGGTCAGGTAGGGCGGGTTCGGGTCAAGCTGGCTCTGCGGCTCACCGAGCGCCACCGCGAGGCCCGGTGCCTGCGGCTCCGCCACGTGCGCGTTCGTCAGGATGAGCCCGTCGGCCGCGATGACGGTTCCCGAGCCCCACCCGGTGTACGAGGACTGCGAGCCCTGGAGCAGCCGGACCGTGGCGGCCTCCGCGTGGGTGAGCCCGGTCAGCGACGGGGTGGTGGTGACCGCGAGCTTGCCGCTGTGGGCGGGCGACCCGATCGTGGCCAGCGCCACCGCCGCGATGCCGCCGGCGACGACGACCGCGCCGGCCACGATGGCGCCGAGCCGAATGCGGCCGCGCCGTACCCGGCGTTCCCTGTTGTGCTCGAGCACGGCACTGCTCAGCGGCGGCGTGATGCCCAGCTCTTCGCCAGTAGCCGGGTCGCCGAGGCGCAGGATCACCGATTCCGTGATGCGCAGCGGCCCATTCAGGCGTTTTCCGTCGAGGAAGGTGCCCCGGCGAGACCTGTCTGTGTAGACGGCGCCCTGTTCATCGGAAGTGATCAGGCCGTGGGTATCCCTGGATACCAGCGGGTTTACCGATACGAGCTCAAGCGCCGGATCGCGTCCGACCCGGATTTGCATTCCCACGGGAAATACGTGCTGCTGGCGGCCGAGGCGCGCCACGAGCACCGGCGGCCGCGCCTGATCTCCTGCCGGGTTCGACATCATGCCGCCTCCGGGTGGACCGGAAACTCGCTGTGCGTACCGCACATCCCCCAGGCCGCTTCCAGCACCTTCCCGCCCCGCCGCGCAGACATGGCCGTATCGCGCACTTAGTGATAGCTATAGGTCACCCCATCGAGGGTTACCCTCGCAAAGGGACCCTTATTGGATGACAGAGATGGTACGCCATGCCGCACACGCGGGGAACAGGCACATATGGCCCCGTTACCAACATAAGGCCTCACTAGTAATCAACCGCTGCCACCCCGGACCGCGGCTCGCAGCGGCCCGTCTGCTGGAATTCAGACAGTTCAATTTTCGCCGCCTGAACGCGCGGGCTCCGCTGGCGACCCCAGCCACCCCGCAGCCGTGCGGGGGACTCCTCCAGCAGGAACGCAGAGCATGATCCAGCAGGAACGCAGAGCATGAAGAGGTACTCAAGGTGTGACAGCTGCCGCCCCGGTGACCAGGAGCTACCCACACCATGCAAGCCGCCGGCGCAGCCGCCGCCAGGAGTCCGGGAACCCGCGCCTCCGTCGGCAAGGTTCACATCGGGTCCGGGAACCCTGCGCCTTCGTCGGCGCAGCCGACATCGGGGGGTCCGGGGGGTCGTCCCCCCGGGATAAATAAGCGAGGCGGCCCGCTGCTCTGTCTAGAGCACACGAACCGCCACCGTCTCGCGTGGGCGAGGAGGGATTTGAACCCTCACATCCTTTCGGACACACGGACCTGAACCGTGCGCGTCTGCCGTTCCGCCACTCGCCCCGAGCAGGACGACTTAGGTTAGCACGGCCTCAGGTGTGCTCGTGCCCCGGATAACATCAGATGGATAACAAGCCGAAGGGAGGCTCGACGGGTGGGAGTTCTGCAGCGCTTCGAACGACGGCTTGAGGGCATGGTCGAAGGAACCTTTGCTCGCGTGTTCAAGTCCGAATTGCAGCCGGTTGAGGTGGCGAGCGCCATCCAGCATGAGATGGATGAGCGCGCGGCTATCGTGGCCCAAGGCCGGACCCTGGTGCCGAACGACTTCGTCGTCGAGATCTCGCAGGCCGATGCCGAGCGGCTTGACATCCTCGTCGAGAGCCTGAGCCTCGAGCTGGCCACGCTGGCCAGGGACCATGCCAAGGAGCAGGGGTACTCCTTCGTCGGCCCGGTCCGCATCCGGTTTGAGGGGGTTTCCGACCTGGCGACCGGCTTGTTCCGGATCAGGTCGGGAGTGATCCGCGGGCACACGGTGGAGGCGGGCGAAGTCAGGCAGCCGGTTAGCGACCTGCCGCGGGCGGGCGGCGGCCAGTTCCCTGGCAGGCCGCGGCTGGTGATCGCCGGATCGCAGCCGGGGACGGGCATGGAGGCAGGCAGCACGTACGAGCTGCAGACCCCGGTGACCCTGCTCGGCCGTGGGACCGACTGCGACCTGCGGATGGTTGACGCCGGCGTTTCGCGGCACCACGCTGAGCTGCGCGTGGAGGACGGCCAGGTCGTCCTGGTCGACCTCGGCTCCACCAACGGCACGTTCGTGAACGGCCAGCCGATGCGCCGTGTCGTGCTCACTGACGGCACGAATGTGACACTCGGCCGCACCACTATGGTTTTCCATCAAGACAACCGATATTGACCACAGCCAGTCAGGTAGCGCCTAGACATACGCCAGAAGGCCGAGGAGTGACTACCCTTAGGGCAGCCATCCGACAGCGACGAAGAAGCCGAGGACATAGCACGGAATGAACGCGCTCACCCTTACCCTCATCAGGGTGGCCTTCCTGGCCGTCTTGTGGCTCTTCGTCATCGCTGCGATCGGCGTCGTACGCACGGACCTCCTCGGCAACGTGGCCACGAAGGTCCGCCGCGGGCGGAACCAGGCGGCACCGATGCAACAACCCCGTCCGCCGCGGCCCGCGAAGCCCGGACGGGGAACGCCACGTTTTCTTGTCGTGACCGAAGGTGCTCTCACCGGTGTGAGCATCGACCTGGCAGACCAGCAGGTAACGATGGGCCGGGCGAATGACGCCACGCTAGTTCTGAATGACGACTACGCTTCCACGTACCATGCCCGGATATTTCCGCAGGACGGACAGTGGCTCGTTGAGGACCTCGGTTCGACCAACGGCACCTACCTGGACCGCCAGAAGGTGGCCCGCCCAACCCCGGTCCCTGTAGGCGTGCCCATTCGCATAGGAAAGACCGTTCTGGAACTGCGCAGATGACACTAGCCCTCAGATTCGCGGTACGGTCCGATGTCGGTCTCCTCAGAGAGGGGAACGAAGACTCGGCGTACGCCGGCCCGCACCTGCTTGCGGTGGCCGATGGCATGGGCGGCCACGCGGCCGGCGAGGTGGCCAGCGCGGCCACGATACAGACGCTCGCTCCGCTCGACGCGGAGGATCCGGGCCCCGACTTGGTCGGCGTGCTGGCCGACGCGGTCTCGACGGCCAACCTGCGGCTGCAGGAGCTGATCATCTCCGATCCTGCGATCGAGGGGATGGGCACGACGCTGACCGCACTGCTGTGGTCCGACGGGTACGCCGCGCTCTGCCACATCGGCGACTCGCGCGCTTACCTGCTGCGTGACGGGCAGTTCGTGCAGATCACGCACGACCACACGCTGGTGCAGTCGCTGGTTGACGAAGGCAAGATCACCGAAGACGACGTGGCCACCCACCCGCACCGGTCGCTGCTGCTCCGTGCACTGGACGGCCGGACCATCGCCGAGCCTGACCTGGCACCGCTCGAGACATTCCCCGGTGACCGCTACCTGCTCTGCTCCGACGGCCTGTCCGGCGTGGTGACCGAGCAGACGCTGCACCAGACGCTCGCCTCGATACGTGACCCGGACCAGGCCGCGGTGCAGCTGGTCGAGCTCGCCATCAGGGGCGGCGGCCCGGACAACATCACCGTCATCGTGGCCGACGTGGTCGATGCCCGCAATGGCCGGGTACCGCCCACCTGGCAGCCCGTGTTCGCCGGCGCCGCGGCCAACGGCGCGCCGGCCGACCTGCGCCCTCCGTCCAGGCAAAGCTCGCCCGCGACGCGGGCCATGCGGCTCAGCCGGACCGCTCCGCAGCCGACCGTGCCGGACGACCCGGCGACCGGCGTCTGGTCCACCGGCCATCGTGACGGCTATACCGGGACGTTCGACACGCAGTCGTTCGACCCGGGCGCACCGGCCGGATTCGAGCGGACCGACCGGCCCGGGAACCGGGACGGCAGGATCAGGGACACCGCCGCCTTCGACCATGTAAACGGGTCCACCGGGCTGGACAGTGGCCGCGACGCGGCGGAGGCAGGCGCCCGGCCAAAGCGGCCGGGCGGCCACCGGGTCAGGCGCACCGACTATGACGAGGACGACGACTACGGGCGGCGCGGCAGGCGCCGGTGGCCGATCGTGTCGGCGGCGCTCGTCCTCCTCGTGCTGCTGGTGGGCGGCGGCGCGTACGGGTTCTGGTGGTACAACCAGAAGCAGTACTACGTCGGCCAGGAGAACGGCTTCGTCGCCATCTTCCGCGGCACCGACCAGAGCATGGCCGGCATCAGCCTGTCCAGTCTTGTGCAGCGGACCACCCTGTCGGTGAGCCAGCTGACCACCGGCGACCAGGCGGCGGTGGCCCAGACGATCTCGCAGGGCAGCGTGACCGGCGCCCAGCAAGTCATTGACCAGCTGAAGACCCACGCAAGCGACTGCCAGCAGCAGTGGCAGGCGCTGGTGGGGTGGCAGGCCAAGAACGTTACGTACCAGCGGGAACTCGTCGCCGCCAGAGGGACGAAGACCAAGGTCCCGGCGCAGGACAACCCGGGCATGGAGCCGGCGGCGGCCGACCCTGACTGCGCTCAGGCCGCGGCGTTCGGAATCGCGGCGTCGGCGCTGCCAACCGCTCAGGCGAGTGCCGCGCCGACGATCACGCCGAGCACGACGCCGGCGGCGACGCCGACAAAGCCGACAAAGACGCCAACCACCAAGGCCTCGTCGGCCAAGGCATCACCGGCGGCCGCGTGAGCAGCATGACAATGCCTTCCCCGGCGCTCGGCAGCGAGCCGCCGGAGGAGGCAGCAGCCAAGCGCCGCTCCACCGAGCTGTGGATGGTCCTGTTCGCCTGCGGCATCGTCGCGTTCGCGTTCGCAAGCACGGCGTTCAGCCTCAAGGGCCAGCACCCGTCCACCTTCGTGGAGTACATGGTCGCGTTCGTCGTCATCGTCCTCGGCGCGCACCTCGCGATCCGCCGGTGGGCGCCGTACGCAGACCCGCTGCTCCTGCCGATCGCGACGTTGCTCAACGGGCTGGGCATCGTGATGATCTACCGGCTCAACCAGGCCGGGCGTAACGGGAACGCGAGCGCGGGCGGCGGCCCGATCTCGACGCTCAGCTCGTCGGCCACCGTCACCCAGATCATCTACTCGGTGCTCGGCGTCGCGGTGCTCGTGGTGTTCCTCGCGCTCATCCCCGACATCAGGCGCCTGCAGCCGTACACCTACATCCTCGGCCTGATCGGCATCGGCCTCATCGCGATCCCCGCGCTGCTGCCGTCGCGCATCAGCGGTGTGGCGGGCACCGGCGCCAAGATCCAGGTCGCCATCGGCGGCTTCTCCGTCCAGCCGGAAGAGTTCGGCAAGCTGCTGCTCGCCGCCTCCTTCGCCAGTTACCTGGTGATCAACGGCAAGAAGCTGTCGCTGCTCACCGAGAAGTGGTGGATCTTCAGCCTGCCGCGGCGACGTGACCTCGCGCCCATCCTGGTGGTCTGGTCGCTCAGCATGCTGCTGCTGATCTTCGAGAGCGACATCGGCACGAGCGCGGTGTTCATGGGCCTGTTCGTCGCGATGCTCTACATCGCCACCGGGCGCCGGTCGTGGGCGGCACTCGGCTTCCTGATGTTCATCGCCGGCGCCTTCCTCGCGGCCACGCTGGTGACGCACGTGGGGCAGCGGTTCTCCGCCTGGCTGCACCCGTTCACCACCGCGAACCTCATCAAGACGGGGATCTCCTACCAGACTGTGCAGGGGCTGTACGGGATGGCGAACGGCGGCCTACTCGGCCGCGGGCTCGGCGGCGGCCAGCCGTTCTGGACCCCGCTCGTGCAGAGCGACTTCATCTTCACCGCGTTCGGCGAGGAACTCGGGCTGACCGGCGTGATGGCGCTCCTGCTGCTGTACGGGCTGCTCGTGCAGCGCGGCCTGCGCACCGCGATGCTCGTCAAGGACGAATACTCCAAGCTGCTCGCCAGCGGCCTGTCCTTCATGTTCGCCCTTCAGGTCTTCGTCATCGTCGGCGGCGTGACCCGGGTGATCCCGCTCACCGGCATCACCACCCCGTTCCTGTCCCAGGGCGGGTCGAGCCTGGTAGCGAGCTGGCTGCTTGTCGCGGTGCTCGCGCGGATGAGCGATGCCGCGCGCCGCCCGGCGCCGCGCCCGATTCAGGACGAGGGGATGACTCAGGTGGTGTCGCTCCGGTGACCGGGATGAACCGTTCGATCAAGCGGGTATCGCTCGCGGTACTCGTGATGTTCGTGGTGCTGCTCGTCAACGTGAACTACCTGCAGGCGGTGCAGGCGCCGAGCCTGGCGAACCGGCCGCTCAACGACAGGGCTGAGTACGAGCAGAACCAGATACAGCGCGGCAACATCGTGACCGCCGACGGCGTGACCATCGCCACCTCGGTCCCGGCGGCCAGCGGCGGCCTGTTCAAGTGGCAGCGGGTCTACCCGGGCAAGGCAGCCTACGCACAGGTCACCGGGTTTGACAGCATCTTCACCCAGGCGCAGGCGCCCAACTACGCGACCGCCGTGGAGCGCGCGGAGAACGCGCTGCTCACCGGCACCGGCTCGCAGCTCGCGTTCCGCAACTTCCTCGACATGATCACGAACAAGCCGCAGAAGGGCGCGACCGTCCAGGTCACCATCAACTCCCAGGCGCAGAAGGTGGCCTACCAGGAGCTGCAGCAGGCGCTCGCGGGCCACACGATCAAGGGCAAGCAGCAGGTCGGCGGCGTGGTCGCGCTCAACCCCGCCACCGGCGCCATCCTGGCCATGGCGTCCTACCCGAGCTTCGACCCGAACCAGCTCGCGGTGCAGAACTCGGGCAAGTTCGACACGGCTTACACGCAGCTCAGTGGGCAGAACCCGAGCCCGCTGCTGAACAACGCGACGCAGACCACCCTGCCGCCCGGCTCCACGTTCAAGATCGTGACAAGCTCCGCGTGGTACACGCAGGATGCCACGAGGAACCCGCAGACGGTGGTCGCCTCGCCGCAGCCGCTGGCCCTGCCGAACGGGAACACGCTGAGCAACGACAACGGCGAGCAGTGCGGCACCGGGTCGGGCATGACCCCGGTGCTCTACGCCTTCGCCCAGTCGTGCAACACCCCGTTCGCCAAGATCGGCTCCCAGCTCGGCGGCCCGGCGATCAAGTCGATGGCCAGCCTCTACGGCCTCAACAGCGCGCTTAACATCAGCGGGGTGAGCATGGCGCCGTCCAACTTCACCGCGGAGTCGGACCCGTCCTTCACCGCCTTCGACGCCATCGGCCAGCACGACACCACGGTGACGCCGCTGCAGGAGGCGATGTTCGCGGCGACCGTCGCCAACGGCGGCACGCTGATGAAGCCGTACCTCATTCAGCAAGTCACCGCCAGCGACCTGTCGATCGTCGAGCAGGCCCAGCCGCAGGTGCTCAGCCACCCGATCTCCGGCACCATCGCCAGCTACGAGCAGCAGATGATGACCGCGGTGGTGCAGCAGCAGGAGGGCACGGGCTTCGCCTTCAACTCGGCCACTGAGGGCGGCCTGGTCATCGCGGGCAAGACCGGCACGGCGCAGAACGGGCAGAGCGCCAACCCGGACGCCGTTTTCACCGCATTCGCTCCAGCTGGCAACCCAAAGATAGCTGTGGGCGTCATGATAGAAGGCGGGGGCTATGGGGCTGCCGCGGCCGCGCCGATAGCCGTCGCGGTCATTAAGGCCTACCTGGCAACCCTGGGGATTCAGTGACCGACTACGTACTCGACGACCGCTACACGCTCATCGAGCGGATCGCCACCGGTGGCATGGGGGAGGTCTGGCGCGGATCCGACCGGCTCCTCGGCCGGCCAGTCGCGATCAAGATGCTCGCCGCCATGCACGCGGGCGACGAGCAGTTCCGCGCGCGGTTCCGCGCCGAGGCCCGGTACGCGTCGTCCCTGTCGCACCCCGGCATCACCCGGGTCTTCGACTACGGCGAGGAAAGCCCGCTCGGCGGCCCTTACCTGGTCATGGAACTCGTTGACGGTCAGCCGCTTTCCGAGATCCTCGAGCACTACGGCAGGCTCGACCCGTACGTGGTACTCGACATCGTCGCCCAGGCGGCCCGGGCCCTGGACGCCGCGCACCGGGCCGGCATCGTCCACCGCGACATCAAGCCGGGCAACCTGCTGATCATGGCCGACGGCACCACCAAGATCACCGACTTCGGCATCGCGAAGGCGAACGTGCCCGACGTGAACCTGACCGCGACCGGCATCGTGATGGGCACCGCGCTGTACGTGTCGCCTGAGCAGGCGACGGGCGCGCCGCTGGCCGGCGCCTCGGACGTGTACTCGCTCGGCGTGGTGGCGTACGAGTGCCTGGCCGGCGACCCGCCGTTCGTCGCTGACCAGCCGCTGGCGATCGCGATCATGCACAAGCACGACCCCGTGCCGCCGCTCCCCTCCGACGTGCCCCGCCCGGTCGCCGACCTGGTGTACCAGATGCTGGCGAAGAACCCGCAGGACCGCCCGGATTCGGCCAGGCACGTGGCGGACCGCGCCGACGTGATCCGTGATGCGCGCCACCGCGGCGGCTACAACGGGCCGGTCACCGCCGACCTTCCGGTGGTGCCGAACTACCCGCCCACCACCGCTCATTTTTATCAAAATGGTACGGAACGGAGGCCTGCTTCGCGCGGCGGGTCACGCGCCGTCCTTTACGCGGGGATCGGTGCGGCGGCGATCGGCATCATCGCGATCGTGGCGGTGCTGCTGTCGAGTAGCAGCAGCACGGCAGGGAATGGCATCCCCACCAACAACACCACGATCACGCCCCCACCGTCGCACACACACTCGTCGAAGGCTCCGCCGAGGGCCACGCGGCCGGCAACCACCGCCAGCTACGTACCGCCACGCGTTAATCTAGGAAGCACACCAGCAAAGGCCTCTCCGTCGGCGTCGAAGTCACCACACCCGACGACAAGCCGGAGCATAACTCCGACGAGCACGGTGGGCACCCCGACGGGCAGCATTAGCCCGACGGGCAGCATCAGCCCGACGGGCAGCATCAGCCCGACGGGCAGCATCAGCCCGACGGGCAGCATCAGCCCGTCCGCCACCGGCTAGCTAAGGGACGAACTTCGATGCAGGGCGGTTTGGAAGAGTGCGAGACATGACACAGCCCCGGCTGCTCGGTGAGCGGTACGAGCTCGACGGCGTCGTCGGGCGGGGCGGCATGGCCGAGGTGTACCGGGCCAGAGACCTGCGGCTCGACCGGGTGGTCGCGATCAAGACCCTGCGCACCGATCTCGCCCGCGACCAGACCTTCCAGGCACGGTTCGGCCGCGAGGCGCAGTCCGCGGCGTCGCTGAACAACCCGTCGATCGTCGCGGTGTACGACACCGGCGAGGATCACTCTACCGGGTCGCCCATCCCGTTCATCGTGATGGAGTACGTGGACGGCAGGACGGTGCGGGACCTGCTGATCGAGGGCCACCGGCTGCTGCCGGAGCGGACGCTCGAGATCGTCTCCGGCGTGCTGCGCGCCCTTGAGTACAGCCACCAGGCGGGCATCGTGCACCGGGACATCAAGCCGGGCAACGTGATGGTGACCCGCAACGGCGACATCAAGGTGATGGACTTCGGCATCGCCCGCGCGATGAGCGACGCGCAGGCGACGATGACCCAGACCGCGCAGGTGATCGGCACGGCGCAGTACCTGTCGCCGGAACAGGCCCGCGGCGAGCGGGTGGACGCCCGGTCCGACCTGTACTCGACCGGCTGCCTCATGTACGAGCTGCTCACCGGGCGCCCCCCGTTCACCGGGGACTCCCCGGTGGCGATCGCCTACCAGCATGTGCGGGAGAACCCGGTGCCGCCGTCCCGGGTCGACCCGTCCCTGCCGCCGTGGGCCGACTCGATCGTGCTCAAGGCCATGGCCAAGTCGCCGAACGACCGTTACCAGAGCGCCGCGGAGATGCAGCAGGATATCCAGCGGGCCGCGTCCGGCATGCAGGTGGCCGCGGCCATGCCGCCCACGCGCGCCGAGTACTACGACTACCCGCAGCGGACCCAGCAGATGGGCTCCGCGCCGACCACGATGGCGCCGTACCAGACTGGTTACCAGACTGGCTACCAAACCGGGTACCAGCAGCCCTACGGCTATGGTTCCGGCGACGGCGGGCAGCGGGGCGGCGGCGCCCGTCGCTGGCTCCCCTGGGTCATCTCCGGACTCGTGGTGCTCGCCGCGATCATCGTGGCCGTCATCCTGGTGAACGGAGGGGGCGGCGGCTCCGCGTTCGTCCCGCAGGTGGACGGCATGACCTGGCCGCAGGCGGAGTCGGCGATCAAGGCCGAGGGCCTGGTGCCGGTCGAGCACAAGGAGGCCAGCCAGGGCATCCAGTCGGGCCTGGTGATCAGCACGAACCCGGACAACGGCAACAGCGCCGCCAAGGGCAGCACGGTCATCGTCAACGTGTCGACCGGCGTCGCGAACATCACCTTGCCCAACCTCCAGGGGGCTCAGGCCACCGCCGCGGAGGCGCAGCTCAAGAACCTCGGCTTCACCAACGTCAACCCGGTGCCCGACGCGCAGTCGACCCAGCCGGCGGGCACCGTCGACCACATGACGCCGACGCCAGGTAGCTACCCGCCCGGCCAGCAGATCACACTGTACGTGTCCGGCGGCAGCGTCCAGGTGCCCAACGTGGTGAACCAGACCGCGGCCGAGGCCCAGGCGATCCTGCGGCAGGACGGGTTCACGGTCCAGACCGTGAGCACCCCGGCCCCGGCCAACGAGCAGGTCCAGCCGGGGACGGTGTACAACCAGAACCCAGCGGCGAACGCGGTCGAGCCCAAGGGCACGCTGATCCAGATCTTCGTGCAGCCGCAGACCACCGACACCGCAAGCCCGACGGACACTGCGAGCCCGACCGACACCGCAAGCCCGACCGACACCGCAAGCCCGACCGTCACGGCCACGCCGACCGCTAGCCCAGGCGGTCCGTGACGCCGGTCACGCCAGCCGGATGATGATCATCCGGACAGGATTCCCACCTGGCCGGGCTGGCCTGGTACGGTTCGTGGGGTCACTCCCCGGAAGGAAATACCAGGAGGTGCGCGGTGCCTAAGTCCCGCGTCCGGAAGAAGCCGGTCTACACGCCCCCGCCGACGCGGGGTCCCAAGCGCGCGGTCAGCCCGGCGTGGCTCGCACCCACGATGATCACCTGTCTCCTCGTGGGACTCATCTGGATCGCGCTGTACTACGTCACCGCCGCGAACATGCCCGTGCTCCGCACGCTCGGCGGCTGGAACCTGGTCGGCGGCTTCACGCTGATCATCGCCGGCGTGATCCTCGCCACCAGGTGGCACTAGTATCCCCCGGGGGGACGACCCCCCGGACGAGTGCTCCAATCTTGCCGTTGTCTGACAGTTCGATCGACGTAGGCGAGCCAAGATTGGAGTACTCGACCCCCCGATGTCCGTCCGGGCGGGCCTGATCGCAAAAAACCGCGATCCTATCAGGCCCGCCCGCACGGACGAAGGCCGCGTTCTACCTCGTCAGCGCGTGGTTCTGGAAGACCACCAGCACGATAAGCACGGCGAGTATCGCGAGGGCGGCGCCGGCCTGGATGGCGGTGCGGTTCTTGCGCGGCGCGTACACGAAGGCGGCCGTAGTCAGCGCGCCGGCGATCAGCCCGCCGACGTGGTCCTGCCACGCGATCGATGACCGGTAGAAAAGACTGAACGCCAGGTTGATCGCGATGATCGTGACGATCCAGCGCACGTCGAGGCGGAGCTTGCGCGCGACGACGAACCAGGCGCCGAACAGGCCGAAGACCGCGCCGGATGCGCCCGCCGCCAGGCCATGGGGCTCCAGGTAGTAGAACATGACCGCCCCGCCCAGGGCGCTGAGCAGGTAGACGGCCAGGAAGCGGACCCGGCCGAGCAACTGCTCAAGGCTCGGTCCCACCACGATGAGCGCCCACATGTTGAACGCGATGTCGAGGAAGCCCAGGCCGCTAAGCGAGGTACCCGGCGAGGTGAACGCCGAGGTGAGCAGGCGGTACCACTGCCCGTTCACCACTCCGACCTGGATACCGCCCGGGGTGAGCGCGGGGGTGCCGAGCATGCTCCACGCGTACAGCAGATTCGGCTTGGCCACCTCGATCAGGAAGATCAGGACGTTGATGCCGACCAGGGTCCAGGTCACCAGGGCGTTGGTCACGGCCCGGCCGCCGAAGGCCGTCCGCGGCTGGCGCTGCCCGGCGCCTCGCACGCATTCCACGCACTGCTGCCCGACTGCCGCCTGGCGGAGGCAGTCGGGGCAGGCGTGGCGACCACACCGGACGCAAGAGACCCAGGTCTCCCGGTCGGGGTGCCGGTAACAGGTGGGCGGGGTTTCCTGGCCAGCCGGGCTGGCCTGATCCGGTGTGGTCATGAGGGATTACCAGAACTCTCAGCCGCGCTGGATGGTGACCGACTCAAGCACCACGTCGGGCCGCGGACGGTCACCGGGAACGGTCTGGGCCCGGCTGATCTTGTCCACCACGTCGGCGCCGCCGATGACCTCACCGAAGATCGTGTGCTTGCCGTTGAGCCACGGGGTCGGCCCGACGGTGATGAAGAACTGCGACCCGTTGGTGCCGGGGCCGGCGTTCGCCATCGCGAGGAGGTACGGCTTGTCGAACCGGAGGTCGGGGTGAATCTCGTCCTTGAACTCGTAGCCAGGGCCGCCAGTCCCGGTGCCGAGCGGGTCGCCGCCCTGGATCATGAAGCCGGCGATCACCCGGTGGAAGATCGTGCCGTCATAAAGCTTGTCCTTGGTGGCGGCCCGGGTCTTCGGGTTGGTCCACTCCCGGCCGCCCTCTGCGAGCTCGACGAAGTTGCGCACGGTCAAGGGCGCGTGGTCAGGAAACAGCCGGACAGTGACCGTTCCCTGCGTCGTCGTCAGCGTCGCGGTCAGTGCTTCGGTCATCGCGTAATCCCGTTCATCTGAGGCCGGCAAGTCCGGCCAGTTCACGTCTCTGACACTGCACTAATCACCGTACCGGCTTAACCGTAGTGACGTTCAGCCGCGGACCGACATGATTGAACCGCGCATCCCAGGGAACCTTGACGTACCGAGAAGGTGACGAGGGGGTTCTACAGATGTTCTTCACAACCAAGCAGGTCGCGAATCGGACGAAGGGCAAAAGCCCGTCCCGGGCCATGAAACGGGCACGGGAAGCCAGTTCGGTCGCCGCCGCCAAGGCCGCGCAGGCCGCGACGCTTACCGCGAATGCGGCGCAGTCGAAGGCACAGCTCGCCGCGCAAAACGCAGCGGCAGCCGCGCAGGTCGCGGCGCAGAACGCCGCGAGTGCCGCCCAAGTAGCGGCACAGCACGCGAGCGACGCCGCCCAGACGGCCGCCCAGACGGCGGCTACGAAGGTACGCAAGGGAGTAGACCAGGGAGTCTACGGCGCCCGCCGTTGGGCCGCACCGCGGCTAGAGGACGCCGCCGACTACACCACGAAGACGGCCGCGCCCAAGGTGTCTTCCGCACTCAGGAAGACCGCGCGCCAGGTCAAGCCGTCTAACGCTCGCTCGAAGCGGAGCGTGCTCGGCTGGACTGCGCTCGGCGCGGCGATCGTTGCCGCTGTGGGCGCCGGCGCGGCGCTGGCCCGCTACCGCTACCGCATGGCGATCGCCGCCGACGGCGAGCAGCCGGACGGCAAGCGGCCAGGCAGCAAGGCCGAGGTCCCGGACGCGCCAGCCAGCCCGGCGGACGCGAACACTGATACTTCAGTAAACGGGCGCGTCACGACAACCTCATGGTAGATGCGAGTCAAAGGTGACCTCCTGACGTAGGTGATCCCTTGACACCGTGCGGATGCCCGTTCATTTTTTAATACGGGATCGCCGTTCCACTCCGGGGAGGAATCACCCATGGCCGAGTGGGACGAGCGGATCGCGCAGGTAGAAGCCGATTTTCCCGGGTGGCACATCTGGCACAGCAACGCTGGCCGCTGGTGGGCCACCCGGACCGGTTTCGTGCTACGACGCGAGGACCTGGGCACCGGGCGGGTCATGACGGTGGACGCCGACGATGAGGCGAGCCTGCGCCAGCAGCTCGCCGTCCAGACCAGGCTCGACCGCGAGCAGCAGAGCTAGCTTCCGCCTTCCCGTGAACCGCAGGGCGATCCAGGTCGCAGGTAATCGAGCGCCCACTGGCAGTCGATGAACAGGTCGGCTACGGCGCCGGGCGTGCCCGGCGCCGCGAGGACAGCCGGGCGGTTCACCCCCATGACCGCCTCTTCGGTCAGCTCCGCGCCGAGCAGCCACTCCGGCTCATCGGGCGAGCAACGCCATTCGCGGTGCTCCGCCCAGGCGCGGATCGTCTCCGCCACGTGCACGGCGAGTGCGCCCGCCCCGGTCGCGGTGACCGCCGGGCGTGCGGCCACGGCCGCGTCGACCGCATGGGCGAGGGCGCACTGAGCCAGCCGGGCCGGCCCTGGGCTGGCGGCCGACATTGGGCAGGCGGCGAGCGCGTCAGGCACGGGCACCGGCATCGGCCATCCGGTCAGGTGCGCGAGCACCGCGAGTTCCGCCCACAGGCGTATCAGCGGCACGTCCTCGAGCAGCCGCTGCCCCCCGCGTATCTCCCTCAGCGTGCACGGCCTGGCCAGGCATTCGCTGCCGCAGCTGCCCGACCTGGCGTGGACCACCTTCCGGGCATCGGCGGTGGGCACAGTCGAAGCAACCTCCCGTTCCGAACCATCCTTGACCTGCACTAGGACCGGGAAGTCCATGCCGTCGGCGAAGACCGCGGCCTGCCCGGGCGGCAAGGTGACCAGGTAGCGGGACTGGCGCGGCGTGGCGTTCATCGTGGCGCCGACCGCGTCCCGGTCATCGGCCGCAGGAAGCCGGTGGGTGATCTTCACCGCCGTGTTCTTGATGACGTCGGGTACGAGGCGGGCCGGTATCTGCTCGGCGATCACAAGACCCTCGCCGTAGGCGCGGATCTCCGCGAGCAGCCCGGCGAACAACTCCACCGCGTGCCCGGCGGCCCCGGCGCCGCCTGTACCGCGAGGCTCTGGACGACGCAGCAGCCGGTGTGCCTCCTCCACGACGGTCAGGTGCGCCAGGCCGGCCGTACGGCCGGCGGCGCGGTGGGTCAGCCGGAGGTGCTCGGCCAGCCTGATAAGCACGGTGCCCATCAGGAATGCCTTGTCCGCGTCGTCGCCGACGTCTTCGATCTCGAGCACCACGTTCGCGCGCAGCAGCGCGCCGAAGTCAAGCGGGTGCCCGCCTTCCAGGAACCGCCCGGTGGTGCCGTGCCTGAGGCTGGCCAGCCGGACCCTGATGAAGCCGAGCACGTCGTCGGTGACCCGCTGGCTGTAGCCGATCTCGGCGACCACCCGCTCGGCGGCGCGCTGCAGGCCGCTCAGGGTCGGATAGGCAGCCTCCGCCCCGGGCTGGCCGGCCTGGGGCTGGCCTGCCCTGGACTGGCCGCCCTGGGGCTCGCCAAGCGCCAGGTCCCATCCGGCCTCCTCGTAGACCCGGCCGAGTGCGGCGCTGAGCACCTGCGGGAACGGCTCCTCGGCCTGGAACGAGGCGATGAACAGTGCCTTGACCAGGTCAGCGTGCGTCTGCAGCGGGAAGCGGCCGGACGGGCCGAAGGTCGCGGGTGCAAGCGGGTTGAGCCCGGCCGCGATCGCGTCCGGTTCCCCTGGCCTGATCCTGATCACCCGCGTGCCCGGCAGCCGGCTCGCCATCAGCCGGTACTCGGCCTTGGCAGGCTCGATGACCAGCCACGGTATGCCGCGCTCGGTGGCTGACTCGAGCAGGCAGCGGACGGTCTGCGACTTTCCCGCGCCGGTCGCGCCGCAGACGAACACGTGCCGGTTCAGCGATCCGACCGAGACGGAAAACGGCCCGGCGGGCATCAGGTTCCCGTCGAGCACCTCGCCGAGGTGGATGCCGCCGACTTTCCCGCCCGCCGCATCGCCGCTGTAGGCCGGTTCACCCGCGGGTGCCTCGGGCGTCACGTCGAAGTCCGGCCGCAACGCGAAGCGCACCCCGGGCACCTCCCGCTCCGGTGGCCGGACCAGCGCCGCGAGCAGCGCCGTCGACCCGTAGAACGGCACCTCGGACCCGGGCACCGGCACCGGGCTGAGCGCGTACGGCAGTCCGGCAAGGTCCGTGGCCGCGCAGAACAGCCCGGCGACGCGCGCCGCGCTCGCCGGGTCCGCCGCCCCGACCGCGATCCTGATCCGCCAGAACCCCTCGGACACCCCGCGCCGCAGTTCGGCCTGCCTTTCTTTCAGCCGCCGCGCCTCCGCCTCCCGCTCGGGAAACCGGTCGGCCGACGCGGCGGCCAACCGCTCCCGCCGCCCCGTCTCCTCAGCCAGGGCGGTCAGTTCCCCGACGGCCAGCGGCTCAGCGATAACGAGCCACCCGAACGCCCCGTTCCAGCTCCCGAGCAGCCCTTCGTCAAGCGAGACCCCGCCGTCCCCGCCCCTGGCATCGCCCGCGCCCCTGTTCCCGCCGTGTCCGTCCGCTGTGAGCAGCCCATCACTGATCCCGGCCACTTCCCGCCACGCCCCAAGCCCTCCGGCCAGGCCGGCCAGCTCCCCTTCACCAAGCACCCGAGCCCGCGCCCCCGTCGGCAACGAAAGAAACACCTCTTCGGAGCGCTCATCCTCCCCGCCGACAAGCGCATTCCCAGCCGCGATAACCCGCACCGGCCCGCCAGCCGCCGCCCGCATCCATCCGAAAGCGACGGGACGAGCCGCATCCGCGGCCACCCCCGAGTGATACGCCGCCACGAGCGCTGTGAAGCGCCCAGCACGCCCGGGATCCGCGGACCGCCGCTCCTGCCCGCCTTCTATATGCGCATCCTCGCGCCGAGGAATCTCCCGGACCACGTACCCCGTCAGGCCCCCAAGAGCAATATCAAGGCCGTTAAAGCCAATCTCGCCGCGCGCCGTCACGACACCTCACAACCATGTCCGCCATGAACGAGGTAACCCACCGTCCACTATCAGACACGTACCGCAGCAATACTTGGCTCACCGGTTAAAGCCCTGACGACACTGGTGACCAAGAACCTTAAGGAAGCACGGGGCGCGGGGAGATTAGCCGGCGGCCTTCCGCAGGAGTGCCGCCGGTAATCTCCTCCGCCCCGTGCCACACCAGGCGTTTGACTTTGACTTGGAAGAACCCTCAGGCCCCAAAAACCTGCGACAGGTACGGGTTGGCGAACACCCGCGACGGATCCGTCTCATCGCGAACCGCGAGGAAGTCGGCGAACCGCGGGTAGGCGCCGGCGAGGTAGGCCGCGTCCCGAGTGTGCATCTTCCCCCAATGCGGACGCCCGCCCGCCGAGTCGGCGATGGACTCGAACAGCTTGAAGTACTCCTGGTAGGGCATCCCTAGGTACTGGTGGATCGCCACGTATGCCGAGTCACGCCCGTAAGCCGTGGACAGCCAGATGTCGTCGGCCGCCGCAACGCGGATCTCGACGGGGAACATGACCGGGTCGGTGAGCCGGGCGACGCCGGCCCGCAGCTCGGCGAGCACGTCGAGCAGGGACGCAACCGGCACGGCGTACTCCGACTCGACGAACTTCACCCGGCGTGACGTCACGAAGACCTCGGGCGACGGCGCGGAGTACGAGCGCTTGGACAGGCTGGCCGCGGCCAGCCGGTTCAGCGGCCTGACCGCCGCGGGGACGGCTCGCCCGGCCCGGCACAACGCGCCGAACGCGGCGTTCTCCATCACCTCGTACTCAAGGAACCGCCGCCACCCGGGCATGGCGGCCGGGGCACCCTGGCCAGCGACCCGGTTATTCCGCTTGACCAGGGCGTTCTTTCCGTAGGGGAACCAGTAGAACTCGAAGTGGTCGTTGCCCGCCGCGAGCTCGTCGAAGCGGCCGAGTACCTCCTCGAGCGGCATCGGACGCTCGTCGGCGGCCAGGGTGAAGGCGGGGACGCACTGCAAGGTGACCGTGGAGAGCACGCCGAGCGCGCCAAGCGAGACGCGAGCGGCGGCGAACAGGTCGGGGCGCTCGGTGGCCGAGCAGGACACGACAGAGCCGTCGGCGAGCACCAGCTCGAGCCCGGCCACCTGGGCGGCGATACCCTGCAGTCTCGCGCCGGTGCCATGGGTTCCGGTGGAGATGGCCCCGGATACCGTCTGCGCGTCGATGTCGCCCAGGTTCGCCATGGCCAGGCCGAGGGCGCCGAGTGCCGCGTTCAGTTCCCTGATCGTGGTGCCCGACCGGACGCTGACCAGGCCGGAGGCCAGGTCGGCGCTGACGATGCCGTTCCAGCCCGACAGGTCGAGCGCGGCGCCTGAGGTGACCGCCGCCGGCGTGAACGAGTGCCCGCTGCCGAGGGCACGCACGGTCAGGCCGTCCCGCCCCGCACTCGTGATGGCGTCAGCGATTTCCTCGGTGCTGCGCGGCCAGTACCGCCTGGCCGGGCTGGCGCTCGCCGTGCCCGCCCAGTTCTGCCAGGTCATCGAACCATTTCGCTGATTTTCCACCCCAGTGGCCCAACTTTCCCAGTGAGCGGCTAATGTTTCCGCATGTCAGGCATCGTGTCGAGAGACGTCGATGGCCGGGACCAGCTGGAGAGGGCGACCGCCCACCTGGACCCGCCGTTCGCCGTCGTCCGCCTCGCCGAGTTCGACGCCAACGCACGTGACCTCGTCCGGCGCGCCGACGGGGTGCCCATCCGGGTGGTGAGCAAGTCACTGCGCTGCCGGTACCTCGTCGAGCGTGCCCTGGCCCGCCCAGGATATCGGGGGGTCATGTCCTACGCGCTCGCCGAGGCGCTCTGGCTGCACGGCTGCGGCGTTAGCGACGACATCCTGGTCGCCTACCCGACCGCCGATCGCGGCGCGCTGCGGGCACTCGCGGCCGACGAGGCCGCCAGGAGGCAGGTCACGGTGACGGTCGACTCGGCGGCCCACCTGGACTTCATCGACGCGACGCTTGGTCCGGGGCACCCGCCGATTCGGGTGTGCCTTGACCTCGACATGTCCTGGCGGCCGCTACCGTACGGGCCGGTCGTGCAGATCGGCACCTGGCGGTCGCCGCTGCGCACCCCGGCCGAGGCGGCGCTGTTCGCCGAGGCGATCCTGCGGCGGCCCGGATTCACGCTCGTCGGCGTGCTCGGCTACGAGGGACAGATCGCGGGCCTCGGCGACGCGCCGCCCGGTCGACCGCTGCGCGCCCGCGTGATCCAGGCGATGCAGGCCCTCTCGGCGGCAGAACTGCGCGTCCGGCGGTCGGAGGCCGTCCGCCGGATCCGCGCGCTGACCCCGCTTGAGTTCGTCAACGGCGGCGGCACGGGCTCGTTCGAGTCCACCGTGGCCGACAAGTCCGTCACCGAACTCGCCGCGGGCTCAGGGCTGGTCGGGGCGACGCTCTTCGACGTCTACCGCAAGTTCCACCCCCAGCCCGCGCTGCAGTACGCGCTGCCGGTGGTGCGGCGGCCTGGGCCGGGGATAGCCACCCTGTTCAGCGGCGGCTACATCGCCTCTGGCACCGGGACGCCGGACCGGCTGCCCACGCCGTTCCGGCCCGCCGGGCTGAAGCTGACCAAGGTCGAGGGGGCGGGTGAGGTGCAGACGCCGGTGACCGGCGCGGCGACCAACGGGCTCAGTATCGGCGACCGGGTCTGGCTGCGGCATGCCAAGGGCGGCGAGCTCGCCGAACGGCTCACTCACTACCACCTGGTTGAATCTTCTGACGGGATCGCGGAGAGTGTCCCGACTTACCGGGGAGAAGGACGCTGCTTTGGATAACGCCACCGCGACGGACACTGCCGTGAGCACGCCGCCTCGCGGCACGATCACGTCGTGAAAAATACTGCCGTACCGAGCAGAACCGATGCGGTCCTGCCATCCGTGGTAATAGGTGTGGGAGCTGTCGCTTGGCACCGGGTACGGCACGTACCGGGCGGCGGCGCCGGCGCTGCTGACCCAGGTGCTCCCGGCCGCCGTCGACCGGGGGAAGGATGTCGGTCTGATCAATATCGCGTATAACCTTCCGCTTGTGGTGGCACCGCTGGCTGCCGGGGTAGTACTAGGACTGCTGAACAACTATCCGGCGCTGTTCGAGCTCGCTGGGGTCGCCACGATCGCGGCGGCGTGGACGGTCAGCAGGGTCCGGTCGGTCCCTTGATCTCCTTTACCAAATCGATATGAAACGGCATACTTGTCTCAAGAACACAATTTGTGGAGGTCACCCCGTTGACGATTCGGGCCTTCCGCTCACCACGAGGCCTCACCGGGGGATTGGCGTTCCTCCTCATGGGTGCGCTCGCGACGGTGGGACTGAGCGCGTGCGGCGCTCCCTCGTATACCTACGTCGCTGACTCGGCCGCGAAGGCGTACTACAAGGTCCCCACCCAGTGGCACCAGATCTCGCAGAAGGACCTGAACGCGGCGCTCAAGGCCGCGGGCGGCTCGGCTGACGGCATCTGGTCAACCGCGTTCGACGCGGATACCGCGCCATCCGGCAGCAACTTCCTCGCGCCGAGCATCAACAAGCCGTTCGTGTTCTCTGAGGTAGGGACGCTGTCGCCCACCGTGAGCAACGAGATCTCCTACAACGTGCTGCGCGACTTCATGCTGCCGGTGACGTCGACCACGCGCGAGCAGGACGCGGCGAGCGGCTTCCCGCTGACCAACTTCAAGCAACTGCTCGACCAGACCATCACCGCGCACGCGGGCGTGCACGGGGTGCGAGAGACGTTCCAGTACACCTTCCCCGGCGGGGTCGTGGACACCTTCGACGAGGACGTGCTGACCAACGCCGACCAGACCGTCGTTTACTTCCTTATGGTTCACTGCACCGCTACCTGCTACTCACAAGACCAGAACAACATAGACACTGTCATGTCGTCATTTACCGTCGGGAGCCCGACATGAAGAAGGCTGCACGGCCGGTTGAGCAGGGATTTACCTACGAGGGCGGGCGCCCGAGAGCGGAAGACATCCTGACTCGCACGCCGATAGGCCTCTGGGACCGGATTAAGTGGCTGGTCCTGCTCACCGTGATCTGGCTGCTCCTGGTCTGGTCGCTGATGGCGGACAACCCGCTCGTCGGGTTCCTCGACGCGGTCCGAATCGAGGTGCAGCTGGGCTGGTGGGTCTTCATCCTGGCCGGGCTTGAGGTAGTGCACCAGGCGCACTTCCTGATCAGCGAGCATTCGGCGCGCTACAACCAGTTCTGGGTTAACAAGGTCTGGGGCAGGTCGGAGCGGCTGAAAGAGCGCAAGTTGTCGGCGTGGACGCGCTACCGCATCGGCCGGGTTATCCGCTGGGTAATCCTGATCGCCGTCCTCGCCATCTTGGCCGGCAAGATCATGCACGACGCGCCGCTCACCGCGCTCGTGCTCGTCCCGGCGATCCTGTGGCACGCGCTGCCCACCGTCATCCAGTACGCCTTCCTGCTGCTGTTCACGGTCGCCCAGTTCGCGCTCCTGTTCTGGTTCATGTCCAGGGGCGGCGTCGACGTCTACTACCCGGACGACATCAAGACCAGGTTCTCCGATGTGTGGGGCCAGGACCACGTGCTCGAGCGGGTCAAGGAAAACATCATCTTCCTTGAGAACCCGGAGGTCGTCGAGGACAGGGGCGGTTACGTGCCTGGCGGCCTGCTGCTCTGGGGCCCGCCGGGCACCGGCAAGACGCTGATGGCCGAGGCGGTGGCCGGCGAGACCGGCAAGCCGTACGTGTTCGTCGACCCGGGCGCGTTCATCAACATGTTCATGGGCGTCGGGATCCTGAAGGTCAAGAGCCTGTTCCGCAAGCTGCGCAAGCTGTCGCTGCGCTACGGCGGCGTGATCGTCTTCTTCGACGAGGCCGACTCACTCGGCAACCGCGGCATGTCCATGGGCGGCCAGCCCGGCGTTGGCCGGACCGGTGCGGCGCCGTTCGCGGTGGCCGGCTGCCACGGCTTCTCCTACCTGTCGTCCGACAGTCAGTTGCGGATTACCCGCGACGTGCTGACCTCGCAGTTCGCCGTCGACCCGGCCGAGCCCCGCGCCAGAAGGAACAAGCAGATCATCGGCGCCGGCATGAACGGCGGCATGGGCGGCGGCGGCATGGGCACGCTGCAGGCCCTGCTCACCGAGTTGTCCGGCCTGAAGAAGCCGCGCGGGTTCATCAACCGGGTGGTCAGGCGGGCCCTCGGCATGAAGCCGAAGCCGCCGCCCCATTACCGCATCCTGGTCATGATGGCGACCAACATGCCGACCGCACTCGACGAGGCGCTGCTGAGGCCTGGCCGCATCGACCGCATCTACCGGGTCGGCTACCCGTCTAAGGCGGGCCGCGTCCGCACCTACGAGGGGTACCTGGGCAAGGTCTCGCACGAGCTGACCGCCGAGCAGGTCGACAAGCTCGCCACGATCACCCCGTACGCGACGGGCGCCACGATCAAGGACATGGTCAACGAGGCGCTGATCATCGCGATCAGGGACGGCCGCGACGTCATCACGTACCAGGACGTCATCAAGGCCAAGCAGTTCAAGGAGCTTGGGCCGCCCGAGGACGTCGAGTACATCGAGCGGGAGCGGCACGCGGTCGCGATCCACGAGGCGTGCCACGCGGTGGTCGCCTACCGCACACGGCAGCACATGGAAATCGACATCGCCACGATCGAGAAGGGCAGTGACTACCTCGGCATGGTGTCGTCGATCAAGCCGGAGGACCAGTTCACCCGGTGGCGCAGCGAGTACGAGTCGGACATCCTCGTGGCACTCGCCTCGCTGGCCGGCGAGCGGATGTTCTTCGACAGCGACAGCTCGTCCGGTGTCTCAGGCGACCTGGACTCCGCGACCACCGTCGCCTCCTTCATGGAGGGGTACTGGGGCATGGGCAAGACGGTGACCTCCGCCGCCTCGACCCGCCGCCTTGAGGGCGGCACGCCGGGCGGCCCCCGGTCCGCCGCGGCGCCGGGCGCCGGAGCTGAGGGGCACGGGCCCTCGCCCTTCGGCAGGCTCGCGGACCGGATCGAGGACAACCTGGGCGTGCTGCTTGTCAAGGCCGAGGAGATCCTGCGCGACAACGAGCGGTACGTGCTCGCGCTCGCGCACGCGCTCGAGTCGCACAAGACGCTCAGCGGCGAAGATGTCACCGCCGTGTTCGACGGCGGGCGCGGCCCGCTCGTGAACGGCGCGCCGTACGCGGATGACGCCTTCATCGACAAGCTGCGCGACTACCACCTAGCGGCCAAGCGCGCGCACCAGCAGCACAACCAGCCGGAGCTGTCGCTGCCGGTCGCCGAGCCCGCGTTCGCCATCGCCGACGGCTTCGGCTCCGGCAACTTCCTCGGCGGTTCCTACGGCGACAACGGCAACCCGAACGGCACGGGAAACGGCACGAGCACCGAGGCCGGCGAAACGATCGACTTCGGCGGTTTCGGCGCGGGTAACTCGAACGGGAACGGGTCCTACACCGGCCCGCTCGGCGCGCCGACCTACGAACCGCCAGGTCACAATGGTCCGAACGACCCCGAAGAGGACGATCACTCCTAATATCAATGCGCCTAAGGCACCGGGTCCGGCTGGCCGTCAACCTGCTCAACGGGTCGACGCTGGCCGGACTCGCTGTTTCCCTGGCCGGGCGGGCCCAGCTAGCCCGCATTCCTGACGGGCTCCTCGTCGGCACTGGCTACCGGCTTCCGGTGCCGCCCGCGCCTGCCTTCACCCTGGGAAACGTGATCCTCACCAGGCGTGACCAGCTGCCCCGCGACACCGTCCTGCTCCGGCATGAGGCAAGGCACGCCACCCAGTACGCCTGGTGCGGCGGCCTGCTCATGCTGCCGCTCTACTTCGCCGCCGCGGGGGTGTCCTGGCTGCTTAGCGGCGACGTCGGTGCCTGGAACATCTTTGAGTGCGGTGCGGGGCTGGCCGACGGCGGCTACGCCGCGGTGCCGCTCCGCGCCATGCTGCGCGGGCGGCGGGCGGCCGCGGGCGGGCGGTCAGAAGCGCGGACCCGCTAGCATGCGCTCCGCCTGGCCCCGGTTGCGGTCCTGGACGAGCCGGACGTGCCTGACCGACCGCCAGCCCTTGCCGGTGAGGAGGAACTCGCCCCGCTGACGATGCGGGGCGATCCCGTTCATGAGCATTTGCGGATGGCGGTGCCGTTCCCCCGCGGCGCTGGCGTCCACCACGTCGGTCACCGCTCCGGTGCCCGGGTCGATGCCGGCGATGCACGTCGTGCCGAGCACATTCGCCCAGATCAACCCGCCCGCCCAGGCCAGGTCGTTCAGCCAGCGCACCCGGCGGCCGTCGTACCGCACGTGGACGACGGCCCGCGGCTCAAGGGTCACCGGGTCGCGTCGCACCAGCTCACTGGTCCCGTCGCTTGTCATGACCTCGCCCGACGGGTTCCCGCCCACGGGAACCGCGCAGATCCCCCAGCCCTCGCGGTTGAACTGGATCCTTTCCGTGATCTGCAGCGTCGCCGTGTCCCAGCGCAGCGCGACCCGCTCCTTCCACGTGAGCTGCCAGATGCTCCCGCCCACCAGGCAGATTCCCTCGGCGAACAGGTCGGGTGGCAACGCCGCCTCCGCCGCGACCTCCGCCGAGCCGAGCTGGTACCGCCGCAGCACAGACGTCCCGTACTGCCCGTCCGACTCCCACATCGTCTCGCCCGCAGCGAGCAGTCCCTGGGTGAACCCGCGCGCGGGATGGGGGAGCGTCCGGAGCACCTGCACACGGAAGAATCGCACCCCGCGATTATCCCGCTTAGCCGCGGGCGCGGAGGGCCTCAATCAGCGCGGGGAGTACCTCGTGCAGGTCGCCGGCGACCGCGTAGTCCGCGCGGGTCATCATCGGAGCGGACGCGTCGGTGTTGATCGCGATGATGTGCCTGGCACCGGAGCAGCCCGCGAAGTGCTGGATCGCGCCACTGATGCCGCAGGCCAGGTACAGGTCGGGGGTGATCTTGGTACCGGTCTGGCCGACCTGCATCGAGTGCGGGCGCCAGCCTTCTGAGGTCACCACGCGGGAGACGCCGACGACGCCGCCGAGCAGCGCGGCGAGCTCTTCCAGCGGGGCGAACCCCTCGGCGCTGCCGACGCCGCGGCCGCCACCGACCACCACGCGGGCGGTGGCGAGCGAGACGCCGCCCGTGCCGCCAGGCGTCTCCACGGCGCGCACCGCCAGGTCGGCACCGGTCACCGCCGCGGCGACCTCGTGCACGGTCACGGACACGGGTGCCGCGGCGGGCACCGCGGCGACCGCGTCGGTCGCCACGGTGAGCAGCGCGGCCGGCGCCTCGAGCACGGCCTCCTCGAGCAGCAGGCCGGCCCACCGCTGGCGGACCAGGTCAAGCGCCGTCCCGCCGGACGCGGACACGGCGACGCAGTTCGCGGCCATCGGCAGTCCGGTGATCGCTCCCAGGTGGGCAAGCACCTCGTTGCCGTGCTCCGTCCCGGCGGCGACCACCGCGGGCCGCGGGCCGTCCGGACCGCGGCCGGCCCCGAGCAACTCCGTGAGCGCGCGCGCCCACGCCTGCGGCGCGTAGCCGTCGACGCCGGAGACCACGTAGACGTCGGCCGCGCCGTAGGCCGCGAGGTCGGCGAGCGGCGGCGGGCCGAAGACCACCGCGGCGACCCCGCCGCCGTCGGCACCATCCGGCAGCAGCCCGCGGGCCAAGGTGAGCGCGCGCAGCGAGGCGTCCGCGGCGGCGTCACCGTCAAGTTCGACAAGGCACCAGACGGTCACGAGATCACTCCGATCTCCGCGAGGACCGCGACGAGGGCGGGGACCGCCGCCGCCCCGTGGCCGAGCACGGTCGCCTGCTTCCGCGGCGCGTCGGGCACGCGCAGCCGGGTCATGCGGACATCTCCCGCGGGGGCGGTCCCGGTCGCCTCTACCGGTATGCGCTTGATGGCGGCCCGCTTCGCGCGCAGCCGGCCAGGCAGCGACGGGTAGCGCGGCAAGTTGATGCCCTCCTTGACGGTCACCAGGCAGGGCAGCGGAAGCGTGAACGTCTCCGTCACTCCCCGGTAACTGCGCGACGCTGACAGCGACGAGCCGTCGTCGGTCACCGTGATCGCCTTGGCGCCAGTCGCCACCGGCCTGCCGAGCAGGTGAGCGAGCCGGATGCCCACCTGATAGCCGCCAGTGTCGGACGCCTCGTTGCCGAGCAGGATGAGGTCGAAGGCGCCGGAGGCCGCCACCGAGTACAAAGCGGCGGCGGTGGCCATGGGCCCGGTCTCCACCCCCGGTGCCGTCTCGACGAGCACCGCCGCCGACGCGCCGAGCGCCAGGCCCGCGCGAAGCTGCTCCTCGGCCTCGACGGGCCCGAGCGACACGATCGTCACCGACCCGCCGAACCGCTCCACCAGCCGCACGGCCTCCTCGACCGCGCACTCTTCGTGCGGGCTGATGGTGAACCCAGATGCCTTGGTGTCGATGGCGCGGGAGTCGGCGGTGAGCGTGATCGCGCCGCCGACCGTCGGCACCCGCTTGACGCAGACGAGGATGTCCATGCTTACCGCATCCGCGAGCCGGCCGGGTCGAACACGGCCCCCTGGGACGCCACCGTGACCGGGTAGGGCTCGCCCATGTACTCCACGAGCAGCGGAGTCCCCACCGCGGACAGGTCGGGCGGCAGGTAGGCCATCAGCAGGTGCCGGCCCACCGACGGGCCCGACCCGGCCGAGGTCACGTACGACGGCCGGCCGCGTCCGTCCACCAGGCGCGCGCCGTCCAGGGTGAGGACCGGCTCGCCGCCGAGCATGTACCGGGGGGTGCCGTCGGCGCAGGCGTGCGAGTCGACGGTCAGCGTGCACAGCACCGCGGCCGGGCCGGCCGCGCGGGCCGTGAGGTACGCCTCCTTGCCGATGAACGGCTCGGCCTTCACCTTCGGCCTGGCCATGCCGGCCTCCACCGGGTTGTACTCGGGCGTGAGCTCCGCCCCGAAGGCCCGGTACCCCTTCTCAAGCCGCGCCGTCGTCCCGTAGACGCCGATCCCGACCGGCACGAGCCCGTGCGGCCGCCCGGCGTCCCACAGCAGGTCCCACAGGTGACCGGCCTGGTCCGCCGGCACGTGCAGCTCCCAGCCGAACTCGCCCACGTAGGAGATCCGTGACCCGAGCACGGCCGCTCCGCCGAGCTCGAAGATCCCGGTCGTACCGAACGAGAGCGGCGGCCTCTGATCCCCGTCCTTGTTCACCGCGGCGAGGATGTCGCCCGCGCGGGGCCCCCACAGCCCGATCGTGGCCCAGGCCGAGCTCACGTCGGCGAGCTGTGCGTTGTCCGGCAGCCTGTCACTGATCCACTTGGCGTCCCGCCCGCCGTCGGCCGCGCCGGTGACGACACGGAAGTGGCTCACGCCGAGCCGCATGATGGTGAGGTCGGCCATGAACCCGCCCGCGGCGTTGAGGAACGGGGTGTAGACGGTACGACCGACCGGCACGTTGAGCTGCGCGACGGCGAGGTTCTGCAGGCCGCCGAGCGCGCCTGGCCCGGTGACGTCGAGGATGGTGAACGCGGAGAGGTCCACCAGGCCGGCGCCGTCGCGCATGGCGAGGTGCTCGGCGTTGATGACCGGCGACCACCAGCGGGACTCCCACTCGGCCGGGCGCTCCATGAGCCGTCCGGCGTACTTCTCGAGCAGCGGCTCGTTGGACGCGTACCAGTGCGGCCGCTCCCAGCGGGCGGTCTCGTAAAAGACCGCGCCGAGGTCCTTGGCCCGGCCGTACAACGGCGTGGTGCGCAGCGGGCGCAGCGACTCGTACTGCTCGGCGGGGTGCACGATGCCGTACATCTTGTTGAACGCCTCGGCGGCCCGGGCGCGGGCGAACCCGGTCGTCCGTGACGACGGGTAGAACCGGGCGACGTCGGCCTCGTGCACGTCCACGGTCGGCACCTTGCCCGACATCAGCTCGGCGACGGCCCGGCCGCAGCCCGGTCCCTCCTTGATCCAGCTCGCCGCCGCCGTCCACAGCCCCTTCACTTCAGGGGTCTCCCCGAGCAGGGGGTGCCCGTCCGGCGTCATCGAGATGAGCCCGTTGATCGCGTACCTGATCCCCGCCTTCTCGTCACCGAGGAGCTCGGGCATGAGCTCAAGTGAGGCGGCGAGTTGCGGGTCGAAGTCGTCGGCGGTGAACGGCAGTTCCGTCGGCGAGAGCACCGCCTCCTCGTTGGACGGGATGGTCTCCGGCGGCACGATGATCGGCCGGTGCATGTAGGAGCCGACCTCCAAGTCGCCGCCATGCTGCCGCTCGTACATGCCCTCATCCACGTCACGGACGATCGGGTAGGAGATCTCGCCGGTCGTCCCGGCGAACAGGCCGATCGGGCCGACGCTGATCATCTGGTGCACGGTGGGGGTCAACGCGAGCCGCGCCCCGGCCAGCGCGGCGACCTTGGGTGACCAGACGCCGCAGCAGATGACGACGTTGTCCGTGGCGATCTCGCCCTTGGAGGTGACGATCCCGGTGACCCGGCCCGCCTCGGTGGTGATGTCGAGGACCTCGGCGCCGGAGACGACGCTCAGCGCGCCGGCCGCCTGGGCTCGCTCCCGCATCAGCGTCCCGGCTCGCAGGCTGTCGACGACGCCGACCGTGGGGAAGTAGCCGCCGCCGAGTATCACGCTCGGGTCCAGGTACGGCACGAGCTTCTGCACGGCTTCCGGCGTCAGGTGCTCGGCCGGGATGCCCCAGCCCTTCGCCTTGGTTACCCGGCGCTTCAGCTCTTGCATGCGTTCCGGCGTGCGGGCCACCTCGATGCCGCCGGACTCGGTGAACACGCCGAGCGCCTTGTACTGCTCGGTCGAGTCCATGGTCAGCTCGAACATCAGCCGGGAGTACTCGATCGGGAAGATGAAGTTGGACGCGTGGCCGGTGCTGCCGCCGGGGTTGGGCAGCGGGCCCTTATCGATGAGGACGACGTCCCGCCAGCCGAGCTCGGACAAGTGATAGACCAGGCTGTTCCCGACGATGCCCGCGCCAATTACTACGGCACTCGCTCGGGTTGGAATGTCACTCATAGCTTCTTTGGCCTTTCATCCGGGCGCGTCTCAGTGCTCAGAGGTGACTCTTGGACGGTGGGGGTTCAAACTCATGGCAGTTGCTCAATCACCTGGGCCAAGGCCGCTTCCAGTCCCCGGGTGCCTGTGTCGATACGGGTTAGCGGCAGGTTGAATCGGCCGGCGATCCGGGCTGCTCCCTCTTCCAGCTCTGGTGTTGCTCTCTGGGCTAGCCAGACCAGCCGGCGGTAGTGGCCGAAGTAGTCCTGCCAGAGGTCGGGGTGGCGGTCCAGGCCTAGGGGCTGGATGACGCTCCGCTCGAAGGACTTGATCAGGTAGTCGGTTAGCAGGTAGGTGCCTGGTTCTTCTTCGAAGAGCTGCTCGACCTGGGCGGCGCCGGCGTACAGGTCGTAGCAGTGCAGGCCGGGGAGGCGGTTGACGCCGGCCTGGGCGGCTAGCTTGTCGAGTGCGCCGTAGGTACCGCAATCGGCGTAGCCGAGGACGGTGCGAGCCCCTTGCGTCTCAGGCGTCGCCAGCATCCGTTCGGCGTAACTCTTTATCTGCTGCGGGCGGTTGTGCAGGGCGGCGGAGAGGGGGCGGACGGTGACCGGCCAGTCCCGGCGGGCGGC
>Ga0265338_10001020_pt1 | contig 46997 bp, 40 predicted proteins | sample 42126metaG_FD_193579 | JGI IMG/M metagenome (GOLD analysis project Ga0265338, IMG submission 193579) | Rhizosphere microbial communities from Carex aquatilis grown in University of Washington, Seatle, WA, United States - 4-21-26 metaG | ecosystem: Host-associated > Plants > Roots > Rhizosphere...
TGACCGTGATACCCGATCCGATTTTAACGGCGGATGAACTTGCCACTGTGGATTTTATCGAGGCGCAACCGACGGCTCCGGTTGACGAAGAAGTCCCCGCGGAGAGCGATGAGACACCCGTAGCGCCGGTTGAGAATTCAATGGCGCGCGTGGTGCACGCGGCGGTTTCCGCACTGGACAAGCGCTTGAATGACGCGAAGATCGCCGTTATGCACTTCGGTCTTGATGATTTGGAATTGCCCGGCGACGCTCTGCAAGTGCAGACCGCCATCGAGGAAGTTTTGAAAAACGCGATTGAAGCGATGACCAACGCGAACACGCGCAATCTCACGGTCTCGGGACGTAAAACGCCGACGGGCGCGCGGCTGACGATCGAAGACACGGGTTGTGGAATTCCCACAGCGAACGTGGCGAAAGTGTTTGATCCGTTTTACTCAACCAAAGATTCCGAAGGGGTCGCCCGCGGTCTTGGCTTGAATGTGGTTCGCCGCGTGATCGAAGAACTCGAGGGCACGGTCAAAGTGAACAGCCAAGAGGGCAAAGGCACGCGCGTTGAAATTGAATGGCCGATTGCCGCGAAAGAGGTGTCAGCCTCGGACTTGGATTTCCTCGAGGCGGACGTTCCCGAAGTTGAGGAGTTTGCAGTCGCGGGCGATATGCCTCCGCCGGTTCCGCAAGCTAAGGGTCCCGAGTTGCCGACGACGATGCCTTCTGAACGTGAGTGGCCTGAAATTGAAATTCGCAAACCCAGAGTGAGGACGCTGGATTGAAGATTGAAGAGGTTCGGACCTCGTTCACCGTCTATGTGATCGCCAGCCGTATGGAGCAGTTCAGCGGGCTGACGGAGAGTCTCGGTATGGCCGGCTATATGGTAGCTGGCTTTTCTGATTTGACGTCGGCGTTTTCAGAGTTCTTCACCAATCCGCCTCATTTTTTGCTGTTAGACGTGACTGAGAAGGCGTTCGACCTCAATCAGGCCATGTCGCAGTTTTTAGCGCAGCTGCCGGAGAGCCACATCTTTTTGATGTCACCGGTGAGTGAGCGCGAGAAGGCCGTGCCATATCTCGAGAAGGGTGTGTACGACATCGTTCTCGTGCCGCCCATTTCCCAGCTGGAACTGGTGCGCTCACTCGACCGCGCGGCCGAGCGCGATTACTTCATGTATCTCAACGAACGGTTAATGCAGAATTCGCAGCCGTCCGAGCCGGTCCCTGCACTCGAAGTGGAGGCGACGCAGATTTCCGTGGCCACCGGAACCGGCGTTCATGAAAAGCCGAAGTTCAGCGACGACTTCCACCTCGAGTTCGCGCGCACGCTGTTCACACAGCAAACCGTCGACGAATGCATTCAGGTGTTTTTAAAGTCCGCGTCGCAAGTGCTTGCGGGATGTCCGGCCGTGTTTTTCAGATACGTGATGAACCGCCGCGTGCTGGTGGCGGCACAAGGCGAGAATCTCAACGGCATGGACCTCGGCGGCCTTGGCGTGAATTTCAACGAATCGGCGCCCGGATTCCGCGCGGTCCAGTTGCGCGACCCGCTGAAGATCGCTCCGTTCGTGGAAATGGTGAAGGATTTATTCCAGGTCGACGGCTTCGTGGCCTATCCTCTTCGCGCGCTGGGAGATATTCACGGCATCCTCTGTTTTATGACGCCGCCGCCGGCGAAGGGACTGGCCGAGTTGCTTGAAGAGTGGATGATGCTCCTTGAGCGCGCGGTGAGCTTAGTCGAGGCCGAAAAGCGGCTGCATGTGGTATCGATTAAAGATCCGAGCACGGATGTGTTGAACCGCCAGACTTTCCTGACCAAAATTCAAGAAGAAGTCAGCCGTTCGCGCCGCACGCACATGCAAACGTGTTTGCTTTTGATCGCCGTGGATCAGTATGGACAACTCAGCTCCATCTACGGACAAGAAGAAGCCCAACTCGTCATGCGCGTGGCCGCGCGGGCGTTGCAAAAACACTCGCGCATAAACGACATCGTCGGCCGCACAGGTGTCGATGAATTCGGCGTCTTGTTGCCGCACACGACCCGCGAAGGCGCGATGGTCAAGGCCGAGCGATTGCGCCTGCTCATGCACTCCGCCGATTTCAGCAAAGTTTTGCATGGTTTTAGCCATCTGACGATTTCAGTCGGCGTGAGCGAATACCCCGGCCTCGTCCGCGACGCCGAGGAACTCTTACAGTCCGCCGACGAAGCTCTGTTTCAAGTGCGCAAAGGCGGAAACCAGACATGTGTCGCCAAAGCCCCCGATGGGTTTCAACCGGACTTTCAACCGATCGATAAGGCGCCGTAAATGTTGCGGAAGACGCGCGTGCAAATCGACCGCAAGGCCCTACACCACAATCTGCGCCTGACGCAAGAGTGGACGGGCGCTGGCGGATTTTTCTGCCCGATGGTTAAAGCTAACGGATATGGGCACGGCGATGTCGAAATCGCGACGTTGGTCGCCGAATACGGAGTGTCCGCAATGGGCGTGTCGCTTTATGAGGAGGCCTTGCGCCTGCGTGAGCATGGTTTGCGTACGCCGCTACTCGTGTTCGCGCCGTTCGATCGCGCCGCTGCGAGTGCCGCGCTCACACATCAGCTGACTCCTGTGATCAGCCGTTTTGAAGATCTTGAAGCTGCCGCGAGCTTGAACTCGGCAATCGGCGTGCATTTGAAATTCAACACGGGAATGAATCGCCTCGGCTTTGACGAGGGCGATCTCGGCAAACTGCATAACACCCTCGCGCAAAATCCCAAAATTAGAGTCGAGGGTCTGTGTACGCATCTCACTCACGGTGAAGAGGCTCATGAAACCGACGGCTTTACACAGCGCCAACTCGCGCGCCTAAAAAAGATGACGGCTGGATTTCCGGGCGTGAAACATGCTCACAAAAGCGCGAGTCTCGCGGCACTTCATGAAAATAATTTAACAGTAGAGCCGGGAATCGGATCGCGGCCGGGCATTTCGATTTACGGACTTCCGCAAGACGGACACCGGACGGCAAAAGGTCTTCAACCTGTGTTGCGATGGTCCACGGAATTAACAAACATTCATAAGGTGGAGAAGGGCGCGGCCGTCGGATATGGCGCGCGCTGGATTGCTCAGCGAGATTCAATAATTGGCGTAGTCAGCGTCGGCTACGGCGACGGATACACACGCGCGCTCAGTAACAAAGGCGAAATGCTTTTTCGCGGACAAAGAGTTCCAGTTGTCGGAAGCGTTTGCATGGACTACACAATGGTCGATCTGACGAGCGCGCTAGTCGGAATGGATCCGCACGCGGGCGAAGAGATTGTTCTCATCGGAAAACAAGGCGCGGGTGAAGTCAGCGCCGGATTTTTAGCAGAGAAGGCGGGCACGATCGCCTATGAGATCGTGACGGGTATTCAGCGAAGAGTGGCACGTGAGGTCGTATGATTCAGGTGTGGAAGGACAATCGCGAGCGTATTAGCGCTTCGATTGATGACTTCTTTCTCGGCTTGGCGAAATCGTTCGAGCAATTCTTTGTCGATTGCGGCAAAGCCTGCATCTTTTTCTTTGAAGGGCTGAAGCTTGTCTTCACGCGCCCGTTCCGCTTTGAAGAAATCGTCAGACATATGGAATTCGTCGGCAACAAATCCGTCATTATCATCGTCATGACGAGCACCTTCACCGGCCTCGCGCTGTCCTATCAAATTTATTTGGGCTTCAAACTCGTCAATGCGGTGAACCTCGTCGGTCCTACGGTGGGAATGGGCATCACGCGCGAACTCGGCCCGGTGCTCACAGGATTGATCGTTGCCGCCCGCGCAGGTGGCGCGATGGCCGCGCGCCTGGGGACGATGCGGGTGAACGAACAAATCGACGCGCTCGAAGTGATGGGCATCGACCCGAAACAATATTTAGTCTCGCCCCGAATGGTCGCGAGCATTATTACGATGCCGCTTCTCTGCGCAATTTTCGATTTCGTGGCGATGATGGGCGCGCATTTTCTCTGCATCACGGTACTCGGTCTCGATCAGGCGATTTTCTGGGACAAGATTCAGCTCTGGCTCAAACCCGGCGATATTTTCCAGGGTTTGATCAAGGCCGGCGTCTTCGGCGTCACTTTCGCTGCGGTTTGCACGAATCGCGGCTTTAACGCCACGGGCGGCGCAAAAGGCGTCGGAGAGGCGACCAATCAGGGTGTCGTCAACAGCATGGTGCTGATTATTATTCTGAATTTCCTGATGACTAGCTTTATTCGTTTCTTCTACGCGGTGATGGGATGGGGATAGGCAAACCTACGGGAAAACCGACAGTCAATGCCACTGAGAACGCCGTCGCTCTCCGCGACTTGCGCAAGACATTCGATGGCAAGGATTTCATCCTCAACGGAATCAATCTTGAAATCCCCGCCGGAAAAATCACGTCGATCATCGGATTCAGCGGCACGGGTAAAAGTGTCATGATGAAACACATTCTCGGCCTCTTAAAACCCACATCGGGAACCGTCGAAGTGCTCGGCCAAGACATTTGGAAAATGACGATGCCAGAGCTGATTAAAATGCGCACGCGGATTGGAATGTCGTTTCAGTACGCGGCTCTATTTGACGATATGACCGTTATGGAAAATGCCGCGTTCCCGATGAAAGAGCACCGCCCGGATCTCACGTTGGCACAGAGAGAGCAAATCGCCGAAAGCAAATTGCTCGCGGTCGGAATGGATCCGAAACATAACAACAAATTGCCCGGAGAGCTCAGCGGGGGCATGCGCAAGCGTGTCGCTCTCGCGCGCGCGCTGGCCCTTGATCCAGCCATTCTCCTCTACGACGAGCCGACAACGGGACTCGACCCTATCTTGACCGAAGTGGTGGATGACCTGATCTATGAGACGCATCATAAGTTTGCTGGATCGACGTCCATAGTTGTTTCCCACGACCTTTTCGCGGCTTTCCGCCTCAGCGATTATATAGTTATGCTGGATAAGGGCGTCGTACTATTAGCTGGGAAACCGGAAATCTTTTACGAATCCAAAGACGAATTGGTACAGAGATTTTTGAAAAAAGGTTTTCGCAATAGTCCTCCGCCACAGCATGCACCTGGTTCAGCAACTTGAAGAGAAACGCCTAGATGCGGATTTTTAGCTCGCCTGAATTCAAAGTCGGTTTTTTGGTCATCGCCGTCAGCGGCTTGATCGCCGGCATGGCTTTGAAAGTCGCCAACGGGCCTGGCCTCTTCGGCGGCAGCAAGCCATATTATTTCAAAGTCGATAGCGCCGGCGGTCTCGTGCAAAACAGCGCGGTGAAAATGGCCGGCATTAAAATCGGCATCATCGACCGGATTGAACTCGAAGACTGCCGCGCCAAAATTTGGATCGCGCTCGAGCGCCGGATCAAAGTTACACAGAGCGCGCGCGTGGAACTCAAGGCCGACGGCATCCTCGGTGACAAGCACATTGAGCTCATTCCCGGCAAAGATGAAGACCCCGAAATTCTCGCGGGCAATCAAATCCCCACCGGCAACGTCAAGGGCGGCATGGACGACGTCATGGGCGACATCAGCAAAGTCGCCGCAAGTATGAAAGAGCTGATGGACACGCTGAACTCCGCGGTCAAAGAGGGTAATCAGAGCACCACCATCGGCCGCATTGTCGGTAACATTGAGAAAATTTCCGGAGACCTCAAGGATATCACGAGCGAGAACAAGGGCAAAATCGGCGATATCGTCGACCGCATCCGCAATGTGGCTAAGAACATCGACACTTACATTAACGAGGAGAGCTTGGCCCGTGTCGACCGCTCACTCAAGAACATCGAAGAGATCACGGGCAAGATCAACAAAGGCGAAGGCACTCTCGGCCGCTTAATCAACGACGACCAGACGGTCGAAGAGCTGAACACGGCGATTCAAAACGTGAACAACTTTCTCGGAGGCGCCGACAAGCTTGAGACGAGTCTCGATTTCCATTCGGAGTTCATGACCAATTCGGACAGCAAATCCTTCCTCGGCCTGCGCATTCAGCCCGGCTTGGACCGCTACTACGAGATCGATGTAATCTCCGATACCCGCGGCGTGACCAGCGTGGAAAACGACACTTCGGTCGAAGACGGTGTGTCGCATACACAGACTTACAAAAGGACCTACATCAATTCGTTTAAATTTACGGGTCTCTTCGCCAAGAACTTTTGGGATTTTACCATCAAGGGTGGAATTATCGAAAATTATGGCGGTGTCGGCTTGGACTACTATTTGTTCGGCAACCGCGACATTCGCCTGTCAACTGAACTGTACGAGTTCCAGGCTCTGCAATGGCGCGCCTTTATGCGCTACAACTTCTTCCACGGCTTTTACCTGACGGCAGGTGGCGACAATTTGCTCTCCAAGGACCAAGGCAAAGCGGCAGCGTTCTTCGGTGCGGGCCTCTTCCTGACGAACGACGATTTGAAACTTCTCGCTACCAAGTTTTCGTTTAAATAAGTATAGTCCCCGGGCATGAAACCCAAATTTAAAAACGCCCTCGTCAGCGTCTCCGACAAGACGGGACTCGTCGATTTTTTAAAGCCTCTTTACCAACAAGGACTGCGCATCGTTAGCACCGGGGGAACCGCCAAAACCCTCCGCGACGCCGGCATGCAGGTGACAGACGTCAGCGAGCAAACCGGGTTTCCCGAATGCATGGACGGCCGGGTGAAGACATTGCACCCGCGCATTCACATGGCTTTGTTGAGCCGCCAAGGCAATGCCGAAGACGACCGCTTGTTGCTCGAAGAGGATTTGGCGCCGTTTGATTTGGTAATCGTGAATTTGTATCCGTTTGAAGAGGCGCTCCGTAAGCGCGTGCCGAAAGCCGATCTGATCGAAAACATCGACATCGGCGGCCCCAGTTTGCTACGTGGTTCGGCCAAAAATTTTGAGCGTCTGACGGTGGTTGTGGATCCGGCCGATTATAAATGGCTGGCGGAAGCGGATGCGGTCACTCTAGAGCAGCGGCAAATGCTGTCGGCGAAGGCCTTTGTCCACTGCTCGTCGTATGATGCCATGATTTCACAGGCGCTGGCGCCGGGCGAGTTGTTTCCTCAATTTTCTCTCGGCGGAAATCTCGTCCAGGAATTGCGCTACGGCGAAAATCCGCATCAAAAAGCACGCTGGTACCAGCGCCGCGGAGCCTTAAACGGTTGGCATGAAGCGAAGATTCTGCAGGGAAAAGAGTTATCGTATAACAATCTGCTCGACCTTGAATCCGCTCTGGGCTTGGCCCGCGAGCTCGATGGTCCTTCGGCCGTGGCCGTAAAACACAATAATCCTTGTGGAGCGGCGAGTGCGGTTTCGCTCGAAGAAGCCGTCACTAAATGCTTGGCGTCCGATCCCGTAAGTGTGTTCGGCGGCATTATCGCCGTGAACCAGGAGGTCACGGCTACAGCGGCTGAAAGCCTCGGCAAGATCTTTCTGGAGTGTGTGGTCGCGCCCAAATTCTCGAGTGGCGCGCTTGAAGTTTTCGCTAAGAAGAAGAATCTGCGCCTGCTCGAGTGGGCCGGTCTCGGCCTACGCGACGATTTCTGGAAAATTCAGACGATCCAAGGCGGTTTTCTGGTGCAACAGGCCGAGCGCGTGCAGCAGTGGAATCCCGAGTGGAAAATTCTCGGCGAACAACCGTCGCCCGCGATTCGCGCCGATCTCAGTTTCGCATGGGCCGCATGTGCTCATTTGAAGAGCAACGCGATCGCCATCGCGAGCGGTAAACAAACCCTAGGTCTTGGAATGGGCCAGGTGAACCGCGTGGACGCCGTCGACCTTTCGGTCGCGCGCATGCACAAGTTTCATCCAGAGGCGAAAAACGCCGTGTTGGCGAGCGATGCCTTTTTTCCCTTCACCGATTCGATCGATCTCATTTTTAAGGCGGGCATCAAGTGGGTGATCCAGCCGGGTGGCTCGGTGAAAGACGAAGAAGTGTTCGCGCGCGCGAAAGAGTTAGGTGTTACCTTAGTCCTGACCGGGCAACGTCATTTCCGCCATTGACGCAATCGGTAAACGTGACAGTTTCGCATACTTGAGAGACCATTAGGGGATGGCACCCTCGCGCGAAGACACCCAGTGGCTGATCAAAAGCAGCGGCCGCATTTTAGGTCCATTTCCGATCGCACAAATCGTAGAACTCTTGCGCTCGCGTGAAGTGTCTGTGCTCGACGAAATTTCCTCGCCGATGCGCCGTTGGCAGACGATTCAGTATCATGCCGACTTCAAAGAAATTGTCGACAATCTCCGCCGTGCGAACGTCAGCGACAAAACCGAGGCCACGTGGACGCCGACCAATGCCACGAGCAATCTCACGCAGACTTTGACTGATCTTGGAGATGACGAACTGACCGAGGAGATCAGCACGAGCGGATTTACGAATTCGCAGACCAAAGAAATCGTCATTCACAATGTGAACGAACAACCGACGGGACAAGGTCCTGTCGGTGCGGGACGTTTTTCGACTCAGCAAGCGCAGAACACCGCGATTCAGCGTCAGGTCGAGAAGACCACGCGCGGCCTGTGGATCGTCACAATGGTGGTTTTGCTGGCCGTCGCCGCGTTTATCATTCAGCGCAAGATGTCTCACGGTGGCGTAGGTACCTCGGCTCCTTCTTCCGTGGGAGCCCTGAAGAATATCGTGATGGCGGATGTTCAGACCGGCCAATACGGTGACGCGCTTCGCGAATTGAAAGCTTACTTTCCCGATCCCAATCAAGCCGGCGATATGTCGATTTATTACGGTTCGCTCTTGATTCAAGTTGAGGGGCAAACCGTTCTCGGCCGCCGCTTGCTGAATCAGGTCATCGCCGGGCATCGTCCGGAAGTGAAGCAGGCGTATACGAGTCAGGGCATCGCCGACATTATCGACGGACAACTCGATTCCGCACAGGACAGTTTCGACAAAGCGTTAGCGATAGACAGTGCGTATGAGCCGGCGATTGTAAATTCGGCGACGGTCGCCCTCCAGCGCGGAGATTACCAGCGCTCGAAAAATCTGGCACTGAAGGCGCTTCAACTCGTGCCTCTGCAGGCCGAGGCATTACTCACGCTGGCGCAGGCGCAACTCTATATGTTCAAGAGTAACAACAATTTCACGGAACTGTCGCAAGTGAACAAAATGATCAAAGAGTTTCGTGCGCGCCAGTGGGATTACGCCGCGGAGTTGGGCTTTTTCAGTTTGTACTTCGATTTCCTGAGGCAGGACCGCGATCTTGACGCCAAGATGCGCGAATATCTCGATCTGGATCCCCAACTGACGCAAGATCACCGGCACAACGTGTTTATTTATAAAGGCCACACGCAGTGGAAAGTCCTCGGCCGCCTATGCGAGCAAATGAGCGAGAAACTCGGTGAAAGCGCGCGCGTGTCCACATTCCTCGCTTCTTGCTTTAGCCATGAAGGCCGCTGGGACCAAGCGCGCCACGCGATCGAGCGCGCCGTCGATCAAGCGCCAAAGGATGCTCTGATTCAGGCGTGGTACTCATACATTTTGAAGGAGAGCAGCGACGCGATTCAGGCCAGTGCAGTTCTCGGTCATGCCGACGAGTTCAATCGCAAAGGCGAATACGTGTTGCCGATTTTGCTCCAGGCGCGTTTTTGTGCGGCCTCGGATGATATTACGTGCGCGCACGATTCGTGGCAGCGTATTTACGAGCACGATCTCGATTATCTGCCGGCCGTCGCTGGCCTAGCGTGGGTCAATGCGAAAAAGAATCAGCACGGCGAAGCGGTCAAGCTCATCGACAAAGGCTTGAAGATTTCTCCCGACTATATTCCACTCTTACTCTTGCGCCAGAAGGCCGAGCACGAAGGTTGGTATGCAGCGAACTAGCTGCGTTCTACTACTCATTGTCCTTTTGTCATCTTCGATCGCCATAGCGGAAACTCCTGCCGAAGAAGCCGCCAGCGAGCTCAATGAACACCCTGCGCGCAATAGCAGCCGTGACGTAAAAGTTCCGCGCCATTTGGTGCAGACTTTGGAAAGTGAATACCGCACGTTTTTGACGAAGAACGGCGTTTCTGAAAAAGAAGCCATCAAACGCAAGTTGCTGAACATGTCGGCCGACCTCACGCAAAAGCATCCGGTTGCCTTGCATGAGAATTCCCGCGTGGTCACGCCGCTGGGTGGGGGAGTAGTTGACTTGAGCGACTACGTCACGCCGCTAAAGGGCGAGTTCAACCTGAAGATCAACGCTAAAAAAGAAGACGGATCGGAGCCCTCCGGCCTGCGCGTTTTCTACGTGAGTAATGGCAGGGCGCGGACAGTCGACGGGGATGGATTCGGCGCGGGCTGCAACAAGTACATGGAGATTACCAGCTTCTTTCATCGCAAGGCGAAGGGCTTTGAACTTTACACGGCCGGGCAACGCTATTTGTCGGTGATGGCCGGAACATTTGTCGCGGTCGTTTTTGAAAGGGAAGCGCTCTACGTGGGCAGTTTAACCTTTACCGATTCCCGCTATCCTGATGAGATGTGCGAATAGTATGAAACGGTTTATCCGCGAGATTAAAGAAAAAGACCATGTTCAGACGGTGTTCCTGGTCACCGAGAAAAACAGCGGTACGGACCGCAATGGCAAATCCTTTCTGAGTTTGACCCTTGCCGATTCCACAGGACATTTGAACGGACGCATGTTCGACAAAGTCGACGCCGTGTCAGGCGCCTTTGAAGTGGGCGACGTGGTGTGGGTGAAAGGTTTCGTGCAGCTTTTCCAAAATAGAAAGCAGCTGATTTTGCACGAGATCCGCCGCGCGGTGGAAGGCGAGTATTCCATGCCGGAGTTAGTGGCAGATTTAGGTGGGGATCCGGGTAAGCATTTGAGTGAGCTAGTTGGTTTGGTCGACGAGTTCACTAATCCGTTTTTGAAGCGCTTAGTGTTGGAAACCCTGAACGATCCGCAGGTGAAAGAGTTGCTTTTGCGCGCTCCGGCCGCAAAGACGATTCACCATGCATATCGCGGCGGCTTGATTGAACATGTGCATTCAATTGCCAAAGTGATGATCGCATTGTCCGCGAATTATCCGTTTCTGAATCGCGACTTGTTGATCTTCGGCGCTTTATTTCACGACTTAGGTAAAATCTTCGAACTCGATTTGTCAGAGGGCATCCACTATACACAAAGTGGCCGGCTGGTCGGGCATATGGTATTGGCGTGTGAGATCATTCAAGAGCGGGCTGCGGCGATTCCTGAGTTTCCGGTCGATTTGTTGGATGTGTTGAAGCACATCGTTTTGTCCCATCACGGAAAATTAGAGTACGGCTCACCTAAGCTGCCGATGCTTCCCGAAGCGATTGTTGTCGCTATGGTTGATGACATGGACTCTAAGATGAACACGTTGTTTCATTTCTTGAAGACAGAATCAGAAAGTGTGCCTCCAACTGAAAAATGGAGTCATTACCACCCGGGCTTCGAGAGATATTTTTATCTCGATTTTTTCCGCCGTGAATTGAAGAAGTAGAGCGCGTTGTTGGGCAGGCCGCCATCCCGGCTACGGAATCAGGAGGGCGATCGGCTCACGGTCTGAAATATCCTGCGGCAATTTGCCTGCAGGCCCGCGCCAAACCAGCTCATTTTCGCCGGTGAGGTCTAGACCGAGAACGCAGTGATGCTTGGGAAAGGTCGAGGCCAGGTCCTGCACGAACTTCCCCGCGCGGTAAGGCGTTTCCATAAGCACAAATGGCCGCTTTTCGCGTTTCAATTCCGCTAGAACGGCCGCCCGCGCCTCGGCTTTCGCTGGCAAGAACCCGGCGAACAAAAACTGGTCAACGCGCACGCCGCACACCGAAAGCAGGGTCATCAGGCTCGACGCGCCAGGCACGGGGCGCACCTCAATGCTGGCGCGCGCGCACGCGGCCACCAAATCCGCGCCTGGATCGCAGAAGCCGGGCGTGCCGCAATCTGAGACCAAGGCGACAGTTTTCCCTCGGCACTCACCGACAAAGTGTTCAATGTCCTTTGCATCCGAGTGTTCGTTCAATTGGTCCAGTGCCTTTCCGTTTACACCGGCGGCCTTCAGGGTTTGGCGCAAGACCTTGAGTTCTTCGCCAATGATCAAATCGGCAGAGCGCAGAATGTCTAACGCCCGCGCCGTGAAATCCAAGCTGTTCCCAATGGGAGTTGCGACTACAAAAAGAGGCATGTTATGGTCGATAGCACGTTCCTCACATCCGGGGTAGAAAATGCGCTGGAAAATCCTAAAATCTGAAAAACTCTTCCAAACTGGATTCTTCCGCTTTCGCGTGGACGAGTGTGAGCTTCCCGACGGGCGGGTGATGCCCCGCTACTATGTCATGGAATTTGCCGACTGGGTGAATGTCGTTCCGATTACAAAAGATGGCAAAATGGTTCTTGTCCGCCAGTATCGTCACGGCGCCGACCGCGAATTCCTGGAAATCCCCGGCGGCAGCACGGAGCCGGGACAAAAAGAGGAGCCGCAAGAAGCCGGCGCGCGTGAACTTCTCGAAGAGACGGGCTATCAAAGCAAGCAATGGGTGTATTGCGGAAGCCACAGTCCCAATCCGGCTTTACAGAATAACCGCATGCACACATTCGTGGCGTTTGACTGCGAGAAAGTCGCAGAGCCCAACCTGGATCCATTCGAGGATCTGCGGGTCGAATTGGTGGATGTTCAGCACGCTCTCAAAATGTGGGTCGCAAACGAGTTTGATCACTCGCTCATAGCGGCGAGTCTAGGCTTGGCCTTGAAAACCCTCAGCGGCCGGGGCTACCCCTTGACGCTTTGAGATTTCCCCAAGCGCTAAGATTTTTTTACGGGAATTCCCGAGGTGTACGACATGCCGATTTTAGGCAAATCGGTCGGCGGCTGCGCGCGCCCGGAGTGCACCGAATCGACGTACACGATGCGCACCTGCGGAACTTTAGCGCGCACCAGTTCAATGATCAGAGGCTCATTTTCAAAAAACCAGATGTGATCGTAATTTGGCGCGATCTCCAAAAGCTTCTCGGCTTTAAAGCCCTCGTCGGTCTGTACATCGCTCGGTTTCATATACAGTTTTGAATCTTCAAAATAGGGAAAACCCCAGTGTTTGAGCACCTTGGCCGTTCCCTCGCGCATGCTGCCCGCATTGCGGCCGGTGAGGTACAAAATGTCGGCCCCCAACGCATGCAGATGTTGAACATACTCGTTGGCGGAAGGGTAAATTTCGTCGTGGACGAGGTAGTGATTGCCGAAAAAGTGCTGGCGCCAGAAATTCCGCACGGCCTTGAATAGGTCCAACGGGCCCTCGATCTTGTAACGCTCGAAAACCGTGCGCACGCCCCAGTCGGTGGGGAGCACTTCAACGCCTCTCAACACCGCCGAAGCGTCGGCGAATTGCTCTCCGAATTCGCGCTGGTTGCCGAGATTGCGCAAAATGGCCTGAGTGCGCGGACTGACGCTGAATAGAGTGGAGTCGAGGTCGAAAATCACAGCCACGCGGCTGGATTTCGCATGGCTCTCTACGAATTTCGATACTTCGACAAGCGGATCTTGCTCCATGGCTCAAAATTTTAGGCGTCTCAAATCGAGAATTCAAGCCGCGCATTAACACGCGCGCAATTTTAAAGTTTCGAAAATCCGTCGAACTTGTCGGCACACCGACTGTCATGCAGTTTGACGGTTTTTTTGAATCTCATTCCGAATGTGCCATAGCCGAACATCCTGGCGTAATCCCTCATGATTTTCGGCGATGTGTCTACAGCCTAGACTGCCAATTACCGATAACTTAGCTAGAGAAAAGGAAGAATCTATGAAGTACTTAGTCTCGCATCAAGGTGCAGCTTTGGGCCCGCTCACGGTCGATGAGATCGTGAACAAAGTCCGTGCGAAAGAACTGGAACTCTTTGACTACGTCTTTGACGAAGCAAAAGAGGACTGGGTTCTATTGATGGAATTTCCGCAACTTGCGGAACAACTCAAAACCACGAAGCCGCCGCGCCCCGATCGGGCCGCGAAGCCCGACAACGTGATTCCGTTGAAGGGTAGAAAAGAAGCGGCGGCAGCAAAAAAAGAAGAAGCCTCGGCTAAAAAGGCCTCTGTCGCGCCGACTCCGACATCCGCTTCGAAAGTGGACGCACACACGATCACGGAATGGTTTGTGCTCAAAGGCGAGAACCGTTTTGGTCCGTTTTCGTACACTGACATTGTGAAGATGCTCCAGCAAAAGGTCGTCTTTCCGTTCGACTTCATTTGGCATCAAGGCATGGACAATTGGTTGCGCTTGGCCGAGCTTGAACACTTCAAGGCTGACACCATCCGCGACCTTTATGCAAAAGCCGGTAAGAAAGACGTGTTCACGGAGCGCAAGTTCCGCCGCAAACAGTTCCAGGGCCGCGTTTTAATCCATGACAATTTGACGTTGTGGAAAGGCGAGGGCTTCGAGATCTCGAAAGGCGGCGTCGGCGTCAGCATGTCGAACAGCGTAGTGGTCCCCGGGCAACATGTGTTCGTGCATTTTAAAAAGTTTGAACAATGGCCCGCGTTCAACGCCGTTTGCGAAGTCGTGAGCAAGAAATTCGTAAATGACGACTCCCCGGTCCAATATGGATTGCGTTTCCTGAGCGTGAGCCAGGAAGTGCAGGAAGAATTTTTTAAGAAAGTGGCGTAATGTTACAGCTTAAGCGGACGGCTATATACAGTGTGGCGATCGGGCTTCTGGCCTCGGCGGTGAATTTTGCCTATGCAAAAGACACCTCGAAGGCAAAGCCCACCGCCCTCGATTCCCTGAAGCTTGTCGCGGGCGACGAGAAGGGCAACGACATCAAGTCGCTCAAAGCCGAACTGCTCGTTTCCGCAACCGAGGCCAAAGCCATCCAGCAGCTGAACATGTTGATCCGCAAGTATCACGGCACGCCGCTCGAGCCCGAACTGCACTTCCGCATGGCTGAACTCTACATGCGCAAGTCGAAGACGGACCGTTTCTTCGAGCTCCATCGCGAATCCGACACCGTCGTGCACTTGGCGCCGCGGGTGACGAAGGAAGCCTCGAGCAGAGAATCGGTCACTAAAGCCATTGCGACTTACAGTTTGCTCCAGAAGAAGTTCCCGGAATTCCCGCAAATGGATCTGGTAATCTTCAACCATGCGTTCGCGTGCCAGACGATTGCTCAGGATAAAGATGCCGAGACATTATATTGGAGCCTGGTGAAAGACTTTTCGTCGTCGCCGCTCGTTCCGGATGCGCATCTCGCACTCGGTGAGTTGGCGTTTAACCGCGGACAGTTCCCGGTTGCACTTGAGCATTTCAATGCGATCAAAAATTACCCTGAAAGCCGCGTATATCCGTACGGTCTCTATAAGGCCGCCTGGACTTACTATAATATGCGCGACGCCGAGAAGGCGTTGAAAAAGCTCGAAGAGGTCGTGGCCTACGGCAAATTTGTCGCACAGAACCAAATCGAAGCCCGCCTCGATCTGCGCAAAGAAGCTTTGAACGACATGACATTGTTCTATGAGGACGTGTTCCCGGCCAAAGATGCCTACAAATACTTCCGCGAGCAAGCTGGTGATCTAGAAGTTGGACCGATCCTCCTCCGCCTGGGCAATCTTTATGACCGCCACTCGCGTTTCAATGACGAGCGCATCGCACTTGACGAATTTATCGAAAAGCTTCCGAATTCAGATCTGCTCCCGCAGATTCACATGAACTTGGTGAGCGCCTACGATCACTTGCGCCAAAAAGATCAGGCCGTTGCGCGGCTCGAGAACTTCGCCAAGTTGTGTCCCGAGAATGGCGCCTATATGAAGTCGATCTCGAAGACTCCGGAAGAGTTGAAGACCAAATCCAAGGAGTGCTTGGACGGCCTCAATGAAACGGCCCTTAAAGTCGCGAAACGTTGGTTGAAGTCGTGGAAAAAGCTTCCGACAGATACGACCTATGCGGACGCTTCTGAGAAAGCATTCCAGATTTATTTGCGCACTCCCGGTACCGGCGAAGATTACGCCCAATCGCGTTTTGCCTACGCCGAACTGCTCTTTGCCCGCGGCAAGTACCGTCCGGCTTCAGTTGAATACGCCGCCGTCAGCCGCGTGAACGGCGCTCCGGCGACCTTAGTTCACGATTCTGGCTATGGAGCGCTCCTCAGCTTGGAAAAAGCAGTGGGCGAGAAGTGGTCGAACGACGACGAAAAGACGTTCCATCAACTCGCGCAGGAGTACCTGACTAAGAATCCGAAAGGTCAGTACCGGCTCGACATCCAGTATAAGATGGCTCTTTTGGCTTATGAGAAGAACCGTTACGACGAAGCCGCTCCTCTCTTCTTGAAGCTCGGCCGCGAGTTCGCCAATCAGGAAAAGGGCCAGAAGTCGCAAGACTTATATATAGACATCCTGAACATTAAAAAAGACTATGCCGGCATCCGCAGCTACACCCAAGAATTGGCAAAGCAGCCGGGTGATGCGACTCGCGCGGGCAAAATGCAGAAATTGTACGAGCAGGCTTATTTCCTCCAGGTCCAAGGCCAAGAGGAAAAGGGTCAGGTGAAAGAAGCTCTCGCCGGTTATTTGGCCTTTGGCAAAGAGAACCCGAATTCGGAGTTTAGCGAAAAGGCGATGTGGAATGCCATGCTCCTCCAGTATAAGTTGAACGACGTGATGAGCGGTGCGCACACGGCCGAGCAATTTGCGGATAAATTCCATGCCTCGAAAAATGCGCTCAACGCTCTGTTGAGGGCCGCGCAGACTTTCGAGCAAACGGCGCAGTTGGGTGAAGCCGCCCGCGTTCTCGAAAAACTCGCTTCGCGCGATGAAAAAAATGTCCGCCGCTGGAAAGAGTTGGCTGCGGATTTCCACGCTTTACAAAACGACGCTCCGGCTGCCCGCAAACTTTATAATGAGTTGAAAGCCGGCTCAGATGCCGCTCACAAAGAAGCGCTCCTTAACAAAATGGAGGCTCTCGAGAAGAACTACGGCACCGAGCAGTCGCATGCGCAATTTGTCAGAACGCTTGTCGAGCAAGGACTCCAGCCTTGGGCGAGCGATGTCAAAGTCCAACACGTCGAAAAACTGCTTGCTGACGGCAATGTGACAGAGGCCTTCAATCAGGCCCGCCATGATCTGGGAACCGGCATGTCGCCGAACGCGAAAGCGCACCTGCGTCTCGTGCAAGCGAAAATTCTCGAGCAAGAGTTCCTCAAGCAGAGTGTGAAGGCGCATGCTGAGCGCGTAGCCACCGTGCTGGCGATCAAGACGGAGAAACTTGAAAAGGCTCAGGAAGCGTTCCAGAGCGCGATCAAGTTTGGTGACCCGCGCGTATCGCTTGAGGCCTTCGAACATCTGTATGGTCTCTATGCTTCGTACGTGAAGGCCCTCAAAGAGATGCCGTCGCCGGCGGGACTCAGCAAGCAAGACGAGCAGGCATTCCGCGCCGAGCTCGATAAGCTCGTGATTCCTCTCGAAGAGAAGAGCGTGGACACACTCGCGCAAGCCGTGACGTTCGCCCGCAAGCAACAGTTCCTCGACGGCACGATCGCCCGTCTCGAAAATGAATTGAACACGGTCAACCAGCAGCCGACGGCTAGCCTAATGCCGGATTTAAAAATGCCGGTCGCCGTTCTGCCGGATGTGAGTGGAGTCAGCCATGATTAACACCAAGTGCAACATAATCCTTGCAGCCATGGCCCTGATGCTCGCCGGATGTGCGACACAGGCTCCGCAAAAAGACGCCGCCGATTCGCTCGCGGCGCCCGCTCCGAGCTATGACGAGAAAACCGACGAGCTGACGCTCGACGATGTCAAAGTGTCGTGTCCGAATGACAGTAAGTGGGAAGCTCTCACCTGGAAAAAACTTGTTCCCGTCGCCAACGCCTGTGTGAAGTCGAAGGACTGGAACAAAGTGGAGAAGATGGGCAACTTCCTCGCCACACACGCTCACCTGACGCCGTGGGGACCTTATTACATGGCGCTCTCCGCTGAAGGCCGTAAGGATTATCCGCGTGCGATTTGGATGCTCGAACTTGCGCTCAAGAAGGATCCGAAAGAGGGACTCTTCCACTACGAGCTTGGCCGCATCTATTGGCAAGGTGGCGATGAAGCGAATGCCGTCAAGAATATGCAAATGGCTTCGGATCTCGGCCCCGGTTTGACGGAAGCACACTTTGTGATGGGCCAGCTGGCCATGCAACGCCACGATTACAGTGCCGCGCAAACGATGTTCCAGCGCGCCTTGAAGGCCGACAGCAAACACGTGCCGTCGCTGCTAGGAATGAGCGAATTAACGATGGCAAATAAAGACTACGCCAAGGCGGAAGATTATCTCTCGCGTGTCGTCTCGCTGAATCCGAAACATGCGCGCGCGCGTTTCGCATTGGCCCGCGTGCAAGAAGAGCATTTAAAGAAGTTCTCGGACGCGCTGAAAAACTACAAAGAGCTCAAGCACATGAGCGCGAGCAAAAAGATGGATGAACCCATCAACGTAAATTGGGATGAGAAGATTAAGACTTTGGAGAAAACTCTGTCGCAGGCAGAGAAGGCACAAGTGACTGTACGTACGCCTTCCGCTGAAAGAAAGGTCGAATAATGAAATACCTCCTTCTGACAGCCGTGCTTTTGGCCGCGGGCAGCTTGGTCCATGCCGAAGACGGCAAAAAAGTGAAGTACGCCAAGACCCAGCAGGTGAACTTCGAGGACCAGGACATCGACGGGAAAGTGAATAGTCCAGATGGTGCCTACTTGTTGCAAAAACGGGGAGTTCAATTTCTCCCGCTGTATAAAGTGAATAATCAATTCGAGAAAAACATCCTCGAATCGGTGGAGTACTTGAGGTAGCAAATGAGAAAACTCGCGCTGCAGGTCGAACATAAGTTTAAGAACCGCGTTGTCGGCGTCCATCTTATTGATGGCAAATTTTCTACGACAACGATCGGCTCAAGCCGTACGGCAGACATTCGCGTGATCGGTGATGACATCGCCGGCCTCCATGCAGCGTTTGAGTGCGAAGGCGAAAAGTGGACGGTCTCGGATCTCGGCAGCGAAAGCGGCACGTGGATCAATAAGAAACCGGTCGTCGAATACGAAATTGAAGGTGCAACCGTAATTCATATAGGTAACCACCAACTCAAAGCAACTCCGCACGCGATGGAGCGCGATCTCTTCCACAAGGCTCAGGCCGAGGGAGAGGGCAGCATCATCTATCATCAAGTCGTTATTTTCAAAAGCGGCTTTGTGCAGCGTTCGCTCTTGCTGGAGCAACATGAAGCTTTTCGCCCCGAGATGCACGGCTTTGCCGAGACTCTTCCGGCGCCGAAGAGCGGCGATTGGTCGATCACCGAAAATGGACCGTGGTCGATCAAGCAGCGCCTGACCAAATCGGATCAGGTAAAAGAAAAGGTCTCAGACGCCTTCGGTGAAGACTGGAAGCGCCCGGCGCCGATTCTCGCCGCGCTGATGATGGTGTTCGTGGTCTTCGGCATGATGTTCCTGTTGCCGCAAAAGCCGGACGACAGCATGAAGACGTTGACGCCCGAAATGCAGAACCAATATACGCGTTTGATTTTCGACGGCCAGAAAGTGCGCGCGAAGAAAGCCATCGCGCAGAAACTGCAGAAGCAGGTCAGCGGCCAGTCCGAACAGGGCGTGGCGAAGAACACGACGGGCGGCGATGCCGGCTCGAAGGTTAACGGCGCTAACAAAGCTCCCGTTGGCGCAAAAGTGGTCGTGAATATCAGAAACTCTGGGTTGAGCGCTTTGATCGGCAAAGTGGCCGCGCGTGCGTCCCGCAATGCCAACTTAGTGCAGGCCGCAGGTGTGGCTCCGGATCAACGATCGGGCCATGCGCTGGGAATCGGTGGCGGAACGTCGCTGGACAAAACCGGAATGGGCGGCGGCACGGGCGCGCATAGCGAACGTGTAGGCGGCCTCGGTACGGCGGGAAAAGGCGGCGGCGTGACGGGCTACAAAGGCACCGGCGCCCTCGCACTTGGTAAAACGGGAACCGCAGACGTCGGCGTCCTCGAAGAGGAAACCGAAGTCGAGGGCGGTCTCGATAAAGAAGCGATCGCGCGCGTGATCCGCTCGCAGCTCGGACAGATTCGTTACTGTTACGAGCGCCAGCTCAGCGCGAACCCGGATTTGTACGGAAAGATTTTAGTTAAGTTTACGATTGGCGCGGCCGGCGCAGTGACGGCTCAGTCGATCGGAAACACGTCTTTAAACAACGCCATGGTCGAGGGATGTATTCTGAGGCGTATTGCGGGATGGCAGTTCCCAACCCCAAAGGGTGGAACTAACGTCCTCGTGAGCTATCCGTTCTTGTTTAAGTCCACCCGCTAGCCGGGATGGGCGCGACATTTCGGAGAGATCACGAACGCAGTACTAAATAAAGTCCTGTAAGGAGGGACTTATGCGCTCAGTGAATACATCTATGAATCGTCTCGTGTTAGGCGCCGTTTTGGCGTTGGCCATGAGTGGCCAAGCCTTCGCCCAAGGTAAGAAAGCCGACGCCGCCACGGGTGGCAACAAGGCCGCCGGCCAAAAGCCCGCCGATGACAAGGTCGATATCTCCGACCTTGAGAATAAGTATTGGGCTCCGAAAGATACCGACTTCTCAGTTGTGCAAAACCGCACGTTCACGAAGGATCATAAGATTTTCCTGAGCTTGCAGTATGGCGTCCCGACCAGCGATATCTATAACTCGGGTTCGTTCTTTGGCCTCACGGCTAACTACTTCCTGACGGAACGCCACGGTTTGCAGGCGCAGTACATTCACGCAAACTTGCACCCCAACGATTCCATCTCGGACTTGTCGAGTCTCGGTTTGACCGGTGTCTATCCAAACCACGGTCAGATGACGGACTACTACAGCGTCGGTTATGACTTCGTGCCTTTTTACGCGAAAATGAGCGTGATGGGTAAGAAGATCATGTACTTCGACATGGCGATCACGCCGACCCTTGGATTCACAAAATATCTCGAGATGGAAAAGGGCGGAAACCAGCCGGATAGCGCGTTGACCTACGGCTTCGATATCACTCAGTACTACTTCTTCTCGGATCACTGGGCGTTTCGCGTGGACTGGAAGAACCAATGGTATACGCAAAAAGTCGTTTATTACGAAAATACAGGTGGATCGATTCACCCGGAAGGCTCTAGCGCCGGCAATCGCGGAATCCACGACAGTATTCTGATGTTCGGTGCGACCTTCTACTTCGGTGGATGGGGCGCGCAAGGTAGCAAGTAGGTTTTAGGAAAGTGAGAGGAGAGACCATGAAGTCTCGAATTTTAATCATAACGGCAGCCGCGGCACTTATCGCATCTCCAGCGAACGCGGCTTGGACTGACACTCAGCCCGCAGTTGCTGTGGCTTCGGCTTGGACGGAAGTGAAGCTCAAGGTGAACGAATGGGTCAGCTACTACTGGACGGGACAAAACAGTCCGGCCCCAGTCGCCGCTCAACCTACGGCACCGACAAACCGCGAACCCGCGCAGACGGCCACTCCGTCGGCTCCGGCCACCACGGCCGCCGCCCCTGCAGCTCAGCAACCTGCTGCACCGGTGAGCGAAGCCGCGAAAGAATTGCGCGCGCAGCCTCTCTTTACCTCGAAAGCCGCCAACACTTCGACTCTCAAAGATGTACAAGCGGCTAAAGAGCAGGTGAAATCGGCGCAGTTGCTCAAAGTTCAACCGGGACGCCAAGGCACGACCGTACTCCCGAAATCTAAAGTCGGCGTACCGATGTCGAACTTCGCGAAGTTGAAAACACTGAAGGGCGTGAAGTCGATTCCGCGCCTCGATATAGGTACGGAGAGCCTCGTTTCGCAGGACAAGTTCACCGTCTCGAACCTTCACTGGGAAATCGAGCAACCGACGGATTTTAAAAAGCTCCCGCAACCGGCTCCGATTGCCGAGAGCGAACTCCGTCCGTGGATGCAGCCGGTGGCAAAGGCCGGCGGCCCTAAGGGCTTGCAGGCGAACATGCGCGTCGGCGGTAAATCGGTGACGTTAGAGTCCGTCGACAAGGTCGCTTACACTTTGAAGGAGCTCGCCGAATTTACCGAGCGTCCTTATAAAGCACTGACCGACGATCAACTCAAAATGCTCGCCAGTATGATTCTCTATAGCAAAGGCAAACACTGTCATGCGGTGATGGGCCTATTCCATCAATTGGCGCAGAAGCCGCCGACCAAGATCGAAGCCACGTATCACTTGGGTGCGTGCGCGGCCGAGCTGAAAATGCATCAGGCGGCATTTGACAATCTGTCGAAGGTCATTGTGAGCGGCGATCACGACTATGCGCAGTCGGCCATGACGATTCTCGCGAAGAACCTGCAGCCGATTTACGAAAAGGAATTTTTCAAACTCGTGAAGAGCCTGAAGGACCAGGGCGTGATTTCAGCGGAAGCGAGAGACGTGCTGTCTTATCGTGCCGCTAAAGGCGCCTATCGCTCGGGCGAATTTAAGACCTCGCTGTCGTATGCGGAGCAAGTCTCGGCAAAGTCGGAATATCATAACGACGCGCGCTTCCTCGAGGCTATGAACAAGTTTGCCCTTGGCGACAAGGCTACGGCACTCAAAAAGCTGCAGGATCTGTGGTCAGTCGTCAGCACTAGCAGCGACACCAACTTGCGCGCTTTGACGAGCGTGAATTTGGCCCGCATGTATTTTGCGCAGAAGAAATACGGGAAGGCCATCGATCAATACATGCAGGTGCCCAAAGACCACCCGTTGTGGGTGCAGGCTCTGATTGAGCAGGGCTGGACACAGCTCGCGAACGACGACTTTGCCGGCGCGATCGGTAACATGTACTCGTTGCACTCTCCTTATTTTAAGGCCGTATACCAGCCTGAGAGTTTCGTGGTGCGCACGATCGGTTACTTAAACATCTGCCAATACGGTGACGCGTACAAGTCGTTGTCCTTCCTCGAGAAAGACTATCGCGACTGGTACGGCAAGACGAGCAACTATTTGAAGGCGAAGGGTGACGGCGCCAACGTCTATGCATCGGTGAAAAACTATATCCGCGGGAAGAGCACTAACGACGTCGACGGCGTGCCCTATCAGATTTGGCGCGAAGCCGCTCACCGGAAAGACTTCTTGAACGTACAGACGGCGATTAATGAGGACGTCGACGAAGCGAAGCGCTACGCGACGGTCAACGACAAGATGAAAGACGAAAAAGCCTCAATCTTGTGGCACGAAGATCAAACGAAAAAGCGTTTCGACGGTTTGCGCGCCAATATCGCCAAGGCCAAGACAGATCCTCTGCTGATGAAAAAGCTCGAGGAAATGAAGGCCAGCATGAAACTCGAGCGCGACTATACGATTGGCTATCGTTATCAGCTCAGCTTGCTCGATCAGAACCGCCAAGGTTACGCCGGTTTCCAATCTGAGGCACAATCGCATCTTGAGCACCAGAACGGTGTGCTCTCGGCCCGCGCGGGTGAACTCCTCCTCGGTCACACGCAGACGATGGAGAAGGACATGGCGCGCGACCTCGAGAACAACGAGTTTCTGCGCTACGAAGTCTTCGCCGGTTCAGGTGAGAACATCCGCTACCAAGTGGCTGGCGGACAAGTGGCCGGTGCGAACCGCATCCCGGCAAATATCAAGCCGACGAAGATGATGAACTGGAATTTTGACGGCGAGTTCTGGGAAGACGAGATCGGAAGCTATCGTTCCGGCCTCCAGAACAATTGCCCGAAGAGCCGGATGGCAAAAGCTGCCGCAGCTGCAAATAAGCAGGCCCGCCAAAATAACGATGATGACGGAAATTAAACCCCGCAGGTGCCGCCCTTTCGGGCGGCTAGTTAGCCGCCGTAGGCGGCCCCTGCGGGATAAAGGAGTATGTGTATGAAATTTTTAACGAGCGCCCTTGTGGCCACGATGGTAATGGGAGTCAGCGCGTACGCGAAGACAGACGTCAGCGGACAGCTTGATCAAATCAAAACCAACGCCGACAACGCGAAATTCAATAAGAAGCAATACTCCGACAATGCGGACATTGCCTCAAAGAACGTGGGCGAAATCAACGCCGCGATCAAACAGCTTCGCGATCAGCGCACATCGCTGATGCAAAACGCGCAGAATCTCGAAAAGAACCGCGCGGTGGTCGACAAGATGAAGGAAAAACTGGGCGAGCACAGCAAAGAAGAGGCTGCCGCCATGAAGAAAGAAGACGAGCAAATCGCCAAGCTTCAGGCGACGCTCAACAAGCTCCAGGCGAATCATAAACAGCGCGAGGAAAACATCGCGGCTTATCAGCAGAAGATCGCCGACGTCGAAAAAGAGAAGGCGGAGTGGGACGCACAGAAGCAATCTTTCGATCAGATCCGCAAGGAACTCGATCAGAAGGAAGCTGCGGCGGCACAGGAACGTGATAAGTGGGTGTCTAAGCGCAAAGGCTACCAGGATGAGGCCAACAAGTGGGAAAAAGAATCCGAGATTGCCGACCAAACACGCATCAAGTTCGACAAGCTGAACAATTAAACTTTTGCAGGGCCGGCAATTTTCGCTGGCAATCTGCACTCGAGTTGGTTAACAGGGGGTCATGAGTTTGCTCGTGACCCTTTTATTTTCGATCGCCGCGGTAAATGCGCAGCCCGTTGCCGCTTGTCTAAATCTTCTGACTGCAAAATCAATTCGGCACACACCGACCGAGGTTCATGCTCTCGAGCTCGACGACGCGGGAACCATTACGCGGCCCGGAGAAAAATTTCCGAAGTTTCCCGCGGGACATTACGTCTATCTCATAACGAAGTGGGGTGAGACCCTGACGTCACCGCGCTACGTCCTCCCGGCGGCCGATGGAAAATCCCTCGCCACGCATAAGTCGCTGCTCGCGATGTACAAGCGAGTCACCGGAGTCGACGCTACGAACGCGATTGTCGCCGGGGGAGAACTCCAAACGGACTTCACGCACGTTCTCGAGGTCAAAAATAAATCAGGGAATTTCCAAGGCAGCGAAGAGACGCTTGAGCTCGCGGTGGAAATCTTCAAGTTGGGCGGCCTGCCGATCAATACGACGACCAGACTCCGGGTGATGTCGCCTGCGGATCCGGAGGACCGCGGCCACACGCCTCGTGACCGCGCGATAGACGAGTTTCGCGTCGGAGTTTTACACGACGTGCATTCGAGCGGACGTGGCCGCAAAATTTTAGATATTTATTCCCGGCTCTATCCTCTGATGCATGAAACCTTTCCCGGCCGTCCGGGCATGGCCGCCATCGAAGACTTGATGGGTGCGGCGATGAGAGGCGCCGGTGTAACCGGCAATGTCAGCGGCTTCCACGCCTTTACTTATCCTTTGCAAGAGGCCTACACGACTGACGGCATGGAGTACGGTATCTGGTCCGTCGAGCAGGCGGAGAATCATGGCGGCGATGACAGCTTCGAGCTCGGAGCGGCGGACCAATGCCTGAATGTGGTGATCGCCCTGAACAGCCATTTAGAGCCGGCCTTGCGCCAGCGCTGGCTGGATTTGGGCCGCGAATTTCACGATCTTAAAAATATTAGAAATTAATACCGATTCCGCCTTGAATGGTGACGGTATTATTCTTCGGCTGCGTGAGCGCCTGCACACCGTCGCTCTGCATGTCTGAAGTGCCGACGTCCCACCGGTGGTAGCTGGCGAATATCCGCGTCTCGATGAGAGCCGGTGAGCGGAGCTGGTAGCCGATCTCCGCGCCCCAGCCCGAGCCCGATTTTTGCGTCAGACTCGTATCTTGTCTCGTGGCGCCGAGATCACTCATGTAGTTCTTGTTCGTGCCGGAGCCCCAGTAGTCATATTCGCCCTTGAGATAGAATCCGCCTTCATTGATGGTCAGCACGATGGGAAAATAATTGTACGTCGTGCGCTGGCGATAGGCACCGGGCAATACGTCGTACCATTCGCGCTGGGCAACTCCGGCACCGATGGTGAACGATCCGAAAAACAAGTCGGCCAACGCACGCGTGTCGCGGAGGTAATCTTTGGTGAGACCGCTGGTTGTGGCGCCTGTGAGTGTATTTCCATCCGCCGAGAAATTTCCGTCCTGGTAGTCGCCGGCGACTTCGAGACCGAGGCTCGAGGTGAGAGCTAGACCGAAGTCGCCGCGGATTCCGCCGAGGCGCGCTTTTTCGGCGAGGGCGGAGTTGGTGTAGCTGACGTCGGAGTAAGTGTAATCGACGCTGAGCCAGAGGGAGTTGGCTTGGGCGTGGGCGGCGACGGAAGTGAAGAGGAGAGCACTGGCTGAAAGGAATGTTAGAGCTGTTAGGGAAAGTGTGAGTCTGGTCGGGCGCATGGGTTCAGCTTAGCCTGAAGGCTGGTGCGCGGGAACCTCGACTGTGCTTTTGTCTAGGTTTGGTGGGACTGGGGTGGGGAAGTCGATTGGGGCTTAGTGATCCTGCGTGGTTTCTTCGACTGTGTTCGTCTGGTGTTCTTACGGTTACCGTTTTGGTTGGCTAGGAGAAGGATGGCTTGGGGTGGAGCGCGGGACTGGGCTGTGAAGTGTGCGCCTGGCGCAGGGCTTGAGGAGCGGGGCCCGGCGCGGGGCTCTGTCCGGATTGCGGATCTTACCTGGTCTGAGAATTTTGTTTGACTAGGGTTCGACTTATTTTTGGTTAAATAAAATTAGTTTTTGTGCGGACGCTTAGCCGTCGTTTATAACGCCTCGGATAGGGCTCTCCTTGGCGGTTTTTTCCTGATTGTCTCTCGCGGCATATCCTTTCCTAAGCAGGGCGTAGTCGCCGCAATAGCCATTGCATTTTCGCTTTCAAAACCGGTGATACCTGTCATGTGACATCCCGTTCGGGCTCTGCCGCCGTGCCGTCATTCCAAAACTGCAACTGATACAGCTCGAAATACTTTCCGCGTTTATTCAAAAGATCCTGATGCCGGCCCATCTCGACAATGCGGCCTTGATCCAGAACCGCGATCAAATCGCAGTGCAAGATTGTCGAAAGCCGGTGCGCGATAATCACCGACGTGCGGCCGCGCAGGACCGCCTCGGTCGCTGTCTGAATTTTATCTTCCGAAAGCGAATCGATGTTCGCCGTGGCTTCGTCCAAAATCAAAATGTCGGGATCGAATGCCAAGACGCGCGCGAACGCCAGCAGCTGCCTCTCGCCCGCGCTCAAGTTCGACCCGCGCTCCTGTATCACGCCGTGCAAGCCGCCATGGGCGCGCAAAATATCCAGGCACTGCGCTTGTTCCGCGGCCCACTGCGCGCGCTGCTCGGAGATTTTCTCGTCGTGCAGAGTGATGTTCGACAAGAACGTTCCGCTGAAAACGAAACCGTCTTGCTGAACCACGCCGATCCGAGGCCGCAGGGCTTGTGGCGAAACCGCGCGCAACGAAAGGCCATCCAATAAAATATCGCCTTCAACGACAGGATATAATTTCTGCAGCAGCGAAATCATCGACGTTTTGCCGCTGCCGGTGCGGCCGATAAGAGCCACACTCTGGCCGGGCTGCACCGTCAGATTGATGTCCTTCAAAACGTAGGGCAACTTCTCGCCGTACTTGAAATTCAAATCGCGGACTTCGATTTTTCCGCGCAAACGTCCGGTCGGAAAGTCCACGCCTTGCGCGTGCTCCTCAATTTCGTCGAACAAGTGAAAGACGCGGTCGGCGCTGGCCAAGCTGTTTTGCAGCTGGTTGTAGCGCTCGAGAATCGTCTTCAAGGGTTTGAAAAATCCTTGGAGCAACAAAATATATGCGCTCAATAGTCCGAGCGACAAGCCATCGCGCTGGTGAAAATAAGCGCCCAGTAACAACGCGACGGCAAGAGTGAAAATATTGAAAGCCTCAATCACAGGCCACAACGTCGCAAATAGTTTCACCGTGGAAAGTTGCAGCGTGCGGTATTCGCCCGACAGGTCGTCAAAAAACTTGCTGGTCTCGATTGTTCGCCCAAAAAGTTGCAGCACCTTCATGCCGCCGAGGCTCTCCGCCGAAAACGCGTTGATCATCGCCAATTTGCGTTTCGTCGCGCCGAATTGGATGCGGATTTTATGGCTGAGCTTCGTGCAGATCCAGGTCAATGGCGGTAAAATCACGACGATAATTCCCGTCATTTGCCATGAGATCACAAAGAGCGAAACGAAGATCGAGGCCATTTCAATGACGCACACGAAAATCGCCGCGAAGCCCTGACTGAACAATTCGCCCAGCGCGAACACATCGTTTGTCACCCGGGTGACGGTGCGGCCCGAGGGATTTTTCTCGAAATATGAAACCGGCAAAGCTTGAACGTGCGTGATCAGCCTTTCGCGGATCTCAAAGAGAACCAAATTTCCGAAATTCTGAATATGTTTGCTTTGCAAGAATGCGAGCCCGCCGCGCAACGTTTCGAGCAAGAAGTAAGCACCGGCCACAAAGAGAATCACCGACTGATTCTGGTGCTTCAGACCCTCGTCGACCGCATAGCCGAACAAGAAGGGCAGCACCCGGCCGACCAAGACATACGAGCCGACGAGCACCAGGGAGACCGCCACCTTTCCGCGGTGATTCCACAGGTACGGCCACAGTTTTTTAAACAAACGCACGAAGGTCAGCTCAAGAGCGACATTGTCTTCGGTGAAAAAGTGATGGCTCATGCGTGATGCCCTCGCTCTTCCATTTGCATGTCGTGAATGGCTTGATAAGTCGCCGACAGGCGCATCAGATCTTCATGCCGTCCGCAGGCTTCCATGCGGCCGCCGTTCAAAACAATAATTTGATCGAATTCGCGCACCGACGCCAGACGGTGAGAGACCACAATCGAAGTCGCGCGCTTCAATTCATCGCGCAAGTGTCCTAGGATGCTCTCTTCGGTTTTCGCGTCGACCGCGCTCAAAGCATCGTCTAATATCACGAGCTCCGCGCCGCGGATCAGCGCCCGCGCCAAGGTCATGCGCTGCTTTTGCCCGCCGCTTAGGTTCACGCCGCGTTCTCCGACAAGCGCGTCGTAACGGCCCGGCCAGGCCTCGATTTCCTGATCCAAGCGCACATGTCCGGCCGCGCCTGCGACATCTTCCATATCCCAGAGATCCAAACCCAGCGCCAAGTTTTCCGAAACCTTCCGCGAAAACAAAAACGCCTCTTGCGGCACCATGCCGATCAGCTCGCGCAGGCTCTTTAAAGCAATTTTCTCGACCGAAATCCCATTTACCAAAATAGTTCCCGGAGGGACGGGGTATTGGCGGGCCAATAAATCGATCAAAGTGGTTTTGCCCGCGCCGGTCATGCCGACGACCCCTAAGGATTCCCCGCGTTTCATGGCAAATGAAACATCGTCCAGCGCCGGATGCAGCGCGCCCGGGTAGGTGAACGACAAGTGGCGCACTTCCAGCGAATTCAGCTCGGTCAGTTCGATTTCGCCGTGGTCAGGCACGTCCGGCGCGTGTTCCAAAACTTCGCGGATGCGGGAAAACGACGCGCGCGCCTCCTGAAAATGCCCGAGGCCGGCGCCCATCGCCGACATCGGCCAGATCATCCGCTGAATGTATTGATAGAACGCAAAGAACTGACCGATCGAAACCTTGCCTGTCATCACTTCGCCGCTGCCGAGCAAAAGCAGGAGCACGCTGCCGATGGCCATCGGCCACTCTAAAGTGGGGCCGAACAACGCATCCCAGAACGCCACGCGGTCGCAGGCATTTGTAAAGCCCTGTGAATGTTTGTTGAACTGAGTGGTTTGATGCTTTTCGTTCGCGAACGATTTGATCACGCGAATGCCCGAAACGATCTCCTGCGCCGAACCCGACATGTCGGCAAAGCGCGCCTGGCGCATGTGGTAGCCCTTATGCACGTACTTGAGAATGGTATTCACTGCCACGGGTATCAATGGCATCAGTGCCAGTGTCTTCCAGGTCCAAGACGGCGAGATGGCGAGCATCATAGGCAGGATCAAAATCACCTGGGAAATGCCGTCGAACATGACTAAGAATCCCGGGCCAATGCCCATGCGGAACGAATTTACGTCGTTGGAGATCAGCGTGATCAGCTGGCCGATTTTGCGGGTGCGGAAGAACGTCGGCCCGAGAATCGACATCCGCGCGAATAGCCGGTTGCGTAAATCCTCCGCCACCGTGTGATGGAAGTTGGCCCAAATAAAGCGCCACAAGAAGCGGAAGATGGAAATGAAAACGATAATCAAGAAGAGGCGGACTACGATGCCGGCGACTTCCGTTAAGGGCGCGTTGGCCGTAATTTTGTCGAGGGTGCGTCCCACCATCCACGGGATCAGAGTGTCGAGCGCGTTGGTCACGAACAGGCAACCGAGCCCCAAAGAGGCCGCGAGGCGGTGCTTTTTTACGTAAAACCAGAAGGGTTTTTTAAGGAGATCCGAGGGCGATTCGGGCATCGAAATACCGTAGCGGCTGGATCGTAAAAATGCTAGTTTTTGCCGCCAGTTGTCACATTTAAAATGGCGTGGTCTAGGTCGTCATGGAATGTTAATTTCTCAGACTGAAAATGAATTGAAAACGTCCTCCGGACATAAGGAGTCGTCAGTGGCAGAAGCGCTGCGCACCGCCGATCGCGAACTCGTTGAAACGACACGGTCGTTCGCGTTCACTACCAAGTTGGAATCGATTGTGGCCTGGGGCCGCAAAAATTCTCTGTGGCCGATGCCGTACGGCACCGCGTGCTGCGGAATCGAAATGATGTCGGTGATGGGACCGCGTTACGACCTCGCCCGCTTTGGCGCCGAAGTCGTGCGCTTCTCTCCGCGCCAGGCGGACCTGATGATTGTCGCCGGCACCATTACCGAAAAAATGGCGCCCGTCATCTTGCGCATCTACCAACAAATGCTCGAACCGAAATATGTTTTGTCGATGGGCGCTTGTGCGAGCTCCGGCGGTTTTTACCGCGCGTACCATGTGCTGCAAGGTGTGGACAAAGTCATTCCCGTCGACGTTTACGTTCCGGGCTGCCCTCCGACTCCGGAAGCCGTGCTCGATGGCGTGATGGGCATTCAGAAAATGATCGCTGACGGCGCTCCGCGCCCCTGGAAAACCAGTTGGAAGCCGGGAGTGATGCGCTAATGACAAACGCCGATATCACCCAAAGTTTGCAAAATGATCTCCGCGCCAAATTCAGCGGCGTAAACTTCGATTACAACTACGCCTTCGGCAACAACGTCGTTCACGTTCCGAAAGAATACGTCGTTTCGCTCTTAAAGCATTTCAAAGACACGGGCCGCTTCGACTTCTTGATGCAAGTCGCGGGCGCCGACTATCCGGAGCGCGCGAAGCGCTTCGACGTCGTCTACGAAATGTTCTCGTCGCGCACCAAAGAGCGCGTCCGCGTGAAAACACAAGTCGGTGAAAACGAAACCATCCCGACCGTGATCCACATTTGGAAAGGCGCCGACTGGTTCGAGCGCGAAATCTACGACATGTTCGGCATCAAATTCGACGGCCACCCGAACATGCGCCGCCTGCTTGTCCACCAACAGTTCGTGGGCTGGCCGCTACGCAAGGATTATCCCGCCGATTTGCAACAGCACTGCACGGAAGCGCTGCCGATTCACTTCGACAACGACCCGTCGTACGTCCCCGATCCGAACAAAGACTTAGTGCCGCTCAACATCGGCCCGAGCCATCCGGCCACACACGGAACTCTGCGCGTGATGGTGCAGCTCGACGGTGAGAAAGTTCACCGCGCCAACGTCGAACTCGGATATTTGCACCGCTGCTTCGAGAAAATGGCGGAGACGCATCCGTACAACCAAGTCATTCCCTACACCGACCGTTTGAACTACTGCTCGGCGCCGATGAACAACATCGGCTACTGTAAAGCCGTAGAAAAATTGCTCGGAGTCGAGGTTCCGCCAAAAGCACAAGCGATCCGCGTCGTGCTCGCCGAGCTTTCGCGCATTATCGATCACATCGTCTGTATCGCCGCGAACGCGGTCGACTTGGGCGCTTTGACCGGTTTCTTCCACTTGTTCACCTACCGCGAGCAAGTCTACACGCTGTTTGAAAAACTCTGCGGCGCGCGCCTCACTGTGAGCATGACCCGCGTCGGCGGCATGGCGAACAATCCGCCCGAGGGCTGGTTCAAAGACGTTCTCGATTTCTGCGACCGCATGAGCGTCGGCGTCGATGAACTCGACACGCTTCTCACGGGCAACAAAATCTGGATCGAGCGCACACGCGGCGTGGGCAGCATCTCGGCGGCCGATGCCATCGAGTGGGGCTACACCGGTCCGTGCTTGCGTGCGGCTGGCGTGGGACTCGATTTGCGTAAAGCGCAACCGTACTACGGTTACGACCAACTCGACTTCGACGTTCCTGTCGGCAGCTCGGGCGATGTTTATGACCGCTACCTCGTCCGCGTGGCTGAAATGCGCGAGTCACTGAAGATCATCCGCCAAGTTTGCAAAAACATTCCGGAAGGCGACTACACGATCCGCGACAAGAATATCGTCTTGCCTGAGAAGAAAGACGTCTACGGCAACATCGAAGGTCTGATGAACCACTTTATGTTGGTGATCAAAGGCCTCCGTCCTCCGGTCGGTGAAATTTATGACGCGACCGAGGCCGCAAACGGCGAGCTCGGATTTTACCTGGTCAGCGACAACAGCGCGAAGCCGTACCGCCTCAAAGTGCGTCCTCCGTGTTTTGCGATTTACCAGTCGTTCTCCAAGCAGATTACGGGAGGCCAAGTGGCCGACGTGATCGCGGTCTTGGGCAGCATGAACCTCATCGCCGGCGAATTGGACCGCTAGGGAAGGAACACCAATGTCCACTGCATTTACTTTATCTAAGGAAGCCGAAGAGTTCGTAAAGAGCGAATTGAAGCGCTACGAGACGACGTACTCGGCGATCATTCCCTCCCTCTTCCGCGTGCAAAAAGAAAAGGGCTGGGTACCGCCCGAAGCCGTTCCTCACCTGAGCGGCATCATGGGCATTCCCGAAGCGCACATCAACGAAGTCTTGTACTTCTACACGATGTTCAACAAAAAGCCGGTCGGTAAGTTCCACGTCCAAGTGTGCACGAATATTTCGTGCTCGATGAACGGCGGCCGCGAACTCGCCAACGCACTCTGCAAGCACTACAACGTGAAAGACGGCGAGATCAGTGGCGACGGCAAAGTGACGGTCAGCCGCGTGGAATGCCTCGGCTCCTGCGGAACCGCACCGATGATGCAAGTGAACGATCAGTACATCGAGAACCTCACTCCGGAACTCGCGATCAAAAAACTGAAAGAGTTGGGAGCGTAAGCGATGGAAATCAAGCTTCTCACCGAACACTACTCGAAGAACGAATTCCAGGGCCTCGACGGCTACAAAAAGAACGGCGGCTACGCGGTTTTGCCAAAGGCTTTGAAAATGGAACCCAAAGCCATCATCGAAGAAGTTAAAGCTTCGGGCCTCCGCGGCCGTGGCGGCGCGGGTTTTCCGACCGGAATGAAATGGTCCTTCCTCCCGGCGAACAATGAACCGCGCTACTTGCTGTGCAACGCCGATGAGGGCGAGCCCGGAACTTTCAAAGACCGCTTGATGATGGAGCGTGCGCCCCATCAATTGATCGAAGGCATGATTATTTCGGCCTTCGCGATCGGTTCTAAAAAATCCTACATCTACATCCGCGGCGAGTACGATTACTCGAAAGCCGTGGTGAAAAAAGCCATCGACGAGGCGTACAAGGCCGGCTTCCTCGGCAAGAACATTCTCGGTTCGGGCTTTGACCACGATATGGATATTTACTCGGGCGCTGGCGCTTACATCTGCGGCGAGGAGACGGGAATGATCTCGTCACTCGAAGGCCTCAAAGGCCAGCCGAAATTGAAACCGCCGTTCCCGGCCGTGCAAGGTTACTTGCGCAAGCCGACCATCGTGAACAACGTCGAAACTCTAGCCGCGGTGAAATACATTATCCGCGACGGCGCCGCGGCTTACAAAAAGCACGGCACCGAAAAATCGGCCGGCACCAAATTGTTCTCGGTCAGCGGCAACGTAGTGAAACCGGGCAACTTTGAGGTGCCACTCGGCATTTCGCTTAAAGACATCATCTTCAACATCTGCGGCGGCTTGAAACCTGGCCGCAAACTCAAAGCTGTCATTCCCGGTGGATCGAGCGCTCCTGTGCTCACCGAAGCCGAAGCGATGAAAGTGACGATGGATTACGAAGCGCTCGCGCAAATGGGCTCAATGCTCGGCTCGGGCGCGATCATCGTGATCGACGACAGCAACAGCATGGTCGATATTCTGCAGACCACGATGCATTTCTACCATCACGAGTCGTGCGGTCAGTGCACGCCTTGCCGCGAAGGCACGGGTTGGCTCAGCAAGATCATGCACGACATCCTCGACGGTCACGCGGAAGTGAAAGACATCGATCTCGCCATCAAGATTTCGCAACAGATGATGGGCAAAACCATCTGCGCGCTGTCGGATGCGGCTGCAATGCCGGCGATTTCGTTTTTGCAGAAATTCCGTTCTGAATTTGAACAACATTTGGCGAAGACCAGTCACAAGTCCGGAGACCACCACCATGCCTAAGGTTAAAATTAACGGCAAAGAAGTCGAAGTCGCGGCGGGTTCGACGATCATCCAAGCGTTCAAGGCCTCGGGCCAAGAAATCTGCCATTACTGCTGGCACCCGGGACTGAGCGTCGCCGGCGTTTGCCGCCTGTGCATGGTGCAAATCGAGGGCATGCCCAAGTTGCAGATCGCCTGTAACACCGAAGTCAAAGAGGGCATGGTCATCAACAATACTTCGCCGATGGTGAAAGAGACCGTGCAGTGGGGTCTCGACTTCCACTTGATCAACCATCCGCTCGATTGCCCGATCTGCGATCAGGCCGGTGAGTGCGGCCTGCAAGATCAGTATATGCAATTCGGCAAATACGATCCGCAAATGGCAGAAGCCAAAGTGAAGAAGCACAAAGTGATCGACCTCGGTCCGACCGTGGTTCTCGATAGCGAACGCTGTATCTTGTGTTCGCGTTGCGTGCGATTCACCGACGAAGTTTCGAAAACGAATGAACTGGGAATTTTCAACCGCGGCGACCGTTCCGAAATCGGGTGCGTGGAAGGCAAACCGCTCAACAACAATTACTCATTGAACACAGTCGACATTTGCCCGGTAGGCGCGTTGACCTCGAAGGATTTCCGCTTCCGCCAACGCGTGTGGTATCTCAAAGAGGCCGACTCGATCTGCCCGGGATGCTCGACGGGCTGTAACGTGAAAGTCTCGTACAACGAAGAAGGCCTGTGGCGGATCAAGCCGCGTGAGAACAAAGAAGTGAACGGCCACTGGATGTGCGACACCGGCCGTGACTCTTACAAGTTCGTGAACCTCAAAGCGCGCCTGCTCGCGGGCAAGATCGGCAAACGCGACTCGTGGCAAGACGTCGCTGTGGCTGACGCCGCACGCTCGGCCGGCCTCAAACTCCGTGAAACGGTTGAAAAGCACGGCGCCGACAGCGTCGCCCTCGTGCTGACCGGCCAATATACGAACGAAGAATACGCCGACATCTTGAAGTTCTTCACGGGCACGCTCAAATCGAAAAACGTTTACCACTGGCTCAACAACCCTGAGAAAGTGAACGAATTCGACGGACTGCTTTTCCGCGGCGACCGCAATCCCAATACCAAAGGGCTTGAGGCGGCCATGAAAAACTCAGGCGCAGCCGCAGGCCCAACATCAGGCAAGTGGGAAACCTTGCAGTCCCAGCTCGCCAGCAAAAAAGTCAAAGTCGTGTTGGTGGCAGGTCCCGAAAATCAGGCGACCTTCCCCGACCTAAACGAAAAAATCAAAATGCTCCAGCAGGCCGAAACGCTGGTGTGGATGACCGCCGGTCATAATGCGACGCTCGATCAAGCGGGCAGTGAGACCTGGCAGATTCCGCTGAAGACCTACATCGAGAAGGCCGGCAGCTTCACCAACTTCCAAGGCAAAGTGCAGTCGTTCAAAGCCGGAACGACGATCGTTCCGCAAGCGCTGACTTTGTCAGAAGCGGCGATGCTCTTGTCGGGTCACGATATCGATTGGAACCTGCGTCCCAAAGGTCTCGGTGGTCCGAAGACGAACTACTCGATCACGCAAAGAGGTACTCTATGAGTTTGGTCAAACGCCCGAACGCCACCGCCGAATGGTTCCTTCCCGGAATTATCTTTGGCTTATGGTTCACGCTGAAGAAAATGCTGTGGAACCTCTTCAACCAGAAGAAGATGCCGACGCTGAACTATCCCGAAGAGAAGTATGAGTACGGCCCGCGCTTCAAAGGCAATCACGTGCTGACGGTGAAAAAAGACGGCAGTATCCGCTGCACAGCGTGCATGCTCTGCGCGACGAACTGCCCCGCTCAATGCATCAAGATCACGGCGGCAGAGAGTAACGACCCGAGCGTCGAAAAGTACCCGATCGCCTACGAGATCGACGTGCTCCGCTGCGTGTACTGCGGCTTCTGCGAAGAGGCTTGCCCGGTCGATGCGATCCGCATGGGCCCTGAGTGGCAGACCGCTGCTTTAAACGGCTCGAAGTTCACGTACGATATTCAACAGCTCGCCTATCGCCCGCAACTCAAGGGCGGAATCGTCAGCGTCTTAGACGAAAAAGAACGCCACCAAGCGGGCATTTAGGTACCTGGTTCTTTTTCCGGGTCACACCGCGGCACATTCCTTGCCTTCTAGCTCACCATTCACTCTGAGCTAGAAGGTAGGACCTCATGTTGGGAAATAAATTTATTGTTGTTGTAGCTTTGTGCGCAGGTCTCACCGCGTGCGGTGGTGGCGGCGCGAGCGTCGACGATCCGAATCACCCCAGTGCTCCTTCAACTACGGCTAACAATTCCGGCGCTAAGAGGAGCACTGACCCCGCCGACATCGGCAAGCTTCCGCTGGCGCAGGGCCTGCCGCTCAAATACTCGCGTCTTCAACTGATCTGTTGGACCCACGACCTCGTGCCACTCGGTCAAAATAGCAAGGGCAACGCGTGGACCGAATCCGATTCCGGCCATCAAGTGAAGTGGGATCTCCTGAAAGAGCCTGTTCCCACCAAAACTCTCACGATTGCGCAGAGTTCGGGCCGTGCGAACTACCAAGTCACCCTCGCGGCGAACGTCGGCCTCGAAACGGGCACGTACGAGTCGAGCGACGGTAAAACCTATTTGTTCAAGAAGGCCGCAAAGATCAGCGGGCAGATTTCCAGCGTCGTACAATTCGTCGATGCCAAGGGGCAGGTTCTCTCCGACGGCCGCGGCAGCGGCAGTCCCGGGTCGACCGCGCTTGAGGAAAATATTGAAACTACGATTCTCGATCAAAATATGACGGATCCCGCAACGGGCGATAAATACGCCGTCACGGTGAAGTGCACGCTCGAAGGCGACGTGAAGCCGCCGTACGACAAGGATTCTTCACTTCTTAATTAGTACTGATGCTCAGGTGTCCGCCAGGCAGAGTTGTCTGGCCCGAGTGGAGATTTTCGACCGTGCTTGACTCCCAGCCAACGGTGATTTCGCTAACAACTCGACACGAGGTCTGGAACTGGCGCTCGAACGGAGCGAGCGGGCTGTTGAATCGGGTGGTTGTGGTCAATGGTCCGACCCTGAGCGGCCCTCTTCGGTAACCGATAAAATCCGCGATTTTAAATTTCTCGGTTTGTTCGCCACACTTCACTTCGATTTCTGGATCTTTCCACGCCTGGGTCCATGTCGGATGAATCCAAGGCGAGCTTTGCGACAGCGGGCCCCCAAGCACACGCACATTCACTCCAATCCGCTGGTTGTGATCTTGAGATAATGTCACGACCGCGCCAACATCACAGTAGGTGTCATGTTCGGGGCACTGATTCCATTTGAAAAGATAACGCCCGCCACCTAAATTCGAGCTCCCTTCGAGTTCTTTAACACCGCGAAAGATGTCGAGTTCAGGATACCTTGCGTACGCCATTCCGATATCATGAAAGTGTTTTGGCAAATGGGCCGTGCTGACTACCCAGTAGGGTGTGATCATGGCCTTGTGTTTTTTGGACTCGCCCAATTTCAGCTCGCCGTCGTGAAGTGCTTGCTTAATTTCGTCAGCGATATTCGATTCCTCGAGAACATCCTCAAAAGTCAGGCTTGCGGGCGTATTCAATGATATAAAAAAGCCATCCGGAGCGTCAGGGTTGGGAGAACCGCCATGTTTAACCACCTGCCGGTACGCTTGCCCCGGATCATCATCAATCCGCATATTAATAAAAAAAACCCGTTCGCGCGCCTCCGAGTAACTCCAGCCGGTGGTTTGATAAATCTGCTTCCAAATCGTCTTCCACTGACTGAACGTGGTTCTTTTGCCCGCGGATAGCTCCCACGGCCGATTTTTAAAGGCCACCACTTGCGCGATACTCAAGCTCAGTGTCAGCGCGAATGCCAAAAGGCGCGCCGGATTCCTTCGCTCCCAAAAAAGTCCAATGGCAAGAGTGAGGAAAAGCGCAATGAGGTCGTGGCGAATGAGAGTTCTATGCGACTTGGAAAAGTGCAACAGTCCAAACACCGCTAAGAGCGCCGCACCTGCGAGGAGATTGTAGACAAGAAGGCGTTTAGAGCCGCGCACGTATGTATGGAAAACCACCACGGTCAAAAAGAGCAGTGAAAGAAAAAAGGGCAAACCGTAGCGGTTGGCGATTGGGGTCACGTAGACCAAACTGTAAGGGATAAATGCAAAAACGGAACAAACCAAAAGTGGTTTGATCAGGCGAGCGGCGGCCAACTTTTCACCCTCGGGGGCTCTTATCAATTGAGCCGCCGCAACCGATAACGGCAGCGCCCAGGGGACTATTTGCAATGTCCGCATCCCCACATTTTGCAAGAAACGAGTGACACCTATGAAGACGTTGAGTTCGCCGGCATGAGCCCAGGTTGAGAACGCACCGCCAGTTTCGCCCACATAAAGCCCTTGCTGGCCAAAATCGAATCCTAAGCGTTGCAAGGCAGACCAAATAAAATAAGGAACTAATGGAAGCGCGAAGAGAATCATCGCGCGCACGAACACCCGTCGCTCGACTTTGGGCAAATGCAAGCGGCGGGAATCGAGCTGTAAATAAAGCATCGCTAAGAACAGACAAAATACAGAAAAATGAATTTGGATGGCAAATCCAGCAATCAGGCTCGCCGCCGAAAACGCGTACTCCCGCGATTTGGCGGATTCCGCCGTGACCGCCGTACAGATCAACACAATCAGCGAGACCACAAATAAGAAATTGAAGCTCGGGTTCATGAAGATCACGATTAAATGATGGGTCTCCCAAGACAGCGCAAACAGCATGACCCATATCAAGCCCTCAAGGGCCATCCCTCTACTCCGCAAGAATAGCCAAGCCAGTGTCGCCGAGGCCACGACAAGCGCGATCATCTCATACCAAGCGCCCGTCCATCCGGCCGAAATCGAGAGTGGAATTGCCAGCAAAAAATAATAGAGCGGACCGAAGAGATGCCCTCCGCCTGACATTTCCGGCCCGAAAAATATCAGATGGCCTCGCAGCAGCTCCATGGCGCGGCCCAAATCGCGCGTTTGAAAAACATAAAACACTGTGCGATTGCGCAGCTGATCTAGATTAAGCAGAAAGGCGATATAAAGAATGAACCCGACAAATAAGGCCGCCTGAGCCAACTTCAATTTGCGCATCAATATTATAAACGTTGCGGCAAATGGCGCACGTAGGGAAGCTAAAGATCAGGGTTGACCGCGCGCAACGTGAACTCTTAATTAGCGGTGCACTCAATGGCACTAAAGATAAAATGAGCTTGCGTGACAGAGCGAGATTCCGTGACGTCCACGCGATTCATGCCGACATCTTTTAAAGTGACGGGCATCGCATTCATTTCATAAGTGATAGCGGACGCCGTCGACGAGCGGTCATTGCCTTCATAGGTCACAAGACTTCTTTTTCCGATCATTTGGCAAAACAAATTGGCCTGCTGGTCATTCGTGCTCGGTGCCATCAATTGAATGTGGCGGCCATTCACGCGTGGATCGACAAACCAAACGCCGGTCGCCGCAGGGGCGGGTTTGGGGTTGTCGTGAACCATGGCCTCCACGGTCCGGTCGTCATGGAGATAGGTGCGTAGCGTATCCGCTACAGCCACCTGGCCTGCAATTAAAACGAAGAGCGCAATTAGCTTCATATATATAGATAAAAGTTGCACTCGACATGCCATGTAAAAACGACCTTATTTCAATAACTTAGCATTTAATAATCTGTCAAAACAGAGTCCTGAAGTGACAAATTTTGGGGAAATCGCTACCTAATTAAGCAACTCAGCAAGGGCCATAGGCGGACGAAATGTCTCCGGAGGCGGCACCTGCGGCAACTCGGGAGAGTGTTATGAAAAGCCTTTTGTTTATCGCAATCACCGTCTACGCAACTCTGGCCTATGCGGCCACCATTCAGCAGACCAAATGGCACTGCACTTTGAACGGCGACGACGAATACGCCGCGTTCGAACTCACGCAGACGGGTAGCTTTATCACCGGGACTTATGAAGATAAGTCGGGCGCCTGGTACCCGATCGACACGGTCGGCACGAGCACATCGTATGACCGCGATGGCTACTGGGTTTTCAATTTCGGCTACTCCGGCCAGATCGGCCACGAGATCAATTTTCCCATGAAGTCGGGAAATAACATCGCGGACATCAGCGAGTGGAAGGCCGGTCATGTTCCGGCGCACTACTCTGAAACTGTGACTTGCTACTAGCATTAAGGAACGGCCCTTGTTGACCGTGTGTTTGGCGGATGATTCGAATCTTATGCAAGGCCTTGGGCGCCTTGCTCATCTTCGCCCGCATGAGCCTTGTGTCTTCTATGCGACTTCGAAGAGCGAAGTCGAAATATTTGCCATGTTGATCAACAAGGGTATCGAACGGAGCTCGCGGGTAATTTTAACCGTTCCATATTCAGCTGCTAGCGAACCAGACTTCTTTAAAGCATTGGACGGTCTACCAGGTCTATATGCCATTTCGGTGACGTTCACGCTGCAACCTGATTTAAAAATAGTCCACGAAGGTGAAGGCAAAAGCGGAGACGCTCTTCTATTGGCGCGCTACTCTCAGCTCGTTGAACAAGCTAGTGGACGATTTCTCGTTATTCCGGAGATTGAGATCAACGGGACCTTGGTACATTTAGGTCCTACACTGACGGAGCTAGGTCAAAGGTCGCCGCCTTGGATTGTTCTCAAAGTAGACGATCAACCCGATGAGGAGCGAATTCGAGCTCTTAAAAACAGTTTTGAATATCTGCAAATTCGAAATTTCCCACCGGAGATCGATTTATATTTTTCGTTTAACAGCGCGATGTCTGCTGCCTGGAGGCTCCAGTCGGGTTGCTTTCTTTCCGGGCCCCTCCATGTCCATTTGGATATAGCAAACACGTGCACCCATAGTTGCGTTTATTGTGCGCTCTACTCGCCAACGGCCATTGCTGAGGCCAAGGTGCGTGGCGGTGGAAAAATCAGCGACTCTGAACGCAAGTTTATGGCGGCCCAACTTCCTTTTGAACGAGCCGCGGCGATTATCGAAAGCCTTCCACTCACCACGGAAGTCGTCCAATTTGGTGGCGCGGGAGATCCGATGACTCATCCGCGCGCACTCGATCTAATTGCACTTTCCCGCCGGCGCGGCCTCCAAGTCGAAGTTCTTTCGAATATGGAATACCTTGCGCCGGCCGAGTTGGAAAAATTGACCGAGCTCGGAGGTCAGGGCGATCTCGACTTGCGATTCATCATCAACCTTTCCGCGGCCACTCCAGAAACATATGTAAAGACCAGGCCTCGCCAGAATGAAAAAACGTTCGCGAAGGTCATTGAAAATGTCCGGCGTTTGGGCGAATTGAGGAAGAGGAATGGTGGCAGCGGCGTTCAGCTGTTATTGATGTTTGTAACAAATCGGCTGAATTTTTTTGAGGCCACAGATTACGTTCGTCTCGCAAGCCGAATTGGCGCGCATGGGGTTTGGTTTAAGCCGCTGGAAATCCATCATCGGTCCCATTACGACCTTTTGCCGGAAGACGGCCGAGCCTACATTGACAGTTTGAAAAAGGCGCTAGCAGAAGCTGACAAATTGGACGTAGCGCTACTCGATCGAGAATCAATCGAACTTCTGATTAAACAGAATAGCCATGATGCCCGCACGGATGGAAATAAACTCGGCGTTATGAATGCGGATGTGCCCAGTGACGTGTATTCCAAAATTCCGTGTACGATCGGCTATTGGTATATCAGATTCCAAGTGGACGGTTCGATCCGCGCATGCTGTATTGCCAAACATCCGATTGGCGACTTGGGAGCTGCCTCATGGAGAAAAATTTGGAGCTCTGGTGCCTACCAGGCGTTCCGGGCGAAGATGAGCCGAATCCACATTGAACGTTTTCATCTTTCAGATCCTGAGTATTTTTTCTGTCAGCAATGTAGCCATCTTCCGATGAACATGAAAAATGCTCAGCTGATCGGAGAACCTTCGTCGATCCAATGCAACTCCACGAGCCCATCATAACGAATTTGAACAAGCCGAGAATTTTTCGAACCTACGAAAAACCCGCCGACGTAGTGACTAGGCGGCGGCTCGATTGGTTCAAACTCCCTCTGACCCCGTCCCAAGAAGATCATTAGGTTACTCGGGGAAGGTTTCGTGTCCGCGCCAGCCGCCGGACGGAGGTACAAAACAATATCTTTTAAACCATCGGAGTTTAGGTCACCAACCGCTGCTCGTGCGACCCATGTCCGGTCTTTGATTTTTTGCTTTAAGAAAGACGCCAATGGTTCGGCTTCTGCTCTTCGCTCGAAACCACCGTGACCGTCTGCCCAAAGAATCTCCGCAAGGCCATGCTCAATTGCTTTGTCATGGTACATGACCAAAAGATCATCGTGCCCGTTTCCGTCGAAATCGGCTATTTGAACTTCAACGGTCGACCAGGAGGAATCGCAAAGCCTCTCTGGAAGGTGAACTGTCTCCCGCTCCACGTGATTTCCGAACGAATCGAAACGCATGATTCTATCTTCAGCGAAAGGATGCGCACTCGGGCCCGAAGTATCGGCACCGAGATAGAGGCGAGCACCCTCCGTTTCTTTCTCAAATCTCCTCGTTATCAGAAACTTTTGCCTCGCGTCTCTCCAACCTTCAGGCAGGCTAGCGGAGACATCTTCAAGGCTGCCAGTCCCTCCATCCCATCTGAGTAGTCTGGGCTGAGTGGTACCGATATTTGCTTGGACTAGCCAGTGTGTCCGGTCTTTTGGATTAGCCCAGATCGCGCCATCAAAAGAAAACTTCTTGTCGCGTAACAAGGGGTCGTCATGGGTAATTACACTTCCGTCTTCAAATACTTGGTAAAGTGGCGACCAGTGCCCGGGGAAAGGTGGCTCATCTGCGCCGTGGTCAGCGATCCAAATCCATCGCGCCCCGCCAAACTCTGGTCCGACAGCTAAATTTCGGGGGTGGTATGTCTCAATTTCCTTGATCAAGCGAAAATTGGCTTTGGCGCGGTCAGCATCCAACAAATCTGCCGAGTGAATTCGAAAAATCTTAGACAACGCAGGTTTGGCACGGCTGGACATATTGATTGCAGTTACTAAAAAAAACACCCAGCCGCCGATTTGAAAATGGAATATATCCATGGGAAGTTCGTCGCGCGGATATTCAGGAAGGCGAAACAGCGGGACACAGTTCATTCGCATCGGTCAAGTACCTCAAGCCTTAATTAGGGGGGGCGCCACAGAACGATTTCTTGGCGTAACCGCCTTTGATTTCGGGCGCATAACGAATCGACATTAAAGGCACGGCTCCGCCGCACAACCTATTGGAAGAGTCGATGATGACCAGTGAAAACCGTTTTTCGTCCTTGGCCAATAAAAATGCTGGAAGCCGGGTCTTGAGGACTTGCTGCTCGAGAGCTGGCGTAATTTCATCCAGCGTTCCCGGAAACACATGTCCCCGCAAATCACCTGAAATCTGATAGGCCTCTTGGTCGCTCTCGCGTAACCAGTGCCGCAGTGGCGCCATTAGAGCTCCGGTGTGGAGCTTTTCAAAGTGCACAGTTTCGGTTTTGATAGAAGCATTTGCGATGGACTTATTCACGGTTAAATCCGCAAATTGTGAGAAGACATAAAATCGGTTTTTTACGAGTTGATGGCAAGCGAAGCAGGCTTCAGTCGCGGCCTTTGGATTTTCGGCGAACGTCTTTCCGTTTTGATCGAATAGCGCGTACCCCCAGCCGCCCGTACTGGCAAAGCGTTTGCGATCACGCACCATGAGCTGAAAGCGTTTCGCTCCAGCCGGGACCAAGGAAGACGTGAACGCCGGATCAGCCGCGACGGCGCGTCCGACTTTGCCCAAGACCGCGCCATCCGGAAAATCTTCGCCTTTTTGCAGGCTGGCACTACCGGCCGGGTTGGCGAAAACAAAGCGCATCTCTTTAGTGTCTTGCCGGTAACGGACGGTCACTGGCCTCCAGGTTTGCGGGAAAGACTGAAACTCCGCGAATTTGATGCCGTTCATTTCCGAACGGCCGGCGAAATCTTTAAAATCGGCCGGCTCGGCGTGAAGGAAGGGGAGAACAAGCGCTAATAGGAGTACGCCCATTCAGTAACCTTCCGACGAAGTTTCAGCTTCCGGTGGAGAGGTGTCATTGTCAGGAAATTGGTAATCGCCGAGGTGAGCCGGCGTTTTTTCTGATAAATACTTTTCGCTCCCGATGGAATCGATCGGCGAAACCACTACCGATCTATGATTGGTCGACGTGTCCAGACTTATAAACCCGCCAACGCTTTTATCTTGTAGCGAGATCTCCATAAAGCGAGTCGGCTGGTTAAGTGATCCGGATGCGTGAGCGAAAATAAATCCAGGCGTCGAAAGGTTCACATTGCCGCGCAGATTACTCTGGGGGCCCGGAACGCGGCGCTGCCAAACCAGTGCCGCCGAATGGTCGCGAATTTCATAAATTTTGATCTTGCTCGGCAGATCGACCTTTGACGGATAGCCTCTAAAATAGGCCTGATTGTCAAATACGGCGATGTGGCGATCGTCTATGAATTGCGGATCGTGCGGAAGACCTAGCGGTGAGTATTTATAACCCACGGGATAAGTGTTTTCAGGTCCGTTGCCGAGGGTCCACTTCACTTTCCCATCTTCGCCGACAAGGCTCATCCGATTTAGATTGCGATGCGAGATCAGGTAGCCCTTCCCCGGGTAATAGTGAACTGAATTCTCATGGGTCCAATCGGCGTCACAAATTCCGGCATAAGTCGGGTGTTTTAAAATCGCCAAATACTGATCGGGAGTCCGCGCGTCTTGAAAGCGATCGGCGAATTTCTGCAAGGCCAAGTTTGGATTGTTGGATAGGGAAAATTCATTATAAGCGGACCACAATATTTCTTCTTTCCCGGTCACCAAATTCACGCGCACAAGGTTCGACGCATTGTAACTGCGGCGGGGAAGAGTGAGCCAGCGGAACCAGCCGAGCGGGCCGCGAAAAAGCGGCGCACTGTCTTGCCAAAAGCTGACGGGGCGGCAATCGTAAGCCAGGGTCAAAATCTCGTCGCGTTCCGGAAAATATTGAAACTCGTGATGGAAGATCACGCCGTCGAGTACTTGCTCACGCTCATTGGCGCCAGTCACGCCGTCATAGACGACGATTGTGGCAGGCTTTGTCGTGCTGACGATGACATATTTATTATCAGGCCCCTTCTGCGCCATCGGAAATTCCAGCAGCCGGCCGGCCACTTGCACTGGTGCGGCCCACACCAATTCACCCTGATTATTAAAGATGACGGGAACCACCTCGCTGACGCTCGGATTATTCCAGGTGGTCAAAAAATATGGGCGGGAGAAATGACCCCTCACTTCGACGTGGGGTTGGAGGCCCGCTTGTACCAACGGCGAGTTGTATTTGCGCGTGCCGAGGGAAATAAATTCTTTTACCCCGGTCAGCCGCACGCGGAATTGAATCGGCTCTTTGTAACTGGGGGGAAAAAAATCAAGCGTCAGCGCATGGTTCCCAACTACGGGCTTATTGACTACGAAATAACCCACCTTAGCGTTTCCATATTCGAAGTCGCGGATCTGATTTTCCGCGACTCCAGCCGGTAATTTAAACGTTTCGTGGCGCAAGAGCGATTGGGGATAATTCTTATTAAGGAACGACGGTTCTTCGGCCCGAGCGAGAGGCCAGATCAGCGAAAAAAGACAGATCACCAGCAGTTTTCTCGACATACTCCAGGGTTGACCAACTCTACATTCCGCGCAACTATTTTGCGATATGCGTGGGCTATTACTCTTCTTTCTGTTGTCTCTCAATGGCTGTGCGATTTGGGTCATCACTCCAAATCCACGGGTCGAATCACCTGAACTCCGCGGTGACCGCGGCTTAAAAATCGGCGGCGACGTCGGTGGTGCCCATGCTTACAATGCCGTCCCCGATGGCAGTACCCGCCCGCCGACGATGAACCAGCCCGACATGGACCGCACCGTCGACACCAACGCCAGCTTTCTCTACTCGCCGACCGAGCCCCTCGAATTCGGCATTGAGGCGCATCCCTTCAGCGCCGGTCTCTCCGCTATCGTGAAGTGGCAGCCCGTAGGCGAAGGTACACGCACGGCTAAAGAGGGTAATGTACCTCTCGGCTTCTACTTGCGCGCGGGAAGCGTCTACAGCCAAGCCTCGGGCGATCAAAAAGACCTCTTCGGCTCAGGGGGCTATCCCTGGAAGGGAACCATCAACGGCAATTACGTTCACGCCGGATTTTCCGTCGGCTATCGGCCCGCTGAACACGCGCTCGTGTATATCGGCGCGGCGGCAGGACAATATTGGAACCGCATCGAGGTCGATCAAAACGCCGCCAACGGCGATACTGGCGGCGTTTACAAAGCGTCAGACACCGGTTTTGCTAGAACCGGCGGCGCGGGCGTGGTTTTCAACTGGCACATCGTGCAATTTTACGTCGGCGGGGATTACTCGTACATTCGCTATACACATGCGGGCGCGATCGATAGCTTGTTCTTCCATGGCGGATTTTATTTTACCCCGCGGTGAAGCGCCAAATTTCGCCGCTCATCATTGGCTCCTACTGCAAATGCACAGCCGTGCTAAACAAATTCGTGAAACTCACCGGCGTGGGCGTGCCCCACTCGATGCCCGCATTGTCTGTGACTAGATCGGC
>Ga0265338_10001021_pt1 | contig 46991 bp, 46 predicted proteins | sample 42126metaG_FD_193579 | JGI IMG/M metagenome (GOLD analysis project Ga0265338, IMG submission 193579) | Rhizosphere microbial communities from Carex aquatilis grown in University of Washington, Seatle, WA, United States - 4-21-26 metaG | ecosystem: Host-associated > Plants > Roots > Rhizosphere...
TGCTCGAGCTCGACGACGTTGCCTATGTCCGCTTCGCCAGCGTCTACCGCTCCTTCCGTACACTGAAGAGCTTCGAGACCGAGCTGGAGCGCCTGCGCAAACGCAAGGAACGAACTTAGACGGAATTGTAGCCGACTTGACGCGCCAACCTTGAGCGCGTATCATCGTCCTCGTGACCACTTCAGATCACAAGCGAATTACCACTCTCTACGGCCGCGACTTGGTCGTCTTCGCGGTGATTGCCGTATGGGAGAAATGCATCTGAGGTTTTGAGAGACTAATCGAGAAAGTTCATCACCAGGCCTCGGAGCAAACCGAGGCCTTTGTGGGTCAATTTGGGGCTCAACAGCGCAAGCTGCGCCGCCTCACCACGTCCTTTCAAACCACAACACATCACCACAATCCGCACGACAGATGGAGGGGATTTATGTCAGCAGGCAAGGTTGCTATTCTCCCTGGCTACATACCGGTTCGCTTGAGGTCTGTCGGCAAAGATCATGTCCGTCGGATCAAACTAGTAGCTGATTTGTTGGCCAGCGGCTGCTTAATCATCGATTTACCCGACCTTCGCGATCATCACGGTGTCGCTATCGGTTTTGAGTCAAACTTGCGTCTCAGCGGTCGCGCTCATCGCCGACTCGAGCAAGGTCACCGATTGAATCAAGTCCATGTTTTGATCGGTCAATTTGATCACGTCAGTGAATATCTCGAGGGCACAGCCGAGATCGTCCGGAAACGATTTCCGCCAAAGCAACAGCGTGAGATTGACCGTCAGCTCAACGCCCGTCTATCTTATGTCGGCCATGTTGGCAACAACTCCAAACGCGACAACTACTACTTCGTGCCAAATCGTCCGCGCGAGCATCCGTTGTGATTGATTGGCATTGTGGTTTGCACCGGAGCTCTGGAACATCCAGGGCTCCGATATTTGTCTTATCGCTTATGCTACAATGTAAGCATGAAAATCTTAGTTGTGGATCGTGAACCATCGACCGATCGACTGGGTGTGGCCGAAATGTGTCGGCGAGTCCAAGAACACGGCATGACCTGCCAAATTGTCGATGCTGATTCACCAAGCGCTACCAATTCACTCAATATTTACAACATTGTCGATTTCCCGGCGGTGGCGGTGATTCGCGACGACGGACAATTAGTGGCTTTGTGGCAGAAAATACTCCCGACCTTCGATGAAATTTCTCGTCGCTATGGACTTGTCTACTGAGTACTAAAGTTATTCATAACGCAGTATACAATCTGATAATTTGACCACAAGAAATATCATAGAAATATAATTTGTATTCGATTTCGCTATTTGAGAGCTACCAATCGCCACCCGAACACCGTATAATAATGAACATGAAAAAGCTGCCGGCCTACAAACAATCCGACATCGAGCTCTCTACCCTGGATCATTGGCAAAAAGCCGAAATTTTTCAGAAAACCCTCGACGCGACGAAAGACGCCAAGCCATTCAGCTTCTATGACGGACCGCCCTTCGCCAACGGCCTACCGCATTTCGGCCACAGCTTAGTCACTGCGATTAAAGACGCCATGGGTCGCTACAAGACCATGCAAGGCTTCTATGTCGAGCGCCGCAACGGCTGGGACACACACGGACTGCCGGTCGAATTCGAGATCGAGAAGAAATTCGGTGTCAGTGGCAAGAAACAAATCCTCGAACTCGGCCTCGATAAGTTCAACCAAGCCTGTCGCGAATCAGTCTTCGCTTACAAGCAACAATGGGAGGACTTCTTCCGTCGGATCGGCCGCTGGACTGAGTTTGAGCGCTCATATGCCACCATCGACACCGATTTCATTGAGAGTGTCTGGTGGGCGATCTCTCAGGTACACCAGAAGGACCTGCTCTATCGCGGCTACAAAAGCATGCCATATTGCCCGCGCTGCGAGACCCCATTGTCGAACTTCGAGCTCAATGAGGGCTATCGAGAAGATGTCGAGGATCCCAGCCTGTACGTCAAATTCAAGCTGCGAGACGATCCAGATGGCGCCTCGATGCTGGCCTGGACGACTACACCCTGGAGCTTGCCCGGCAACGCCGCCCTGGCCATCAAACCCGACGAGAAATACGTCCGTGTCGAAGTTAGCAACGAAGACGGTACCACTGAGCAACTGATTCTCGCTCAGAAACGCCTCGAGGTCCTCGAGGCGGGAAACTACAAATTAATGGGCGAAGTAGCGGCTGATACGCTGATCGGGCAGCGCTATGAACCGCTCTTCGACATCAAGTTTGACGATCCCAAGGATGCAGCTTTTCAGATCTGGGGAGCCGGCGATATCGTCAGCATCGATGATGGTACCGGTGTGCTCCATGTGGCGCCGGCCTTCGGTGAGGATGATCTGGAGCTGGCGCAGGCACACGGCATCCCGGTCTTTAACACCGTCGATCCATCGGGCCATCTGACCGAGGTGGTGACAGTGGCTAATCTGGCAGGCAAGTTCTTCAAAGCCGCCGATTCGCACATCATCGAGTATTTGACCGAGCGCGGCGCGGTGTATAACGCCGAGACGCTGCGGCATATCTATCCATTCTGCTACCGCTGCGATTCGCCGCTCTTGTATTATGCGGTCACGACATGGTTTATCCGGGTGTCAAGCCTGCGAGACGAGATGGGGCAGACAGCCAAGGATATCACCTGGGTACCGGCGCATGTCAAAGACGGCCGCTTCGGCAAGTGGTTGGAGGGCGCCCGTGATTGGGCAATCTCGCGCAATCGTTATTGGGGTGCGCCGCTGCCGATCTGGATCAACGAGCAGGATCCGGATGATTATATCGTCGTCGGCAGCATCGTGGAGCTGCAGAAGCTGGCTCATCCCGACAAGCCCGATCTGACTGATCTCCATCGGCCGGGGATCGACGCAGTTGTCATCCACCGCGACGGCAAGACCTATCGACGCGCCGAAGAAGTGATTGATTGCTGGTTTGAATCTGGCTCGATGCCTTACGCCCAGAATCACTATCCGTTTGAGAACGCTGAGCACTTCGAGCAGGCTTTTCCGGCTGATTATGTCGGCGAGGGTCTGGATCAGACGCGGCTGTGGTTCTACGTCCTCCATGTATTGAGTACGATTCTCTTCGACAAGCCGGCCTACCGAAACGTCATCGTCAACGGTATGATTCTGGCGGCCGATGGCCAGAAATTGTCGAAACGTCTGAAGAACTACCCACCGATAGACGATGTCTTCGCCCAAGAAGGGGCTGATTCGCTGCGCTATTATCTGCTAAGCAGCCCGGCTACTGTGGGTGAATATATGCGTTTCTCGCGCGATGGGCTGCGAGATGTGTCGCGCAATCTCTTCGGTACGCTTTATAACACAGCTTCATTTCTGGCGCTCTACGCCGAAATTGATACGTGGCAGGCCGACTCAATGGCACGGCCAACTGATCTGGAGAACCCACTTGATCGCTGGATGCTGGCGCGGCTTGACGAGACCATCGCGGCGGTGACGCTAGGGGCCGATGGCTACGATCTGGGTCGCGCCACCCGGCCGATTGCCGAGCTGGTCGACGATCTGAGTAATTGGTATGTCCGTCGGTCGCGTCGCCGTTTCTGGAAGAGCGACAATGACGCCGACAAGCAGCAAGCATACGAGACGCTGTATTACACTTTGGTCACAATCTGTCAGCTGTTGGCGCCATGGTGTCCGTTTATCAGCGATTTCCTCTACCGCCATCTGAGTGCTGGAGTGCCAGGCGCGGCTGAATCAGTGCATTTGACGCGATGGCCGGTGGGTGCGAAGCTAGACGCCAGAATACTTGAGGGCATGCAAGCGGTTCGGGAAGTTGTTACTCAAGGTTTGGCTCAGCGCGCCGATGCAGGAATTAAAGTACGCCAGCCGCTGGCAAAGATTCAATTGGGTCAAGATTGGGCTATCGGTGACGATTATAATGCAATATTGAAGGAAGAATTGAATGTGAAAGCGATTGAGATAGGATTCACACCGGAAAGTAAGCGACTTATCAAGCTCGATACCACGCTAACAGACGAGCTGCGCGCCGAAGGCTTGGTGCGCGAAGTGATTCGGCACATCCAGACCACTCGCAAGCAAATCGGTCTGGCGGTCGAGGATCGGATCGAGCTAGAGTTGGCGACGACTGATCAAGCACTGCGTAATGCCATCGAAACGCACCAGAAGCTGGTCGCTGCCGAGGTCTTGGCCGACAAGATTGACTTCGTCGAGTCGACCGAAGCAACGCCAGTCAAAATCGACCAATATCAGCTTGGTATAAGCATCCGCAAAGTCTGACATGCGCCGCTTCCGACTCCTAACCAGACTCGACTGGGTGCTTTTGGCGGCTACCGCGCTGCTGATCGCCCTCGGCTTACTCATTCTCTACTCGAGCAGTATCCGCAGTCTATCGCTGTCCAACGAAATCGACGCCACCCGTCAGATTCTCTACGCCGTGGTCGGCATCCTGATCTTGATCGCCTTCGTCCGGCTCGACTACCGAATATTGCGCGATTACAGTACCGCCTTGTACGTCATCATGCTGGCGTTACTGTTGGCAGTCAATTTCTTCGGCAAGTCGGCTTTTGGCGCCACTCGCTGGATTACTATCGGCTTCTTTCAATTCCAGCCGACCGAATTCGCCAAGCTGATCTTGATCATTGTCTTCGCACGGTTTTTCTCCAAGAACTACGAGCAGACCAAGCAGTGGCGGGTGTTTGCTTACTCACTGATGTTACTATTGCCACCGTTGATACTAGTATTACTGCAGCCAGATTTGGGGAGCGCGTTGGTCTTCATCGCCATCTGGCTGGTGATGGTGCTGGCTACCAAATTCGCCAAGCGCAACTTGTTCTACGGCGCGGTCGTACTGGCTTTGCTGACCCCGATCGTGATCCCGCACTTACTGCCGTATCAACGACAACGGATCAAAACGCTACTTGATCCAACCGCAGATCCGCTTGGTGCCGGTTACAATGTCACTCAGGCTAAGATTGCTGTCGGCTCCGGCGGTTGGCTCGGCAACGGCTTGTCGGCCGGTTCGCAATCGCAGCTTAATTTCTTGCCCAGTCAACACACTGACTTCATCTTCGCGGTGTTGGCCGAGAAGCTCGGTTTCGTGGGTAGTGTGCTTTTGCTGATGTTGTTTGTCGTGCTGTGCATTCAGATCATCAAGATCAGCCTACGGGCCCATGATCGCTTCGGTAGTTTTCTTTGTATCGGCGTGGTCGGGATGTTTTTGTTTCACGTCCTCATCAACGTCGGCATGAATCTCGGTATCATGCCGGTGACCGGCATCCCACTGCCGTTTCTATCGGCTGGTGGCTCGGCCATGCTGGTAGCGTTGGCTTGCATCGGCATCGTCGAAAGTGTGGCGGTGCGTAGCTCAACTCGTCCGCGACTCGATCAGGAGTTGGTGGGATGAGTATGCGCATGCGACGGCGCCACAAGGCCACGCTTGGGAGTTTGTTTCTGTTGCTGGGTGGGCTGCTGATCGTCTATGGTCACGTCAATTTCCACGACACCGCCAGCTTGCCACTTCATTTATCGCTGTCTGGCCAACCGCGAGTGGTCAAGGTCGACGACGGCGACACCATCGTGGTCGACATCGGTACCCAGCGCAAGACCATTCGCCTGGTCGGTATGGATACGCCCGAAGTAGTCGATCCGCGCAAGCCGGTGCAATGCTTCGGTCGCGAAGCATCGGCCCGGGCACATGCGATTTTCAAGCTGGGCAGTACGGTTCGCCTGGAGAACGATCCGCAGGCCGGCACCACCGACAAATACGGCCGGACGCTGGCTTATGTCTGGCTGTCGGACGGCACATTATATAATGACATGATGATCAGGCAAGGATTTGCCCACGAGTACACATATGAGAATACTCCTTACAAATATCAGACGATGTTTCGGGCAGATCAAGCTTATGCTCAGGCGCATCAGCTCGGTTTTTGGAATCCCAACACCTGCAACGGCGACACCACGCAGGCCGCCAAGTAAATTTGGAGCGCAATTCTCAAGTTGATCCACCAAAAATCCCGAGCATCTCGCCCAGGATTTATTGATGTGATCGAAATTCGACTTACCAGTCGCAGCAGTCGCTGCTGTAGTTGCATTCGTTTGAGTGACAATACGTCACGACGACGCGGTGGCAGCCGGTGTTCTTCGGCCGGCAGCTAGATTGCTGGTAGCAGTAAGATGGGTGGCACATACTTTTCGCCCCTTTCTGTTTTAATGGTTATGCTTACATCTTAGATTTTACCCACTTCACCTGTCAAGCGATTAGTGTCAGCAATTCGCGATCTGAGCACGAATTTCTTTTTGGCAGCTTGATTACTCCACAATAATCTGGTATATTATGCGCTGTTCGTGGTTCTATTTTTCGCACCTTGTCGTCGACTTCGATTCGAAGGGAAACGATATGTTTCTAATCGAAACCTGTTTGATAGTCGTAAGCATTATTTGGGCAATGTTATGCCGATTTTTCAGCGCCAAAGGTCGGCCAGGTTGGTCAACAGTCGGTCTGTGTACTTCACTCATTGTGCTACTAGCTTTATATGCAGTTGTGCTTGATGGAAGTATCAATGTAACAAATGACCACCAGGCATTGTCGGATCTCGCGATCAGTAATGGTAACCTCGCATATCAAATGCGGGTACTTGATCACATCAAGCTTACCGAGACAAACGGCGACATCACTATCGAGCGGCTTTCGACCAGACACCACTGGGTGCAATACCAATTGATTGTCCATCACGACGATCCGTATTACAGACTTGATGTCAAAGAATGCATGGCCGGCCTGTATCGAATATTTGGTGTCGATAATCGGATGCATTGGACAATTGACCCGAAGCATGTGCAGTGCACTCTCGGTGTTTCAATTGGGACCAAATGTAAATTATGTCAGCAGCCGGAACCGAATTCGACCACAACTACACCGCTTGGTCAGCTTGCGCCGTCTCAACCACAGGTGCCCGACCCAAAGTACCCGTTGCAGTCAGCCTGAACGATACAAGCCAACTGAAAAAGATCCCCATGCCGGTGCAGCTCACGCTGCGCCGGTGTTTTCGTTGTGGTTTTATGAAAACTCCTGACGCCATCCATCAAAGCCGCTATAATAAAAGCAACATGGCAGACGCAGCAGACAAATTCACATCGAGCAAGCTCTACGACCTCGCCATCATCGGCTCCGGCCCGGCCGGTTACACGGCGGCAATTTACGCCGCGCGGTCTCAGCTCTCGGTCGTCCTCATCGCCGGTGATACCTGGGGTGGCCAGCTGATGTTGACAAGTGAAGTCGAGAATTTCCCTGGCTTCCGTGATGGCATCCTCGGCCCCGATCTGATGGCGCAGATGCGTGAGCAAGCCGAGCGTTTCGGCACTGAGTTTATCACCGAGCTGGTTGAGCGGATTGAGTTTGAGCAGACACCCTTTGCGCTCAGGCTAGCCGATGAATCGATCGTCCAAGCTCGTACCGTCCTGATTGCCACCGGCTCGCAGAGCAAGTGGCTCGGCCTCGACTCCGAGCAGCGTCTGATGGCTCGCGGCGTCACCAGCTGCGCCACTTGCGACGGCTATTTCTTCCGCGACAAGTCAGTGGCTGTGGTCGGTGGCGGCGACACTGCCATGGAAGAAGCCCTCGAGCTGACCAAATACGCAGCCGAGATCACCATCATCCATCGTCGCGACGCCTTTCGTGCAAGCAAGATCATGCAGCAGCGCGTCCTCAATCACCCGAAGATCAGGGTGATCTGGAACCACGAAGTCGTCGAAGTGCTCGGCGACAAGATGGTCGACGGTCTGAAACTGCGTGACACGAACACGGCTGCCGAGCAAACCGTCAAGACTGACGGGCTCTTCGTCGCCATCGGTCACAAGCCAGCCACCGAATTTCTTGGTGGCGCAGTCAAGCTCAATCCTGCGGGCTACGTCGAAGCAATTGATCAGGTGAAGACCAGCATCCCCGGCGTGTTTGTGGCCGGCGACGTGGCCGATCCACGCTATCGTCAGGCAATCACGGCGGCGGGCGACGGTTGTCGCGCAGCCCTTGAGATCGAGCGGTATTTGGCGGAGCAATCGGCTCCAGCCGAGCAACTCCAAGCGCAGGAGCAATCGGCATGAGTGCCGCCGATCCGCAGATAACCATTGCCGCACTCGAGCGCAAGATCGAAAGCTTGCGTCGTGAGCTGGTCACCGATGAGCTGACCCAAATCCTCAACCGGCGGGGTTTGATGGAATCACTCGACATATTGCATCGTGAGGTCGCTTTCCAGCTCGAGAATCCAGAAAAACGCCGCAATCTCGTCATCAAACATTTCAGCGTCCTCTTCCTCGACATCGATCACTTCCACGACATCAACACTCGCTATGGACATGATGGCGGCGACGCGGCCCTGCGGTTGATAGCTCAGACGATTAAATCTAGATTACGTGGTATCGACGTGGTTGGTCGCTATGGCGGCGAAGAGATTGTGGTCGGCCTAGTTGGCGCGGATCGGACCGATTCACAAAATATTGCCGAGCAACTCCGCGAGACCGTCGCTGCCACCGACATAGTAGCTCTATCTACAGGCAAGACCTTCCGCCTCACTGTCAGTATTGGCGTAGCTGTACTTGAGGCTGGTTTGTCGCTTGACCAGCTGCTCAAGAATGCCGATAAAGCTTTGTACAAAGCCAAACACACCGGTCGTAACCGCGTTGTCATGGCATGACTGAGGTCGCCAAGATCCGGCAATTGCAGGCTCAGCAAGTTCGTCAGCTGAGGCAGTTATTCCGACAAGGTCTCGCCAGTGACTTCGATTATTTCCCTCGAGATTATCTCAATGCGGTCGATCGAGCCAACTCGGCACCGCGGTTGTTGTTGGCGGTAATACGGCCGAGTCGCTTGATCTTGATCGCCCAGCAGGGTCGCAAGCTGGTCGGCTATACCATCACTGGCTTTGAGTCGCCTGGAGAGGCTTTTCTGTACTGGGTGTACGTCGATCCCAAGATCCGCGGGCACCGCGTCGGCCGCCGATTGATGGCCGAGACCCTATCTCGTCTCAAGCAGCGCAACATCCAGAAAGTTCGCCTGGCCACACACGATTACGTTGATTATTATCGTCGCTATGGTTTCAAGAGTCGCCCGGAGCAATCTTTCTCCATCGGCCCAACGAAAATGTATATAATGGAATTACAATTCTAAATCTCATGCCAAAAACCACCAAAAAAATCAAGCCAATCAAACCCATTAAGGCAATCAAGTCGCAACCGAAGCCCAAAAAGACCAAGAAATCATCTCGCATCTGGCGCAATCGACGCTTCAGTCGCTTCCTGACCATCGTCATAGTGCTTGAGCTTGGAGTATTGGCTTGGATAGGTGGTAGTTTCGCCTGGTCGCAGTACCACGATGCCCACAAAAGCGATGCTAAGCCCAACCTTACCACCATAGGTAAGCCCAGTCTCGTCGCAGGCTCGGTCATCAGTACCCAAAACTCGGCTACGTGGGATGCAGCCCAAACCACTGCCTTGATCGCCGAGACAGCCAAAGCATTCTCGCTGCCGATCCAGAGTGGGGTCACCAAGCAAATCTTCAGCTATCAATCATCCGACGCGCGCGACGACAAACCGATCACGGTCTACGGCCGGATTTATGTGCCGAGCGTGGTCAAGGCGGGCGCCAAATTGCCTGTCATAGCATTCGCGCCCGGTACCACCGGTATCGGCGACGAGTGTGCCGCCTCGCTAGAAAATGCCACCAGGCGTAATTGGGGCAACTACGACTCACTACTGGCGGCCTACGCGTCGCAGGGCTACATAGTCGTCACCACTGATTACGAAGGCATGCGCGACGATAGCCGCCTCCACCACTACATGGTCGGGGTGCAGGAGGGACGAGCGGTGCTCGACAGTGTCCGCGCGCTCAAAGGGTTGGCGCTAACCAAAAGCGTCTTCGACCCCGATAAAATCGCCGTGGCTGGCTACTCGCAGGGCGGCCAAGCGGCGCTCTGGGCCGACAAGATTGCCGGACAGTACGCTAGCGATGTCCGAGTCGCCGCCGTCATCGGCTTCGGCCCGGTCAGCGATGTCCGGACGACACTCGACGACACCGCCTCCGGTTCGACCATCGACTGGTTTGGGCCATATGTGCTGACATCATACGCCGATTATTACCATCAAAGTTTCCCGCTCGATCAGATCTTGCTGGCGCATTGGACGACTTCGTTGAAGACCGATGTCATGAATTCGTGCATCGACACGGCTTCGAAGGTCTGGGGTACCAAACCAGATCTCGTCTACACGCCGCAGTTCTTGCAGGTGATGAAGAGCGGCCAATACACCGGTGTCTATCAGCAGCTCGGCGACGACATGGACGCCAATCTCGCCGGCGACCAGACCACACCGTCGGCCAAGCTTATCAATCAAGGCAGCCTCGACAATGTCATCCTGCCAGCTCAGTCCAAGGCGCTCGACCAGGAGCTCTGTCTGACGAACTCCGACACCACCCTCACCATGTACAAAAACGCCACCCATTACAATACGATGGTGACGAGTTTCAATGACACGCTGAAGTGGCTCGATGACGTCTACGACGCGCGATCACTTGGGAACTGCGGTGCGGTTACACCCTAAACATATATAGTTCTCAGTGACGCCCTTACTTCGTGATCGTGGTGATCTCGAGCACGGTCTTACGTTGGCGATGACCACGTACGGTGCGCTGGCGCTTCTTGGCCTTGTAGTGCTGGACGGCGACTTTGTCCGTCTTCTTGTCAGCTTCGACGACGCGGGCGACCACCAGCGAGCTGTCGAGGGTCGGTTTGCCCACGAGCGTGGTGTCACCGTCGATGATGAGCAGCGGCTTGAATTCGATCTTGTCGGCGGCGGTCAGCAACTCGACCTCGACTTTCTGGCCTTCGGTCACGAGATATTGCTTGGCGCCGGTCTGAATCACAGCAATCATGGTTGTTCCTTACAGTTTAGATTTGAACAAAAGTATTATCCATCATATCAGATCGGGTGGGGTTTGTAAAGGCGAAATCAGATATCCGGAAATAACCCAAAACTAGAGCAAAGCCAGCCGACTTGCTACAATAGCCACATGGCTCATATCATCGCCGTCGCCAATCAGAAGGGTGGAGTTGGCAAAACCACTACCACGATCAACCTCGCCAGCTACCTGGCGCGCAATCACAACCAGCGCGTGCTGGTAGTCGATCTCGACCCGCAGGCCAATACTACTAGTGGCCTCGGTCTCGATAAGATAACTGTGACACCGACCATCTACGATGTCATCATCAATCAAATACCAGCCGCCTCGGCCATCAAACCGACGGCTTACCCGCGCCTGTCCGTGCTGCCCGCCAACCCCAACCTTGCCGCCGCCGAACTCGAACTCGGCGCTGCCAACGAACGCGAATTTCGCCTCAAACGAGCCTTCGAGCCGCTCCATAGCGATTTCGATCTCATTCTGATCGACTGCCCGCCGTCGCTCGGCCTGCTGACTATCAACGGCCTGGTGGCAGCTGATTTCGTGCTGATCCCGGTCCAATCCGAGTTTTACGCTCTCGAAGGCCTCGGCCTGCTACTCGACACCATCAAGCGCATCCGCCAGGCTCTCAACCCGACGTTACGCCTGCTTGGCGTCGTCATCACCATGCACAACCCGCGGACCACGCTTTCGGCTCAAGTCCAGGCTCAGTTGGAGCATCATTTCCCCGACACATTGCTTCGCGTCCAAATCCCCCGTAATATTAGACTAGCGGAAGCGCCCAGTCATGGTCAGCCGATTAATCACTACGACCGCCTCAGTCGCGGCGCCCAAGCTTACAAGAAACTAGCCAAGGAGATCTTGAATCGTGTCAAGAAACATCAGTAACAAAACCAGCAGTCGACTTGGTCGCGGACTCGAATCGCTGATACCGACCGAGCTCGATGAATTCATCAGCGACTCCTTGCCCAAGGAACTGACTCATCAAGGCGCCACCATCGCCGAGATCAAAGTGGAGGCAATCTCAGCCAATCCACATCAGCCGCGCGACAAATTTGATCAGGAGGCACTCCGCGAGCTGGCTGAGTCGATCAAGGCTCATGGGGTCATCCAACCAGTCATCTTGATCGATCAGGGTGAGGGTAAATATCAGCTGGTGGCGGGCGAACGCCGCCTACGAGCCGCCAAAATCGCCAAACTCAAGACACTACCGGCCATCGTGCGGACCTTCTCACAGCAGCAGCAGCTCGAATTGGCGCTGATCGAAAACATCCAGCGCGCTGAACTCAGTGTCATGGAAGAAGCCGCGGCTTACCGCAAGCTAGCCGACCAGTTCAATTTGAGCTATGTCGATCTAGGCAAGCGCGTTGGCAAAGCTCCGCAGACCGTCATCAACCTCGTCCGACTGCTCAAACTGCCGGCCGAAGCCAAAGAAGCGCTCAACAAGCACCTCATCGTCGAAGGCCATGCCCGTTGTCTACTGACGCTGGGTGATGATTTGCCATCGCAGCAACACATGCTGAGCATGATTATCCGCAAGAATTTGACCGTCCGTCAGGCCGAAGAGCTGGCTCGTAATTACAAGACCGACAGCGTGGTTGACGAGAAGAAAGTCATCCATGGCACGCCTGCTGAGCGCAAGATCACCAGTGATTTGGGCAAGTTCTTTAACACCAAAGTCCGCCTTCAGAAGATGGGTACAGGCGGTCGCTTGGTGATAGACTATAACTCAGACAAGAAGCTTGAAAACATCGCGAAGCGGATTCTCGAGTAGGCTGTACGTCGCCGGACCGATGGTATGGAAATGACTGACGGGGAGTAAGCGCAACACCACGCGACCGGTCACGTTGGCTTGCGGCAGTTGTCCCCAGTCTCGACTGTCGTAACTTGCGTTTGGCGTCCGATTGTCGCCCATCACGAAGAAATTGTGTGCATCCACCGTCTCATCGATGTCGCCCTGAGTGACGGCCTTCGGATCGATGTAGGACTCATGCAAGACCATGCCCGACGGATGGGTGGTGTTGTAAATAGTTACTACGCCGTCGTGGATAACCACTCTATCGCCAGGTAGTCCGATAATTCGCTTGATATAAAACGTGGAAGTCGCGATCGGCGGACGGAAGACCAGGACGTCGCCGCGCTGATAGTGCTCGGTCGACTGCTTGTCGTAGAGGTGGCGGATGTTGTCGGTGGTGACGGCGACCTTGGATATGATCAGGTAATCGCCGTTTTGGAAGGTTGGCTCCATGCTCATCCCGGAGACATAGAACGCTTGCAGGACAAAGGCCTGAAACAAAAACACGATGATAAACGGCACCACAATCCAGTTGAAGAAAAACTTGAGATAACCAAACCAACTACTTGATTTGCCGGCAGTGTCGGAGGCGAGAGTTTTAGTTTGGAGATCTTCGGTGGGTTGTGGTGTGACGGGTGGTTCTGACGGTGGGGTGATCGGAGGCATGATTGTTATTATAGTTGATCTTGACGACGCCGTACACGGTTTATGTCGCGAAGCGTATGCATTATAATAGGAAGATATGACATCGACGCGGCCAGACAAGAAAATCCCGGAACCAGCCTTGGTTTATGATGTCCGCAAACACTCTCTGCGTGAGACGAGGCATATCGAAGGTGGTCTCGCAGAAGAGCCCACGACCGACGCATCGCAAGTACATCATCGCGCTATCAAACTCAAATTGCTCGGCTCGATGGTGTTGGCGGTGGCCATCGTGGCCAGCTACATCGGGGTTCGGCTGTACAAACTGTCGAAGATCTTCGTGCCCAGTACCAACGCGGCGGCGCACGTCCAGCTAACCGCCAAGCCAAGTCCGATCACCGCCTCGCACGAAGGTGATGGCCGGATCAACATCCTCTTCCTGGGTATCGGCGACCCATCGCACGCTGGCGCCGACCTGTCCGATAGTATGATGGTGATGTCGGTCGACACCCGCACTCACGACGTCGGCATGCTCAGTATCCCGCGCGATCTCTGGGTCGACATCCCCGGCCTGGGCTACAACAAGATCAACGACGCTAATGCCTTCGGCGACAGCCGCACGAAAGACGGCGGCCCGGCCTTGGCCATGCAAGTGGTCAGCAAGACCCTTGGCATCCCAGTGCAGTATTTCGTGCGGACAGATTTCACCGGTCTGAAGGAAGCCGTTGATACTCTTGGTGGCGTCACGGTGACAGTGCCACAAGCATTGTATGATTCAGAGTATCCTTGCCAAAACAATGAGAAATATTCTTGTGGCCTCAATATCAAGGCCGGCACCTATGTCATGAATGGGACGCTGGCACTCGAATACGCCCGCTGCCGCAAAGGCTACTGTGGCAACGACTTCGGTCGCGCCCGTCGTCAGCAAGATATCTTGCTCGATATGAAGGACAAGGCGCTGAGTCTGCCGACGTTGGTCAATCCAGCCAAGATTAGTAGTTTGATCGACATTCTCGGTGACAATGTCCGTACTGACCTGTCGCTCGATGAACTGAAAGACTTCTATAATATGCTCAAGGGCGTCAGCACCAGCAATGTCTCTCAAAACGTGCTCGATAACACCGACAACGATCTAGTGGTGACGGCCAACATCGGCGGTGCCAGCACGGTCATCCCGACCGCCGGAGTCGGTAATTACGGGCCGATCCAGGCTTTCGTGCGCTCGATTTTCTTCGATGGCGAGATCAAGCGAGAGGTCGCCGCCCTCAGCGTCGAGAACGACAGTGGCAGCCCGGCTACGGGCACAGCAGTCTGCGCCTTGCTCAAAAGCTACAGCTACAATGTGGTATCCTGCACCAATGGCGCTACCACCCAAAGCACCACCACCTTGACCGATCTGACGGGTGGCAAGAAACCTTACACCTTGCAATACCTCCAAAAACGGTTTAATCTAAAGGCTCAGAGCCAGCCTGCCGTCTCAGGAGCGAGTGATCCAACCGCGCCGGTGCTGCGACTGGTGATAGGTGAGAATTATCGTCCAAAACCATGAGTCATGAAACTCAAAAACCCATTACGCATTAATCTATCACGACTCAATCGCCAGTTTGCGGCGATTGGGCTGATATCAACACTGGCGGCTTGGCTTGGGGTACAAAATCAGAAGTGGGTCATCCTAACGCTGCCTCTGGTAGCGGTCATGACTTGGTACGTGCTGTCTCGCACCATCGCCACCCGCAAGAAATCGCTCTGGCTGCTCAAGACCATCCGGCCCCTAATCATGAGTTACGGGTTGCTTTTGCTGGTCACTAGCGGCACTTTGACCTTCGTCCAGCCGACCATAATTACTTTGCTGATGGCGGCGGGGTTCGGTGTCGTGATGATCTTATTTACGCGTTACGAAATGCGGACCGAGCCAAGCCAGCGGCTGAACTCGATCTTCAGCTTGTTGGCTATTTTCTTGATTACCAATGCTAGCGCTCAGATGCAGGCAGTCTGGAATGTGCCGGTCTGGCTGGTTTTGATTGTAGCTTGGTTGCTTTACTATGTGATTGCGAATTTCTGGCTGTATGGATTAATCGACAAGCCCGAAAGTCTGGCGCTGATCTGGAGTCTGATGGCGATCGAGATCAATTTGATCCTGTCGACTTGGATATTGTTCTATTCGGTGCCGCATTTGACAGTGATTGTGGCTCAGAGCGCACTGATCGTGACGGTGCTGGCCTACAGCATCGGCGGCATATATTACCACAACCGCAAGCACACCCTATCGCGCAGTCTGATCTTCGAATATTTAGCCGTTTCTTTGGTAGTTTTCAGCATTTTGTTGGTTCTCACGAAGTGGTTTAATACGGTATAATGGTAATGATGGACGAAAAACCGAAATCACCCTCCACGAAGAGTTCCTTCCTGCCGATCGGCAAACAGTTCTTTGGATATCTCGTAGTCGGTTTACTCGCCGGCGTACTGGGGGCAGCTTTCTACGGCTACTTCGCGCGACATGACACCGGTTTCTTAGAGCCGAGCACGACCACCGAGAAGGCCGTCACCGTGTCTGAGCAGTCAGCTATCATAGATCTGGCGAAGAACGTCTCGCCGTCGGTGGTCAGCATCACTTCGTCGGCCAATGCGGTTGATTTCTTCGGTCAGGATCAGACCGAGACTGGCGCGGGCACCGGCATGATCGTGAGTTCGGATGGCTTGATCTTGACCAATAAGCACGTCGTAGCCGGCGCTACCAGCTTGACCGTCATCACCGCTGACAGCAAACAATACACCGGTACTATCGTGGCGCAAGATCCAACCAACGATATCGCCTTCGTCAAGGTCAACGCCCACGGCTTGAAAGCCGCGGTGCTGGGCGATTCGTCGGTAGTGCAGGTCGGCCAGTCAGTGGTCGCGATCGGCAACGCGCTGGGGCAATTCCAGAACTCGGTTACGGCCGGTATCATCTCGGGCGAACGCCAATCAATCACCGCCGGCGAGGAGACGGGCGGCCAGGAGGAGACGCTGAGCAATCTCTTCCAGACCGACGCCGCCATCAATCCAGGTAACTCTGGCGGGCCATTGGTCAACATCGCCGGTCAAGTCATCGGCATGAACACCGCGGTGGCTGGCTCGGCGCAAAACATCGGCTTCGCCATCCCGATCAACGACATCAAGAACGACCTGACTTCGGTCGAGGACAACGGCAAGATTCAGCGCCCGCAGCTCGGTGTGCGCTATGTGCCGATCACGCAATCATTTGCCACCAGCAACAACCTGCCGGTGACCCAGGGCGCTTACATCGCGGCGGGTAGCGACGGCCCAGCGGTGGTGCCGGGCAGTGCGGCCGACAAAGCTGGCTTGCAAGCAGGGGATATCATCGCCAAGATTGGCAGTCAAACTATCGATCAGAATCATACGCTGGCGACCTTGATCGGTCAGCACAAAATAGGCGACAAGATCTCCGTAACCTATCTGCGCGGCGGCAAGACTACGACCGTGACAGTGACTTTGGAGCAGGGTTCGTCGTAGACCTGGAGCTGTTTGATCAGATGCGTGGATGAGTAGCAGTGTCCGGCATTGTCATGAGCATCCTAGGATTATTATCGAGCATCCTTGTGACATCCCTGATGGCTTGAAGGTTGAGATTGCGTCTTGGCTGATCTCGCCACCGCTCTGGTTCGTGAAAAAGTAGATTCTTCTCAATTTCCTCAATCCTTTCCCCAATTGCTTCAAGGATATTTGTAGGGTAGTCAACACCATCTAAGGTAGGCTGGCCGTCTTCACCAACACGACCAAAGTAACGTAATGCCAGTCTCTGATTAATATCAGCGAGCATTTTGCCAGCTTCCTCATCGGGTGCGCTATATAATTGCATCAGTTTACCAATTGGAATGTTGATATCTTTGTTAGGGCCTTTACCTAACAGCCTGAAAAGAAAAGCTCGTTCCTCAAAATATGGTGAGTCAGTACTTAGACCTTCCACTAAAGAGCCTGGATTGCCAGTGCGAATTGATTTTGTGATGTGCTCTGTTATTGCTTCATTAATCCAGCGATGACTGAGTCGACCAGTATTGAGGTGATTAAGTTCGTGAACTGTTGTATCAATGCTTCTCTGGTCTGTTTCCCCGACTACAGCGAAGCCCATGTAAGAAGCATAGCCAATTCGGCCCTGGACAAGCGTATCAAAAATATCACCCACCAAGATCTTAGTCGTTGGGTCTTTCTTGGCGCCCTCTATCGCTTGAGGATGTAAGTAGCCTTGTTCGACTAGTGCTTGTATACCCTCGGCATGTATCCTTCCTCCATCCTCTATCCCTATCTTCACTTCGTTGTTTGGATCATTGTTTAGTTTGTCCATTCTATCAACGTGCCATTGCAAGAAATTGAGAAGTTGCTCGTCGGTGGCGGCACGATCTAGCCAGTTGTCTAATGTATATAATTTTCCAGTGGCGGCTTCTGCTTCATCAATCCAGCCCTTCATAATCTGAGGGATATCGAGAGAGTCATAATAAGCAGCCATATCGTATGGGCGGTCATGTCTTGCCTTGGCTATGTCGGCTCTTATTTCGGTAAGCTGTCGGGCTATGGTCTCAGATTTGTATTCTTGTTCCCGGTTCGATTCACTCTGTATGTCGCTTTGTGCGTCTTCAAGTGAGCCATAGCGGCCTGGACTCCAGGTTACTCCGTAAGAAGTTTTGGCCTCACGTTGTTCTATCCATTGCCAGGTGCTTTCAGAGAATTGTCCGCTCTTGATTATTTCATCTACCATCCTTTCGCGATATTCTTCTGACCAACCTCTTGCTTCAAAATCTTCTTCGATCTTCCTGAGGTAATCTAGGGTTGTGCCTGTAGATATGCGACTCTGAGTCATTGCTTCCATTGTCGTTACAGTGTCATATCCAAGCGACCTATCAAGCCCATGCTCAATCTTGATTGGTTCGTCCGATGGTGGTTGAGGACCGTGTTCTGTAGACATATCAAAAGTATACCAAGCTTTAAGCCATTTGGTTATAACCTAGTCTGTAGACTTATTTGCCAAACCCCACAATGAGATAATCTTCGAAGATCGGTTTGAGGCCGATTTCTTGCGCTAACTCCTTCAGGACTTGGTGTTGCCAGGGGTCAGATTCGCACCAGATTTGACTGTTTGGCTTGAGATGCTGATCGACCGTGGCGAAAAACCGTCGATAATTGTCGAGGCCATCCTCGCCGCCGTAGAGTGCGATATCCGGCTCGAAGCCGAGATCGGGCGCCAGGCGCTCCTGGATCCGACGGGGGACATAGGGGAGATTAGCAGCGATGATGTCGAAACGCTGGCCATAATCGATCTCGGCAAATAAATCCGATCGGACGAAGTCGATCTGCGAGCTCACCCCGTGGCTCTCGGCATTGCGGCGGCCGGTGGCGAGAGCATCGGCGCTGATGTCGGTGGCAGTGACTTGAGCGTCCGGAAGATTCTTGGCCAGAGCAATAGCGATGGCCCCGCAGCCGGTGCCGATGTCGAGGATGATGGCGCCGACTTTGGTCTCGGATTGGGTCTTGCGCTGCACAAAGTGCGTCAGAATCTGCTCGACCATCACCTCGGTCTCGACTCGCGGGATGAGGACGGACTGGTCGACGGCGAACTCAAGCCCATAGAACTCCTTGTGGTCGACGATGTAGGCCAGTGGCTCGTGCGCGGCTCGTCGCTGCACATAAGTATCAAACTGTTTCTGTTGCCCAGCGGTCAAAGCCTCGTCGTCATGCGCCAACAACCAGGCCCGATCGCGACCAAGCGCTGCCGCTAGCAGTAACTCGGCATCGAGCCGAGTAGTGCCGATTTCGGCTTCGGATAAGCTTTTTTCGCCAATCTGAAGATTTTGGGCGACAGTTTTCACTGATTTTGCTGCGCCAGCTGCTTGGCGATATCGGCCTCGTGCAGGGCAGTCAGCAGCGGCTCGAGGTCGCCGTCCATGAAGCGGCTGATACCGCGAGTGGTGAAGCCGATGCGGTGGTCGGTGACGCGATCTTGTGGGAAGTTATACGTCCGAATCTTCTCCGACCGGTCGCCGGTGCCGATCTGCGAGCTGCGAGCCTCGCCGCGCTCCTTGCGCTCCTGCTCTTCCTTCAGCGACAGCAGCCGCGCCCGCAAGACGCTCATGGCCTTGGTCTTGTTCTTGAGCTGTGATTTCTCGTCTTGGCAAGTCACCACGATGCCGCTGGGGATATGAGTGATGCGAACCGCTGAATCGGTGGTGTTGACCGACTGACCGCCGTGACCGCTAGAGCGGTAGACGTCGATGCGCAGGTCGTTGGGGCTGATCTCGAGATCGGACTCCTCGGCCTCGGGCAGCACCGCCACCGTCACAGTCGAGGTGTGGATGCGGCCAGCCGACTCGGTCACCGGCACGCGCTGGACGCGGTGGACACCCGATTCGTACTTGAACGTGCCATAGGCCTGAACGCCGCGAACCATCAAGATTATTTCTTTGTAACCGCCGACTTCGTTGGGACTCGAGGACAAAATCTCGACCTCAAATCGCGGGATATGAGTCTCGGCGAAGCGCGAATACAGCCGGACCAACTCGCCGGCAAACAAGCTCGATTCGTCGCCGCCAGCGCCTGCTCGGATCTCAATGATGGCGTTTTTGTCATCGGCTGGGTCGCGCGGGATCATTAACAGCTGAATCTTGGCTTCGAGCTCGGCCAGTTTGGCTTCGAGACGAGGGGTGTCGGCTCGGGCCAGCTCACCAAGCTCAGGATCATTGCTGAGCTCGCGGGCTTCGACCAGCTGCTTCTGCGTCTCAGCCCAGTCATCACCGACGGCCAGCTTCTCGCGCAGCTCGTTGGCTCGCGCCACCCGCGATTTGATCTGCGGATCGGCGTAGGCTTCGGGTGCGCTCAAACTAGCTTCGATAGTGGCTAATTCTGCACGCATGTTTTGGAGGGTTTCAGGGGTAATCATGGTATTTCTCGTAGTAAGTTGCAAAAACAAAACGACTGTTTCTAGTATACAGTCGTTTGGGGCGAAGGCGTAGTTACTTGTCGATTTTTGCTTCAGCGGCCGGCTTTGTCTCGGATTTGGTCTCAGATTTGACGTCGACCGTCTCAGTGGCGATTTCTTGCTTGAGCTTCTTCAGCTCAGCCGTGACATCAGCAGTTTTCTGGACTTTGGGACGAGCCTTCTTGGTCGATTTGGTGGCCAACAGGGCCTTAGCAGCTTCGGATTGGGCGCGGAAGCGATCGACCCGACCAGCGGTATCAACCAGCTTCTGCTTACCAGTGTAGAAAGGATGACAATTACTACAAATTTCGACCGCGATCTCAGGCACCGTCGACATCGATTCGAAAGTCGTGCCACAGCCGGAGCAGGTCACTTTGGTTGTCATGTATTGAGGATGGATGCCGGTTTTCATATCCTTCCTACTATAACGCATTGCACCGTGTGAGTCAAGTCTACGGGACGAAACCAGATTAGGCCGTGCTGCCATCGAAGCCATTGTCGCCACGACCGAGCTTGGCCGACAGCACAATCGGCCGAGTGGTGCCGGTAGCGTCAGTTACCTCGGCCTTCTGGGTGTGACTGTAATGCTCGATCAGATGATGGCTGAGGATTTCGTTGAGATCGCGTAGTTTGAAGCGGCTTTCTTCGAGCTCGGTGCTGATCTTTTGATAATCGCGATCCTCGAGCAGCATCTTGCGGACGTCAGCGCGCTTAGTAGCAAGCTTCTCGATTTCGGCTTGGGCAGCTTTGTACTCTTCGTTTTGGTCAAGCGAGTCGCGCAGTTGATCGCGGATGGTCTTGACTTCGCGCTTGGTTTCGTCGATCTCGTCGATCAAGCGGGCAATTTCGGTAGTGGTAGTTTTGTCGTCCATGGATGTCAGATTTCCTGTTTAGAGTTAGATGCGGTTTCTAATCGCGGTTTTGTGCGAACTGAGCCAATTCTAGCACGAGATCCTCGCTGTCGGTAATAGTGAAGAGTTTGAGATCAGCCTCGTCGATGGTGTGGTGCTTGGTCAGCAGATCAGCACGCAGCCATTCAACCATCGGCTGCCAGTACTCGGTACCCACACAAACCACTGGCACGGCTTGGATCTTGTTTGTCTGGATCAGAGTAACTATCTCAAAGAACTCGTTGAGTGTGCCAAAACCACCCGGGAAGAAGACGTAGATTCGGGCCGCGAAACTCAAGATGACCTTGCGGATGAAGAAGTAGTGATAGTCGCAGCGGCGGTTGAGGTACGGATTCGGCGCCTGGGTGGTCGGCAGCTGGATGGTCAGACCAGCCGAGATGCCGCCAGCCTCGAGCGCTCCGCGGTTGGCCGCTTCCATGATGCCTGGTCCGCCGCCGGTGATGATGCCATAATCGTGGCTCTTCACCAACTTGGCTGCCATGTCTCGAGCCTGTTGATAATATGCGTCGGACTCAGTGGTCTTGGAGCTGCCGAAGAACGAGATCGACTTGGGCATTTGATCGATGAACTCAAAGCCGCGGGCGAATTCCTCTTCGATGCGATGGAGACGAGCTGCCTGATCAGCGGTGTCGGCGTTCAGAGGAACCTCGGCACAGATCGCTTTGATCTCGCTGATCGTCAATGGCTTCTTGTGGGGTGATTCCATAAGCATTATTGTAGCAGAAATCAAATTTGCCTCCACGACCAGTATCTATCATATTGATTGAAGCGTTGCTATCAGATACACTAGATAGCATAAGCGAGTTGTGTATGGAATGAGCCGACTGCCGATAGTGGGTGGCGATGTCGATGATTGGGGCCAGATCCTCAATGATTATTTAAGTGTCTCCTTGAATGCTGACGGTACACTCAAAGACAGTGCCATTGGTGCTACCGGGCCCGTGGGTGCCACCGGTGGAGTCGGTGCCACCGGACCGGGCCTTCTCCCGACCGGCGGCACCACCGGCCAAGCGCTGACCAAGAATTCTAGCACCGATAATGATCTCGGCTGGAGGACACCACTCGGCTGGTTCAACGTCAAGGATTACGGCGCCCTCGGCAACAACTCCCACGACGACACGGCCGCAATTCAGGCTGCGGTTAATGCGGCCATCTCCGGCACTATATCGGGCGGTTGTATCGTCTATCTCCCAATCGGCATCTATATCATCTCGGCGCCAATCACCATCCCGGCCGGAACTTATCTGCTTGGTGCGGGTATGGGTGGCTGCATCATTCGAGCCGCCGCCAGTAGCACCATGAGTGCAATGGTGACGACCCTGACCGGCCAATTCAACTACGAAATCACCATATCTGACATCCAGCTTGATGGTAATGTCACCAATGGTGCCACTGTCACCAATGGTTTTTATGGCTACGGGCTGACGGATAGTATCATTCAACGATTTCGAGTAGTACAAGTCAGTGGTAACGGCATTCAGCTCGACGGTTCTATCACGTATCTCGGCACCGCCAACAAAGTCGTCAACTCATTCGCGCGCGCCTGCGGGATCGGCCTCTTGACCACCTCCGGTTCCACCGACACGCTCGCCCAGGGTTGTGACTTCGGTGATTGCACCAACCAGGCCTTTTACATCGGCGGTTCCAATAGCTCGCTGGTTGGTTCAATAGGCTGGGGGTCTCTGACCGGCTGCTCGATCGATGCCAGTGCACTTCTGACCTGGATAAGCGGTTGTCGGTTTGACAACAACGAACTCAATGGTTTATATATCGTCGGTAAAACCACTCAGGTTTCTGGGTGTCTGATCGAGTCCAACTCCCACGCCTCATCGGGGTTTTACGCCGGTATCGAGGTGGCCAGTGGGGCAGGTGATGTGGTGATCAGTGGGACGCGTTCGATCGGCTTTATCGCTGGCATTGCCGGCTCAACCCAACAATCATATGGCCTGCTGCTCGACGCTGGTCGGGTTGGTCCGGCCACTGTCACCGGATGCGATTTCAGCGGTAATGGCACCGGCGGCATTAGCTACACCGCAGTCAGTGGCGATCGTATCAGTAACGTGACCAGCTTCAACCCGACTGGCCCACAATCAGCCCCATCAGTGCCAACTTCAACCACACCGAAGACCAATCCGTTTCCGTTTGACTGCACTGTCTATCTCAGTGGCGGATCGGTCAGCGCGGTGGCGATTGGTGGTACGACTATCGGTACCGGTGTCGGCGGCATTCGCCTGGCGGCCGGTCAAACCATCACCCTGACCTACTCATCGGCTCCGAGCTGGGTCTGGATCGGCGACTGATCACTCGATGATATGAGTGTATAATCAAACCATGTCCGACTACTACAACCCCCAGCGCAGCCGCAATCTCTACGACCCGGCCGACTCCAAGCCCTTTCGCCTCAGCCGCGGCAAAATCGACCTCTTTCTCGAGTGTCCACGTTGTTTTTATCTGGATCGTCGGCTCGGCGTCGGTCGTCCGCCGGGTTATCCCTTCAATCTAAACAGTGCCGTTGACGCCTTGCTGAAGAAAGAATTCGATATCCATCGCGCCGCCAAGACGGCTCATCCGCTGGTCAAGAATTTCGGCCTCGACCTGATTCCCTTTGCTCACGCCGACATGGACGCTTGGCGCGATAGTCTGCGCCGCGGCATCACTTACGACGTGCCCGGCACCAACATCACCCTAACCGGCGGCATCGACGATGTCTGGGTCGACCCGCGCTCGGAACAACTGGTCATCGTCGACTATAAGGCTACCAGTAAGGACGGCGAGGTCAGCCTCGACGCCGATTGGCAAATCGGTTACAAGCGTCAGATGGAGATTTATCAGTGGCTGTTTCGCCGCAACGGTTTCGATGTCAGCCGGACGGGTTATTTCGTATACTGCAATGGTCGCACCGACGGCCCAGCCTTCGATGCACGGCTGGAATTCGATATCAAACTAATCCCTTACGAAGGCGACGATGCTTGGGTGGAGGGCGCTGTCCATGACGCTCAAGCGGCCCTGGGTCGCGATGAAATCCCTACGGCTGGAGCCAACTGTGATTACTGCGCCTACGTCTTTGCCCGATCAGCAAAGGAAAAACCCACCACTCAAAGCTCCTCCAATACACTACCGCTAGCGTATGATTCCAGTGAGTAGACACTAGCTTGTCCACAGCTTTTTTCGCCAAAACCACTCCCAAACCTCTTGCATAAGCACCATGAGCGGAATAGAATAGTTCTTATATAAGCGTAAACAGTGTTTGTTGCGCATAAAACAAAAGAGGAGGGTGTGATGAAAGAACGAGAACTAACCAAGGAGAAAGCGGTGCAAGTGAATTCGATCAGTGATAGCGATTGGGACCAGCCAATGGTCTGCCCGATCGACCCCGCGGCCTTAGCCGAATGTGAGGCTTGCCAGTAGGTAAATTGTAGCCCCGTATAGCAGAAAAAGCCCTCGTACCGCGAGGCTTTTTTGTTTGCACCCAAACACAAAACCCCCGCATCCGGAGATTTGGGGGATTTGTCGGCACGAGGCGCGGGCCTTGGCGCATCAAGCGCTAGCTTACCAGCTGTGGTGAGACAACCAGTGGCTGTAGGCACCGGCCCATGAGCCGTAGCAGCCGACCGCGTAGGCGTTGGCCCAGCGGAGCTGCGTGATCGGGTCGGTTAGGTAGTCGGCGCCGTAGACAGCCATTTTGCTGGCTGGCAGGGCTTGACCGAGACCATAAGCACCCGAACCGCTGTAGTTTGACTTGGTCACACCCCAGCCGGATTCGTGGCTGACGATGTAATCGACGTAGCCGAAGTCGCTTGAGGCGATGCCGGCGGCGGTCATCCAATCGGTGTGCGAACCCGGCGTCAAGACGGCGGGAATGCTTACCTGGTGGACAAGCTTGGCTCTCGAGGCAGCAGCCTTCGCGGCGGCCGTGGCTGCAGCTTGAGCAGCAGCTTCGGCAGCAGCCCGTTCGGCTTGCTTGACTCGCAATGGCGCCAGCACATCAGCGTCGTAGTTTGGGCGCTGGTCGACGATTTGGAGCGCGTCGGCGCTCTGGGTATTCAATTGTAGAGAGAAGTTTGTTTTGGTTCCCAGGCTATCCGGCGTACCGGCAGCTTGGGCGGCGATAGGGCGTGTGACGCTCACCGCCTGGTTGGCTAGCAGGACGAATCCTGCCAACGCGTAAAGAAGTTTACGCATGAGGTGTTTGCTCGACTCGTGCTCAGCACAAGAGGAACGCACATCTCCGGTTACTTCACCCCCACTTGGCTCTCGACGAGAACAAGTGTTTGCTCTCTGTCCAAAACAAATGGCCAGTTCCTAGCTGGACCTTTGAATTCTCAGGACAAGTGCGTATTATAGACCATAAGAGGTATGTTGTCAAGTGTTCTGCTTATGGTTTTACCAGGATCTCAAGGTATGCCAATTGCAGACACGAGCGCATAAGGTAAACGGTCTGCAATTGGCATACCTTGAGATCCTCCCACACCTTAAACGGCAATTGACAAAATACCGCTTATCAGATACAATAACCTGGTTATAAAATTTACCGTATTGGCTCAAACTCACCTGTCTGTCGGTGACCCCGAGAATCCTACAGATATGCCGATACTACGCAGAAGGAGAGCTACTATCGCAACTATTACTGATCCTACTACCGAAAGCCCCGAAATCGAGGCAAAAGCGGCCGAAACGGCCCCAAAAGCCGTCAAGAAGGCTCCTACAACAGCTAAACCCGCTTCGAAAGCCAAGACAGCCAAAACCGACACCTTGTCGCAATTACTCGAAGCCGGTGCCCATTTCGGCCACCGCACCCATCGCTGGAACCCGAAGACCAAGCAATTCATCTTCGCCACCAAGAACAGTGTCCATATCATCGATCTCATCCAAACCGAGCAGCGCCTGAAGGAGGCCCAGGCCTTCGCCAAAGGCTTGGCTGCCAGTGGCCGGGTCATCCTCTTCGTCGGCACCAAGCGCCAGGCGCAAGCCATCATCGCCGAGCAGGCCACTCGCGTCGGCATGCCCTTCGTGACCTACCGTTGGCTGGGCGGCATGCTGACCAACTTCGGCACCATCATGGCTCAACTCAAGACCCTGAAGACGCTCGAACAGCAGAAGGCTGACGGTGAGCTGGAGCGTCTGACGAAGAAAGAAAACCTTCTCATCGACGACAAGATCAGCTCGCTGAACAAAGTCTTCTCCGGTATCCGCGAGATGGGCAAGCAGCCTGACGCCATCTTCGTGGTTGACGTGCCGCGCGAGGCGACGGCTGTGGCCGAGGCTCGCAAGCTGCGCATCCCGATCATTGCTATCGTCGATACGAACGCCGATCCCGATCTGATCGATTATCCGATCCCAGCCAACGACGACGCCATCAAATCCATCAATCTAATCACCGGCGAGATCGCCAACGCGATTGCCGAGGGGAAAGCCGAATTCGACAGCAAAGTTGCCAAAACCCCCGAGAGTGAGCCGGCAAATGGCTAATTCCAGCGCCAAAATCGCCGTCGCCGACATTGTCGCGCTCCGCGAGCTGACCGGCGCTGGCATGATGAGCGCCAAAGCCGCCCTCGAGGAAGCTGGTGGCGACCAGGACAAAGCCGTCGCCATCTTGCGCAAGAAGGGCGAGGCCTCGGCCGCCAAGCGCTCCGACCGCGCCACCGAGGCTGGTTTGATCGACGCTTACATTCATAACGGCAGTATTGGAGTCCTGATCGAGGTCAATTGCGAGACCGATTTCGTAGCTCGGACCGATGATTTCAAGACCTTGGTCCACGATTTGGCCATGCACGTCGCCGCCCACGACCCGCAGTACCTGACGCCCGACGAGGTGCCAGATGACGTCATCGAGCGGGAGAAGGCCATCTATATCGAGGAAGCTGGCGACAAACCGGCCGAAATCGCTGCCAAGATGATCGCCGGCAAGCTCGACAAGTACCTGGCCAGCCTCTGCTTGCTCCAGCAGCCGTATCTGAAGGACGACAAGCTGACCGTCGAGGCCTACATCAAGCAGCTCATCGCCAAGCTCGGCGAGAACATCACCGTGCGCCGGTTTGTGCGTTATCAGCTCGGGGACTAAAACCACCTAGACCTTGGGTGTATAATCAAGTCATGGAACCGCAGCACCCCGACAATCCAAACCCACGGGAGGCAGCTCTGCCGGCATACTTACTACTTGCCACAGCACCAGGGTGTATTCGTCTCTTCTAATTCGGTATAATAAACCCGAAGAGGAAACCACATGATCGACCAAATGCTCCGCCAAGCCGCCGACAAGATGGATCGCGCGCTGGCACATCTCCGAGACGAACTTCAGCAAGTCCGCAGCGGGCGAGCCACGCCAGGTCTGCTCGACGGTGTTCGTGTCGAGGTCTATGGCCAGCAGCAGCCGATTAAGGCGCTGGCCAACATCAACACCCCCGACCCGAAGACCATCTTGATCACGCCGTGGGACAAATCGAATCTGGCCGCCATCGAGCGGGCCATCAGCGACGAGACTAATCTCGGCCTGTCGCCCAGCAACGACGGCAACATGATCCGCCTCGGCGTGCCGACGCTCACCGAGGAGCGCCGCACCCAGCTGACCAAGCTCGTCTCCGAGAAGGTCGAAGCCACCAAAGTCAGCCTGCGCAACAGCCGCCACGAGACGCTCAACGACGGCCGCACCAAGAGCAAAGCCGGCGACTTGACCGAAGACGACGTCCGCAACCTCGAGCAGAAGCTCAATGACCTGATCGAGAAGAAAAACGCCGAGGCCGACCAGCTCTTCGAGACCAAAAAAGCCGAATTGATGGCGGTCTAGTCAGTTATGAATCGCGAGCCACGATCTTGACGACTCTCCTTGCCATCCTTGGTATCATCGTCATCCTCAGCAGCTTGGTCATCGCGCATGAGTGGGGCCATTTCATCACCGCCCGGCGCAACGGCGTCCTGGTGCGCGAATTTGGCATCGGCTTCCCGCCGCGGCTGTTTGGCTTCCGCCGCCAGGGTAGTAAGACGACGTATAGTATCAACGCGCTGCCGATCGGCGGCTTCGTCAGCCTGAAGGGCGAGGACGGCAAAGAATCCGGCGGCGACAGCCTGGCCAATCAGTCAACCTGGGTCAAGACCAAGGTGCTGCTGGCCGGCGTGACCATCAATCTGCTGATTGCTTATCTCATCCTGACCGGCTTGTTGCTGGCCGGTGTGGCCAATGTCTTCCCGTTTACATTGCCGTTTTCGTCTTGGCAGACGGCGCAATCGCATCAGGCTTCGACCGTGCAGGTGGTCGATGTCGAGTCGGGCAGCGCGGCCAGTCAGATTGGGCTTGCCCTGGGCGACACCATCAAAGCTATCGACGGCCAGACCATCACGGGTAGCAACCAACTCCGCGACATCACCAAATCCGACGCTGGTAAGTCGATCACTATCAACTATCGCCACGCCAATCAGGATTTCAGTCGTCAAGTCACGCTCGGCAGCTCCTCAGCCCGCGGCTATCTCGGCGTGGCCACAGCTCAAACTACCCGCATCCAATATCGTTGGTGGGCGGCACCGATCGCGGCCATGCTTATCTCGGCGCAATTGGCTTGGGCGACCGTGGCGGCCTTTGGTGGTTTGATCGCGCTGCTGGTCACCAAGGCACGCGTGCCAAACACGGTGGCCGGCCCAATTGGCATCACGGCAGCTTTACCGCAAGTCAGCGCCTTTGGTTTCGCCAACATCCTGCTGCTGATTGCCCAAATCTCGCTGTCTCTGGCGGTGGTCAACAGTCTGCCGATCGGTCCGCTTGATGGCAGCAAGGTCTTCGTGATCTGGCTGCGAGCCAGCGGCGTCAAGCTGAGTAAGCGGTTCGAATACGGCCTCCAAAGCGCCGGATTGATCCTGCTGGTAATCATAATCATCGCGGTGACGATCAACGACATCGTGCATCTGCACTCATGAGCCGTAAAGCGGCCGTGGCCGCGTCATCGCCGGCACCAAAATCCTCGTCGCCAGAACCTCGTTGTTTCGGCCTAGACGTCCCGTGGTCGATCAGCGATGCGTTCTTGCTTCTCTCGGGTGTCATCGGCTTGCCGCTGGCGGTTTATTTCGTGTTGGCGTTGATAATCCGCCTGGGCCAATTACCGCACTCAGTCCGCGACGTCTTCTTTGGCACCCAGCCGATCAGCGAGGTAATCTCTTACGCGATCACCGTGGTGGTCGAAATTGGCCTGCTCCGCTGGATGCTGCGCAAATACCAGATCAGCTGGCGGGCGCTGGGCCTGCGCAAATTCCGCTTCTGGAAGGCGACGCGACTGATCATTGGTTTTTATTTCCTCTTCATCGGCGTGATTTTCGGCGTATTTGCCCTCATCCAAGCCTTCCTGCCACAGATCAATACCGACCAGACTCAGCAGACCGGCTTCAATAACGCTCACGGCTCGCTCGAGCTGACAGCCGGCTTCGTCGTCATCGTCCTGATCGCGCCGATCCTCGAGGAGCTGTTCTTCCGCGGCTTCCTCTACCCGGCGCTGACCAAGCGATTCCGGGCTGTCGGTGGCGCCATCATCTCCAGCGCCATCTTCGGCCTGCTGCATTTCCAGGCCAACATCAGCATCTACACCTTCGTGCTTGGCTTGTTCTTGTGCTTCCTCTATTATAAGCTGAGAAGTACGGTGCCGGGCATGGCGCTGCATATGCTCAACAACCTCGTCGCCTTCTTGATCCTATTCAAAATCATCTAATCGGATATCGAAAACATGCGTTTCAGCCAACTTTTCAGCAAGACCAGCAAATCAGTTTCCAAAGAAACCGAGTCGATCAATGCACGCTTACTGACTCAAGCCGGCTTCATCTATCAGGAGATGGCCGGCGTCTACGCCTTCTTGCCGCTGGGCTGGCGGGTGATTCAGCGGATCGAAGCCATCGTGCGCGAGGAGATGGACAAAATCAGCACCGAGCTGCTGCTACCGTCGCTGTCGCCGGCCGAGCGCTGGCGGGCGACCGATCGCCACGATCACATCGACGTGCTGATGGGCACGCATGCCGCCAATCCGACCGCCGAGGCCAGCCACAACGCCAGCTACATCCTCAACCCGACCCACGAGGACATCGCCACCCCGCTAGCCAAACTTTATCGCACGAGTTACAAGGATTTCCCGTTTAGTTTCTACCAGATCCAGAGCAAGTTTCGCAACGAAGCCAGGGCCAAGTCCGGTTTGCTGCGTGGCCGCGAGTTCATCATGAAGGATTTGTATAGTTTCCACGTCAGCGAGGAGTCTTTGCGCGAGTTCTACGAGGTGGCCAAAGCAAGCTATGTGAAGATTTATGATCGGCTGGGGCTGGGCGAGGACACGTTCTTGACCCTGGCTTCGGGTGGTGATTTCACCGACGATTACTCGCACGAATTTCAGACACTCTTGGATAGCGGCGAGGACACGATTTATATCGATCGGGTCGGCAAAATTGCGTACAACAAAGAGGTAACGACCGAGATGGACGCGCAGAGATTGGGTGTTGATTTTGGCAGCCTCGAGCAGGTGTCCGCTACTGAAGTTGGCAACATCTTCCCGCTGGGCACGAAGTTCTCTAAACTGCTCGATTATCACTTCACCGGCGAGGATAACCAGCGTGGGCTGGTCTGGATGGGGTCGTACGGCATCGGCATCAGCCGGCTGATGGGCGTGATCACCGAGAAGTTTGCCGACGACCGCGGGTTGGTCTGGCCGGCCGCAGTGGCGCCGGCGGACGTGCATTTGGTGGTGCTGGGCGACAAGGCCGCCACACGCGAGGCCGCCGATCGGCTCTACGACGAGCTGTCGAAGGCCGATCGCCGGATTGAAGTGCTCTACGACGACCGCGATGTGCCGGCCGGTGTGAAATTCACCGACGCTGATCTGATCGGTATCCCGCTGCGCCTTACCGTCAGCGACAAGACCCTCGAGAACGATTCCGCCGAGCTCAAGGGTCGGACCGCCACCGAGGTAGACATGGTGCCTTTGGGGCAGATTGTCGAGCGACTATCAAATGAACGAATTTGAAAAAATTTTCCAAGAGCATCAGTACAAGCTCAAGAATCTCAAACATTACAATAAGAAGATCATCATTTGCATATCAGGAGTTGCTGGCGCTGGGAAATCCACATTGGCTGCAGAAATCGAGCGAAAGTTTGCCGGAGTACGTGTCAGCAACGACGATATTCGGCACATAATTGATCAGCTATCACTTGCCAAGAGCTCTGACCTCAAGCAACAGTTACTCCAAGACTATCTGGCTCAATACCTCATGCCTCGACTGAGCAAAGAAGCGAATGGCTTGATCATCCTCGATTCCAGCATCGATAGGAAATATGACGAGGTGCGCGAGGTGAGTGAGCGACTAGGCTATAACCTGTTTGTGATTGCTCTGAAGGTACCAAAAGACGAGATAATGTCCAGGATCAAGAACCGAGACAAGAGCAAACACAATTATCAAGATTACTTCGACAACCTGGACAGATGGTTTGATGACAATCGAGTTTTCTTGGACAGAGTGACGCCGGACTTCGCAATCGATAATACTGATTACAGGCAGTGGCCAGAGTTATTTGGAGTGATTCAGGAACGATTGCAATAATTCGCAATTGTCTTGTCGTCAAATTTGTGGTATAACAGTCACCAAAAACAAAGCACCCTCACGAAGGGGGCGCAATGCCCACCCCGTAAGGGTGTAACGACGGACTAATTCCGCAGCATCTCGAGGTGAGGTGCGACTCTGGTCATGAAGTAGTCGTGGTACTCCATGGCGGCCTGGCTGAGGAGGTGACTGGTGAATTGGCCGGCGCGATCGCGACCTTCCCAGTCACCGACGAGGTACGCCCGCTCGAACTTCCCCGCGTCGTCGAGCGTGATGACGCCGAGCTCATTGAGCTCGAGCAACTCGGTGAGACCCTCGAAGTCGCGCGGCTTGAATCGGAAGTTAAAGACGGCCTCGACCTGAGACAATTCCCTGGTGTCGACCAGCGGCCGTGTGCGCTGCACGAACTCGAGCTGGTCGATGTGATCGCGCAGCCCTCTAGTGAACCAATTCTGGTCGAAGGATCCTGTGATGACCAGTTCGACATAGCGGTTTGCATCGCTGTCCCACTGCCTGCTCATCTCGATCGCGCGCAGGGGCATGTGGTCAGGCGACTCCAAGGTGCAGGCAGCGATCATGCCGAGTAGGGAGGTGATGCCGACCATGCCGTCGGTCGTGAAGTGAATCCGGATGATGTCACCGGTCTCGCTCTCGGTGAGGTCATTGAAATCGACTCGCGATGTGGCTGCAGTCTTCATGAAAACTCCTCAGTTGTGAGGTGCGGATAGGTCTTTCGAACAGACATACATTACACTGAAATACCCGGTCTGTCAATGTTACTGAATTGTGATACACTATAAGGAGTAATTTTGGCAGGGCGCTTTTAATGTTGAAAAACTTCCTCGGTAATTTTTCGCACGATATTGGCATCGACCTCGGTACGGCCAACACCTTGGTGTACGTGCGTGGTCGCGGCATCGTCATCAACGAGCCCTCGGTGGTGGCCATCAACACCCGCACCCGCCAGATTCTGGCCATCGGCGAAGACGCCAAGAAGATGGTCGGCAAGACGCCTGCCAACATCGTTGCCAACCGGCCGCTGGTCGACGGCGTGGTCTCCGACTTCGAGATCACCGAGCAGATGCTCAAATACTTCATCGAGAAGGTCCACAAGGAATCATTCGCCATCTTCCCGCGGCCGCGCGTCGTCATCGGCATCCCCTCCGGCGTCACTGAAGTCGAGCGTCGAGCCGTCGAGGATGCTGCGACTAATGCTGGCGCCCGGCAGGCTTTCCTGATCGAAGAGCCGATGGCGGCGGCAATTGGCGCCAATCTGCCGATTCATGAAGCTGCCGGCAGCATGGTGGTCGACATCGGTGGCGGCACCAGCGAAGTGGCCGTCATCTCGCTGGGTGGCATTGTGGCCTCGCGCTCTATCCGTATCGCTGGCGACGAACTGACCGAAGACATCGTCAATTTCGCGAAGGAAGAATTCAATCTCCAAGTCGGTGAGCGCACTGCCGAGCGGATCAAGATCGCTATCGGCTCGGCCGCCGCCATGAGTCAGACACTCGAAGCGCCGATCCGCGGCCGCGACATGATCACTGGTCTACCCAAAGAAATGATCATCAATTCCACCCAGGTTCGTAAGGCTCTGTCCAAGAGCGTCCGCGCCATCGTCGAAGCCATCCGCCACACCATCGAAGAGACGCCGCCCGAGCTGGTGGCCGACATCATGGACCAAGGCATCACCCTGGCCGGCGGCGGCGCCTTACTGAAGGGTCTCGACAAATTGATCGCCCAGCAGACCAAGATGCCGGTGGTAGTGGCCGACGACCCGCTGATCTCGGTGGCGCGCGGTACCGGCCTAGTGCTCGAGGACATCGACACTCTGCGCGACGTCCTCGTCAGCACGCAGTATGAGAACATGCCGCGCTAAGATGCAGGGAAGCCGCCGGAGAGGAGACGAAGCATTATGAAACGCCGTAACCGCACTACCACCATCACGGTTCTGATAGTCGCTTTTGCCATCATTGTAGCGTTCTTCACCGGCATCTTGCGGCCATTGCGCTCGGCCACCGACCAAATATTCAACCCGGTCGGTCGGCAAATTCATCGTGCTAGCACTGATGTACACAATGCCTTCACCCTGGTGACTTCGATCGGGATCTTAAACGACCAAAACCAGCGCCTCCAGAGCCAGGTCGATGACCTGAAGCAGCAGCTGGCCAACGTGCGCGAAGTCCAGCAGCAAAACGACCAGCTGCGGGCACAATTTCACTTCCCGCAGACCAATCAATACAATTTAGTGGCGGCTAATGTGCTTGGCGCCGCTTCCGATACCGTTCGCACCGTGCTCTCGATCGACGAGGGATCGGCAGCTGGTCTGCGCGACGGTATGGCGGTGATATCCGGTGGATCGCTGGTGGGCGAGATCGATTCGGTATCGAGCTTCAGCGCTCAGATTCTAGCTGTCAACGATCCGGAATTCAAGATCAGTGCCATCAGTCAGACTAGTCGGACAACGGGTATCATCAGTGGTCAGCTTGGCACTGGTCTCAAACTCGACAAGATTGACCAGACGGCTCAGATTCAAGCCGGCGAGACGGTGGTGACGGCTGGCACTGGCCTGGTCCCGAAGGGCATTCTGATCGGTCAGGTCGAGAGCGTTCAGCGGGCCGACAACGCTATCTTCCAAGCCGCCAACGTCAAGCCCGACGTCAATACCTCCAAACTCGAAATCGTCTTCATCGTTACCGGATTGAAGCAATGACACTCAAGAAATGGCCGCAATACATCCTGGTCATCGTCCTGGCACTCGTGCAAATCGCCACCACCAACATCTCATCGGTGATCGCCGGCAACCTCCTGCTCGCCTACTTCATCGCCGCTAGCGCTTTCTTCGAGTACAATATGCTCATCTGGCTGGCGCTGATCGGCGGCCTAATGCTCGATCTCTATGGTCCACATAGTAATTTTGGCTTACATATGGGCTTTTTGCTCCTGGTAGTCATCATCTGCAAGCTAATTATCCGGATCGAAACCCAGTCGCAGCGCCTGTGGTATTGCTTCCTGATCAGTATTGCGTTCAGCGGATTGTTCTTCGTCGTGGATCTTGGTCTCGTCGTCAACGTGCTCGGCCGCGCCACGTTCTTGCCACTGGTTTGGAAATTATTCCTCTCGATCGTCTATAATGGACTGGCAACCGTGTTGTTCTTCGTGGCTTTTGAGTTTGCACAGAACTACCGAGGCGCTCACAAATCGCGTATTTTCAAGCGAAAGGCAGCGTAATATGAAGAAGATATTTGGCGACCTCTATAGCAAGGCCTTCGAATTTGAATCCTCACGCAAGGAGAAGGAGGTCAGTTCGTCCGAAGACTGGTCGGCGGCGGTGTTGTCGGGCAGCGATGCCACCCAGCGGGTCGAGGAGCCGGTGCGGCGTAGTTTCTCGCGACTGTTGATCGGCTTGACCGGCATCATCGCTGTGATTCTGGGCGCGCAATTATTCAATCTCCAGATCGTCAATGGTGAGCAAAACCAGCACTTGGCTAATGGCAACAGTATCCGCCAGACGGTCATTCCAGCACCGCGCGGCGTGATTTATGACAATGCTGGCAACCTGCTAGTGGAGAACTTGGCGAATTTCCAACTGGTGGCCACACCGAGTTTGTTGGCGCCGACGAAATCAGCCCGCACGCAGATTTATCAGACCATCGCCACCATCCTCAACGTCGATCCGGCTTCGATCCAGAAAACCGTCGAGTCGAATAATAAGGGCGGCCTGACCAGCTCGACGCCGGTGATCGTGGCCGACAAGATCCCGCGCGATCAAGCGCTATTGCTCGACGAGCAGTCACGGCAGCTGATTGGCTTCACGCTCGACACCAACCCGAGTCGCAATTATCTCGATGGTGGCAATTTGTCGCAATTCCTCGGCTACATCGGCCGCGTATCGCCGCAAGATCTGAAGACTCATCCTGATTATCGCCCGACCGACGACATCGGCAAGAGCGGCCTGGAGAGCTTCTACGAATCTGATCTGCGTGGCAAGGCCGGTGAAGAGCAAACTGAAGTCGATGCCGCCGGCAAACCAGTTCGTTTACTAGCTTCGGTCGATCCGACGCCCGGAAACAACTTGGTCCTTTCGATCAACAAAACTTTCGAAGCCAAGGCCGCTGCCATCCTGGCCGCCGGCGTCCAGAAGGCCAACGCCACCGCCGGCGTGGTCGTCGCCATGAATCCGAGCAACGGCCAAATCCTGGCCGCCGTCAACTACCCGAGCTACGACAACAACCTCTTCGCGGCCGGTATATCGGCCCAGGATTATCAAGGGCTGCTGAATAATCCCGGACATCCGCTCTTCAACCGCATCACCCAAGGCAGCTATCCGATCGGCTCGACCATCAAGCCGCTAATCGCTTCAGCCGCCCTCCAGACCGGCACCATCAATGCCTCCAGTTCCGTCGACGATACTGGCCAGCTGGCGGTGACAAATATCTACAACCCGAGCATCGTCCAAATCTTCCACGGTTGGAAGCCCGGCGGTCTGGGCTTAATGAACGTGGTCAGCGCTCTCGAGTGGAGCTCAGACATCTTCTTCTACACGGTCGGTGGTGGCTTCGGTGGCTTCCATGGGGTCGGCATCACGCAGATCGACAACTTCCTCGCCAAGTTTGGCTTCGGCAAGCCGACTGGCATTGATTTGCCGAGTGAATCCGCCGGCTTTGTGCCGAGTCCGGCCAACAAACTGGCCAGATTGAAGGCCAGCTGGACGGTCGGTGATACCTACAATGTCTCGATCGGACAGGGTGATCTCCTCGTCACGCCACTGCAGCTGCTCGATGCCACAGCTGCCATCGCCAATGGTGGCACGCTCTACAAACCACAGTTGGTGCATGAGATCAAATCAGCCGACGGCAAGACTATTCGGACGATCGCGCCGGTGGTGACGGATGCAAATTTCATCTCGCCGGCCAATCTGGCGCTGGTGCGTCAAGGTATGGCCGAAGCCGTCGCCAGCGGCACCGCCTGCTGCAGTATCAAGTCTACCGTGCCAGTCCCGGTAGCGGGCAAAACCGGCACGGCCGAGACCTCCACCCAAGACCCGACCGGCACTGGCGCTACCACGCAGCCGCACGCTTGGTTCACGGCTTTCGCACCGATCGACAATCCTCAGATTGCCGTGGTGGTGTTGGTCGAGCATGGTGGCGAGGGTGCCTCGTTTGCCGTGCCGATTGCTCGTGACGTCTTACAGGCATATTTTGCGCATTAGTCGCGAAACCCACTTACCACACCTGGTTTGGTTGACAGCAAGGGTGACGCGGTCTATACTCATTACTTGAAAACAGACTACGTAATAAAGGGACAATCTAGGCCGGTTCATCAGACCAAGCGCCTTGTTTGTGAGAACTTAAATGGCTATCAAACGCAGCAGCACAATCTATCTGACCCAAGAAGGAATTGATAAACTCAAAGTCGAGCTTGATGATCTCACGAAGAACAAACGCCGTGAAATCGCTCAGGCTCTGAAGGAAGCTCGTGAATTCGGCGACCTATCCGAGAATTCGAGTTGGGACGATGCCAAGGATCGTCAGGTCTTCATCGAGAATCGCATCAATGAGATCGAGAAGATTCTCAAGCACGCTAAACCGATCAAGAACAAGGGCGGTAAAGATAAAGTTGATCTTGGCTCGAGGGTTGTCGTCGAACTCGAGACCGGTCAGCAGGAGTATCATATCGTCGGTACCCACGAAGCCAACATCGACGAGGGCAAAATCTCCTACGAATCACCAATTGCCCGAGCCTTGATTGGCAAAAGCCGCGGCGATGAAGTCGAAATCGATGTGCCAGCCGGCACCATCACTTACCGCATCAAATCGGTCGAATAATCCACTCGAGTCAACATCTCAGTGAAATATATGCTCGCGCCTCGCTATAATAAGCTATAATATAAGATATATGAATGATATTGCCGACATCCGCAGCCGTCCGGAGGAGTTCAAATTAGCCGCCGTCCACAAGAACATCGCGGTTGATATTGAACGCCTACTTCAGCTCGACGAGCAACGTCGGGAGTTATTGGCCGAAGTCGAGCAGTTGCGAGTCCAGCGCAACACCTTCGCGCGGCACGAGCAAGGCCAGAAGCTTGCCGCTGCCGATATCGCTCGCGGCAAACAAATCAAGCAGCAAATCAGCCAACTCGAAGACAAGCTCAACCTGGTACAAGTAGAATTTCGTGACGTGCTGGCTCAGGTGCCAAACATCCCCACCGATGACACGCCGATCGGGGCTTCCGAAGCCGACAACGTCATCGCCAAGACTGTCGGGGAGCAGCCGAAATTTGATTTCGAGCCACTCAATCATTGGCAGCTCGGTGAATCACTTGGTCTGATTGACAAGAAACGCGCCGCCAAGGTGGCCGGTGCCCGTTTCGCGTACCTGAAAGGCGGCTTGGTGCGGCTGCATTTCGCGCTCATCCAGTATGGTATCAGCGTTCTTGGTGACGAGACGAAGCTCAAGCACATCGCCAAAGACGCCGGCTTGACTGGCAAAGTCAGCACGAAGCCATTTATCCCAGTACTGCCACCCGCCATGGCTCGGACCGAGATTTATCGCGCTACCGGTCGTCTCGACAGCGAGGAGCAGACCTACAAACTGGCCGACGACGAGCTTTGGCTGAATGCCAGCGCCGAGCACACCCTGGCTCCGATGTTTGCCGACGAGATTCTAACCGAGTCCGATCTGCCAGCGCGATTTGTTGGCTATACGACAGCCTTTCGCCGCGAGGCTGGCAGCTATGGCAAGGACATGGAAGGCATCTTGCGCCTGCATCAATTCGACAAACTCGAGATGGAAAGTTTCACCACGCTCGAGGATGGCCTCAATGAGCATCACTTCATGGTGGCGATCCAAGAGTACCTGATGAGCCAACTTGAGCTGCCATATCAAGTGACCCTCAAATGCACTGCTGACATTGGCAAACCAAACGCCCGTGGTGTCGATATCGACACCTGGCTGCCGGGTCAGCAGCAGTACCGCGAGACCCACACAGCTGACTACATGACCGATTTCCAGGCTCGCAGCCTCAACACCCGCGTCCGCCGCACTCGACCCGGCACTTCCAGCGACAAAAACGCCACCGAATTTGTCGCTACCAATGACGCCACCGTCTTCTCGATGCGACCACTGATCGCCATCCTTGAGAACTACCAGCAAGCCGATGGTTCGATTCGGATTCCGGCTGTATTACAAACTTATTATGGGAGTGATAAATTATGATCAAAGTCCAATTATCAGGTCGCGAGTACAAAATTGATGACCAAATGCGCCTCCAAGTCGAGCAGAAACTTGGCAATCTCGATCGCTATTTCGATCCAAGTAAGCCGCCGGTCGGCCTCAATGTCGAGATATTTCAAGATCCGTCGGGTCGCGAAGGAAATCGATTCCGCGTTCGGGCCGTACTGGCAGTATCTGGTCCTGATCTGATCGCCGAAGCCACCGCTGCCAAGCCCGACAAGGCCATCGATCTGGCAGCCGAGAAGCTTCGCCATCAGATCCAGAAGTACAAGGACAAAGGCCAAACCAAGTCTCGTCGTTACCGTCGTCTCAACCCAAAAGCCTGGTTTGGCCGCGATGCCCGAGAGACGACCACTGATTCCGACACAAACCAGGACGGATCAGACAAATAACCGTATAATCAGAAAGACTGCAATATGCCGATATTATCGAAAATCATAGGTGATCCCAACGCCCGCGTGGTCAAGCGGCTGAGTCCGACCGTGGCTGAGATCAACAAGCTTGAAGACGAGGTCAAGAAATTGGCTGACGACCAACTCAAAGCGCGGACTCAGGAGCTGCGTGACCGGCTAGGTGTTGGCGATGAGTCCGCCAAGAACGCCGCGCAGACCACGCTCACCAAGAAAACCACCCTCGACGACCTGCTGCCTGAAGCTTTCGCTCTGGCCCGCGAGGCCGCCCGCCGCACCGTCGGCATGCGTCACTTCGACGTCCAGTTGATCGGCGGCATGGTGCTGCACCGCGGCCAGATTGCTCAGATGGCCACCGGTGAGGGCAAGACTTTGGTCGCCACCGCGCCGGTTTATCTAAATGCCTTGCCGGCCAAAGGTGTCCACGTCGTCACCGTCAACGACTACTTGGCGCGCCGTGATGCCGGCTGGATGGGGCAGGTTTATCACGCGCTCGGTCTGACCACAGCAGTCATCATGCACGAAGCTTCTTTCATCTTAGATCCCGAGTACACCGACCCGGATCATAGCGACGAGCGGTTGGTACACCTGCGCCCAATCGAGCGTCAAGAGGCTTACGCAGCCGATATCACTTATGGTACGAACAACGAATTCGGCTTCGATTATCTGCGCGATAACATGGTTCAGGACCTATCTCAAGTCCGCCAGCGGCCATTTACCTACGCTATCGTCGACGAGGTCGACTCGATCTTGATTGACGAGGCGCGCACGCCGCTGATCATTTCGCAGCCGGGCGCCAAGTCGACCGACCGTTATTACAATTTCGCTCGCATCGCCAAGAATCTCAAAGCCGAAGAAGATTATACTGTCGACGAGAAGCAGAAGGCTGTCAGCCTGACTGAGGGCGGTATTTCCAAGATCGAGAAAGATCTTGGCGTCGACAACATCTATGAAGCTGGTCGCCTCGAGGACGTCCACCACGTCGAGGCCGCGCTCAAGGCCGAGGCCGTCTTCCGTCGCGATCGCGATTACATTGTCAGCCCAGAAGGCGAGATCATCATCGTCGACGAGTTCACCGGCCGCTTGCTGCCCGGTCGTCGCTACAGTGAGGGTCTCCACCAAGCCATCGAGGCCAAGGAGGGTGTCAGCATTCAGCAAGAGAGTCAGACGCTGGCCACGATCAGTTTCCAAAACCTCTTCCGCCTCTACCCCAAACTAGCCGGCATGACCGGTACGGCCACCACCGAGGCCGAGGAATTCGCCAAGATCTACGAGCTCGAAGTCGTGGCCATCCCGACCAATCAACCGATGGTGCGCGACGATCTCAAGGATCGTGTCTACAAGAACGAAGCCGGCAAGTTCAAATCGGTCGTCACCGACGTCAAAGCCCGTCACGATCGCGGCCAGCCGGTCTTGATCGGCACCGTCAGCATCGAGAAGAACGAAATTCTGTCGCGTCTGCTCCACGAAGCCAAGATCCCGCATGAGATGCTCAACGCCAAGAACAACGAACGTGAAGCCGAAATCATTGCTCGGGCTGGTGAGCGCGGCGCCATCACGCTGGCGACGAACATCGCCGGTCGTGGTACCGACATCGTGCTCGGAGATGGTGTGGCTGATCTAGGTGGCCTACATGTCCTCGGTACTGAGCGCCACGAATCGCGCCGCATCGACAATCAGCTGCGCGGTCGAGCGGGTCGTCAGGGCGACGCCGGCTCCAGCCAATTCTACGTTTCGCTCGAAGATGATCTGATGCGAATCTTCGGCAGTGACCGGATCGGTGGCCTAATGGGTAGTCTTGGTATCGACGACACCACGCCGATCGAGAACCGCATCGTCAGCCGGGCCCTCGAATCAGCTCAGAAGAAAGTCGAAGGCCACAATTTCGACATCCGCAAGCACCTGGTCGAATACGACGACGTCATGAATAAGCACCGCGAGATCATCTACGGCCGCCGCCGCGATTATCTGGCAGGCAAGGAATTGCGCCAGCAAATCATGTCCAGCCTCGACGCTCAGATCGAGCACTTCGTCCGCGAAGCGACGTCGACCGTGAACAACCAAGCGGATCTGGCCAAGCTGACCGAGACGTTTCGCACCATCATGCCGGCACTACCCGACGACTGGCACGCCAAGCTGCATTCGCAGACCCATGACGTGGTGGTGAACACATTGCATGACCTGATTGAACAGCAGTACAATCAGCGAGCCGAGCAATTCGGCGACGAAGCCATGCACTTGGTCGAGCGTTTGGTCTGTCTGCGCGTCATCGATAGCCTCTGGCTCGAGCACCTCGAGGCCATGGATTATCTGCGCGATGGTATCTCGCTGCGGGGTTACGGTCAGCGTGACCCACTCGTCGAGTACAAATCCGAGGCTTACAAGATGTTTCAATCACTACTCGGTAGGATCGATGCCGACATTGCTCAGATGATCTTCAAGGTCGAAGTCACCAATACGCCAGCCAATGCACCCGTCGAGACCGAATTAACCCGAGCCGCCGCCCGCATCTCCAGTCCGCGCGAAGCCGGCGATGTCAGCGTTTCTAGCGGATCTGGAGGCGAAGGAGGCAATCGCGCCGCCCGCCGTGCCGCCGCCCGAGCTGCCCGTAAGAATTCTTAGTACATAAGGAAGGAACCCCATGAAACAAACCATAATCGTCATCGTCATAGTAGTAATCGTCGCAGGAGGTATCTTCTTGATCAACAAAGCCTTTCGTTCGTCCAAACCAACACCAAAAGCACAAAGCACCACTACCGCATCAGATACGACCAACCAGAGCATCCCGGGCTTAAAAATCCAAGATCTCACCGCCGGCACCGGCCCGGCCGCCAAAGCTGGTGACAAGCTGACCGTTATCTATACCGGCACCCTGACCGATGGCACCGTCTTCGACAGTAATGTCGGCAAGAGTCCCTTCAGTTTCACGCTCGGTGCCGGCCAAGTGATCTCAGGTTGGGATCAAGGCTTGGTTGGTATGAAAGTAAGTGGTCGTCGCAAGCTAACCATAGACCCGTCACTCGGTTATGGCGCTCAGTCGGCTGGCTCGATTCCGCCAAATTCGACCCTGATCTTCGACGTCGAGCTGACAGGTATTAATTAACAAGTCTTCAGGAGCACAAGAACATGAAAGTGGCGATTCTCGGTTACGGCTCAGAAGGGCGCTCAGCAGCCCGTTGGTGGCACAAACACGGCCATCAGGTGACGGTGGCCGATCAACACCAACCGACGGATCTGACCACACCTAAAGGCGCCATCCCGCCCGAGTACGCCACACGCTTCGGCTCGGATTATCTCGAGAACCTCGATGACTTCGATCTAGTGGTGCGCACACCTGGATTACACCCCGAGAAGATCCATACCACCGCGCCTGTCACCACCATGCTCAACGAGTTCCTCAAGCGCTGTCCGGCGCCAACCATTGGCATCTCGGGCACCAAGGGCAAGAGCACCACTTCGACCCTGATCGCCCATATCTTGACCCAATCTGGCCGCAAGACCTGGCTGGCCGGCAATACTGGTGACGCCCTCCTGGACATCCTCGATGACATCCAGGCCGATGACTGGGTGGTGATCGAGGAGTCGACCCATATGCTCCATGACGCCCGGCTCAGCCCGCATATCGCTGTGCTGCTACGGGTTGGCGTCGACCACCTCGATTATCATCACGACCTGGCCTCCTACATCGCCAGCAAGGCCAATCTGCTACGCTTCCAGCACCCGGAGGATATTTTGGTGTATCGGGCCGGCGATGCGCTGGCGGCCGATCTGGCGGCTCAATCAGCGGCTGGCACCAAGCTGAGCTTCGGCTTGGAGTCGAGCGAAGACGCCCACCTGGAGGGCGAGCAGCTGTATTTCGGCGACACCGAGATTTGTGAGGTGCGCGACATCCCGTTGCTGGGGCGGCACAACGTCGAGAACTGCTTGGCGGCGATCGCGGCCACTTATCCGATTGCGCGAGACGCTCAGAAGCTGAAAGCGGCTATCCAGAGCTTCCAGTCGTTGCGGTATCGATTGCAGACGGTGGCGACGGTGGATGGCGTCCGCTACGTCGACGACTCGATTGCCACCAATCCCGACACCACTATCGCGGCGATTCAGACGTTTAGCGAACCCAAGGTGTTGATCCTGGGTGGTAGTGATAAGGGCAATGATTTCGCGGAAATGGCGCAGGTGATCCGCGACGCCGACACGCGGGCGGTCATCCTGATGGGGGAGATGGGACCGCGGATTGCTCAGGCGCTCGATCAGGTGGGATTTGCGGACTATCAGATGGGGCTGGACGACATGCCAGGGTTGGTGACTGCAGCGGCGACGCGGGCCCAATCAGGCGACGTGGTGCTGTTGTCGCCGGGGTGTGCGAGCTTTGGGCTGTTTCGCGATTATAGGGACCGCGGCGACCAATTCCAGGCAGCCGTCCAAGCGCTCAAAAAGTCCTAGCATAACCATCATAAAAGCCCTTGACAAAAACACTTATGTATAGTACACTAAGCGCATTCAATCGTTCGGGCGGATTTTAATCGAAACTCCTGGGCGATGCGGAGTTTGACAGTCGAATAGGAATCATTGTATAAAAGTAACATAAAAAATCGCAAGCAGGAGGGTCCGCGCATGCGCGCGCACATTTCCTGTTTTTGTTTGTTCTTCCGATATGAATGAATCACCTGCGGGCAGTAGTCTGTAAGTGTGAGGTGGAGTCACTTGCCGCCCAGGTACAACGCCTGCACTTACAGATTTCTGTCCGTAAGGACAATCGTTTTTAGGAAGTTCGAATTCAAGTTAAGTTTTAACACGCATCGAAGTATCTGTATTTGAGTCGCCGGCATGGCGACTTCCGAATTCTACCGGGAGGTAGCCATGCAAGGTAGTCAGCGTTACTGTTTGTTAGATCTCGCAGGCCTCACCGGCATCGAGCCGGAGCCGGAATCAACACCTGAGCCCACTCAGCAAACCTGCAGAGGTTTCAAGGTGGTCAAGGGTGAGGTTACGACTGAGGCATGCAAGATGAAGAGAGATCTCGACGAGCACGGCTACTGTCTGTGGCACATCGATCAGTACCAGCCCCAAGAACCCGAAGACCCAGGAGGTGGCGCTGTGGCGCCTGCAGATTCAAATGGAAGCGTCACACCCACTGAAGCAACGACCGACACGGGCGCAAGCCAAGTCGACATCTCCAAGATGACCGAGGCGGAGGCGAGAGCCTTCATCTGGGAAATCTTGGCGAAGCGAAAGCTGATCCCTGCTGAGATGCTTTCGGAACGCGGCGCTTACCCGATTGCCCCCGATGAGTGGCCTGAAGTTCATGTCACGATCACAGGAGCAGAAGGGGAAGAGGTGGTCGAATACGATTCGATCATCGAAGGCGAACCGCGTCTCATCGCCAACCACGAAGAAATTCGGAAGATCATTGGTAGAGGTCGAATCCCTCAGACGGTGAGCACGGACACATTGCGAGCGGTCAAGGCAGCCATGGCTCGATTCGAGAATGGCTCGACGAAACCAGACAAACTTCTGCACGCCATCGCCCACGAGGTGTTGGCAGGTAAGATGGATCTGGCGGACGTTCGCTGGAGTGAGCCGATCTCACGACCGAAACCGGATGAGCCGACGACTGGCCATGTCTCACAACACGAGGCAGATCAAGCGACTGCTCAGATGGAGTCGCGAAGAAGGCAAACGCAGGAGCCCGACGAGCGAACAAGCGTCGGGCGGGTGATCGAGTTGCACGGAGGCAAGAAGACTGAAAGAGTCGAGCCCAAGGCAAAGCCCGAACCCGTTACATCTCCACTTCCAGTGGAGCCCTCCACAACAGCTTCAAGTCCGGCCGAAGCGGCCGTTACAGAAGGAGAACGGCCGATGAGTGCCGACAAAACAGATGCGCTGGCAGCGTACGCCGCGGCCATTGTAGCCGAGAATCAAGCTACGGAAGCGGCAGAAAGAGCAGCCAAGAAAAAGGAGAAAGAACTTCAGACCAACGCGCTCGTCGCCATGGGCGAATTGGCCAAGATGGCGGGTGTCGAGATCGACATCAAGAAGCCCGGCAAGAAGAAGCCGAAAGCCGAGGGCAGCAGGCCCAAGGACAAGCCCAGCAAGAAGAAGCCGAAGAACACCGACGCGGACCAGCCGAAAGGTTTGGTCCAGGTGGTCATCGCTAGCGGCGATCCGAAAGGCAAGCGGTTTTACGCTGACCCCGACATGTTGAAGGCTCTCGGTACACCGTTTGCTCTCGTGCTGGACAACGGCGACCTGCGTGTCGACGGCGGCGTGATCATCCCCAAGGAAATGGTGGAAGAAGACGAGTTCGATATCTCGGCGCATCTCGCACCGAAGTCGGACACCACGGCCGCGACGCCGGCAACAGCAACGCCTGACGGCAGCCAGCCGACAGGAATTGTATCCAGCATCGTTGCCGGATACCGCGAAGGTAAGGCGAAGAAAACCGAAAAGACCAAAAGAACCGGGTTCTAAGAGCCCCTGACCCTCGAAGGAGGGAGTAATGGATGCTTCAAGCATCTTCCTGGTCGTGGGTCTGGCGGTGGCATCGTTGGCAGTCTTCGGACTGTTTCACAGCCAACGCACCGGCACACGGAGCTCGATCATCGGGCTGGCCATGGCGCTGTTCTGCTGGATCCTCACCATGCACATATGGGGGGATCACGCCCACTACGGACCGTTCTTCAGCTACCCGCTGTGGCTAGTCCTGGTGGCAGGTGGGGTGGCGCTGCTGGTCATCCTGTTGGCGTTCGCGCTACCAGGAAGTCCAAGAAACCGCCGAAATTGGGCGGTAACTGCTGACGGCGCCGTAGCGCTTGCGTTGATCTTGGTCGCCTCGCTGATGTGGGTTCAGCCCGCGGGCGCGACGGCCAAAGCTACGCACAAGTCGAAGCCTCACAAGCAAGTACATGTCCAAGCGGCCAAGAAGGGACAGGTCTGCACCAACGGTTATCCGGTGGTGTTGGATCCTAACTTCAACCATCGGATCCTATCCAAGGGTCTGCACGGTCTACCGCCGCAGATGGTCAAGCAGTATGTAGCGGCGGCCCGACACGATCCTCGTGCACTGGTCAACGTCTACAACGTCGGTTTCAAGGGTCAGTATCCGCCCATCAATATCGTCAAGATGACGAAGGATGGTTGCTACACTTTGGCCGGCATCGAGGCGGACAACAAGCTGGCAGGAGCCTTTTCCAGTCCCCGTACGAAGGTGGTAGCCAGTACAGCACCGTCGAGTGGTGTGAATACCGGCGCGATCCCTGGAGGAGCCAACTACACGGCAACTCAAGCAGGGGTCAGCGGTAATCGCACCGGAATCATGGTGTCGTTCCCGAACGGTAACACGTTCTGGATCATGAAACGGTGCGGCAATGTGGTGACGGCGGCTCCGCCCTCGACATCCACAACGTCATCACCGCCGTCGCACACTTCGTCGCCACCGTCAGTGACGACAACCACGGTGTCGCAGCACAAGCCACCGAAGCACCACCACCACAAGCCACCGACGACCACGACAACGCGGCCAAAGCCGCAACTCTGC
>Ga0265338_10001022_pt1 | contig 46928 bp, 34 predicted proteins | sample 42126metaG_FD_193579 | JGI IMG/M metagenome (GOLD analysis project Ga0265338, IMG submission 193579) | Rhizosphere microbial communities from Carex aquatilis grown in University of Washington, Seatle, WA, United States - 4-21-26 metaG | ecosystem: Host-associated > Plants > Roots > Rhizosphere...
CCTCACGGAGCGGCAATTGCGTGGGGTAGTCGGAGCGTCCGAGGGCGCGATCCTCAAGATTATAGAGTTCAAGATATCGCCGGATTATTAGGTTGGATTTGCCTTGGCTGGGACTTAGGTCAGTCGGGCAGGAAACGAATACAGGGATATCCATCGCTTAATCCTGAAAGTAACTTTGGCTTATGGTCGAGGCGGTCAAAAGTCTATCTGGTGGGAAGGCCCATGATCTACCGGCGGCCAGGCCGGTGCCAGGCCGGTGCCAGGGCGCAGCGCCTGGCGAGCTGGCCGTCCGGGGATCATGTGCGGCGGCGGTCGGGCCGGTGACCAAGTGCGGCGCAGCCGTGCCGCTGGAGATTCGATGGGTGTCGCGGCGGTGCCGGGCCGCCGGGGTCGGTTCGGCGGGCCGGGCTCGGCGGCCCGGCTCGGCGGGTCCGGGTTGGCGGATCGGCTCGGCGGGGAAGCGATAGGTTCCTGTCACGAACGGGCGAAACCTCGATGACTGCGAAGCAGGCTAGACTTCGCCGCAGTGTTGAGACGTCGGCAGCGGCATGAGAATCATAGGCTGGACTTGGGACGGGATTGAGAATTGGATCAACCGGCTGTAGGGGAACGGCGCGACAAGCCGAGTGCTGAAGCTAAGGTCGCTGTTGCCGCCGCTGAATTGCCTGGTAATTTCTTCGAGTTGTACAAGCTTGCGGTTGAGATGGCAGATCGCATCTCAGCCCGGCGTGGCCTCGCAAACAGCTTCTTTCTCAGCATCAATACAGGCGTCATGGCTCTGCTGGGAACTCAGGATGTTCGCTGGTACCTGGCCGCAGCTGGGATAGTGACGTGCGTCACCTGGTGGGCCCTGCTCAAGAGTTACCGCGATCTCAATCGTGCCAAGTTTGCGATTATCCTGGCCATGGAGGAGCAGTTGCCGGTCCGGATCTACGCCGACGAGTGGACTAGGCTCCGCGCGGTGGCAGTACCTTTCACGGTGCGTCCGGCCGCATTGCGTCCATGGCTGGCACAGTACCGGGAGCTTGGCTACATTGAGCGGATCGTGCCCTGGGTCTTTGCCCTCATCTACATCGCGGAGATCCTCCACCAGGAGATCCCATGACATACCTGGACCTGCTAGCGGCCCAGATTGAGCAGAATATCCCGGCAGATCTGCTCCCTGATGATGACATCCGGCCGCTTTTCCGCCTCTATGCCTTGCTTGCCCTGGTTAAAGGAACGGCGGTAAAGGCCGCGGACGTCCACAATGCCTGGGCGGCGTGGATGCAGGAACGAGACCCGTGCCATCGCTCGATCAGGCCTTTCGAAGAGCTTGACGCCGAGACGCAGGCATTCGACGAGCCCTTTGCGCGGGCCATCAGGGCTGTTGCGGAGAAACTCAGGCAAGATCCGGCCTGACCGGCCAGTCGCGCGCACGCCGTGGCATGCCCGGGCCGGCCCGGGCGGACGCATGTGCCCCGCTCTATGCCCTCCGGCGACCTGCTGTTAGTCGATGGTGATCCACGCCGTGGTCGCTGCTCGCTGGGCGGGGCGCACGCAGGTCAGGCTCAGCGGACCGGCGGCCAGGTCGTCCACCGCGAAGCGGCCCCGTTCGTCAGCGTCGGCCCACCCGGGCTCACTCCCGGCAGCCCGGCGCACTTCGATCCGCGCCGGACCGGCCGGGATCAGTTGCCCGATCAGTTGCCACCATCCGGCGCGATTGCCCGGCCTGATCTCGATCTCCACGGTGAGATCCCCGGTCTCGAAGACGACCAGCCGCGGCGCTCCACCGGCGCGCAGCCGGGACACCGTCGTGTCGAGCTCGGAGTCGGAGGTCAGCGTGGCCAGTTCCGCATCTATCGCCCGCAACGCGTAACTGCCTTTGGCCAGGTCCACCAGCCAGCCTGGTGGCGTCCCCCGCGGGCTGAGCATCTCGCCCAGCGCAGCGAGCAATCCTTCGTCGTCGAGGCCAGGCAAGGGGCTGGCCGCCGCGGGGACCTCGCGGTCCGGCGGGCCGTCAGGGCTCACTGCCCCATCCATGGTCCACGCGCGTTCCTCCGCCCGGTTGGCCGGCTCCGCCAGAGTCGGCTCTGCGTCTCGTTCTCCATCATGAGGTGCCGCAGTCTCCCTAGATACCACCGTTGTCAAGTAGTTTTCTCAGCTGGTCCAGGCAGCGCGCGCGGGTCGGGCCGAGACTGCCCACGGGCATCTGAAGTTCCGTCGCGACCGCCTGGTAAGACGGCGGCCCGTCTTCAGCGTTGATGACCAGTGCTCGCAGCACTCGCTGGCATCGCTCGCTGAGCCGCAGGAACGCCAGCCACAGGGTGGCATGGTGGTCGGCCACCAGCGCGGGCTGATCAGCCGCCGCAGCTCCACCGAGCAGCCGGTCCAGGTAGTCGTCGCCCACTGGCGTGGAGGACCGCGAGCGCCGCAGGAAGGCCAGGCACTCACGCCGGCATGTGGTAGCCAGCCAGGCGGCCAGCCGCTGCGGATCACGGATCCGGTCCAGGTTCTCCAGCAGGCGCAGCCAGGTCAGCTGCGAAACATCGGCGGCATCGTCGGTGCTCAGCCGGTGCGCCCGGCAGATGGACCAGACCAGCCCGGCATGCCGCTCCACCAGCCGGCTCCAGGCCTCCGCGTCACCGGCGGCCGCCGCCCGCAGCCAGCCAGGAACGGGGTCATTCGTGCCTTCGCCAGTCATGGTCCCGGCCTCTGGGGGCCTTGCTTCGGCACGGCGGCTCACACTCCCAGGGCGAGGAAGGAGCAGGCGGTGGCCAGGGTAGCTGGATCACCGGTGGCCGTGGCCGCCGTCCGCGCCAGCCGCAGCGCGGCGGGGAGCCCGGCGCCCTGGGCCAGGCCCTCGTGCAGGGACTCCATGACCTGCGCGGTGCTCCGGTCATTCACGGGCACCACGGCGGCGACGATGCCGGCCGTGCCCATCGGCATCATGCTGCTGGCCAGGCCGAGCAGCTCGTCGGACCCGGCCGGTGCCGCGCGGCCAGACTCGCAGCTTGACAGCACCAGGCGATGCGGCGCCCGGCTGAGGCCCTCGAGATCGTGGACGGTCAGCGGCCCGTCGTCCAGGTGCAGGGACGAGAAGAGCGGGTTGTCGGCCCGGAACGTGCCGTGCGCCGCGATGTGCGCCAGCCAGCAGCCGTCCAGCGCCCTGAGTACCTGCCCGGCGGTCGCCATTCCGTTGGCCAGGACGGTGGCGCCCGGGTACCGGCGGGCCAGCATCGCCACCTCGGCCCCCGCCGCATCCAGCCCCGGGCCACCGACCAGCGTCACGGCACGATCGCTCGGCTCGGGGGTGGATATGGCGCGCAGCCACGCTGCGGCAGAAGGGCAGGCGCTGACTGGCCGGTTCCGCAGTGCGGGCAGCAGCCCCCAGGGGATGGCGTTCAGGCGACCAGGCGGGACGACGATGACGCCAGCCGAGCCGAGGTCGGCCACCGCGGAGCCCAGCAGCGACGTCTCGAGCAGGCGCGCGGCGTCCTCCAGGGCCAGCGCGGGAGAAGGCACGGGACGCAGGTCGGCCAGGCGTCGCAGCAGGAAGCGCGCGAACTCCACCTCGCGGGCCGCGGCACTCGCAGGACCGACGACATGAGCCCGGATCTGGGACCGGCTGACGGTCACCGCGTGCAGGACGCCGTCCAGTTCGACCAGCTCGACAAGAACTGAGTCAGCCAGGGCCTCGGCCAGGCCGCGTACCGTGAACGGCCGGGCGCGCTCGGTGGCTGCGCCCGGGGCGCGCAGCGCCCGTGCCCGCACCGCGGACTCCAGGCGGGTGCGTTCCCGCCGCAACGCGGAGGCCTGCGCCGCCGCGGTCGCGTCGCGGTCCAGCTGACGGGAAACCTCCCGCAGAGCGGACAGCTCCCGGGTGAGCTCCTCGTCGTGCGGAAGCCTGGCTGGTGTCGCGGCCTGGGCGGTGGCCCGCCAGCGTTCGCTCCAGGTGAGCAGGAGCCGGGCGTCTCCCCGCCGCAGCGCGGCCTGCTGGCCCATCGCGGCGAGCTCTCGGCCATGCGCGGTGACGGCCGCCCGCAGCTCGCTGGCGCCCAGGGTCTGCTGGTGTTCTTCGAGGATGTCCAGGCCGCGGCGGCAGGCGGACAGCATGGCCGGCTGCTGGCCGCGCAGCCGGCAGAGCAGCGCCTGGGCCAGCCACGCGCGGCTGCGGTTGAGCGGTGGCCCGCTGCGCCGGGGCCCGGCCGCGGCGGTGAGATGAGTCTCGGCGCGGGCGGGAGAGCTGCCGCGCAGCGCTATCTGCCCGGCCAGCAAGTGCGCGGCCGGTGACTCATCCGCGCCCATCGCGTCCAGTTGCCGGGCGACGGAACATGCCAGGTGGTAGACACTCGCGCTGGTGTCGCCGTCTGCGTGGCGAGCCTGGGCGAGCACCAGGCGGGTGCGGGCGGTCCATCGCTCCCGGCGCTGACGGCGGAACAGCCGTGCGGCTTGCCCGGCCCGGTCCCGGGCGGCGGGCGGATCGCCCGCGGCCAGCGCTGCCGTCGCCGCGGAGTAGAGCAGTTCGGCGAGCTTGGCGGATCCGGGCACCGCCCGGCTCAGCCGCTGGGCGGCGTCGTCTGCTTCCGCCCACGCGTCGGCGGCCAGCCCCGCTGACAGCAGGACCGCGCACCGGTCGATGACAACGTCCGGCATGGGGGTCGCCAGCTTCTCGTAGCGCTGGCCAGCCTCAGCCAGATACTCCAGCGCCTCAGGGAGGTGACCTGACGCGGCGGCGACGAGCCCACGGTTATGCCGCGCGGTGGCATACTCCCATTCCTGCCCGGCCAGCTGGTACTGGGTCTCGGCCGCCAGGAACTCGGCATCCGCCCGCCGGGTCTGGCCCATCGCGAGCAGGATCAGGCCGCGGTGGGTGCGTGACCGGGCCTCCCACAGGGCGTCTCCATGCTTGCGCAGGATCGCCACCGCCCGGTTCAGGTCGCCGAGAGCCTCGGCGTGCCGGCCGAGCAGGGACAGCATGTCCGCGCGGCGCATCAGGACCCGGCCGGCCAGCGCTCCCTGCGCCACGCGCGCCGCGCGATCGAGGTGAGTAATGCCCCGGCCGGTGTTCCCGGCCAGCACCATCGTCAGGCCGAGGCTGGCCTGGACATCGGCCTCCCGCTGGTCCTGGCCGCTGGCCCGGGCCGATCGCAGGGCGCGGCCTAATTCGTGCAGGCCAGCCTGGGAATGACCGAGATCCCGCAAGGAGATGCCTGCGGCCTGGTGCGCGACCGAGGCCTCGGCCGCCCGGACCGGTGGCCGCCGGGAGAGCGCGGCCCGGGCGCGGGCCAGCGCCTCGGTCGGCCGGGAATGCGCAAGAACGAGGAGGTAATCCAGCCCAGTCGTATCTGTGGGGCTATCGCCATCCTCTGTCATGTAATCCATGGTAGAGATCAAGACTGCCCGGTTGGTGCTCATTAATCGAGGGGATTTCAATGCCTAAGAACAAGCCCACGGGTGACATCAACGTTCCACTCAGCCAAGTCAACTACATCATCGAGGCGTTCGGCAATGAGGTCGAAACCGAGCCCCCGGGGTGGGCCACCGGCAAGAACCCGCGTCCGGTCAAGTTCCTGTACCGCAAGAACCACCTGCTCATCCGGGATCAGGACGTGCCGAGACTTCGTGATGCCGGAGTTTCCGGCAAGGTTGTCAGTCACCCGGTTCCCGGCCTTGCCCTGGTCAGCGTGGCGCAGAGTGGCACGAAGCCGACCGAGAACCTGCTCACGGTGCTGGGGCGGATCAACAAGGTGCTCGGCCCGCGGGTCGCGACCCCGGATCACCTGATGCACATTTGCCCTCCGTCGGACCCAGGAACCCATTGCCCGGCAACGGAGCCTGACAGCGTGCCCGGCGACGCACGTCCCCGGCCAGCGGTGTTCCGGGACGGGCACAGAGGCAGCGGAGTTCTGGTCGCGGTAGTTGACACCGGCTTACTGGAAAGTGCCCCGGCGCTGCATCCCTGGCTCCGCGGAGTCACCGGGGATTTCGAGCCGGAGGTGGATCCAACGACGGGTCTCATTCCGCGGTATACCGCTCATGGCACGTTCATCGCCAGCATCGTGCGGGCGATGGCTCCCGGCGCTGAGGTGCGGGTCGGGCGGATATTCGAACGGGCCGGCGCGCGCTTCGAATCGGAAGTCGTCCAGGCGCTGTACCAGATGATGGACAGCAGCCCCCCGGACATCATCAGCCTTTCGGCGGGCACCCACACCTGGCTGAACGGCGGCCTGCTGAGCTTCCGGTTCTTCATCGACGGACCGCTCCGTCAGCACCGGGATACGGTTCTTGTCGCCGCGGCCGGCAACGACGGGCGGAACTGGAAATTCTCTCCCGCGAAGATGAAGGGAGTGATTTCCGTGGGAGCGCTGGCCCCGAACGGAAAGAAACGAGCCTGGTTCTCGAACTTCGGGAACTGGGTCAGGGTCTATGCGCCGGGCCAGAACCTCGTGCACGCCTACTCCCGCGGCACATATCACTACTACGAGCACCGGCGGCCGGATGAGACATTCGATGGCATGGCCAGATGGAGCGGGACGTCGTTCTCGACCCCGCTGGTGTCGGGGCTGATCGCCGCGCGGATGTCGGAAACGGGGGAGACGGCCCGCGAGGCGGCCCGGGAACTGCTGCTGGTGGCCGATGCCCATGCGCGGCCCGGCGTCGGGCCCGTGCTGCGCCCCAGCTAGGCATGTGCGCGGGTCAGCCCGCGCGGGTCAGGGTGCGGAACAGATCCACGGTCTCCGTGCTGGGCGTGATGTCCAGATCCACCTCGAGCCGCTCGATGCAGCGCTGAAACTGGCGGGCCACCAGGTCACGCTGGCCCCGGCGGGCGAAGCAGGTCATCAGCAGCCGGTGCGCGGATTCACGGCACCCGTCCGCGCGCAGCAACCGCTCCAGAGCACGCTGGGCGCCGTCGATGTCGCCACGGTCCATGAGCAGCCCGGAGAGGCGTTCCAGAACTTGGAGGAACAGCTCATGCAGGGCGGTCCGCTCCGCCAAGAACCAGTCGGCCGCCGGGTCGCCTTCGAACAGCGGGCCGCCGTAAGCCGACACGGCGCGCTCCAGCATGGCCACAGCGTCAGGTGACGATCCCCCGTCCCCCAGCCGGCGGGCGCGCTCAGCGGCATCGACGAAACGGTCCCGGTCGATCTCCCAGGCCAGCGCTCGGTTGAGCGAATAGCAGGCGTCGCGGTACACGACGTGCCGCAGGTCCGGGGCGGTGACGGAAAGCGCGCGCCGCGCGCCGTAGATGCAGACGTTGAGGTTGCTGCGGGCCGAGGAGTAGGTGTGCCCGGGCCAGAGCAGTTCCATCAGGACCTCGCGGTGCACCGGGCGGCGGTGCATGAGCAGGTACTGGAACAACGTCCTGGTCCGCTGGCCTCCCCACGAGGTAACCGGCCCGCCGGCGCCCCGCACGTCGAGCTGGCCCAGCACCCGGACCACGACATCGGCCTGGTGCGCGTCTTCCGAAGCCAGATCAGCCGTCCGGAGCGGGCCCACCGTCGCTGGCGCGGGACCGGCCGGGTCCGGTTCGGCTGGCGGCCCGGAGTGGCCGACGCCCAGCGCGGACGCGGCCTGCCAGCCCGCCCTGGAAGCCGAGTCGCGGTGCAGCCGGGCGGTGGCCTCGAGCTCGTCGGCGAACTGCCGGTGCTCAAAGCCCAGGCGGCACAGCTGGCGGGCGTACCGCACGGCCGTGTCGGGCAACTGCGGTGGCGAGTCCGATTCGGCCAGCCGCAGCGCCCGCATCGCGGCCGACAAGTCATCGCCCTGCTGCGTGATCGGGGAGCCTGGCGCCCGCGATGGCGCCCGGCCCCACGGCCAGAACCATGCCCGGCGACTGCTCATTGGTACCTCCGGTCCGTTCCTTGGCTGCCAACCGGCCCGGGCGGGGTCTGGCCAGACCTGCCCGGAACCCCCGTTATGCCGGAGGTGGGTTGCTGAGGGTCAGATACCTGGCCGCGCGCTTTGTTGCCGCATTAAGCGTTTCTTCACCGCCGCCGACCGGGCGGGCCGGTCATTCAGCGGATCCACACCGGACGCTCAGCGCCGTTAGCCGCTGCGCTCATCGGCGGTGAACCGGCAGCTCATTGCCGCCGCCCAGGATCGTTCCCAGGTCCGGCCGCGGTGGCCGGCCACGTCCCACGAGGGAGAACGGCTCATGAGTGAGTGCGGTTGTAAGAAGGGCATGCCCTACCCATCCAAATGCTGGCCGGGCGACAAGGACTTCCTGGACGGGGCTACTGAGCTCCGGATCCCGCCGACGACGGCCCTGAAGGCGTACTGGGACGCCGACATCCTGGACACCTACGGCGTCAAGCCGGGGACCATCATCGCCGTCACCGACCCGTTCGTCGTCCGGTTCCGGGTGGAACTGGTCGGCGACCTGTGGCACTGCATTCACGGTGACTGGTGCTTCGACCTCGGATTCAGCGCGATCGGCGACGGGCCCGACTTCGACCTGTCCGACAGGCTCCCGGCCGGGGCCCTGCAGGTCAAGGACTGGGACGGCTGCGAGCGGTTGTGCGTCGAGCGCGAATACACCGTCCCGCCCGGGACGATCACCGCGGAGCACTGCGCGACGCTGTATGAGGTCGGCGCCAAATTCTCGCTGCACTGCTGCAAGCGCGAGCGTCCGATCCTGGTGGGGTACGAGGCGCTGGAAGAGCGAGAGTTCTACGAGTAGGCCGGGGACGTGACCAGATCGCCTGATCAGGTCACCGCCGCCCCGGTCCTCCCGACCCGGTGGCGGGCCGCCGCTGATGGGCCGGCCCGCCACCGGACCAGCGCCCTTCCGGCACCAGCAAGGAGCAGTCCGATGGCCAGCGACCTCTCATCCATTCCGGGCCTGAAGGCCAAGCACCTGACCGTGCTGACCGGCCCGCTGCAGATCCTGTCGGCGCTGGACCTGGTCCGCGCGGACCGGCGGGCCGTACGGGCCGCGATGCGGCGGCTGCGCCCCCCGCCCACCCTCGAGGACATCGCGAGCTGGCAAGACCATGCACGTGACCTGGCTGCGGATGTCCCGGCCGGGGATACCCCGGCCGGGGATGTCCCGGCTGCGGATGTCCCGGCCGTCCTGGCCGGGGGCAGGCCGGCTGAGGGCATCCCGGCCGGGGGCGGGCCGGCCCGCCCCCGGCCGGCGGAGGCCGGGCCGGCCGAAGCGCCCGGGCCGCCCGGCTGGCAGCAGGTGGCCGCCTTCGTGGTGAGCTTCGAAGCCCGCCAGGCCAGCGCGGATCCGCAGCACCGCCTCGTGGTGGAACAAGTCGAGCAGGCGCCACCCGAGCCGCGCCAGGAATGGCCCGAGTGGCCCGGTGACGCCGCCTGGACATGGATGGTGGACCGGGTCCGGGCCGAGGGCAGCGGCGCCGGCCCTCAGCTGGCCCGGCGCGGGCTGCCTGGCCCGGAACCGGCCGCGACGCCTGCGGCCGGCCGGCCGGTGGCCAAGGTGCCCGCGGCGGCGGGCCGCACCCCGGTCACGAGGCATCCGCGGCCCGCGCCCGCACGGCGGAGGGGGCAGGTGCCCCCTGTGATCACGACGGGCACCCCGGAGTTGGTGCTGGCCGCTGGTCCGGCTCGGCCCCTGGACGCGGCCGGCGGGGCGGTGGACATCCCACCAGGGGCCGTGCTGCGGGTCACCGCCACCAACGGGCCGGACCAGCCGCTGCAGGTGGCGTTGCGGCTGCGCCGCGCCGGGCGCCCGTCGTACACGCCGGGCCCGCCGCAGACTGCCGTCTCGGGCCAGCCCGTCGAGATCGACCTCGATCCGCTGCCTCCCGGAGAGCACTCCGCGGTGCTCGCGGTGTGGGGGCCGCGGGGCGGGGCCGCGGCCGCCGTCGTCCCGCTGCCCCGGCTGTGCGTGCTTCAACGGCCCTGAGCGTCCGCACCCGCAGGGTCGCAGAAACCTACGCTAGCGTAACCTACGTAGTGGTAGCTAGGAGGCTTCATGCTGACCCGTGACATCAGCGTCCCCGTCATCCAGGGTGGCATGGGGGTGGCCGTGTCATCCTGGCCGCTGGCCAGGGCCGTGGCCGCTACCGGCCAGCTCGGTGTCGTATCGGGCACGGCGCTCGATGTCGTGCTGGCCCGCCGGCTGCAGGATGGCGACCCTGGCGGCCACGCGCGCACGGCGCTCGCGGCCTTCCCCGTCCCGGACGTCGCCGGACGGGTCCTGAGCCGCTACTTCCGCGCTGGTGGCCGCGAGCCAGGCATGCCCTACGCCCCGGTCCCCAGGCTCAGGCTGCGCCCGGATCAGCACGCCCAGGAACTCGCCGTGGTAGCGAACTTCGCCGAGGTCTGGCTGGCCAAGCAGGGCCACCCCGGCCCGGTGGGAGTGAACTTCCTGGAGAAGGTCCAGATGGCTACGCCTGCTGCGGCCTACGGCGCGATGCTCGGCGGCGTCGACGTGGTGCTGGTGGGCGCGGGCATCCCGCGGGAACTGCCCAGACTGCTCGGCGCGCTGGCCCGGCACCAGCCGGTGAGTCTTCCCGTCGAGGTCATCGGCGCGTCCGATGACCAGCGGCACACGGTGGACCTCGACCCGGTCGCCCTGCTCGGCCAGGCCCTGCCGCCGCTGCGGCGCCCGGCTTTCCTGGCCATCGTCTCCGCGCATGTCCTGGCCGAGTACCTCGCCCGCGATCCCGGGATCCGCCCCGATGGGTTCGTCATCGAGGGGGCGCTGGCCGGTGGTCACAACGCCCCACCGCGAGGCCGGCTCACGCTGGACGACGACGGTCAGCCCCGCTACGGCCCGCGCGACGAGGCGGACCTGGCCCGGCTGGCTGCGATCGGACTGCCGTTCTGGCTGGCCGGCTCATACGGCACCCCCGCACGGCTGCGGGAAGCCGTTGCCGCTGGCGCCGCCGGCGTGCAGGTGGGCACCCTGTTCGCGCTCAGCCGCGAGTCCGGGTTGCGCCCCGACCTGCGCTCGCGGCTGCTCGACGAGGCCCGCGACGGCACGCTGCACGTGCGCACCGACCCGGCGGCCTCGCCTACGGGATTCCCGTTCAAGGTCGCGCAGCTGCCGGGCACCCTGGCCGACCCGCAGCGGTACGACGCGCGACCGCGACTGTGCGACCTAGGCCAACTGCGCGTGCCCTACCTGCGGCCAGACGGCGCGGTGGGCTACCGCTGCCCGGGCGAGCCGGCGCAGATGTACGTCCGCAAGGGCGGCGACGCCGCGGACACAGTCGGCAGGTCGTGCCTGTGCAACGCGCTGCTGGCCAACGTCGGGCTCGGGCAGACCCGCCGCGCCGACGGCTACACCGAGGATCCGCTGGTCACGCTCGGGTCCAACCTCGATGGTGTGCGTGCGATGCTTGAGCGCCACCCCGACGGCTGGTCGGCCGCCCAGGTCGTGACGTGGCTGCTCGGTCACTAGCCTCGATGCCCTCAGTGATCGCGACGTCCTGGAGGCCGCTGGCGGCTCACGGCTCGCGGTGGCCTTGGCGGCCAGCCGTGGCGAGCTGGGCGCGGATTTGGCCAACTTCAGGAGCACCCAGCTCGGTATATAGGGTCAGGGCTTCTTCCCAGTGGTGGCGGGCTTGGTCGAAGTCACCGGTGGCGTGGTGGATGTGGGCGAAGCCGTTGTGGGCGCGGGCCCGCTGATCCTGGTCGCCGATCTGACTGGCCAGGTTGAGGGCGATGCCGTGCTGGACGCGAGCGTGCTCGGGCCGGCTGGCGGCATGCAGGGTCTCACCGATGCCGTTGAGTGCCTGCGCTTCGCCGGACCGGTCACCGATCTGACGGAACAGGGCCAGGGCCTGCCGGTGACAGTCTTCGGCCTGCTGGTGGCGGCCCTGCATCCGCTCCACCACGCCCAGGTTGTCCAGCGCGTCGGCTTCGGAGGACCGGTGGCCGATCTCGCGGAACAGGGCCAGGGCCTGCCGGTGACAGTCTTCGGCCTGCTGGTGGCGGCCCTGCAACCGCTCGACTACGCCCAGGTTGTCCAGCGCGTGGGCTTCATCGTCCCGGTAGCCGATGTTGCGGGCCATGATGAGGGCCTGCCGGAAGAGATCAGCGGCTTCCCCGTAGCGGCCTTGCCTCCGCAGCACCAGGCCGAGATTGTTCAGCGCGCCGACCTGCCCGAACTGGTCGCCGAAGGCACAGAAGATGGCCAATGCCTGGCCGAGTTGGTCGGCCGCCAGCTGGTAATGGCCCTGCCACCATTGGACAATGCCAAGGTAGCCCAGCGTCCGCGCCTCGCCGATCCGATCGCCGATCTCGCGGAAGATCGCTAGCGCCTGCCCGTGCTGAGCGGCAGCCTCCTGGTAACGGCCCTGCCACGCGTCGACGGCGCCGAGGCTCCGCAAGGAATCGGCTTGCGCGGCGCGATCGCCGCTGTGCTGGGCCGCGTACAGGGCGTGGGCGTGGATGGCCCGGGCGTCCTGATAGTGGCCGCCGACCTCGAGGTAGCGGAACAGGATCATGGCCAGGCGGGTGGCATGGCCTGGCCAGCCCTGCGCAGCGGTATGCGCGGCGACAACAACCAGGTTGGCCCGTTCGCCATCCAACCAGGCCCGCGCCTCAGCGGCATCGGCAACTGGCGGCCCGGGAGTGGCAGCCGGCGGCAGGCGAGGCCGGCGGTGGCCTTCGGCGGGCACCAGGGTGTCCATGGCAGCGGCGGCAGTGTGCAGGTAGTGGTCGAACAGGCGGGTCAGTGCCGCCCGCCCCTCCTCTTCGCCGTCCACGCCGGTGGCGAGTTCGCCGGCGTAGGCGCGCAGCAGGTCATGCAGGCCATACCGGCCCGGCCCGGCAGGCTGGATCAAGTACGCGCGGGCCAGCACGTCAAGTAAGTGCCGGGCCTGCACCACAGTGCTGCCCGTGAGAGCCGCCACCGCGTACGGGTCAAGGTCAGGGCCAGGGTGCAGGCCCGCCAGCCGGAAGGCACGGGCGGACGCAGTATCCAGGTGCCGGTAGGACCAGGAGAACACGGCTCGCACCGCGGTGCGCAGGTCCCCGCCGGCGTCCAGCAGGTCGAGCCGATGCTGCTCAGCTAGCTCACTGACCAGTTCGGCGAGGGGGGCGGCGGGGCGGGCGACGGCGAGCTCGGCTACCACACGCAGCGCCAGCGGCAGCCGTGCGCATTGATCAGCCAGCGCCGCGGCCGAACCGGGGTCGGCGCTCACCCGCCCGCCAATCAGCGCCCGCAGCAAGTCGACTGCATCCTCGGGTGGTAACAGGTCCAGGTCGAGGCGCCGGGCACCGTCCCGGGCAACCAGCCCGGCCAGCGAATCACGGCTGGTCACCACCGTCATGCAGGCTGCGGTGCCGGGCAGAAGCGGCCGGACCTGCTCCACCGATCCGGCGTTGTCCGCCACCACCAGCATCCGTCGCCCGGCCAGCAGACTCCGGTAGCAGGCGGCCCGCTCAGCTAGCTCTGCCGGGATTTCCTGGCCCGCAACGCCGAGCGCGCGCAGAAACCCAGCCAGCGCGTCAGTCGCCGGCACAGGCTGATCGACGTCATAACCGCGCAGGTTCACGTACAGCTGCCCGTCCGTGAACCGCTCCGCGACCTGGTGCGCCCAGCGCACGGCCAGCGCGGTCTTGCCCACCCCAGCGGTCCCGCCGATCGCGGTGATCAGCAAGGTGTCTGCCCTGTCTGCCACCTCATCAAGAAACCCGGTCAGCCTCTGGAGTTCTTCCCGGCGGCCGGTGAAGTGCCGCGCGGCGGCCGGCAGCTGCCGCGGCACGACTGACGGGGCAGGAACGGCAGCCTTGGGCCAGTCAGCCTGCTGTGCGGTTTGCGGTGGATCACCGGCCAGGATGCGGTGGTAGAGCTGCTGAAGGCCCGGCCCAGGATCGGCGCCGAGTTCCTCGGCGATGACCTCGCGGGCCTGCGTGTACGCATCCAGCGCCTCGGCCGGGCGGCCACACGACTCCAGCACGCGCATCAGCTGATCCCAGAACCGCTCCCGCAGCGGATGTTCAGCGGTGAGCTGCCGCAGCTCAGGCACAAGCTCACCGCCGCATCCGCAGCAGATGCCGGCCTCGATCCGCAACCCCACGGCAGAGAGGCGCAACTCCTCCAGCCGGTCCGCTTCCGCCGCCACTAGCGACCCCGGCGGTACGTCCGCCAGCGCGGGCCCCCGCCACAGCGCCAGGGCCCCGGCAAGAAGTTCTCCCGCCTGCGTGCCGTCCTCGTCTTCCAGTGCCCTCCGGCCCGCTACCACCAGATCTTCGAACCGGGCGGAGTCCAGGTCCGCCCTGGTTACCTTGAGCCGGTAGCCAGGCGCCTGGGTCACCAGCACCCGGCCATCCGGGTCGCCGATCAGCCGGCGCAGCCGCAGAACATACAGGCTGACCAGCTTGCGCGCAGTCGGCGGAGGATCCTCGCCCCACAGCTCGTCCACCAGCTGCTCGGTTGAGACAAGCCGTCCAGGGTGCACCAGCAATGCGGTCAGCAGCACCCGCCACTTCGGGGCACCCACCCCGGTCCAGCCCTCGCCAGCCCAGACCTCTAACGGCCCTAGCACGCGATATAACATGATCATCCTCTTTAACTCGGCGAACAATGGCTACGGAAATCCGCTCAACCGCAGTGAAGACGAGACTCAACCAGGTTGGGCCATTCTAAGAACGGCCCGCTGCGCGGGCGACAGCAGCCCGGCGAACGGCCGTCATCGCTGCCTGGCCATCCCGTGATGCTCATGGCCAGCGCACCCGGGCTGGCGGCCACGGCTCGGTTGGGTACGGCTCGGTTGGCACGCGACGTCAGTGGCCGAGCGGACCGCGCCACGGACGGGCAACAGCGGCACCAGCGCGATCAGTGGGCAATTCTTCACATGACACGGAAAGAGCGGGGGCGGTGCGGAGAAAGCCCCCAGCCAGGTCTGCAGCGTCTCCCGATCAATGGAGTGCCCTGCTAGCGACGTTCGCCGGTTTCAGAGGTCCCGTAGTTTCCGGTACACCACATGCCGGCGCAGCGAGCCCTCGTCGATGTCCGGGTCGTCGAAGTCCTCCGCGGGATTGGTAGTCATTCCGATCCGCCGCATCACCGCTTGCGAGCGCAGGTTCCGCGCCATGGTTACCGCGACGATCTCTGGCAGTCCCATGATGTCGAAGCCATACTGCAGCGCGGCCAGGGCGGCCTCGGTGGCGTATCCGTGGCCCCACGCGGGCCGCGCCAGCCGCCAGCCGAGTTCGATTCCGGTGAACGGCATCTCGTCGCCCACGGTGTCCAGCCCGGTGAAGCCGATGAACTCGCCGGACGCACGGACCTCCACAGCCCAGAAGCCAAAGCCGTAGCGGTCCAGATCGTCCTGGAAGTTCAGAACCCAGGCGGAGGCCTGCTCGGAGGTCAGCAGCCGGCCGAGGTACTGCCGGACCTCCGGGTCGGCGTTCATCGCCGCCCACGGCGCAAGATCGGACTCCCGCCAGCCGCGCATTATCAGTCGCTCAGTGTTGATCTCCACCATTCATCCAGGCTATTGGGAGATCCAGCGCCACCGCCTGGCCGCGGTTACTACGGTTCGAGTGAGATGGCCCGATAGCTGGCGGCCGACCACGCGGGTGAGCCGGGCGCCGGGGTGAGGGTGACGGTGATGCTCGACTGGCCCGCGGTCACTGACGCGGGCAGCGTGTACTGGTCGTCGAGCCAGCGGTGGTAGGGATTGCCGAGGGGTTGCAGCCACTGGCCGAGGTCCGTCCCGTTCACGGTGACCTCAGCGCGCTGGTAACTGTTGCCCTGGTCGCTCGTCCGCTGCAGGATCACGCCCTGGTTGCCCGGGTCGACGGCCATGGCGAAGGTAACCGCGGCGCTGGCCGCCCTGGTGCTGCGGGTGATGACGACCGGGGTGCCGTCGCTGCCCTCGTAGCTGGCGGCCAGTGAGGTGACCGGGCCCGGGGCAGGCGAGGTGTAGCTGTGCGCCTGCTCACTGGCGGTGTCGCCGATGGTCAGGCTGTCGGTCTGGGCGGTGACCGGCGCGGGCTGGCCGTACCAGAAGGCGGTGGAGGCGTAGTTTGCCGGGACATCGTCGGTGCCGCCGTGCTCGATGCCGAAAGTGATCGAAGAGCCGAACGGTATCGCGTCGGCGATCAGCAGCCGGTACACGCCCGTGCAGTCGGTGGCGGCGGGGCAGTCGCCCGCCGCCGACTCGTGCGAGGTGTTGCCGTTGAGCGGGTTGGTGAACGGCCCGTACTTGAAGTACCAGCCGCCCTCGTAGAAGTCCTCGGTCCCGGTGCCCGCGATCTGCGGGCTGGCCGAGCCGTCGGTGTAGGCCCGCTCGTCGCCTTCCAGGTATCCGCGGTTAGCCGGGCCGGCCAGGCCGGCCACGATCCCGACGACGGTGCCGTGCCCGGCGGCCTGCAGGAACGTCCAGTCCTGCGCGGGAGTGGTGGCACCGGAGTGGTAGGTGGCGTGGAAGTAGCCGGCCGCGCCGTCGGCCAGGTCGGCCTGCCAGTGCGGGGCTGCGGCCGTGGTCAGCGCGATCTCACCGGACAGCGGCAGCCCGGACCCGGAGTAGAGGGACACCGAGACGGAGGACCCGTAGGGCATGGGCCACCACGACGACAGCCAGCCGCCGGGGCGGGTGTCGACGGCTGTCATCAGCGACCGGGTGTCGAACTCGCCCTCGGCCGAGCCGAAGAACTGCCCGAGTGGCACGTCCACCGTCTGGGTCCCGTCGAAGGTGATCCGGATCCGGTCACTGGCCAGCGCCTGGTCGCTGGCGGGATATGAGAAGGACCGCGAGCCGCTCCAGGTCTGGGCGGTGATGCCGTACCCGTGGGCGGACTCGCTGGTGGCGTCGCCGACGCTGAGGGTGTCGGTGCGTTCCAGGCCACCGGCCACGTGGCTGTCGGCCCAGTAGGTGAACTCGTTGAAGTCCTTGGCCGAGGACACGAAGCTGTTGGTCACGGTGATGTGCGACTGGCCCGCGGTGACGGAGGCGGGGATTTCGATCGACTCGTCCGCCCACGCCCCCGCGGCCTGCACCGGGTTCGCGGCCCAGTTCCCTATCGGCGTGCCGTCCACGCTGACCGCCGCGACCTGGGCGCCGATCTCCGGGTCGATCCGGCGGGTCAGCCGCACGCCGCCGTTAGCGGGGTCGATGGCCATGGTGAAGTGGCTGCCGCCGCCCACGCCGAAGGCGCGCCCGGTATCGGTGACCGGTCCGGGCAGCGGATAACTGTAGGTACGCACACCCGACCAGGTCTGGCCGGTGATCGCGTAGTGGTGAGCGGCCTCGGCCGCGGTGTGCGCTGGCCCCACGTCGATCGTGTCGGCCGTCTGCCATACCCCGCCGACCTGCTCGGAGATCGTGTAGGTGAACTCGTTGACATCCTTGTCCGAGCTGACGAACACGTTGGAGATCGTGACCTGGGATTTGCCGGCCGTCGCCGCGGCGGGAACGCTGACCGTCTGGTCGGCCCAGGAGCCGGCCGGGATCGCCGCCCCCGATGCCCACTGGCCGGCCTGCGTCCCGTCGACGAGGACGCTGGCCTTCTGGCTGCCGATCATCGGGTCGTACCGGCGGGTGATCTGGATGCCGGTGTTGGCCGGGTTCAGCGACGCCGTGAAGGAACTGGAGCCGCCCGCCCCGAACGCGCGGCCGTCGTCGGTCAGCGGAGTCGCGGTCGGATGCGTCAGGTGCGGTATCCGCAGCCGCAGGCCGGTCACCTGGCCTGATCCGCTCACGCTGGCGACGGTCGCTGACTGCCCGGGCATGATCTGGTAGGTGCCGTGCTGGGTCACCGCCCCGGCCACCGCGGGCTTGGGATCCCTGGTGCCTGATTCCTGCAGGGTGGTGAGCACATCCTGGGCTGCGGCGGCGGCGCTGAACGTGCTCACGCCCGAGGCGTCAGGGTAGCTGCGGAAGGTGACGTGATAGTAGTCGGGATCAGCCGTGGTGCTGATCCGCATCGACTGGCGGAAGGGCATCGGCACCGTGATCAGGAACCCGCCCGAGCTTTGCGTGTCGTTGGCGACCAGGGGATAGACGAACGGAGCGCCGAGACTGCCGTTGATGATGCTGGCCAGGGACGTGTCGAGCACGGTCTGGCCATCAAGGATGATCTTCAGGTGGCCGGCCCCGGGAACGTTTCCCGTGGTCCAGATCGAGTCCACCTCACCCGGGCCCTGATGTTCCGCCAGGACCGTGCCGTCGCCCGCCGTGCTGAGCACATGGTTATGGTCGGCGTTCCCGCCGGTCCGGTCGAAACTCGACTGCTGCCAGGTGGTGACACCGGTCGACAGGTAGGGCAGCTCGTCGAGTTGCCGGTAGCTGTCCCAGCCGACCGTGCCCTTGCTGGCCGTTGCCGTTGCCGTGCTCGCCGTGCTCGCCGTGCCGCCGCCCGCCGGTCCGGCCAGGCCGATTCCGGACGGAAACGGTGTGCCGGTCATAGCCATGACGGTGGCCACGGCGGCGCAGGCAGGCACGAATCGCCTAAGCATTGTCGCTCCCATCGAGCTGGGCCGGGCGGCACCAGCGGACGGCCGGCAGCGCGGGGCCGGTCATGTGTAAGTGACGCTCGTCTTGCCGGTGGCCCTGTTCCAGATGATGTAGCCGCCCTCGAAATCTGATTGCCGGTCTCCGGCGCTGTTGTTGGTGAACTCACTGGAGATTGGCAGGCCAAGGCTTCCGCTCGCCCCGCCGGCACCGAGGAAGGCCTGGTAGATACAGCCCTGCACGGCATACGCGGAGCCGGCCGTGGGGTTGTAGTAAATCGCGCTGCCGGTCGCGGAGCCGCAGTTCGTGCCGGTGAACGTGTTGACCCGGCCGGGCACCAGGCTGAAGCCGCTGGTTATGGTGTGCTCGCCGCTGGTCGGCACGCCGAACGACCCGCCTGGGCCGCCGCCGACCTGAAGGTATGCCCGGTAGATGCAGCCCTGCACGTTGAACGCGGCACCGGCCGAGGTGTTATAGACGATGGTGCTGCCGCTTCCCTGGTACGCGCCGACTGTGCAGCTCGTGCCGGTGAAGTTGTTGTAGGAGCCGCCCGTTACCGCGATCTGGCTGCTGGTCGGCAGGCCGAATGACCCGCCTGGCCCGCCCTCGGCCTGCTGGTAGACCTGGTAAATGCACCCGTGTACCTCATACGGCGACCCGTTCGCGTTGTTGTAGAAGATCCCGGCACCGCTGCCCTGGTACGAACCGGAACTGCATCCGGTGCCAGCGAACGTGTTGTAGGCCCCGCCGGGCGCGGCTGTCTGGCTGCTGGTCGGCAGGCCGAACGCGCCGGTTCCGCCGTTTACCTGCTGCAGGTACAACTGGTCAATGCACCCGTGCACCTCGTAGGCTGCCCCGGCGGCGGCATTCCAGTAGATCTGGGCACCTGAGCCCTGGTCAGGGCCTGAGCTGCACCCGGTGGCCGCGAAGGTGTTGAAGGACCCGCCGGTGATCGGTATCTCGTCGCTGGTAGGGAAGCCCAGGAAGCCGGTGGGGCCGTTCAGGGCCTGGATGTAGGTCTGGAAGATGCAGCCCTGCATCGCGTTGGCGCCGGTCGTCGGCGAGTACAGGATCGCGCTGTTGACGCCCCGGTAGGGGCCGGACGTGCAGCTCGTCCCGGCGAAGTAATTGATCCGCCCGGTGCCGATCGGCCCCTCGTCGGTGAGCGGGTAGCCGAGCGCGCCGCCGGGGCCGTTGTTGACCCCCACGTAGTCCTGGTAGATGCAGCCCTGTACCTCATGGGCGCCGGTGGCCTGGGTGTACAGGATCGCGCTGCCGGTGAGCGAGCCGCAGTTCGTGCCGCCGAACAGGTTCTCCCGGCCGCCATTGGGGGCCGGCTGCTCGTTGGTGGTCGGGAAGCCCAGCGCGCCGCCCGGGCCGCCCATCGTCGCCGCGTACTCGTGGTAGATGCAGCCCTGGACTTCGTGCGGGCCGCCGGCCGCGGTGAAGTAGATCGCGCTTCCCGAGCCATTCGGGCCGCCGCCGCCGCACAATGCCCCGGCGAAATAGGAGACGCGCCCGGTGGAGATGGCCTGCTCCTCGCTGACCGGCTCGCCGAGCGCTGAGGTGGTCGCGCCCAGCCCCGTGTAAAAGTCCAGGATCGCGCCTTGCACGGTGTGGTAGGACCAGCCGGGGTCGGGGGTCAGGTAGTCCTGGCCGTGCATGAACGTGCAAGCGGCGGGCGCCGGGCTGTACAGCTGGGGCTTCGCGACGTTGAACTTGCCGGCGAATTGCCCCTGATTATTCGAGCACTTGTCGGCGATTTCGACTGGGTCGCCATGCGGCTGGTCGGTCGCATATCCATGGACGTTCGTCGGGGCCAATTCCCAGTCCAGGCCCTGCGGATCGGTGACCGCCTCCGCATACTCATGCAGCGCCGTCACCGTCAGATCGCTCTCGTCGTTGCCGGGGCCGCTGGAGCAATTCGTCGGATCGGTCGGGTAGAGCACGTAGGCCTCGGTCCCGAGGGCCCCGGGTTCGCGCATGAAATGACGGCCGCACTCGCTGAAGGCCGAGACGTTGGACCCCGGCTGGGGGAAGACGATGAACTGGGTGTCCGCGGTGGCTGACCACGACAGTGCGGACACCTCATGATCAATCTCCGTGGTGAACGCTCCGTCGGAGAGGACGGGAACCGCGCTCGTGTCCACGTTCCAGCCGGCCAGTGCCGTGTCGTTGCTGACCGGGCCGCTGGCATCGCTGTACTGGGTCAGGATGTTGTTCCACGCCGACCCGCGCAATTTCCCGAACACGCTGTTGGCCAGGTAGGAGGGGTAAGTGTCCTGCGGCGCCTGGGTCTGCCACTTCGATCCCCAGAAGATCAGGTAGATCCGGGGGTTATGCTGCACCACGCCATTGTGCAGATACATCGGGTCGGCGCAATTGGCTACCTGGTCGCTGGCGGCACACGCCGGTGGGTCACAAACGTTGGATGTGAGGGTGCAGTCGCCGGCCGACGCGGCGGTAGCGCTGACAGTCATGAAGCCCAGGGCCATGGCCGTGGCGGCCAGGAAAGCCGTCACCCGGCCGCCTGCGGTGCGCCCGGGGCGCCTGGCAGGCCGCAGGCCGGGCCGGGGGCGCGCAGACGCGCTATGTTGCCTGCGAGGGACGAGACGCAGCCAGTCGTTCATGTGTTGACACCCATCCGCTCGGGGTCGAACGCCACCGCCTGCCGGGACGGCAGGGACCGGTGTCATTCTCGCGCTGCCCGTCCTCAAACCGTCCTCCATCCGTCCTCTAAATGGCGTCGGCGGCTGCTACGATTACGGATCGTGGCCATTTAGGCAGGTCAGAACATCGGGGAGCGCGTTATGCGATATAGGCTCCTCGGGCCATTCGAGATCCAGCATGACGAGCGCCTCATCCGGCTCGGCGGGCCACGCCTGGAAAAGGCGATCGCGGCGCTCCTGCTGGAAGCCAACCGGGTGGTGCCCGTCGGCCGGCTTGTCGACGTTCTTTGGGATTGCGCGCCGCCCGCCAACGCGGTCAAGCAGGCACGTAACTGTGTCTCGCTGGCCCGGGCGGCGTTCAGCCGGGCCGGGCTGCCGCCGGCCGTGGCCACGGCCGGGTCGGGCTACCGGCTCACCGCCGACGAGCACGAGCTGGATGTCCTGGTCTTCCGGGCCCACCTGGGCCAGGCGCAGCAGTTCGTCCGGGACGGCCTGCCCGACCGGGCCGCGGAGCGGCTGCGTGACGCGCTGTCGCTGTGGCGCGGCCCGGTGCTGGCCGGCTGGCACAGCCAGGCGCTCCTGCCCTTCATCACCACCCTCAATGAGCAGCGCGTAGCCGCGCTGGAACAGCATGCCGAGCTGGAGCTGCAGCTCGGGCGATCCCGCCAGCTGGTGGTCCCGCTGACCGAGCTGGTGGCTGAGTACCCGCTGCGCGAGCAGCTTGTCTGCCATCTCATGCTGGCCCTGTACCGCTGTGGCCGCCGCGCCGACGCCCTCGCCGCCTACGGTCGGCTGCGCGAGCGGCTTGACCGCGAGCTTGGCATCACGCCCAGCCGGGAGGCGGCCGAACTGCACGGACGCATCCTGCGCACCGACCCGGCCCTGCACCTGCCGGTACTGGAGGCCTCGGCCCGGCCGCCGGATGCCGGCGGCAGGCTGGCTCCCCGGCCTGAAGATCGGATTGCCCCGCGGCCGGCGTCGCGGGCGGTGCCCCGCCAGCTGCCCGCCGTCGCGCGGCATTTCACCGGGCGCAAGGATGAGCTCGCGGCGCTGAATGCCTTGCTGGACCAGTCCGGCCGCGGCCGGGACCCGGCCGGACTGGCCTCCCGGGAAAGCCCCGTCGGCACAGTCGTGATTTCGGCCATCGACGGGACGGCCGGCATCGGGAAGACCGCGCTGGCGGTGTACTGGGCGCAGCACGTCGCGGACAGGTTTCCCGACGGGCAGCTGTACGTTGACCTGCGGGGCTTTGACCCATCCGGGCGGCCGGTCGCACCTGCGGAGGCGGTCCGGATATTCCTGGACGCGCTGACGGTGCCCGGGGAGCAGATCCCCGTCAGCCTGGACGCGCAGGTGGCCCTGTACCGCAGCCTGCTCGCGGGCAATCGGATGCTGATCGTGCTTGACAATGCCCGCGATGCCGAGCAGGTCCGCCCGCTGCTGCCGGGCGGACCGGCTTGCCTGACGGTCGTGACCAGCCGGCGGCAGCTCACCAGCCTGGTCGCCAGCGCGGGCGCCCAGCCGCTCACCCTGGATGTGCTCACCGACGCGGAGGCCAGCGAGCTGCTGGCCCGCCGTCTCGGAGCCGGGCGAGTCGCGGCCGAGCCGGACGCGGCCGCGGAACTGATCGAGTCGTGCGCGCGCCTGCCGCTGGCCCTGAGCATCGTGGCCGCCCGCGCGGCCGCCGACCGGGGGCCGTCGATCGCGGTGCTCGCGGCACAGTTGCGCGACGTCGCGCAGCGGCTGGACCAGCTGGATGCCGGGGACGCCACGACCAATGCGCGGGCCGTATTCTCCTGGTCATACGAGCAACTGACCGACCTGGGCGGCCGGATGTTCCGCCTGCTGGGACTGCATCCCGGGCCAGATATCTCGCTGCGGGCCGCGGCCAGCCTGGCCGGGATTCCCGTGCGCCAGGCAACCGAGGCGCTCGGCGAGCTTACCCGGGCGAACCTGCTCAACGAGCACGCACCAGGCCGGTTCGCCTTTCATGACCTGCTGCGGGCCTATGCTGCCGCACAGGCTCGCGATTGCGAGAGTGACGGGCAGCGGCGCGCGGCGCTGCACCGAGTGCTGGACTACTACCTGCACACCGGGCATGCTGCCGCCCTCCAGCTCAGCCCGGTCCGGGAACCGCTCTCGCTCACCCCGCCTCAGCCCGGAGTGCTGTCGCCGGAAGGTGCGGATGACGGCCGGGCCCTGGCCTGGTTCGAGGCCGAGCACCGCGTCTTGATGGCGGCCGTGGCGTTCGCCGCCGAGACCGGCTTCGGCGACCACGCCTGGCAGATCACCTGGACCATCGCGAGCTATCTCGATCAGCGCGGGCACTGGCCAGATCTGGACGCGATCCAGCGCATTGGGCTGGCCGCCGCCGAGCGCCTGGGCCAGCAGGCCGGGCAAGCCCACTCTCACTACGGCCTGTCGCGCGTCTGCTTGCGGCTCGGCCAGCACGAAGCCTGCCGCCGCCACCTGCACTGTGCCCTCGACCTGTACCAGCAGATCGCCGACCGTCCGGGGCAAGCTCACACTCGTATGCGCCTCGGCTGGCTGTTCGACCTCCAAGGGCGCCATGAGGCTGCCCTGAGTCAAGCCCAGCAGGCATTGGACCTGTTCCGGGCCACGGGCAACCGCGCGGGCGAGGCGAGTGCCCTCAACAACATTGGCTGGTGCTACGCCCAGGCGGGCGACTTCAGGGAATCCATCGTCTCCTGCCGGAAGGCCCTCGCCCTGCAGCGTGAAACCGGCAACCGCCGCAGCGAAGCGGCCACCCTGGACAGCCTCGGCTATGCGCATCATCGCCTCGGACTGCACGAGGAAGCAGTGGCCAGCTACGCGCACGCGATCGAATTGCGCCGCGAAATTGGCGATCGTTGCGGCCAGGCGGGCACGCTCACCCACATCGGCGACGCCTGGCATGACGTGGGCAACCTGGCCGAGGCTGGTCATGCTTGGCAGCAGGCCCTGGCCATCCTGGACGACTTGTGCCATCCCGACGCCCACCAGGTCCGGGCCAAGCTGCGCGACGTGGGGACCGTTACCTCGCGATTACGTCATGCGGTCGGGTCAACCGTGAAGCTGGCCTGGACCTGACCCGCGACTTGGGCTCCCAATACGGTGAACAAGTTCCTCCAGATCACCGGGTTTGACGTCAACGCTGGTGCGACCTACACGGTGTACGTGACCTCGCAGGGTGAGCCGTTCTGCCCGTGGGGGATCCCGGCCGGGCTGTCATGGGGGGGCTTGCCGGGGCCTGGGCAGGATCCCGGACGGGATCCCGGGCGAGCTGGCCCCGCCGCGCCCGGGTTCATCCCGGGCGGCGCCTTCCCGTCGGTCCTCCTCGCGCTTGAGGCGCCGGTAGAGCTCCTCCAGGGTGGGTGCGGCGACGGACCATGTGGCCCGGGGGGTTGCCCGGCAGCCGTCCCCCGATTGCGTGATGTGCCACTGTGGGAACCGCTGGCGGATGTCGGAGAGCGCTCGCATCGGCTCCTCCTCCGCGTCGCTGCCGTTCACTCGCCGCCGCCCGCTGGCGCGGGCGCCCGTACCTGGGCGATTGCGTCGGCCGCGGTCGCCGCGCCGGCCGTTGGCGCGATCTGGTCCGCCCACGGCCACCAGAGCGATTGCGCGTCCGCCATGATCGTCTCCGCGGGCGTCGTCGCTGCCGGGGTGGTGATCGTTAACCAGGGCGGCCGGCCGTCAGGGGCGGTGAGCCGGGCCTGGTAGCCACGCGCGGTGAGCCCGGCGGCGGGCTTTGCTGATGCGGTGGTGTCATTTCTGGGCGCGTCCACCATCGTGTGTCCCTCCTGTGTGTAATTGCTGGCTTACTGACAGTTAACATCGGTCAGGCGTAGCTTGGAAGGCGATGCCCGCTGCCCGCTGAGGGAGGCAGCAGGCAGCGGGGCAGCCGGAGCGATAGATCAGGTGGAGGCGACCGGTTGGACAGCGCTGCTCGTGCCGCACGCTCCCGAGATCGGGCCCTTGGCCGGTGAGTTCGTCACGGACAAGCTCCGCACCAGACGGAGTGGTGGCGGAGAACAGGTGGACGATCGTCAGGATGGCGTCCAGACGGGAGGTAGTTCGTCCGTCCGGAAACGGCGTACGGGATGCGTGCGGCGGCGATTGTGGGCTTGAGAGCGGAGGAATCGCGGGGGATTAGTGACAATTCCAAAGCTGCCTCCTGTGCCCTGATGTGCACGTCTCGGAATCTTGGGCTAAGTCGCTCAAAGATTGTTCAATTGTGGCTGAGCGGATGGAACGTGTCATGGCTGCCTTACCTCCCCGTACCAGCACGGACCTGGTTAGCGGTATTGCGGCGCGGACTGCGGGATTGGCAAGAGGGCCGCTCATGTCGGCACGAATCTGGCGGGGCCGCCGCTGATCGAGAAGGCGGAAGAGGACCCTGCAGTCTGCCCTATTGGACGGCAAGCCGGGGATCTGGATAAAGGCTGATGTGGACTGGCTGGTTCTGTGGTTGAATCGAAATTCGAGGCCTGGACCCCGCTTCGCCCGGATTTCTGCGTGCAATGTCACAACCCCGGCGGAAAGCGGCAGATATGACAGTCCTCGGTAATGCCACGGATCCAGTCCCCGCCGTGGTCGGTACGGTGACCGGACTCATCCCGGTCGATGTGCCCGGAGTGCCTGGCCCGGTTGCAGCACGGCAGGCTGGCGTCCCGGGCATCCAGGGGGAGAAGCCCTTCGACCGTGTCGCGCGGCTGGCCGCGATGGTCGTGGGCACGCCGCTGGCGTTCGTCACGATCACCGGTGAGCACCCTTCCTCCGGCAGGATCTGTCCCGGGCCACCGGACATCGCCGGCCAGCCGGACGCAGTCGGCCAGTTGTTGTACCAGCATGTGATCGACTCCGGGGGGAAGCTGGTCATTGACGACGCCCGGGTGGACCCGCGCGCCACGATCAATGGCGCGGCCGGGGCGGCGGCCGTGATCGCCTGGGCCGGGTTCCCCGTGCATGGCCCCGACGGCCATGTCGTGGGCGCGCTGTGCGTGGCCGACCACCTGCCACGCCGCTGGAGCACGGGCGACGTCGAGGTTTTGGAGACCCTGGCCTACGTCGCCTCGGGTGAGGTCGCGCTGCAGGTGGCCGTGCAGCACGCCGCGGTCCGCGCCGTGCTGGCGCAGACCCTGCAGGAAAGCCTGCTGCCGCCGCGGCTGCCGGTCATCCCGGGTCTGCAGGTCGCGGCGCGGTATGTGGCCGGGGGGACAGGCGCTGAGGTGCTCGGGGACTTCTACGACGTGTTCCCGTCGGTCCGGGGCAGCTGGGGGCTGGTGGTCGGCGATGTGTGCGGCAAGGGGGTCCCGGCGGCCAAGAGCACGGCGCTGGCCCGCTACACGCTCCGGGCGGAAGCGCACCGGGAGACTAGGCCGCGGCTGATCCTTGGGGCGCTGAACCAGGCGCTGCTGGAGTGGCCCACCGACGACCCGCGCTTCCTGACCGCGATCTATGCCACGGTCCGGGCGACGGCTGCGGGAGCGACGGTGCAGATCTGCTCCGGCGGTCACCCCCTGGCCCTTGTGCACCGCGCCGATGGGCGCGTGCAGACATTCGGGCAGCCGGGGAGCCTGCTCGGGATCCTCCCCGATCCCGATCTGCACGACTCACGCACGCTGCTCCGGCCTGGTGACAGCATGGTGCTGTTCACCGACGGCGTCACCGAGGCACGCGGCCATGTCGACCATGACCTTTACGGCGAGGACAGGCTCCGCGACGTCGTCGCCCGGGTGGGCGACATGTCCGCGGCGCGGATCGCGGACGCTATCCAGCAGGCCGCGCTCGCCTTCAGCGGCGGAGACAGCAGCGACGACACCGTCGCCTTGGCATTGAAGGTCCCCCGGCACGAGGCGAGCGGACAGCCGTGGCAGCCACCCGGATCCAGGAAACCGTCAGTGCCGCAGCCTGCCACGTCGGGGCGGTTGGGCGCGCCTAGAGTCTGAGGAGGCGGTCGGCGTGGCTGGCTTAGCTCGCCGCCTGGCGGGGAGCGGCCACCGGATGGGCCGATGCCTCTCGTAGCGGACTTCCGGTGCGAGGTCTGCTCCGCTGGGCCAGGTGATCGCGCCGATCTCCGGATCGACGTGCGCCTGGGCACGCACGCGGGGTCACGCCATGACTCGGCCAGGTGCTCAGCGGAGCCTGTCGAGGCCGTCCAGGAGCAGGTCCAGGGCGAACTCGAATTCGAACTGGTCGTCGCAGCCCTGGCCGACGACGGACGCTTCGTCGTGGTATACCGCCTGGGTCATCTCGGCGATGTGCGGGTATGCGCCTTTCATCTGGCGGACCAGCGTGTCCCGCGCCTGCGGGTCGAGGCCTTGCGAGTCGTTGAATATCTCCTGGGTGAACCCGTACAGGCGGCTTCCCAGGGCGTGTAGGGCGTGGTGGGTGAGGTCGGTGGAGAGGCCACCGGCCCGGAGCATCCCGATCATTGAGTCGATGTAGGCCAGCATCACCGGCGACGGGTCCGCTCGCGACTCGATGGCCCCAGGCGCCCAGGGGTGGCGCCGGAGCGATCGCCGGGCCGAGAGGATCCGCTGGCGGATCGCGGTCTTCCAGCTGGCGTCGCTGGCGGGCGGGCCGATCTCGCCGACGACGATGTCGATCATGCCGTCCAGCAGCTCCTCCTTGCTGGTCACGTGCTTGTAGAGCGCCATCGGGACTACTCCGAGCTCCTCGGCCAGCCTGCGCATGCTCACGGCCTCGATCCCGGCCTCGTCGGCCAGGGCCACGGCGGCGCGCAGCACGCGATCCCTGTTCAGGCGGGCCCGGCGCGGCTCACCCGCCGGCTCGCCCGCCGGCTGGGCCATCGAGGGCGGCCTTCCCTGTGGTTGGTCACTGACTTCGCGCCTCATCTTGACAAGTGTACGGCGTACGCTTAGGTTGCCATGCAGGTGTACGGCGTACACCATCTCGTGGCCGGAGCCGGGCTGCGGCCAGCCAGAGACCAGGGAAGGGAACCGTGATGGCCCTAGATCGACGAGCGGCGGTGACGGCAGGCGTGCTGTTCATGGTCGCGACCGCCGCGAGCCTGCTGAGCACCGCGGTCGAGCACCCCGTCCTCACCGGAACGGACTACCTCGCCAAGATCGCCGGGAACACGAGCCGGGTGTCCGCGGGCGGGCTGGCGGAGCTCGTCGCGGCCGGCGCGAGCGCGGGCATAGCCATCTCGCTGTACCCGGTCTTGCGGAAGCGCGGCGAGGCCCTCGCCCTGGGGGCAGTAGTCTTCAGGGCCCTGGAGGGCGCCATGTACACGGTCGGCGCGGTCATCACGCTGTCGATGCCGGCCGTCGCCCGGCAGTACGCGCGGGCAGCCGGCCCGGGCCAGGACGGGATCCGGGCGATCGGGGACGCTCTCGCCGGCGTGCGCCAGGACGCGATCCTGGCAGGCGTGTTCGCCTACATCCTGGGCGCCCTGATGTACTACTGCATTCTCTACCGCTCGCGCCTGGTCCCGCGCTGGCTGCCGGGCTGGGGCATCGCGGCCGAGCTCCCGATGCTCATCGCCTGCCTGCTGGCCTCGTTCACCCGTGCCCCCGTGACCTCCTTCACGATCCTGATCCTTCCCATTGCCGTGCAGGAGATCGCCCTGGCGGCCTGGCTGATATTCCGGGGATTCAGCCCGAGCGCCGTCCAGGCCCGCACAGTCACTGGGCCAGCGCCAGCCGCATAGCCCACGTCCGGAGCCCGGCCTGACCGGGCTCCGAGCCGTTGTCCCTCACTGAAATCACTCCTGCGCCCGGCCGCTCTCCCGCGAAGCAGCCAGGAGCCGTCCGGACAGCGAAACTGCAGATCAGAGCCCTGAACTCTCAACGCCATGGACTTTGAGGATTTCGACGACCATGAGGGCCTCAACCTGATCATCAGATAGTCGCGACGGGCGGCCGCGTTCAACTGTCGGTCTGGATCGTGAACTCGCTGATGCGGGTGCCTGGCGGCAGGTTCCGGACTTGCTCGTGCAGCTGGCCCAGGATGTTGAGGCTGACTACGAAGTCGATTGCTTCGACGTTGCCGATGCCGATCTTGCCGCCGAGGACGGGCGCGATCTTGAACCCGTATACCTGTGCAGCGGTAGGGATGATGCCCTGGCGTTCCGCGCTTGCCGCTAGGCCGGCGAGAAGGAATCGGTCTTGTCCGTCCGTGGTGCCGAGCGTAGCCCTTAGTTCGCCGGTGCTCGCCCACGGCCGGGTAAGTGTGGCTTCCAGCGTGTCAAGCAGCCAGAAGCCGTCGCGTGATTGGAAAAACACGTCACCGAACAGCGATGTGAAAATGGGGCTCTTATCTTCGACTCCGAGCCACTGCCAAGACTCCAGGGCCCGGTGGAACTGGTCCGGGCTGAAGCTCTTTGTCAGGCCCATCCTGGCATCTAACTATGTACGGACGTTGTGCGGCTAATGCCGGAACGTATCGCCTTGGAGACGTCGAGGCATGTAACCCCACCGTCGTTGACCCACGGTCAAGTGCCCTACCAAGCTGGGCCACGTGCCGTCCGTACTCGCCGGACCTGACGAGGGCGGCGCGCTTGATGGCCGGGCGCTGCGTCGGGTGAATACCGCACCCTGGCTGGTCCAGGGGTAAATCTGCCTGAGTGAGCGCGGCACCGGGTCCGCGAGATCGAGCGATATGAATCTTCATGTGTAATGAACGGAGAGCGGCCAACGTTCCTGTGGGCCGTAGCCAAGGTCACGGGGGGACCCTCTTGCGCTCGCAACGGGAGACCGTGCAGCCACCCCTCCTGCTGGAGACGAAGTTCTATCCTCCAAGGCTGCCGCGGGGTCTGGTGCCGCGCCCGCGGCTGCGCGACAGCCTGGTTCGCGGGACCAGGTCGAAGCTGATGCTCGTTTCCGCGCCGGCCGGCTTCGGGAAGTCGACCCTGCTGGCCCAGTGGCTGGACGAGTGGCTAGCGGCTGAACCGGCTGCGGATGCGACAGAGCACGCTGCCGCGTGGCTGTCTCTTGATCGAGACGACAACGACCCTGTGTCCTTCTGGACCTATGTGATCTCGGCGTTGCGAACGGCGGTGCCCGGGATCGGCGAGACAGCACTCGGGCTCCTGCAAGCGCCGCCGCCGACCTCGATCCAGACGGTGCTGACAACACTGCTCAACGACTTGGGCGCCCTCGAGAGGGACGCCGTGCTGGTACTGGACGACTACCACGTCATCGACTCCCGCGAGGTGCACGAGGGGATGGCGTTCCTGATCGACCATTTGCCTTCGCGGCTGCATGTGGTGATCGCTAGCCGCGCCGATCCGGCGCTGCCATTGGCGCGGCTGCGGGCGCGGGGCGACCTGGTTGAGACGCGCGCCGCCGAGCTGCGCTTCATACCCGACGAGGCAGTGGCCTACCTCAACGGCGTGATGGGCCTGCGGCTGACGGCCGGCGACATGGCCATATTGGAGGGGCGCACCGAAGGCTGGATTGCCGCGCTCCAGCTCGCGGCATTGTCGATGCAGGGGCGGGACGACAAGGCCGGGTTCATCGCGGGTTTCGCGGGCGACGATCGCTACATCCTCGACTTCCTCGTCGAGGAGGTGCTGCAGCGTCAGCCCGCCCGTATCCAGGCCTTCCTGCTGCAGACGTCGGTCCTGGGTCGGCTGAGCGGGCCACTGTGCGACGCCGTCACCGGCCAGGGTGATGGCAAGGCCACGTTGGAGGCGCTGGACCGGGGGAACCTGTTCCTGGTCCCGCTCGATGACCGTCGCCGGTGGTACCGCTACCACCACCTCTTCGCCGACGTGCTGCACGCGCGCCTGATGGACGAGCAACCCGACGGTCTGCCGGATCTGCACCGGCGGGCGAGCGTGTGGCACGAGCAGGACGGTGACCTGTCGGAGGCCATTCGCCACGCGCTGGCGGGCGAGGACTTCGACCGGGTGGCGGACCTGGCCGAGCGGGCCTGGCCGGCCATGCGCCAGAGCCGGCAGGAAGCGACCATGCTCGGCTGGCTCAAGGAGCTTCCCGACCAGCTGCTGCGTCGTAGACCCGTGCTTAGTGTGGCCTACGCCGCTGTCCTGGCCTTCAGCGGCCAGTTCGAGGACGTGGAGACGCGCCTGCGCGACGCCGAGCGATGGCTGGACTCCGCTGCCGTCCACGACGGCGGACCGGCAGCGCCTTCGCCGCCTTCGTCGCCGATGGCCGTCGTGGACGAAGATGAGTTCCGCCGTCTCCCGGCCGCGATCGCCGGGTACCGTGCCGCCCAGGCCCTGGCGGCCGGCGACGTGCCAGCCACCATGACCCACGCCCGGCGAGCGCTTGACCTCGTCGACGACGACGACCACCTCTGGCGTGCCGCGCCAGCAGGCCTCCTGGGCCTCGCGCACTGGAGGACAGGAGACCTCGAGACCGCGCATGAGATGTACGCCGACTGCAGGGCGAACTTGCATCTCGCGGGGCACATCGCCGACACCTTCGGCTGCACCATCGCGCTCGCGGACATCCGGATCACGCAAGGTCGCCTTCGGGACGCGACGGGCACCTACGAGCGCGCGCTGCAGCTCTCCGCAGCGCAGGACGGGCCGGTTCTGCGGGGGACAGCGGACCTGCACGTGGGACGGAGCGAGCTCTACCGGGAGCAGGGTGATCTGTCTGGTGCCATGCAGCACTTGCTGATGGCCCAGGAACTCGGCGAGCACGCGGGGTTGCCGCAGAACCCGTACCGGTGGCGCGTGGCCATGGCCCGCCTACGCCAGGCTCAAGGGGATCTCGACGCCGCGCTCGAGCTGCTCGACGAGGCGGAGCAGGTGTACGTGGGCGACTTCTTCCCCAACGCGCGGCCGGTCCCTGCGTTGCGAGCGCGGGTCTGGGCGGCGCGCGGGAGGCTGGCCGAAGCCTTCGGATGGGCCCGGGAGCAGGGACTGTCGGTCGAGGACGATCTCAGCTACCTGCGCGAGTTCGAGTACCTCACTCTGGCCCGGATCCTTGTGGCGGAGTACCGGAGCCAGCGCGCGGGACGGTCCGGCGATCAGGCCATCGCTCTGCTGGATCGCCTCCTGCGCACAGCAGAAGAAGGCGGCCGGGCGGGCAACGTCATCGAGATCCTGGTGCTGCTGGCCGTCGCGCAGCAAACGCGCGGTGACATCGGCGCCGCGCTAGTGGCGCTGGAACGGGCGCTGGTACTGGCCGAGCCGGAAGGCTACCTCCGGGTCTTCCTCGACGAGGGCCAGCCGATGGCAGCCCTGCTGGAAGCCGCCGCGGAACGCGGGATCGCCACCCGCTATGTCCGGCTGCTGCTGGCGGCGCTCGGCGAGACCGAGGCCGGGTCGACGGCAGCACAGGGCTTGATCGAGCCGCTGAGCGACCGCGAGCTCGACGTGCTCCGGCTGCTCGCAACCGACCTGGGCGGTCCGGGCATCGCCAGTGAGCTCTACGTGTCCCTGAACACGCTGCGCACGCACACCAAGAACATCTACGCCAAGCTCGGCGTGAACAACCGTCGGGCAGCGGTCCGCCGGGCCCGGGAACTCGACCTGCTGCGCACCCCGGATCGGCGCTCCGGGCCGGCCGTTCGCGGGCGCTAGCCTCGCCCTTTCCCGGTCAGGCACCCAACTCGGCGTCAGGCACCCAACTCGGGCCGCCGCACCCCCGGCGCATCACGGTGTCCGCGGTCGCCGGGATCACCACCTCATTCACCACATGTGGTGATCCCCGCTCACCACACCGGCTTCTACCTTCGGCTCAGAGATCAACGAACGAAGCGCCGGCCGAGACCCGTCCGCCGCACACGCAGAGCGAAGGAAGTCCCATGAGCGGATCGACCCCGTCGACTGGTAGCCGGCATGAGCCGGGCCGGTACAAAATCCGCATCGCTGGGCACCTCCATCCCCGCTGGACCGCCTGGTTCGACGGGCTCACCCTCACGCACGAGAAGGACGGCACCACCGTCCTGCATGGCCGGATGGTCGACCAGGCCGCACTGCACGGCGTGCTCCAGAAGGTCCGTGACCTCGGCGTGCCCCTGGTCTCGGTCACCCACATTGCGCCCGACCAGGATGACGCGCCCGATCAGCCCGACGCGCCCACCACCCCGCGTGGATAGCTACGCATCGGGCCAACCCACGACACCCACTGCCCACCACGTTCGCCCACCATCACGAAAGGCACTCCGATGACCCCACTGCGGAAAACCGCACTCGTCGCCGGCGGGTTCTACCTGCTCACCTATATCTCGATCCCGGCACTCCTGCTGATCCACCCCGTACTCAGCAACACCAACTACATCGTCGGCTCCGGAGCGGACACTCGCGTGCTCTTGGGCTGCGCGTTCGACCTCATCACCGCTCTCGCGGGCATCGGCACTGCCGTCGCCCTGTTCCCGGTCGTCCGGCGGCAGAACGAAGCCGCCGCGCTGGGCTTCGTGACCGCGCGCATGTTCGAAGCCGCTGTCATCGTCATCGGCGTCGTGAGCCTCCTCGCGATCGTCACGCTGCGACAGGACGTGGGCGGAGCCACCGGAACGGACGCGGCCTCGCTCGTTGCCACTGGCCGGTCGCTGGTCGCTGTCCGTGACTGGACGTTCCTGCTCGGCCCCGGCGTCATGGCGGGCATCAACGCCCTGCTGCTGGGCAGCCTGCTGTACCGGTCCCGACTGGTGCCCCGCATCATCCCGCTGATCGGTCTCATCGGAGCTCCCCTGATCCTCGCCTCCGACACCGCGGTGTTCTTCGGCGCCTACGACCAGGTCTCCTCGGTCTCATTGATCGCCACCCTCCCCATCGCCGCCTGGGAGCTCTCGCTGGGCATCTGGCTGGTCGTCAAGGGCTTCAAGCCGTCGCCCATCACGGCCAACATCCCTTCACCCGAGGCACAGCCGGAGCTGTCGCGGGCCTGAAGCGGCACATCCCCGCACGCGCTCGTCCCGCCTCCCGCGGGGCGAGCGCGTCCGGCGCGCAACTGCCGGGAGAGGCACGGCGGCCAGGCCGCCGTCGCGCTCCGTCGATTCACATGCTCACCGGACACCCTTGACGCGCAGGATGGCCATGGCCCCAACGATGGCGCAGACCCCGGCGACCGCATACAGCACGCCGTAGCTGCCGGCGCCGATCGCGAGGATGACAGGCGCGATCGCCGGCGCAACGGAAAAGGGGAGAGCGCCGGCGATGTTGAACACGCCCAGATCCTTGGCGGCACTGTCTTTGTCCGGCAGCACGTCGGCCACGAGCGCGAGGTCGACGGAGACGTACACGCCGAAGCCGAGGCCGCCGATGGCCATGCCGACGAGAAACCCGTTGAAGTTGCTGGCGAGGGCGATCACGAACATCGCCACGCCGTACACGATCGACGCGGTGAGCACGAAGATCTTCCGTCGGCCCGTCCGGTCCGAGAGCTTGCCACCGATGAGGGAAGCGGCGACGACCACGACGGACTGGACGAGTGTGCCAAGGAATATCTGCTGCGGTACATCGGCCTCGGCGCTGCCGATCTTTTCCAGCAGGTAGTAGGCCTGGTAGGTAACCAGGAAGGCGTAGGCCAGGACGAACATGAGGCGGCTGACGAAAGCCCAGGCAAAGTCTGGACTCCGCCGCGGATTGACGTAAAACGTGCTGGCGAATTCCCGCAGCGACCAGGTCGGCTTGTCCGCCTTGGCCAGCCGGCGATCTTTCAGCGTGACCGCGAAGAGCAGGATGAAAAAACCGCCGATCGCGCACGGGACCAGGAACATGGCGAGCTGGCTGGCGCTGAACAGTTTCACCAGGAAGGTGCCGCTCACCGACGCGATAGGCACGCAGACACCCAGGACACCGGCGACCAGGCCGCGTTGACCGGCCGGCACCTGGTCTGGCAGCACCGCCACCTCGGCAGCGAGCAGTGCGTTGAAGAACAGTTGCGCGATGCACCAGCCCACGAGGACCACCGCGATGTTGGGTGCCAACGCGACAATGAGGACGCCGGCCGAACCGCCCACCAGGCCGATGACCATCCATGGGCGCCGCATGCCCAGTTGCGACGAGGTGCGGTCACTCATCTTGCCGAAGAACGGATTGCCGAACATGGCCAGCAGGGCACCGGTCCCGGCGACGAGCGCCAGGCTGTCCGGGGCCCGTTCGATCCCCACCAGCGAGTTGACCTTCAAGGCCAGGGTGACCAGCAAGGGGGCGAGGAACAGCAGGGAGGTGCTGATGTACGCCAACGTGTACAGCGAGATGAAACCCCATCCGACCCGGCGCATCGCGGGCGACTCGCGCGCCACCGCAACGTCGGCGGTCCTTCGGTACTCCCACGCGTCGGGCACGGCGCTTCCTTAACGCGGTATGGAGGCGGCGGCTGACGAGAGGAGGTAATGCGAGTTCCTTCAAACTACTCTGTGCTGCGCGTTTGCCAGCGGAGAGGGCGATGCGTGATCAGTGCCTCCCGCATGGCGCACGGCGCTCTTTCCCGCTTGTCCGGAACTGTCCCCGCCGGCTGCCGGGCCCCCCCGGGGGACGGTGCTGGCTTCGTCCCTCCGCCACCGCTTGGCTTTGCGCCATAGAGCAGAGACCTGCTCATACCCTGTCGGGACGGCGGGATTCGAACCCGCGACCCCTTGACCCCCAGAACGCTGGGCTAGGCGCTTTTGCAGCTCAGCCGTATTCGAGCTGACTGGCACGACGTCGCTCAGCGACCATTCCGGCCAGCTGATCAACAACCCGTCCCGGCGTGTCGCCATTCCGGCCGCCGCCTCTCCCACCACGCCCAGCCCAGCCGCGCGCGAGCACACTCGCTCATCAGCAAGCGATCAACGCACGTGAATAGCTGCGGAGAAACAGTCGCCTGGATGGTAGTGACTTCTGCGGGCGGATCGCTAGCGTAGTGAGAGCGCCCTGTGGGTTCTCCTGTCCGCCGTCCTCGCCGCCGCGCGGGGATGAGCGGTCAACGCCTTCCAGCACAATGACGGCTGTTCGGAGCAAGAGGAGTGGGCATGCGTTGGACGAACAGATCGCCGCAGCCGTCGCGCAAGGCGCGACGAGCGGTGCTGGCCGGTCTAGCCGCACTGGCCAGCGGGGCGGTGCTGGCCGGCCTGACCCTGCCCGCTGCCGCAGCCCTGTCCCAGCCCTTACGGCCCCTGGCCGGGCGCGGCACGCTGGCGCCGTATGTCGTTGAATGGTCCCTGCTGGCCGGCCAGGGTGGCAACGCCACGGCAGACCTCGGGCCAGCGGCCGCGGGGGCACCCGTCAGTGCCCGGGTGTACCTGGCCGGGCGGGACCCCGCGGGGCTGGCTGCCTACGCGGCGGCGGTGTCCTACCCGGGCAGCCGGTGGTTCCATGACTACCTGTCCCCGGCCCAGGTGCGGGAACGCTTCGGCCCGACCGACCGCCAGGTGGCCGCCGTCCAGGCGTGGCTGACCGCCAGCGGGCTGCAGATCACCGCAGTGACACAGCATGACATCGCGGTGAGCGGGACGGCGGCGGCCGCGCAGGCGGCCTTGGGCACGGTATGGCACAGCTATGAGGTGGATGGCACCACTCAGCAGGCACCTTCGCCGGCTGCCCAGCTTTCCGCCCCCGCGCGGGTCGCCCCGGCCGTGCTGACCGTGGCACCGGTCGAGACCGGCCTACCCGGCTATCCGGCCGCCGCGTCGGGTACTTCACCGGCCGCCGCATCGGGCACGGGGCGGGCCCCGTTCAATCCGACAGCTTCGGCCGGGACGGCCGCAGCCATGCTGGCTGGAGCGGGGTCGCTGATAGCGGCCCCAGCCGCTGCTGACACGGGATGCTCCAGTTACTACGGCCAGAATCTGGCCACCAGCCTGCCGCCCGCATATGGCCGGACCGTGCCCTACTACCTGTGTGGCTACACACCGAGCCAGCTCCACACGGCCTACGGGGTCCCCCGCTCGCTGACGGGTAAAGGGGTTACCGTCGCCGTAGTGCACCCCTGGCGCCAGCTGACCGCCGCCCAGGATCTGGCCACCTTCGGCGCCCGGCACGGTGAGCCGCTGCGCCCGGGCCAGTTCACCCAGATCCTGCCACCCGGGCTCGACGCCTCCTGCGAGGGGACCACGATGGGCCCGTTCCCGCTGTCCAACGAGGAGACCGGTGACGTCGAGCTCGTGCATGCCATGGCGCCGACCGCGAACATCGTCTACGTCGGCGCCAAGTGCGACGACGGCGAAGGCACGGTGCAGGATCTCGACGCGCTGACCACCATCGTCGACCGGCGCCTGGCCACCATTGTCAGCAACTCATGGGCCGCCGTGGCGAGCGACGCTCTGCTGTCCGCAGGGCTGGTGGACTCGTACGAGCAGATCTTCGAGCAGGGCGCCGCTGAAGGCATCGGCTTCTATTTCGCGGCCGGGGACGGCGGCCAGTACTCGGGCGGCGGCTCGCCCGGCGACCCGCCGACCCTGATCTACCCGCAAAGTGACCCGTGGGTGACCTCGGTGGGCGGGACCAGCCTGGCGGCCGGCCCGGTCGGCGACTACGAGTGGGAGACCGGCTGGGGCGACCGGTACGCCGAGCCAACCGCCGACGGCACCAGCTGGGCGGGCCTGCCCGGCGCGTTCGCTGGCGGCTCGGGCGGCGGGACCAGCACCCTGTTCCGCCAGCCTTCCTACCAGAGCGGCGTGGTGCCGGCAGCGCTCAGCCACGCCAGCGGGAGCGCGGCCCCGATGCGGGTGGTGCCCGACATCGCCGCTGACGCCGACCCCTTCACCGGGTCGCTCGTCGGCGAGACCTTGAGCCCGGGCCCAGGCCAGCCGGCCACCTACCAGGAGGGACCAGGCGGCGGCACCAGCGCCGCCTGCCCGCTGATCGCGGGCATGCAGGCGGACGCCCAGCAGCTGGCCGGAGGAGCGCCGATCGGCTTCGCCAACCCCGCGATCTATGCCCGGTACGGCACACGCGCCTACCACGACGTCACCGACCAGCCGCTCGGCCCCGGCTTCACGCCCGCCGTCGCCCTGCCGGCCGGCCTCGTCGCGACGGTGCCGATCCTGATTACCCTCGGTATGGACGAGGGGCTCGCTGCCACCCCCGGCTATGACGACGTGACCGGCGTCGGCGCGCCGGCCCCCGGGTACTTCGCTTCCTACCGCAGGACGGGTTAACGCCGGCCGTTCCGGGCTCAGGCGTTCGCCGCTGAGGTACACGGCGGCTCCGGGTGAGTGAATGCTCCCGAGCGGGCCAGGGCCTGTTGCACCTCGCCGAAGTCCTTGCGGCCGGCCCAGCCGACATCTAGCCGGATGGGCTTGCGGCCGGATATCCCGCACCGCATCGAGGTTCCGTACTTGCCAGGCCGGTAGGATTCCGGGCTGGGTCGCTGCCAGTTCGCGACGGGATTGGCGAGGTGGCAGGCTGTGAGAGCCGCGCGTGCGGTCACGGCTGTCCTGGACTGGAAATGGGCTCACCACGGGGAGCCAGTTGAGGACCTGGCGTGGTGCGAGTGGATCGTGCGAATGCACTATCCCCAGCATGTCCTGGCCCTTGACGGGCTCTTCGGTGCCTACGGTTCCGCTCCCGCCTGGGTGGAACGTCAGCAGCCATGTTCGCGCAATGCCGCGCCATGCTCGACCTCTGCGAGCGATGGCAGCCGGGCGGCGATAGCACCCGGCAGTGGCGGCACCGTCTGGCCGTCACCGAATCGTGGGCTGAATGAGCCGGCTGTCAGCATCGTCTCGAAGACATCCTTCTTGACCGGCGGTCAAGGAGGGCTACCGGGCTTCGGGTAAGCCGCTTGGTGGTCCCCGGAACGCTGAAAGGGCCGATCCGCGTTGCGGATCAGCCCTCTGAGCTGCGTCGGGACGGCGGGATTTGAACCCGCGACCCCTTGACCACCAGTCAAGTGCCCTACCAAGCTGGGCCACGTCCCGTCCGTACTCGCCGGACTTGACGAGGATAGCGCACGGCGTGCCCGTCAGCGCATCGGCGCGATCCGGGGCCGTCAGCCCCAGGCGGCCCGGCCGAGATCGCAGCCTGGCCCTCGGGACGACTCCCACATCATCTGATCAGGTGAAGACATTTCTGGCGAGCTGGGCACTTCGGCAGGTCTGGCGTTCGTTGGCCGGGTAGACCCAGGGGTAGCCTGACCACACCCAGTCCGAGGTCCAGCCGGAGTACACCAACGGAGCTGCTCGAATGACGGCACGCGGATCGGCCTGGGATGGCGGGCCGCCCGATCCACCAACGGCACCTCTGCCACTCGGGGATTACTGGCGCGATGCCGATCCCGGGTACAGCGCGCCCGGCTACGGCAGGCCCGGCTACGGCACGCCCGGCTGGCAGCCCGCACAGCCTCGCCGCAGACCCCGTCGCGCCCTCCGGCTGCTGCGCCGCCTCATCTGGCTCCTGCTGACCGTCATCCTGCTGGCGGCCCTCGCGGACGGCGTGCTCCTGCTGGCCACGCCCTCCGTCGGGAACGCCCAGAAGGTGGCCAGGCAGCAGGCGGTGGCGCATCATTCCGTCTACCCGGGGCCGCCGGTGCCAGTCCGCTTCTCGGCGTCGCTGATCGCGACCGAGGATCACCGGTTCTACTCAGAACCTGGCATCGACGTTTTCGCTCTCGCCCGGGTGGTCGAGGCCGGGGTGACCGGCCAGGGCGACCAGGGCGGCGCCACCCTCTACCAGCAACTGGCCAAGTTGCTGTACTCGAACGGGAACACGGGCTATCTGGCCAAGGCGAAGCAGGTGGGGCTCTCCGAGAAGCTCTACCTGACCTACAGCCACGCTCAGATCCTGCGGATGTACGCGGACGTGGCCTACTTCGGCCACGGGTATTACGGCCTGCCCGCCGCGAGCTGCGGGTATTTCGGCACCGTGCCGGCCGGCCTGTCCTGGCCCGAGGCGGCGATGCTCGCGGGCCTCGTCCAGGGACCCTCGGCCGATGACCCGATCCTGCATTTCGCCCGGGCGCGGGCCCGTGAGCAGCACGTCCTTGGCCGGCTCGTGGCAACGAACACGCTCAGCCAGGCGCAGGCGAGCGCCGCTTTCAGCCAGTCACTGCATTTGGTTGGCGGGAGCCCGACCGCCTGCACCGCCTAGAACACCCAGAGCATCCTTAACGATCCGTGGCCCGGACTGCCGTCTCCCCGAGCTGATCCAGTTACCGGGACGCGTCGCGGGGCGTCACGCTGGTCCCGCCGCGCACCGAGGGCGGTGCCGCGCCCGGACCCCCGACGAGGTGCCCGTTGGCCTGCGGCAGGCTCTCCGGGGCCGACTCAGGGATCCCGGTGGCTTCCGCGAGTTCCGGCGCTGCGCGCCACACCCAGGTCCGGTAGGACCAGAAGCGGAACAGGGTGCCGAGCCCGATCCCGATGAACAACGCGACGTTGTAGGACAGCTTGTCGGTCAGGTTGAGCACGTAGTAGGCGAAGCCAAGGCATGCGAGCTGGATCAGCAGCCCGATCCCGTTAAGGAAGAAAAACAGTGCGTATTCGCGGCCGATGCCGCCCCTGTCGCGGTGCCGGAACGTCCAGTACCGGTTGCCACCGAACGAGACGCAGGTCGCGACCACGGTGGCGATCGTGTTGGAGGTGAGCGGGCCCAGCGAGGCCTGGAAGTGCAGCAGGTTGGTACCGACCTCGGTGACGATGAACGCGACGACACCGACGACGCCGAACTTGGCCACCTCATGGATCAGCAGCGCGAATCGCTCATACAGCCTGCGGGCGTACGACACCTAGCAATCTTCCTCTCGCGAGCCCCCGCGCAAGTGAATACGAATGCTTGTGACAGTACCGGCCCCCGCGTGGTTGCCGGGCCACTGGGCCGAAGCCCGCGCCGGGAGGCCGCGTCCGCTGCGGGGAATACTCGTTCGGAAATGACGGGCCATCACGGTAATGTCGCGAGAGTGCCCGCTCCCACCGTGCTGATCCATGCCCGGGGCTTGACCAAACGTTTTGGTAGTTTCACCGCAGTTGACGGCATCGACCTCGACCTTCGCCGTGGTGAGGCGTTCGGGTTCCTCGGGCCGAACGGGGCAGGCAAGTCCTCCACGATGCGCATGATCGGCTGTGTCTCCCCGCCGAGCGGGGGCGAGCTGTCCATCCTGGGTCTCGATCCGGTGGCGGACGGCCCGGCGATCAGGGCCAAGCTCGGCGTGGTGCCCCAGGAGGACACCCTGGACGTCGAGCTGACGGTCCTGGAGAACCTGCTCATCTATGGCCGCTACTTCGGCCTGCCGCGCGCCGTCATCCGCGAGCGGTCCGCCCGGCTGCTGGACTTCGTGCAGCTCAGCGACCGCCGGAATGACCGGGTCGAGCCGCTGTCGGGTGGCATGAAGCGCAGGCTGACGATCGCCCGGTCGCTGATCAACGACCCGGAGATCCTGCTCCTGGACGAGCCGACCACCGGGCTTGACCCGCAGGCCAGGCATGTGGTCTGGGACCGGCTGTTCCGGCTCAAGCAGCAGGGCGTGACGCTGGTCCTCACCACGCACTACATGGACGAGGCGGAGCAGTTGTGTGACCGGCTGGTGGTGATGGACGGCGGGAAGATCGCGGCCGAGGGCTCGCCCCGCGAGCTGATCGACGAGTACTCCACCCCTGAGGTGCTTGAACTCCGGTTCGACCCGGCTGTGCATGAGACAGCCGCGGAGAAGCTGGCCAGTGTTCTGGCGCAGCGCAGGGAGGTGCTCGCCGACCGGGTCCTGCTCTATGTCCATGACGGGGACGCTGCCCTCGCGGCTGTCCGTGGCCTGGGGCTTGAGCCGCTGACCTCGCTGGTCCGGCGGAGCACGCTGGAGGATGTCTTCCTGCGGCTGACTGGCAGGCGGCTGGAGGACTGATGACCTCCGGCGTCATGCCTGGGCCTCGGTCAGGGTCAGGCCCAGGGCCAGCGGCTCGGCCGCTGCCCGCTACCCCGGCGGGCCGGTGGGTGTTCGCCGCGCGCCAGCTCCGGTTCTGGCTGACCGACTACCGGCGGACCTGGCGCGGCTCGATCTACTCCAGCCTGCTGAGCCCGCTGCTGTACCTGGGCGCGATGGGGCTCGGCCTGGGCACGCTGGTGGATGCGCACGGCCGGGCGGGCCTGGGTGGTGTGAGCTATCTCGCATTCCTCACCCCTGGGCTGCTGGCGGCCGCGGCCATGCAGACCGCCGTGGGGGAGACGACCTACCCCGTCTTCGGGTCGGTCAAGTGGAACAAGACATACCAGGCCGCCGTGTCATCCCCGCTGCGCCCCTCGGATGTGTTCCACGGGCATCTGCTCTTTGTCGCGCTGCGGCTGACCATGAACTCCGCGTTGTTCCTGGCCGTGGCGGCGGCGTTCGGCGCGCTGCACTCCGCGTGGGCGGCCGCCGCGCTGCCGGTCGCCGTGCTTACCGGGCTCGCCTTCGCGACGCCGGTCGAGGCCTGGGCGGTGACCCGGCAGAAGGACACCTCGTTCGCGGTGATCTTCAGGTTCGGGCTGATCCCGCTGTTCCTGTTCTCCGGCACGTTCTTCCCGATCACGCAGCTCCCAGCATGGATCCGCCCGGTCGCCTACCTCACCCCGCTCTGGCACGGGGTGGCGCTCTGCCGGGCGCTCAGCCTGGGCTCGGCCGACCTGGGTGGGGCCCTGGTGCACGTCGGCTACCTGGCTGCCCTCACGGCCGCGGGGATCGCGGTGGGAAACCGGACCTACCGGCGGCGGCTCTATGTCTAGCCTCCCTGACCTGCCGCTGCGAGTGCTCCCGGTGCCCGGGCTGCTGGCCCGCAGCCGGGCGGCCATGGGCGGGCGCGCCAGCCTGCACCTGGTGGAGCGGCACGCGCGGGTCTACCGGCACATGTGGCTGATTCTCGCGTCCGGCGTGGCGGAGCCACTCTTCTACCTGCTGTCGATCGGCGTCGGCCTCGGCAAGCTGGTCGGCTCGGTGACCGGGCCCGCCGGCCAGGTCCCTTACGCCACCTTCGTGGCCCCCGCGCTGCTGGCCAGCGCGTCGATGAACGGCGCCATCTTCGATTCGACCTTCAACGTGTTCTTCCGGCTCAAGTACGAGAAGCTCTACGACGCGGCGCTGGCCACGCCCATGCGGGCCGGCGACGTGGCGCTCGGCGAGATCAGCTGGGCGCTGCTGCGCGGCGGCCTCTACGCGCTGGCCTTCATGGTGGTCATGCTCGCCATGGGCCTCATGCACTCGGCGTGGGCGGTGCTGGCGCTGCCGGCCGCTGTGCTCACCGGGTTCGCCTTCGCGGCCGCAGGCATGGCGGCCACCACCTACATGCGCAGCTGGCAGCACTTTGAGTTCGTCACGCTCGCCATCCTGCCGATGTTCCTCTTCTCCACGACGTTCTATCCGCTGGGTGTCTATCCGCGGCCGCTGCAGATCGTGGTGGAGTGCACGCCGCTGTACCAGAGCGTGAACCTGATCCGCGGCCTCACCCTGGGCGCGGTCAGCCCGGCCTTGCTCTGGAGTGCGGGATACCTCGCGGTGATGGGCCTCGTCGGCCTGAGCGTGGCCGGAATCCGGATAGGCCGGCTCTTGCTCACCTGAGCCAAGCCTCACCCGACGGCCATGACAGGCCCGCAGCGCGGCAAAGAATCCGGGCACGGCGGTAAAGAATCCGGTGGCAGCGGTAAAGAATCCCGCCATACCGGAACCACTCACCCAGGGTCCGCGATTGTTCAGGATAAATCGTGATTCCTAGGCGGTTCCGTGTCTGCGGGACCGGCCTGCCTGCCGCTTGCTGAAGGACCTGCCGCCATGCGCTTGGTGCACCAGCCGGACGCCGCTCCGCTGCCCCCGGCCACCCGGCGTCTCGCCTGGGTAGCCGGCGGAGCACTCATAACGAGCGTCGGCGTAATGGTCCTGCTGGGGGTGTGCGGGCCATCATTGGTCGTCCCGAAATTCTCGTCGGCCTTTCCCTGGCCGCCCTACTTCGCTGCGGTCCGCCCCTCCGGTCCGGTCACGATGGGGCTGGCGCTGGCTGCGCTCTGCCTCGGCGGCCTGGGCTTGGTGGCGGGGCTGCTGGCGGCGCGCGGCGGCTGGCGGCCGCGGCCGCGACGGCTGATCATCGGGTGCCTGCTCGCGGTGATCGCGCTGATTCTGGTGCCTCCGCTGGGTTCGACCGACATGCTCGACTACGCGATCTACGGGCGGATAGCGGTGCTGGGCCACAGCCCGTACGTGATGACGCCAGCGCAGCTCACCACCACCGGTGATCCGGTGGGCCGGTACAGCCCGTATGCGTGGCGTCACAAGCCCTCGGTCTACGGTCCGCTGGCCACGGTGTCCGAGCAGGCCGCGTCAGAGCTGGCCGGCCCGTCGACGGCGAAGACGGTCTTCTGGCTCAAAATCTGGAACGGGCTGGCATTCCTCGCGGTGGCGCTGGCGCTTGACCGGCTGGTGCGCTCGGATGCGGCCGCCAGGACCCGCGCGCACCTGCTGTGGACGGTGAACCCGCTGATGCTGTGGGCCGTCATGGCCGGCGGCCACATCGACGGGTTGCCGGCCGCGGCGGGCTTTCTCGGCCTGCTCTGCTTGCGCAGGCCGGGTGCCATCCGGGGGCTGACCGCTGGCCTGCTGATCGGCGCGGCTGCCGCCGTCAAGGCGCCGTTCGTGTTCTTCCTGCTTGGCGTGGCCTGGTCGGCCCACCGGTCGCCGCGGACGCTGGCCGCGGCCGCTCTGGGCGCTGTCGCGGTGCTGGTGCCTAGTTACCTGCTGGCCGGCCCGGCCGCGATTGCGGCGGTGGCGGGACGCGCGGCCGCCGCTCCTGACGTGTACCAGCCGTGGCAGCTGCTGACGCGGGCGCTGTCCATCCACCCTGTGGGCAGGTTCACCGATGTGCTGGCGTTGATCGCCGTCGCCGCGATGGCGGCGGTCCTGCTCTGGCGCCTGCCGTCCGGCTGGCCCAGTCCGGCCGCCATGCCGTTCGCCCGGCCCGTGCTAGCGGTGTCGCTGGCCTGGCTGATCTGGACGCCACAGCAGCGGCCCTGGTTCGACGCGATGGTCTTCCCGCTGCTGGCGGTGCTTCCCGCTACCCGGCTGGACTGGATTGTCGCGCTCCGCGCCCTGGTCGGGGCCGTGGCGGAACTCCCCGGAGTGGCGCACCGCCCCTATCCGCCGTGGCTGGGATCCTTTCTCGGCGACGGGGCCCAGGCCATCCTGCCCGCGATCCTGGTCGTCCTGGCCGGCGCGCTGCTCTGGCTCTGTGTCACCAGGCGGTGGCGGCCGCCCGGCCCGCCCTGGCCGGCGGGCGGCGGCCAGCCGCTGCCTGATCTGGCCGTATCGGGCACTTTCCGCTGAGCACCGGCCAGGCGATGCGGCTCGGCCTGCCGCGAGGAGGCCGCCGGGGGGCCGCCGGGGGCCGCGCAGCAGGCCGGAGATCTACGAGACACCCCTAATGCTCATGCCCTGACCGGAGCCAGTCGATGTAGTCGGTCACGCCGCGCTGAGTGTCGTATTCGGGCTGATAGCCGGTGTCCGCGCGGATCCGGCTGATGTCGAGGTAGAAGTCCCGGCCCGCCCCGCGCGGGTCGCGGCCCCCGGGCAGCCCGATCACGGCGTCCGGGATGACCTGCCTGATCGCGGCGGCTAGTTCGGCGTTCGTGGTCGCCCGTCCCGAGCCGATGTTGTACGTGCTGTGGTTCAGCGTCCGCGCGGTCTGCAGCAGGGCGATGGCCCGGCCACAGTCCTTCGCGTAGCACAAGTCGATACCGTCCTGCGCGTAGGCAGGCGACAGCGGCGGCGAGAAGTCCGGTGCGTGGCCGTCGACCGCGGCATGCACGAGGAGCGGGGCGACCGACAAGTTCGACCGGGGATGCCGGTGCAGCGGCCCCCACACCCCTGGGATGCGCAGGTTGACGACCTGGTAACCGGCGCGGATGGCGACCGCGCCCGCAATGAGCTCGGCACTTTTCTTGAACGCCACGATCTGATGGGGCGCCGTCATCGGCAGCGGCAGGTCCTCGCGGAGCGGGTTGCCAGCGGACGTGCCTGCGTATACCCCTATCGTGCTGGCCAGAGCGACGCGGGGGACGGCCCAGTCCTGGGCCGCCTGCAGCACGTTGAGCAGCCCCTGGGTCTGCGCCCGGAAGTCATCCACCGGGCCCAGCGCACCGGGATGTCCGACCCCGGCGAGATGGACGATGCCCGTGATCGCATGGCGGGCGCCGATCGCCCGCAGGGCCGGCAAGTCGTCGATGTCGAGCGGTTCGATGAAGACCCGCGTGCCGATCTCTGCACTGATGAGGCTGGTGTCTCTGGCCACCCGGTAGCTGGTCAGGACGCAGGACTGGCCAAGGTCGAGCAGCGCCCTGGCGGTGTGCTGCCCGATGAAGCCCATCCCACCTGTCACGAGGATCATGAACCGTCCCTTACGCACGTCCGGCGCCATGTCACTAGCCGGCTAACGAGTATCGTAGCCAGCTAGTGATTAGCCGGCAAATGATGCGATCGATCTACCCTTGGCTCATGAACGAGTTCCTCACCCTGTTCACCCGCGCCGCCAAGCTCATGCGGATCGCCACGGACGAGGCGATGAGCCAGCATGGGGTCCGGGTGGGCCAGAACGTCATCCTGGAAGCGCTCTGGGCGTCGGACGGCCTGACACCGGGTGAGATCGCCGACCGGCTGCACATGGCCACCCCGACGATCGTCAAATCGGCGTCCAGGATGGCGGCGGCCGGGCTGCTGACCAGGGAGCGGGACCCGGCCGACGGGCGACTGGTCCGGCTGTTCCTCACCGACCGCGCCCGGTCGGTGCGCAGCGCGATCGAGCGCGAGCGCGCGGAACTTGAACGCCGGGCCACCGCGACTCTCACCGACGACGAGCGTCATCACCTCTACAGCGCCCTCGCCAAGATCATCAGCGAGTTCGCCGGTGCCGTGCCGCCTCCCGACGGCCCCGCCGCACGCTGAAACCGTCACCCGCGCCCCGGTTTCTGGCTATGGCGGTGCATTGTGATCCCGCATGCGCGCACAACGCACCGCGCTGACCCGGTCCCGCGCTGACCCGGTTTGCGGGTTTCTGCAAATTTCAGCGGCGGTACGCGTGCGTGGCCGGG
>Ga0265338_10001023_pt1 | contig 46910 bp, 41 predicted proteins | sample 42126metaG_FD_193579 | JGI IMG/M metagenome (GOLD analysis project Ga0265338, IMG submission 193579) | Rhizosphere microbial communities from Carex aquatilis grown in University of Washington, Seatle, WA, United States - 4-21-26 metaG | ecosystem: Host-associated > Plants > Roots > Rhizosphere...
TACCCCCACCGGCATCTCCTTGTGTTCATGCCCTGATTTAAGGTAAGCTCCCCTTTCGTATGTTGACTCTCTCCGACATCAGCAAGGCGTACGGCGGGCGCGTGCTTTTCGCCGCCGCCACGTTGCAGGTGAACCGCGGAGACCGCATCGGGCTGGTCGGCCCGAACGGCGCGGGGAAGTCCACGCTGTTTTCCATCATCCTCGGCACCGAGCCGGCGGATTCCGGCGAAGTCATCCAGGAACGGAATGTCACCTTCGGCTACCTGCCGCAGGAGAGCGCGCCGGCCGGAGACGACTCTGTGGTCGAGCTGGCCACGGCCATCACGCCGGAGTTCACCAAGCTCCGCCGCATCATCAAGGCCTGGGACGCCGACCATCCGGTGGAGGCGCAGCACGTGGAGGAGATTCACGACAACGTCCATGACCGCTTCAACGAGTTGGGCGGTTACCGGCTGGAGGCCAAGGCCAAGCAGATTCTCGCCGGGCTTGGTTTTCGCGAGAAGGATTTCGAGCGGCCGGCGCGCGAGATGAGCGGCGGCTGGGTCATGCGCGCGCACCTCGCCCGCCTGCTCACGCAGGAGCCGGACCTGTTGCTGCTCGACGAGCCCACGAACCATCTCGACCTCGAGGCGCTGCTGTGGTTCCAGGATTATCTGAAGACGTATCCCGGCGCGATCCTCGTCATTTCGCACGATCGCGAGTTTTTGAACGAGCTGGTGGGGAGCATCGTGGAAATCCGCCAGAGCAAGCTCGTCCGGTACCGCGGCAACTACGACGAATACCTCGTGCAGCGCGAAGCGAGCGAAATCCAGCTCCTCGCCGCCTACAAGAACCAGCAGCGCGAAATCGCCCACATGATGGATTTCGTCAACCGGTTCCGCGCCAAGAACACCAAGGCCGCGCAGGCGCAGAGCAAGCTCAAGCAGATCGAGCGGATGGACAAGATCGAGGCGCCCACGAACGACGAGAGCAAGATCGGCTTCCAGTTTCCCCAGCCGCAGCGCGGCGGCCAGAAGGCCATCACGCTGGAAACCGTCCACCAGGCCTACGGCGAAAACGTGGTTTACCGCGGGATGAGTTTCAAGGCCGAACGCGCCCAGCGCATCGTGCTGGTCGGGCCTAACGGCGCGGGCAAGTCCACCCTGCTGAAGATTCTGGCCGGCGTGCTGGCCCCGCAGAGCGGCACGCGCACCCTCGGCCACAACGTCAAGGCCGGCTATTATTCGCAATACCGCGTCGAGATGCTCAACCCGGAGCGCACGGTTCTGGAGGAGGGCCTGGACACGCCGCAGCGGGTGACGGAACAGTTCGTCCGCACGCTGCTCGGCAGCTTTCTGTTCCGCGGCGACGATGTTTTCAAAAAGGTCAGTGTGCTGAGCGGCGGCGAAAAGAGCCGGCTGGCCCTCGTGAAACTGCTGCTCGATCCGCCGAACCTGCTGCTCATGGACGAGCCGACCACGCACCTCGACATGTCGAGCATCGACGCGCTGCTGTACGCGCTCGACCAGTTCGAGGGCACGCTCATCTTCATCAGCCACGATGTCTATTTCATCCGCGCGCTGGCGAATCACGTCGTTCATGTCAACGCCGGCCAGCTCACGCATTACCCCGGCGACTATCAATACTACCTCGACAAGACCAAGGCGTTGTCCGCCCGGGCCGCGCTGACGTCGACTGGCAGGGCCGCGCTGCCGCGCGTCCAGGCTGACCAGCAGGTCAGCCCTGCCGGATCACGCAAGGAACAGAAGCGGCTGGAGGCGGAGCAGCGGCAGGCGCGCTCGCGCGAGCGCAAGGCGCAACAGCAGAAGGTCCATCAATTGGAAAAGGAAATCCAGACCCTCGAAGCGCGGCAGACCGAGCTCACGGCCGAGCTGGAGAAACCGGAGACCTACGAAAAGGCCGGGCGCGCCCAGCAGATCAACCGCGAGCTGGCCGACGTCCAGCACCGGCTCGAAGCGCTCACGCCCGAATGGGAAACCGCCGCGAGCAAACTGTCGGTTGAGGAGTGAGGGTGAAGGTTTTATCTTGCGCCGGGCAGGGATGGTGTCCCTTGCGTTGGGCTGTCAAAACCGACGAATTGGTAGAGGAAGATTGAGTATCCGATGGTGCCAACCGGCACGGAGTGTTCCAGAACTTCACGCCAGATTTTCCGGTTTGCCACGGAGAGATAAACTCCCTGCAAGCTGGTGGCGCTGATAGCAATGAGCCCGCCTGGTTTCAACACATCAAAACCCTGTTGCGGTTCAAACTGGTATCCGCCGGGCAGGTTATGATGCAGAATGCCGTGGTAACGCGGATCCGCCGTGCCGAAATAACAGAGGTAGACGGGGTCGGCTATTTTCTTCTCCTCCAGCCAGCGCTTGAGTTCCTTGAGACCCTGCCCCCAGTCCAGGTTGGAGTCCACCAGTTCCGTGTAGCCGTTGCCCGGGCCGCCCGCCAGCTCGTTGAAGTAAGCCAGATAGTTCGGAGCCACCCGCTGCCATTTCTGGTGGTTCAGGGGGGAAAAGACGATTTGGCTGCTGACCGCGATGGCCAGCAGGGTTACCGACGCCGAGAGGATTCGCACGGGCCGGCGGAGCCGCGCCCACCCGGGCGCCAGGCTTCCGGCGAGCACGTACAGAAAAGGATAAATCGGGAGCAGATGCCGCTGCCCGATGTTGATGTGGGAGCCAATGGCCACAGCGAAGTACAATCCCGCCGGCGCGATCAAAAAGGGCAGCGACCAATTCCAATTCCTGCGGCAGACCAGGGCCAGAGCCAGGCTGGCCAGGACCAGCAACAGGGCCGGCGGCGGCGTTTTGAGCAGAAACGCGCAGGGGAAATAACTGCGAAAACCGGTCGAGGAATATTCACCCAGCAGAAACGAGGTGCGCATCTGCGATCCCATTTCAGCCCGCGCGAAGCCGTAAATGAACGCTTCCGGCAGCAATTGCTGCCGCTGGGCGAACAAGATCAGCTGGCCGCCCAATCCGATCGGGGTGTTGGACATCACCTGAAACAACTGCTCGGCGCCCATCGGTTTGCCGGGGGATTCGCTCCGGATTCTTTTCAGCGCGGCGCTCCCCCGGACGGCAGCCTCGATCCGGAGCCGGCCCAGACTGCGATAGGGCACCTCCAACGCGGCGGCTTCCCCCTCGGATGCCGCCAGCAATTGCGCCTCCGCCCTGGCTGCCGATTGGGGATCGGCGGCGGCCGAATAGCGAAACGAATAGGCCGCCCAAATGATGATATAGGTGACCAACAGGGCGGCGGCGAACAACCCGGCCAGCCGCCTGCCCCGCGCCAACAGCGGATTGGCCAGCCTCGCATCCTGCCGGGCCGCCTGCCCGGGCGGGCGCGAGAACAACCATCCCGTCGCCGCCAGCCAGAAAATCGGCAGCAGCAACACGGCCGAAAATTTGGCGGCAAACGCCAGTCCGAAAAACAGCAGAAATAAAATGGTGTTGGCGACGGTCCACTGCCGGCAAGTCCGCCACAGGAAGTAAACCGCGCCAAACAGGAACAGGGCCTCCCCCACATCCGTCGTCACCAGCCCGCTGTGGGCGATGAAATTGGGATCAAAACAAAACAAGGCCAGCGACAACACGCCTCCCGCAAACCCGAACAACTCGCGCGACCACGAAAAAACCAGCCCGGCCAGCACCACTCCCAGCAGCAGAATGGGCAGCCGGCCCCAAAAGAGCAGGTCATCCGCATCGTTGTAAAAATCCTGCGGGGTCAGTTGCATGGTGGGCGGGATGGCCGTCGGACTGCTGATGCCGGGATCCTTTTCCTGAACGCGACGCAGGGCTTCCGGACGGATGCCGTAAAGAAAGGCGTGGCCGAATTCATCTTCCTCGGCCGTTGCGTCCAGCGACAAGGTCCAGGTCCGGCGCAGGATCCCCTCGCTGTTGGTTGCTGGCAGTGAGACGGCGGTTTCCTTGGACAAATCAACCTCGGCCGGCCAGCCTCGACGCCACAAACCAGGCAGGGCGGACAGCTTTTTTATCAGCGGTGGATGTTCCGGGTTCAGCCGGTAATCGTGCCACCGCCAATAGGTGTAACCGGCGGACAGGTGCACCGGCTCGTCATAAGTTGCCGACGAGTTCCGGGAGAAGGAGATCACCATGGTGGCAAAGACGGCGCAGAACAGCCCCGCCACGCCGGCTTCCAGCATCCGCCGGGAAATGGCAGAGGCCCGCGCGGAATGGTCCTGAGGATGGACTTCAGATGTGCTGTTGTTCAGAAATTGAAATTTAAACCAACACAAAACCGGGTCAATCGATATATCTCCGATTCCCTTCCCGTAACGGTATCGGTTGACCAGGACCATGATTTACCCGGCCGGCTTGACGACCTTCCGGCCCTTTTTCACTGCGTTGATTAAAAAGCCGGGTAATGGTTGCCAAAATCGGGTTAGCCGGGCGGCGCCGGTCGTTTTATGCCTATAAAGCGGGAAGCCCAGGCGGCCGAAGGTCAGCCGGGCGTTTCCCGACGAAGTTGAAAACGGAAACGATTCTCTCCGAGGCGCTCGGCCAGGATGTCACCCAGCTGGCATCCGAGGAAAAGCGCCTGCTATTGTCGCGCCTGCTGGCCCGGCTGGCGCATGAGGTGCGCAATCCGCTCAGCGCGCTCGACATCCACGTGCAGCTGCTGCAGGAAGACCTGGCGCAGCTCGACCCGCTGGTCCGCGACCGGACGGGCAGCCGGCTGGAAATCATCCGCGGCGAACTCAGCCGGCTGGAAAGCATCGTGGAACATTTTCTCCGGCTGACCGGCCCGTCGTCGCTGGAGCTGGAGCCCGTGGTCCTGGCGGAGATTTGCGAGCACGTCCGCCGCCTGGTTGCGCCGGAGGCCGCGACGCGGAACATCCAGCTGACGCTGCAGCTGGACGCCGGGCTGCCGCCGGTGGTGGCGGATGCCGGGCAGCTGACCCAGGCTCTGCTGAATCTGGTGATCAACGCGCTCCAGGCGGTGGAAGGCGGCGGCTGGGTGGCCATCCGCGCCGGCAAACCGGCCGACCCGGGGGTCACGCTCGAAGTCAGTGACAGCGGCCCGGGCCTGCCGGAGGAAAACCGCGCCGCCATCTTCGATCCATTTTACACGACCAAGAAGGACGGCACCGGCCTGGGCCTGTGGATCGCCCAGCAGATTGTGACGGCGCACAAGGGCACCCTGCTGGCGGCCAATGCCCCTTCGGGCGGGGCGTTGTTCACGATCCAATTGCCGTTGCCAAAACCGGAGCCCGGAAAATGAACCGATCCAAGATCAGAATCCTGGTGGTGGATGACGAGCGGGCGCTGTGCGCCGGCATCCAGGAAGCCTTGAGCCGCGAGGGCTACTCGGTGACGGCAGCCAACGATGCGCCCGCGGCGCTGAAGCTGGCCGCCGAAGGGCTGTTCAATCTGGTCATCACCGACATCAAGATGCCGGACCTGAACGGGCTCGAGCTGCTCAAGCAGGTGAAGCTGCGCAGCCGCGACACGTTTTTCATCGTCATGACCGCCTATGGCACCGTCGAGAGCGCGGTGGAGACGATGAAGGAGGGCGCCTACGATTACCTGACCAAGCCGATCGACATGAAACGCCTGCGGGCGGTCGTCGAGAAGGCGCTGGAATTCCAGTCGCTGGTGGCCGAAAATCATGAGCTGCGGCTGCGGCTGGAGATCGGCAGCGAGGCCGGGCCGCTGATCAGCCAGAGCGAAAGCATGCGCAGCGTCGGGCAGCTGATCGAGGAGGTCGCCCGCAGCGAGGTGACGGTGCTGATTGAAGGCGAAAGCGGCACGGGCAAGGAACTGGCCGCCCGATCCATCCATCTCAAAAGCGCGCGGGCCAACCGGCCGTTCATTTCCGTGAACTGCGCGGCCTTGCAGGAACAATTGCTGGAAGCCGAACTGTTCGGACATGCCAAGGGCGCGTTCACCGGCGCCGTGGCCAACCGGCCGGGACGCTTTCAGCTGGCGGACGGCGGCACGCTGTTTTTGGACGAGATCGGCGACCTGTCACCGAAGGGACAGGGCGACCTGTTGCGCGTGCTGGAGGACGGCTGCTTCCGGATGGTGGGCGGCACGGAACAGATCCGCGTCAACGTGCGCGTCATCACCGCCACGAACAAGAACCTGCAGGAGTCCGTCACGGCCGGCCGGTTCCGCGAGGACCTGTTCTATCGCCTGCAAATTGTGCCCATCGCCCTGCCGCCGCTGCGCGAGCGGGCGGAGGACATCCCGCTGTTGATTGCCACGTTTCTGATTCATTTTGCGGCCAAGCACAAGCGCCGGCGCAAGACGCTGTCCCGGGAGGCCCTGCAGCTGTGCCAGCGGTTTCCCTGGCCCGGCAACATCCGCCAGCTGCGCAACCTGGTGGAGCGACTCACCATCACCTGCCCCGGCCCGGTGATCGATGTGGGCGACCTGCCGGATTTTCTGCACAAGCACGACCAAAGCGCCAGTGGGTTCGGCTTCCGTCCCGGCATGACGCTGGCCGAGGTGGAAAAACTGTTGATCCGGCAGACGCTCACCCACGTCAGTTCCAATCGGGAGGAAGCCGCCAAAATTCTCGGGATCAGCCGGCGCAGCCTGCAATACAAACTGAAGGAATACGGCCTGCTCAAGCCGTCCGCAGACGCCGCTGCCGGCGCGGAAACCGCGGAGCCGCCGGCGCCAACGAACGATTGACGTTCCGGTGCTCTGCCAGGAATCAACCCAGCGGGACCGCCGCGCGAATCCCGGAGGCCTTTGCAGTTTGGGCTTTCCGTTTTTTGGGCGCGGCGATGGCACCGACCTCCGGAATCGGCGGCTTTTCGGACACATAAAGAAATCGTCCGCAATGTTCGCACGTCTGCACCGTGTCCCGGCTCAGGAGCGCCGGCACCAGGCCAATCGCCACCTTCATGTGACATCCTGAACAGACCCCCAGGCGGCATTCCGCCACGCTGCGCTTGCCCTGGGCGCGCAGCCGGTCGTGCCGGGCGAGATGGGGGACGGGAATCTGCGACCGGACCGCCCGGATCAGATCTTCCACCTCGGCCGTGTCGCTGTCCTGTTCCTCATAAAAACTCAGGCGTTCCTCGAGCGTATGCAGTTGCATCAAATGTTTGGCGGTTTCTTGAATGTGAGCGTTCATCAGGCGCCCTATTGCAGGTCGGATGCCAGTGCCAATCGCTTCGCTCGCGAGGCACGATTTATGAGGGTTTCATCATTGCCGGTTGCCCGATCCAAATTTTGCCGGTGGCGATGAACCTGGATTGGTGCAGAATTTGCAACCGGCGGATCAGGTTTGTGCAACAAAATTGTCGTTTGCGAGGCGGGGAAAAGTGTTTGCACCGGCCTTTGTCGGGCAGTGCAGATATTGCTCAAATCCATCTGTCGGGAACTTTTCACGTTACGATCAATAATTGTTTAACCTGTTTATCATGAACGTGATAAGACGCCACAATTCCGTCTGGCACATTGGCTGCGAAGGTGGGTGTCGGTTGCAGCCTGAATCAATGCGACCGAACAAATAACGGAATATTATAAAATTATGAACGAAACGATCAAACCTGCCACGGCTCCCTGTGCTTGTGCGTCAACCGGCGCTCCGGCGTCGACCACTTCCACTTCGCCGACCGCCGCTCCGGCCGCGGCTCCGCAGCACAACAACGGCGTCGCGCCGGCCCTGGCGTCGACCCCCAAGTCATCGAAGAAACGCGGCAGCCGGACCCATTAAGCGTTTCCGAAACCCGGCGGCGGTTTGCCGCCGACACTCTACAGTCAAAGCTGGAATTGCAACCGTACGTTGATGTTGGGTCGTGAGGAACCGACACGGCTTTTGACTATCGGACACCAGGCGGATGGATAACACCATCCGCCTGACTTTTTTGGCTCGTGAGCAGGCGTTGGCTGCCGTGGAGCGCGGCTGTGTCCCGCGTTGCGCGGGATCAGCCGCAGCAGCTTGGCAGGAACGATCTCTTGAAACTCACGGATGTCGCAGGGCATTTCAACGTGCTGCGGCTGGTGCTTTGCACACAGCCGCGCTCCAGTCTTGTTATGATCTTGGTCAGTGACTCGGCTGCGCCCTTCGCCGTCGCCAGCCTTTTTGCCGCTTGGATTCCGGTCGCGTTTTGGGTACCATCTGGCTTACAACCGCCTTATGGACGACACGAACTCACTCATCGAACAGCGCAAAGCCAAGCTCGCCGCCTTGCGCGCCAAGGGCATCGACCCGTTCAAAAACAAGTTCACGCCCGGCGAAACCTGCCAATTCGCGCGCGAACATTACGCTGAGGGCCGTGAAGTGGCGCTTGCCGGTCGTATCACCGCCCATCGTGACATGGGGAAATCCATGTTTCTCGACATCCGCGACCAGAGCGGGCGGATGCAGGTTTACGCGCAGAAAAACGTCCTCGGGGACGAACAATTCGCCATTTTTCAGCACCTCGATCTGGCGGATTTCATCGGCGTGAACGGCACGCTGTTCACCACCAAGACCAACGAGATTTCTGTCAAGATCACCAGCTTCACCATCCTGGCCAAGGCCCTGCGTCCCCCGCCGGGCAAGTGGCATGGGCTCGAAGACACCGAGATTCGCTACCGTCAGCGCTATCTCGATTTGATGGCCAACCCGGAGGTGAAGGAGCTGTTCCTGATGCGCAGCGAAATCATCCGGGAGATCCGGAAGTTCCTGCACAAGCGCGGCTTCGTGGAGGTCGAAACGCCGATGATGCAGGCGATTCCCGGCGGTGCGGCGGCGCAGCCATTTGTCACCAAGCACAATGCGCTCGGCTGCAATTTTTATCTGCGCATCGCGCTGGAGCTTTATCTCAAGCGCCTGCTGGTCGGCGGCATTGACAAGGTGTTCGAGATCGGCCGCAACTTTCGCAACGAGGGTCTGTCGCGCAAACATAATCCCGAGTTCACCATGCTCGAGGCGTATGAAGCCTACGGCGATTACGAGAGCATGATGGAGCTGGTGCAGGGCATGGTTTGTCACGTGGCCGAAAACGTGATCGACACGCTGTACATCGAACACAAGGACGCCGAAGGCAAGGTCGTCAAGACCATCAATCTCACCCCGCCGTGGCGCTCCGTGAAATACAAGGACCTGGTGCGCGAAAAGGCCGGCGCGGACTGGTTTGAAATCTCTCCCGTCGAGCGCCGCCAGCGGGCGCACGATCTCGGCGCGGAAATCGGCAAGGAATACGAGGACTTTGAAGTCACCGGCGCGGTGTTTGAGAAATTGATCGAGCCGACGCTGATCCAGCCGACGTTTGTCACCCATCTGCCGAAGGAACTGGTGCCGCTGGCCAAGCTGTCGCCGGACGACCCGACGACGGTGGAGGTGTTCGAATGCTGCATCAACGGCCAGGAAATCGCGCCGGCCTACACCGAGCAGAACGACCCGATCGAGCAGCGCGAGCGGCTGCAGCATCAGGCGGGCGGCGAGCAGCAGAAGCTGGACGAGGATTTTCTGGTGGCGCTCGAGCACGGCATGCCGCCGGCGGGCGGCATGGGCATGGGCATCGACCGCCTATGCATGATGCTGCTCGGCCAGGAAAGCATCCGCGACGTCATCTTGTTCCCCCAGTTGAAGCCGAAGTAAGATTCGCTGTTGTCGCACCCGCCAAAAAATGGCAGCCGATGCGCCCGGTTCGAACTTGATTCTCATCAAGTTTCCACCTTGCACCGGCCGCCGCTCAAGCTACTGAAGCCCGCTCAGGCTTTGACGTTGAGCTTTCCGGCTTCGGTTGCCTCGGCTTGAGCCGGGGCCGCCGCTGAGGAGACCGCTCCGGCGCGATCATCGGAATCGCCGTCATGATCGGCGCGCGGTGCGGGCCTGGCGCTGGTGGCGGCTTGGGGTGGATAAGTGGTGGCGGAGGATACGTTGGATATGTTCATCAGTTTGCCTAGGTTTTGGTTGAGTATCAGGTCGTAACACTCAATTTATCGGGCTCAGTTTGATTAACTTGAGAGATTTTATTTTCTAATTTCTTCGAGCGGACGATTTATGGATTTGACCGCGGGGGCAGGCTGGTTACCGACCAGGAGAGCAACCGCGGGGTGATTTTGTTTCCGCAGTTGAAGCCGAAGCAGATCCAATCGAACCGACCGAAGATTTGTCTTGCCAATGAACCCGCAAAGACCCCAAGCATGGGGAAATAAAATGAAAATCAAAATCGTTCATTCATGTTTATTCACCCTGGCGGCAGTCATCTTTTCCGGTTGCACCAGCACTTATGAATCAACCGCGTCGGTTCCGGTCAGAGGCAGATTAAAGGCGGACGGTTCAGCTTACGTGGCGCTGCCGGAAGATGGACATTTTGAAAGCATTCCCTACCCGGGTTCGGGCCGCAAGACCGCGCTCGCCGTCAGCACAGCGTTTTCCCGGCACCTGAAAAAGGTCGAAGTTGCGCCGGAGGTTTCCTCCTATGACGCGAGCCTGGAAAAGGCAAAAGCCGGAAGTTTCGACTATCTGGTGGTTCCGACCATCTTGCATTGGGAAGATCGCGCCACGGAGTGGTCCGGAAGGCCGGACCGGATCCAGATCGAATTGCGCACGGTGGAAGTGCCCGCGGCGGACACGCTGGCCATTGAAAGCATCAAGGGGACGAGCAAATGGGCGACCTTCGGCGGGGATGTTCCGGAGGATCTGCTGAAAACACCGATTGACGCTTACGTTGATTCTCTTTTTACCAATGCCCCGGCGGTGACCCATCCTTGAATTGAAGCAACGCGAAGAACGCTGATGCCCGGTGAGGAAACAAATCGCAACGTCATCCTGTTCCACCAATTGAAACCGAAATGAAATACCCGACCAGTTTTGTACTCCTGGCCGTTTTGCCGGCGATCGTTCTTCTGGCGCTCGCCGGTTGCAGCAGGGATCCCGTGGATGGACAACTGTACAACCCCATCGGCTGGGGAAAGCGGATGAAGGATCCGAGCCTCAGCAAAACCGAGTTTACGCGGCTTTATGCGCTGGCCACCTCCGCCCGGTTCAGGGGCTGCCAGGTCTTTGTCGCCGGCCGGCTTCAAATCACCCTGAAGCTGGACGACGGCGGGGAACTGAAGGTGCCCCTGGACGCCGTGTGGGCCGAAACGGTAAAGGACCCGGCGAACCGGCCCGAGACCTGCCGCCGCCACATTGACGAGTTCGCCGCTTCGAAGGCCGCCAGCGGAGCGCAGGCGGCCCGGGTGAAAAGCGGCACCATTCTTCCCGTCATCTGGAGCGGTTTGCCGCCTGAAAGCGGCAGCGGCAAAATGGTTCACACCTTCACCACCAATGGTATGGAGTCCAAGTTTGTTCCCTATACGAATCAATTCGTGACCGAACCGCTCGCCGCGGACATCTACATCGTTTATTTTGGCGACCGCGACGGCAATGGCGTTTTCCTCACCGATGCTGACTGCAAATTGATTCACCTGGATTTGCCGGCGTTGCACAAGCTGGCAGTCGAGAACCTGGTTGATCGCGTGCCCGGGATCATCCATCGGGAGCCGGAACCGCCTTTCACCATCGTGGCCGGCGGGAAATACTCAGCCAGCCTGCTGCTGGACGATAAGCTGTGGGACAAGGAGGCGTCGGCCGTTCGCGGGGAATTGATCGCCGCCGCGCCGGCGGGCAATGAATTGGTTTATACCGGCTCCGCCTCGCTCGGGGGCGTCGAAGCGTTGCGCAAGAAGGTGCAGCAGGTGGCTGACAGCAGCCGCGACATGATTTCGACAACGCTGCTGGTGCGCCGGAACGGGAAATGGGAAGCGTTCAAAAACTGACGCTCCGCCGCCGGCAAATCATTACCGCCGGCGAACTTGTTCCCGCAGTTGAAGCCGAAGCAATCTGTAATGCTGTTGATGGCATCCGCGTCCTGCGGGTGCTGCCTTAACAGCCCGTTAAACAAACCAATTTCTTGCAGGAGCCGAGGTGACGAGGCTCTAATCTCCCGGGGAATACAGGATTATTTAGAGACTCCTCACGTCGTCTCCTGCTTTTTGAACGGGCGGTTAAGCATTTCCGTCACCGGCGGTTTGGTCTGGTAAAGTTCTAATCCGCTTTCATCGCCTCGGCTGCGGCAAATTTCTTGCGCTCGGCGAGATGGCCGCCCAGATCAAGCGCGATTTTCAGCGCGACCAGCAGAAGCAGCCCCACCGTTGGCGAGTGCAGGGCCAGCATCAGGAATCCGCCGCCCAAGATGGCAATGTGCAACACTACGATGCGTCCGTATGGCTGCTGCATGAGCACCGGCAGGCTGGCACGCCGGTACTCACCGCTGCCGATAAAGTTGGTGGCAAAGGAAATCGCCCGGCTGACCGCGAGGCCGAGGACCGCCCAGCCCAGGTGATATCCCTGCATCACATGCCAGAAGGTTTCCGGGGTGGGAAAACCTGCGCCGTGTTTCATCCCGCCGCCAAATAGCACGATGACAAAGATCCCGTGGACAAAGGTGAACATCCCATAATGCACGCAAAAGAAAGGGATGACGAACAGCTTGCCGGCCCAGGTCAGGGGGTTGTCGGGCGCGGCGCAAAGCATCTTCAACACGTTGAACACGCCGACGATCACGTTCTCGGACCAGAACAAAAACATCAGCGGAAACACCTCCCAATGGAGGCAGAGCACGCCAAAGACCGGCACCAGGTTGGCCAGCACGAGCGCGATGACGGAGGGACGCAGCCAGTCGCTGCCGGAGGTTTCGCCAAAAATCTTCAGCGGGTTCACGCTGAAGATTTACCGGTGAAACGCCGGCATGGCAAGCGGGAGCAGGATTTTGGAATGTCCTGATTCAAGGAGCGCGGCATTTATGCCGCTTCAGCGTCCCTTGCCATTAGTGCGTCGAAGCGGGCTTCAGCCGGCTGAAGCCCGCGCTCCGGAGACAAATCAGGACGCCGCCCAGGATTTGCAGGGTGATTCGTTCTGGCTGGATGCTCGGGCTGTAAAAATAAGGACGGCGGGCTTTTCATCCCGCCGTCGAGGGAATGATTGTCCGGATTCAGGCTTGCACGTCGAGCGTGCTTCCTGTGCTGGTGGATTCAGCTGTCGAATCCGCAGGGCTGGTCGAGGATGTCGCGGTGGAGGCATCGTTGTCACTTTCGGCGTCCACGCGATGGTGATGTCGATGGCCGTGCGGAGCTTGCGTTTTCATCGCGCTCTGCATGTCGCTGGCCAGGGTTTTGAACGCGCTTTGGGCGCCGCTGGTATCGTTTGATTTCAACGCCGTCTGGAGCGTGGTAAGATCGTTGCTGAGCTTGCTGTTATTGCTGAAAAGCTGGCTCAGCGGGTTCTGTCCGCTGTTGCTCTGCAAATCGTTTTGAAAGGCGGTCAACGCGCTTTGGGCTGATGTCAAATTCCCCGATTGTACGGCGCTGCCAATGCTTTTGAAATCGTTGAAAGACTGGTTGAAGGTGTTCTGGGCGGAGATTTGATAGGCGTTGGTTGTCGAATTGATGCTGGATATGGTCATAATATGGTCAAATTTCCCCCGCCAGCAATGCTGGCTGCAATCTGGGTCATCGGATGGAACTGCAACAACTTAAGAGGTTTTTTCCCGTGAATGGTTGGCGGCCGTACAAACAGTAGGAGCCGACGTCAGGAGGCTTGTGCCGACGCCAATTTCCAAAGGGATCTGAGCTTCGTCACCTCGTCTCCTGCTGGAAAACAAGTTCTTGAACAGGCTGTTGGCGCCGGCTGGCGACAGCATTCGTTTCTTCAGCAAGGCGCGGCGACGCGATCTGTTTCCAAGGGTTGAAGTCCAAGGCAAGGGTGGGCAGCCGGCCCACATTCTGGCTAAAGCCAGGACTTCAGCTTTTCCCGCAAGATCTGCCGCGCCCGATATAACCTGGATTCCACGGCCTTGGGGGTGGATTCGAGAATCGTCGCTGCCTCGGCGACGCTGAGTTCCTCCCATTCGCACAGCACGATGGCTTCGCGCAAATCCTCCGGCAGTTTCCCGACGGCGGACCGCACCGCGGCCGCGCGCTCGGCGGCGAGGGCTTGTTCGTTGGGCGCCGGATCGTTTGCCGGCAGCGTGCTGCCGAGGGTCTGTTCCGCTTCGCCGGTTTCCGCCTCCAGCGAAACATTCGGATGCCGCGCGCGCCAGCGGAAATGGTTCCGGGCGAGGTTGGCGGCGATGGTGAACAGCCAGGCGGAAAATTTTTCAGCCGGCCGGAAGCTCGCGCGGGCGCGGAAGACGCGGGCGAACGATTCCTGCGCGAGGTCATTTGCATCGTCCTCGTTGCCAACCATCCGGCAGAGAAAATGGAACACCGGTGTGGCATGGCGTTCCATCAAATCATTGAGCGCCGCGTCCTGGCCCCCCGCCAGACGTTCCATGTCCGCCCGGTCAAGGGCGTCCTGCTGGGCATCAGGGTTGGTGATGCTCATGGCCCATGGAATCGGACATGGAGGATTCGGTTTGTTCGTGCAGGCCGAGCGTGAGGCGCTGCATCTCGGCCAGGTAGCGCCGGCCCTCGTCCGGCGGCATGGTCTGGCTGACTTCGGTGAAATGCTGGAGCATCTGCGCCTGGCACTGGGCGCGGAGCGCGGAGAGTTCGGCCAGCTTTTGTCGGGCCACTGGATTGACGTTGGTTGAGCCGTTCAACGTCGTCTCCAGTTCCGCTTTTTTGGCGGCGATTTTGGCGCACATCTCGGCGCATTTCGGCAGATACCCCTCATGCAGCTTCTGGATGCGCGCCATTTCGCCGGCGTTCAGGTGAAACTCCTTTTGCAGCCAGTCCAGGTCGCTGACGGAACTGGCCATGCAGCGCTCGCAAACGCGCCGGCTCATGGCGTAGGCGCCGCCGAACAATGCGGCGCCCAGGGCCAGCGCGCCGAGCAAAATGAGGAGTGAGCGGTTCATGCTCAACGGAGTGAATGCGGCGCAACCGTTGTGAGATAACGCGCCTGGGCGTCCCGTTTGACGATTTGGCTGCCTTCGCGCACGCCGAGCAGTGCGCCGGCAACCACCAGCACGGCGGCCGTGGCCAGCGCAAACCGCGGCCGCAGCACCAGCGCCGCCAGCGCGTCCAGCCAGGCGATGCCGCCGGCGGACTTGACCGGCGCCTGGGCGTCTTCGATGCGCCGCCAGACACCTTCCTGGAATCGCGGCGGCAAGGTCGGCGCGACACGTGAGGCGCGCAAGAGCGTGCCGAGTTTGGCATCGTCCGGGTCGGGGTTTGTATTCTCTTGTTTCATCGGATCAAGGGCGGCGGAGATTTTATCCGCCGCCCATAGTTTACGCTTTTTTCAGGCCGGGACAACCCGGTTGATGATTAGCGCCCGGTGTTGTCAGCCATGGCCGTCTTGCAGCAGCCGGACATGTTCGCGGGATTCGCGGCGCAGGCCTGGATGGCCTTCGGGCTGGCGATCATCTTGTGGCATTCCATGACTGGATTCACGTCGCCGGCCACGCCGGCCACGGTGAGGGTCTGGTTGCCGAGGGCGCGCGGCGAAGCGGGTTGGGCCGCGGATGCCGGCGCGGCCGCCGTAATGCCGGAGGCAGCGGTGATCTGATTGCCGGTGGCGCGCGGCGAAAGCACGGTGGTGCCGGCATTGACGTTGAAGGTGATCGAGACCAGGGTGGCGGCGATGGTTGCGAGGAGGATTCGAGTTTTCATATTAATTTTCTCTTTGTTTCCGGTGGCGCTTCATTGCGCCATCGGATGTTGTATGGGTACTACCCCGGTGGGCCGGAAACCCCGCAAAAAGTTTTTTGAGGGTTTTTTCGCGGGCTGGTGTATAATAGGTGACATTCAATTGACTTAACTATGAAAACATTGAAGAAACTCACTGCCCTGGTACTGACCCTTCCCTTGCTCGCCCTGCCGCTGGCCGGCCTGGCCGAAGACACCAATTCCGCGGCCGCCACCCCGCCCAAGCCGGACAAGCTGACCACCTGCCCGGTGTCCGGCGAAAAGCTGGGCGAGATGGGCAAGCCTTACGTCTTTGTCTATCAGGGCCAGGAGGTCAAATTGTGCTGCTCCGGCTGCAAAAAGGACTTTGACAAGAACCCGGCCCCCTACCTGAAGAAAATCCAGGATGCCGCGGCCGCCAAGAAGTGAATTTGGATTAAAGTTCGGAGTTCCGTCCCGCTGAGCGGGACGGAACGCCAAACAAGTAAAGCCCCGGTTGCGCCCAAATCAATATTTGTGAAACGGTTGTCCGCCATTTTGTTCAGTTTGTTGCTGGCGTGGGCGCAGCTGCTGGTGGCGCCGGTGCCGGCGTGCGCCAGCCAGCCGGTCCGCCCCTGCTGCCCTTGCGGCGGCAAAATGAGCTGTTGTGCAACGTCCGCTTCCGGTTCGCAGCCCGCGCCGGCGCTTCCGGCCAACGCCGGCCGTCTAAGCCAGCTTTTGGTTCCCCAGCCCGCCTCCCTGGTTTGGGCTTTGCCCGAAAACGGGGCCGGTTTGTCTTCCTCCTTCTTCGCGTCGCCATTGACAGCGACGGCGGTGCCGCTCTTTGCGCGCAACTGCGTCCGGTTGATCTGAGTCGTCTGTTTCCACGCCCGTGGTGTGCCCTGAACCAGACACCGCGTTCTTCGTTCGTTCCACGGAATTTTTGTGCCCGTGCATCGCCTGAAATCTGACCGGCTGCGCACAAACAGCGGGAACCAAGACTGAAAAAACTGAACCATTTATGAAAACAAAAAACATATTGATGATCGCCCTGGCTGCCGTTGTCGGCAGCGGTGTCCTGTGGGTTGCCCCGTCTCGTTCGCTGGCGGCGGACAAGGCCCTGTCCGGCCATAAAATTCTATATTACACCTGCCCGATGCATCCGTCGGTCAAGGCGGTCAAGGCGGGCGATTGCCTGATTTGCGGCATGGCATTGCGGCCGGTTTATGGCGATACTGGCAGCACCAACACGCCACCGGCGGTACCGGGCACCAACCCGCCGGCGGCGCAAATGCCGGGCTGCTGTTCGCCCGGCGGATGTTGCCGGTAAAACGAAAGTAATTCATGAATTGGGGACGAATAATGAATCGGGTGGGTCCGAGCACTACCCCTGTTTTCTCCCTCTCCTTCCCCAAAGGAGGAGAGGGTCGGGGTGAGGAGGCACAAGGTTTTCCGACCCAAATCCCCTCACCCCACCCCTCTCCCCGCTCGAGCGGGGCGGGGGAGACGGAGGCCGTGTCAGGTTGCATCTCAATGGCCCGGCGATTCTGGTTCAACGGTACCTTGCTGCTGGCGCTGGCGCTGACCGGCTGCAATGGCATCTCCACGCGCGGGGAACGCGAGGCCCGCCACCAGGTCGGCACGGTGAAGCCGGCGTACCGTCCCGACGACCGGCGCCCCGCGTTGCCCAACCTCACAACCAATGCGTCCCTCGGCGATTTCCTCACCTACGCGATGCTCAATCAGCCGCAAATCGAGGCGGCTTATTACGATTGGGCAGCATCCGTCGAAAACATCACTGTCGCCCGCTCGCTGCCCGATCTACAGCTCACGTTTCAGATGTATATCCAGAGCGTCATCACCTCGGTGATGCCCGGGCTGATGGCACAAATCCCGTGGCCGGGCAAGTTGCGGGTGCAGGCGGAGGCGGCCACGGCGGAAAGCCGGGCCAAATATTTTACCTTTGAGGGTGTGGTGCTCCAGACTGCCTACGACGTCAAACAAAGCTATTACCAGCTCTGGTTCCTCGACAAGAAGATCGCGGTTGACCGGGAAATGCTCCAGTTGCTGTTCGAACTGGAACGGATCGCCCGCGCCCGGAACGAAACCGGCCAGGCGACATTGCAGGATGTGTATCGCGCCCAGATCGAATCGGACCGTCTGAAAACGGAGATCGTCAACCTGGAAGACTCGCGCCAGTCGCTGGGTGCGCAGTTCAAGGCCGCCCTGGGGTTCGCGCGTGGCCAGCCCGATCCGCCCCGGCCGGTGCGGTTTGAAGCCACCACGCTGGATTTGTCGCCGGAGCAAATCCTCGACACGGCCTTCATGCGCAATCCGCAACTCAAGGCGATGGAAGCTGAGGTGCGCCAGGCGCAGGCGTCGCTGGACCTGGCCCGCAAGTCGAAGCTGCCCGATGTCACCATCGGCTCTTCAGTGGACGTCAAGGCGAACCCCTGGTTGTACTGGCCGCAGGCGACGGTCACGCTGCCGATCTGGCGCGACAAGATCGCCGCTGAAATTGCCGCCGCCCAGGCCGGCCGGCGCGCCGCCCAGGCGCGGCTCACCGCCGGGCAGATCAATTTGACCTTGGAATTTGCGGAAAAGAGCTACGCCTATCGCGAGGTCAACCGCAACCTCGACCTGCTGCAAGGACAGTTGATACCCAAGGCGCAGCGATCGCTGGAAATCTCCCGCGCCGCCTATCTCGCCGGCAAAACGGATTTCTTCAACCTGCTGGACGCCGAGCGTTCCCTGCTGGAATTCCGGCTGATGGAAATTGACGCGCGCGCCCAGCGCGAACTCACACTGTCCGAATTATCGCTGCTCATCGCCGGCGTGCCGCCGGCCAACGCCCCGCTGCTGCCGGCGGATGCGCCAAAAACCGCCAACCAGCCTTGACACCCAAATGATTATGAATTCGAAAATAGATTCAGGGACTGAAAGTGGTAGGGACTGCGCGCAGCGCCGTCCCCGCGCCGTTCAGGCGCGGAATCGAACGCCATTGGTTTCCCGGTTGCACGCCCTTTGTTCCGCCCGCTGGACGCGGGCGGGGACAGCGCAGCGCGCTGTCCCTACCCGTCAAAGCCGCCATCGCACATTCATTATTACCGGCATGCTGTTGCTGGCTGCCGGTGGCATCGGCCTGTTTCTGGCCGGTTGTTCGCGCAAATCTGATGCTGCGGGCAACGCCGCCAAAACGCTTTACACCTGCGGCATGCACCCGCAGATCATCCAGGACCATCCTGGCAACTGCCCGATTTGCGGCATGAAGCTCACGCCCGTCCGGAAGCAGGATGCGGGCGCGGGCGCCGTTGAATCGTCGTCCATCATTGCGATTGATCCCTCGACGATCCAGACGATGGGCATCCGGACGGCCGTGGTCACGCGCGGGCCGCTGCGCCGGCTGATTCGCACGGTGGCCAATGTGGATTACGATGAGACCGCGCTGGCGGACGTGACCACCAAGTACAAGGGCTGGATCGAAAAACTGTACGTGGATTCCACCGGTGCGCTGGTGAACCCGGGCGACCCGCTGTTTGAGATTTATTCGCCAGAGCTCTACAGCGCGCAGACGGAATATCTGGAGGCGCTTTCCGGCGGGTCGGGCACGCCCAACGCCGAGGACCGCGCTTTGCTCGACAGCGCCCGGACCAAGCTGAAATTTTACGACATCTCCGACGCGCAAATCGCCGAACTTGAAAAAACCCGCAAGGTCCAAAAGACACTGACGATCACCGCACCGATCAGCGGTTTTGTCGTCGAAAAAAACGTCGTCGCAGGGCAGATGGTGGATTCCGGCATGAAGCTGTACCGGCTGGCGGACATCGGCGTGGTGTGGGTTTACGCGCAGGTGTACGAGCAGGATTTGTCCGCCATCCAGCTCGGCCAGGAGGCGGCGATGACGCTGTCGTATCTGCCCGACCGCAAATTCCGCGGGCGCGTCACCTACATTTATCCGACCGTGGACGAAAAGACGCGCACGGCCCGGGTGCGCATGGAATTTCACAACCCCGGCTATTTTCTCAAGCCCGGCATGTTCGCGACCGTGGAGCTGGTGGCGGACATTGCGCCGTCGGCCTTGCTGGTGCCGGATTCGGCGGTGTTGCGCAGCGGCCAGAAAAACACGGTTTTCATCGCGCTGCCGGGCGGAAAATTCGAGGCGCGCACGGTCGCGCTGGGCTTGACCGGCGAAAATGATCAGGACCAGGTGCTCAGCGGCCTGGCCGAGGGCGAGCGCGTGGTGACGTCCGGCCAGTTCATGCTCGATTCGGAAAGCCAGTTGCGCGAGGCCATCCAAAAAATGTCGAATCCCGGCGAAGCGCCGGCGATGGCGGCGATGCCTGCTGCCGCTGAAACCGGCAGCGCCGGGCCGGCTGGCACCAACGCGGACCAGGTGGTCTGGGTCTGCCCGATGCCGGAGCACGTCTCGATCACCTATGATCATCCCGGCAAATGCCCGATTTGCGCCATGACCCTGGTGCCGGTGACCAGGAGCGTGCTCGAAAAAATCCAGCCGGGCGGAAAGGTGCTTTACTACACCTGCCCGATGCCGGAACACGACATCCATCTGGACAAGCCCGGCAAATGCCCCAAATGCGGGATGACGCTCATCCCGGTGATGGGAGCGCCGGCAGCGGTACCCGCCGCAAAATCAGCAGCGAAGCCGGTTTACACCTGTCCGATGCATCCCGAGGTGATTTCCGACCAGCCCGGCAAATGCCCCAAATGCGGGATGACGCTGGAGTTGGTCGCAGAAACACCGCCGGCGGGGAAGATTCTTATAAATCAATCACCATGAACTTGGTAGGGCGGCGCTGCCGCGCCGCCCTGAAATTTGGGACGCGCGGCAACGCGTCCTCACCGGAATAATATGCTCCAACGCGTCATTGATTTTTCGCTGAAGAACAAGCTCGTCGTGCTGCTGGCCACGGCGGTGTTCGTGCTCGGCGGGGTTTATGCCGTGCGCCATATCCCGCTTGATGCCATCCCCGACCTCTCGGACACGCAGGTCATCATCTACACGCCGTGGGAAGGCCAGGCGCCGAACATTGTCGAAGACCAGGTCACCTATCCCATCACCACCAAGATGCTGTCGGTGCCGCGGCAAAAGGCGGTGCGCGGCTACTCGTTTTACGGTTTCTCGTTCGTCTACGTCATTTTCGAGGATGGCACGGATCCTTACTGGGCGCGCAGCCGCGTGCTCGAATATCTCAGCGGCCTGAGCGGGCAATTGCCCCGGGGCGTGACGCCGTCGCTCGGCCCGGACGCCACCGGCGTCGGCTGGGCGTTCATGTATTCCATCCATTCCACGAACCGCGACCTCGCCGAGCTGCGTTCGTATCAGGATTGGTATCTCAAATATCAGCTCACCGCCGTGGACGGCGTGTCCGAGGTCGCGTCCGTGGGCGGTTTCGTGAAGCAATACCAGGTGACGGTGGATCCAACGAAGTTGCGCGCTTACAATCTTTCCCTGAAGGAGGTCAGCACCGCGATCGAGCGCAGCAACGGCGAGGTCGGCGGCCGTTCGATCGAGCTTTCCGAGCGTGAATTCATCCTGCGCGTCAAGGGTTACGTCCAAAGCCTCGATGACCTGCGGAAGGTCGCGGTCGGTTCCGGCCCGAACGGTGTGCCCATCCTGCTGCGCGACGTGGCCACCGTGCAGTTCGGTCCCGACATGCGGCGGGGCATCGCCGAGCAAAACGGCGAGGGCGAAACCGTCGGCGGCATCGTCGTGGTGCGTTACGGCGCGAACGCCCGCGAGGTCATTCTGGGCGTGAAACAGCGCCTGGACCAGGCGATGAAAGCGCTGCCGGCCGATGTCCATTATACCGTGGTTTACGACCGCTCCGCGCTCATTGATCGCGCCGTCAAGACGCTGGAAGAAAAGCTCCTGGAAGAAAGCCTGGTCGTGGCCCTGGTATGTCTGGCGTTTCTGCTGCATTTGCGCAGCGCGCTGGTGGCCATCGTCGTCCTGCCCGTGGCGGTGTTGATTGCGTTCCTGGTCATGTTCGGCCAGGGCATCAGCTCGAACATCATGTCGCTGGGCGGCATTGCCATCGCCATCGGCGCCATGGTGGACGCGGTCATCATTATGATCGAGAACGCCCACAAACATCTGGAGCGCGACCAGGGCAGGAAGCCGCATTGGGAGATCATCCGCGACGCGGCGGTCGAAGTGGGGCCGACGCTGTTCTACTCGCTGCTGGTCATTACGGTGTCGTTTCTGCCGGTATTCACCCTTCAGGCGCAGGAAGGCCGGATGTTCAAGCCGCTGGCATTCACCAAGACGTATTCCATGGCGGCGGCGGCGTTGCTGTCCATCACGCTGGCGCCGATTTTGATGGGCTGGTTTATCCGCGGCAAAATTCCGAAGGAGGAAAAGAATCCCATCAACCGCTTTCTAATCTGGCTGTACCACCCGGTCATTGATTTCGTCATCAAACGGCGCTGGCGAGTGGTCATCACCGCCGCGTTGATCGTGGTGTGGGTTTTCTTTCCATGGAACCGGCTGGTGGTGGATAATCTTCCCGAACCCGGTAGGGACGCGCTGCCGCGCGTCCAGGCCGACCAGCAGGTCGGCCCTACCAAACTTCAAAGCTTTGCCATCAAAATCGGCAAACTGTTCCCCTATCAGAACATCGGCTCGGAATTCATGCCGCCGCTGTACGAAGGCGATTTGCTCTACATGCCGACGACGTTCCCCGGCATTTCGCCCACCAAGGCCCGCCAGATCCTCCAGATCACCGACCGCATCATCAAATCGTTTCCCGAGGTGAAGACGGTGTTCGGCAAGGCCGGTCGCGCCGAGACCGCCACGGATCCCGCGCCGATGGACATGGTCGAAACGACCATCCAGCTGCAGCCGGAGGCGCAATGGCCGGCGGTGGACATCATGGACGACAGCGGCCGCGTCATTGCGCATCGCCGCCGAACGCACGATGAATTGACGGATGCGCTGAATGCCGCCGTGCAGATCCCCGGGCTCAACAATGCCTGGACCATGCCCATCATCACGCGCATCGACATGCTCTCCACCGGCATCAAAACGCCCATCGGTATCAAGGTGGCCGGACCGGATCTGCGCGAGCTCGAGCGCATCGGCACCGAGATCGAGGCGGTCATGCGCACCGTGCCGGGCACGGCCAGCGCCTATGCCGAGCGCGTCAACGGCGGTCGCTACATCGAATTTGAAATCAACCGCGACGCCATCGCGCGTTATGGTCTGACCATCGGCGACGTGCAGGACGTGCTGTCCGTGGCGCTGGGTGGCATGGCGCTCGCCACCACTGTCGAAGGCCTGCAGCGCTACACCATCAATCTCCGTTACGACCGCGATTTCCGGTCCGATCTGCGGTCGTTGTCGGACGACATTGTCGTGCCCACGCCCGGCGGTGCGCAGGTGCCACTCGGCCAGCTCGCCACGCTCAAGGTCGTCGACGGCCCGATGGGCATCAAGAGCGAGGGCGCGGTGCCGAACGCCTGGATTTACGTGGACATCCGCGGCGTGGACGTGGGCACCTACGTGCAGATGGCCATGCACGCTGTCAATGAAGCCATCGCCCGGGGCTCGATCAAACTGCCGCCGGGCTACAACATTTTCTGGAGCGGCCAGTACGAATACATGCTGCGCGCCCAGCAGCGCCTGATGATTGTCGTGCCGCTGACGCTGCTCATCATTTTGCTCATCATTTTTCTCAACACGCGCTCGCTCGTCAAAACCGCCATCGTGATGCTCGCGGTGCCGTTCTCGCTTGTGGGCGCGTTCTGGATCATCTACCTGCTGCACTACAACCTCAGCGTGGCCGTCTGGGTGGGCATCATCGCTCTGGCCGGGCTGGACGCGGAAACCGGCGTGGTCATGTTGTTGTATCTCGACCTGGCCTACGACGAGTGGAAGCAGAAAGGGCTGCTGCGCGACGCCAGCGGCCTGCGTGACGCCATTTATCACGGCGCGGTCAAACGCGTCCGCCCCAAGGCCATGACCGCGTGCGTCATCATCGCCGGCCTGGCGCCGATCTTGTGGAGCAGCGGCACCGGGGCGGACGTGATGAAGCGCATTGCCACGCCCATGGTGGGCGGAGTGGTGACCTCGACGCTGATGGAGCTGCTCGTGTACCCGGCGATATTCTTCATCTGGCGGTCAAGAAATTTGGCATCGCAGTCCGATGACACGATGAGCGGCAAAAAGTGAAACACTTGCATGGTTAAATGCGGCATCTTCCTATTTCTTTGTTGGGCTAGCTGTGAGTGTTCCAAAGGTCGTCGTTCCACCGCTAACTTGCCAAATTTCGAGCGCGTCATTCGGCATATTCTTAAATTCTACTTGATCGTAGTGTCCAAGCTTCAACTTGCCATCGGACTTCTGAACAAACTCAGAAAGCTCTGCGTAATCTTTAGGCCAACGCTGATGCCGGTGGTGGAATGCTCTGGAGCAATCCAGCAACCTGGCGGCAGGATTGTCAGGACGCGCATAGGATACCACTTGAAGTTTTACCAGGTGCAAATTCAACTCTGCCGCTGCGCTTTGATATTCGTTAAAGTTTTTTACTTCCGTAGCCAGACATTTCTCGAAATAGTTCGTTGCGGTGATTTTATCACCTTCAATGAGCCGTTTGGAACCGGCGTAAAAATATGCTTCGCAATGTTGTTCCCTGTCCTTCTTCTTGCCCGCATTATCAGCCGCCTTGAAAAAATCGGTTTCAGCCAGTTGACCCGTTAGAAAATGGCTGATCTTCATCGGCCAATCGCCGGATTTTCCTGTCTTCAGGGTGTTTCCATAGGCCTGCAATTCTTTGGTTGCCACTTCTTGTTCGCCCAATCGTGCTCGAATCAGCCAGATGCGGAAATGGTTATAATCTTGTGGCTTTGAAACCAATTGACAGGCGGTGCGGTAAACCGCTTTTACATAATTCGTCTGCGTCATCACCAAAAGCAGGAGCGGTTGCTAGAAATGAAAGAGCAAACAAGCAGAAAATTCTCTTTGCAGATTTCACAAGCGATTTCTCAAGATTATGTCGGAGTGCGGCTCCCTTTGCGCCTTTGCGTTGAAAATCGGCGGTAAACTCATTTTTCTTCGGGCCTTTTTGATTTTGCGTCAAGCTGCCGTTCCAAGGCCGCCACGCGGCGGATCAGCTCGGGGAGGTGCTGGATGGCGATCAGCTGGCGCTTGGTCTGCTTGTCCGGCTGTGCGGGGATGCCCAGCCATTTGCCGCCGTCGGGAATGTCGTGCATCACGCCGGATTTCGCCGCCACGGTGGCCTGGTTGCCGATCTTGAGATGCCCGGCCAGACCCACCTGGCCGGCGAGGATCACGTATTTGCCCAGCTTGGTGCTGCCGGAGATGCCCACCTGCGAGATGATGATGGAACCTTCCCCGATTTCCACGTTGTGCGCAATCTGGACCAGATTGTCGATCTTCGAACCCTTGCCGATGATCGTCGGGCCCAGCGCGCCGCGATCGATCGTCACGTTCGCGCCGATTTCCACGTCGTCCCCGATGATCACGTTGCCGATCTGCGGCACCTTGAGATGCACCCCGCCGTCCAGCACGTAGCCGAACCCGTCCGAGCCAACCACCGTGCCGGCGTGGATGCGGACGCGCGCGCCGATTTCCGTTCGCGGATAAATCGTGACGTTCGGAAAGAGATTCACCTCCTTGCCGAGTTTGGAGTCGTCGCCGACGGAAACGCCGGCTTGCAGGACCGATCGGGCGCCGATCGTCACGCGCTCGCCCACGACGCAATGCGGCCCGATGTGCGCGCTGGCGTCAACTTTGGCGCTGGCCGCCACGATGGCCGTGGGATGGATGCCGGCGGCGTAGGTGCGTTCCGGGAAGAACAGCGCCATGGCCTTGGCGAAGGCAAGACGGGCGTTGGGCACCCGGATCAGGATTTTGGCCGTGGACGAGAAGCGCTGGTCCGCGATGATGGCGGTGGCGGCGCTCTTTTCGGCGCAGGCGAAATAATCCTCATTTTCGGCGAAAGTCAGGTCGCCGGCCCGGGCGTTTTCGGCGGGCGCAAAGCCTTTGAGGACGGCTGTGGCGTCGCCGATGACTTCGCCACCGATTTTCCGGGCGATTTCCGCAGTGGTAAAGGGCATATAGGGTTTGGACGATTGCCTGTTGACTTGGTTGTCGCGGCTCACTATAAAGGCGCGCGTAACCAGTTCAACCCCTAGTTTGCATGGCAAAGACACTTCGCGTCGGGCTGATCGGCTACCGCTTCATGGGCAAGGCGCACTCCAATGCATGGCGGCAGGCACCCCGTTTCTTCAACCTCAAGGCCAACCTCGAGCTGCACACCATCTGCGGACGCAATGCCGCCGGGGTCCAGGCGGCGCGGGCCCAGTTCGGCTGGCAACATGCCGCCACCGACTGGCAGGAGGTCGTCGAGTCGCCGCTCATTGACATCGTGGACATCGTGACACCGACGCATTTTCACGCCGAAATGGCCATTGCGGCGGCGAAAAACGGCAAGCATGTCCTGTGCGAAAAGCCGCTGGCGCTGAATCTCAAACAGGCTGAGCTGATGTACGCCGCCGCCAACAAGGCGAAGGTCGTCCACATGGTCTGCCACAATTACCGCCGCATCCCGGCCATCGCGCTGGCCAAGCGGATGATTGCCGAGGGGACGCTGGGCCGGATTTATCATTTTCACGCGCGTTACGCGCAGGACCGGCTGGCCGACCCGGAATTCCCGCTGGACTGGCGGCTGCAAAAGGAGACCAGCGGCGCCGGCGTGCACAGCGACATCAATTCGCACGTCATCGACCTGGGCCGTTATCTCGTCGGCGAATTCACAGAGGTCTGCGGGTTGCTGAACACGTTCATCCCGGAACGGCCGCTGGCGGACTCGCTGGCCAAGGGCGCGCGCAAGATGGGCAAGGTTACTGCGCCCGACTCCGCGATGTTCATGGGCCGCATGGAAAACGGCGTGCTGGCGAATGTGGAAGCCACGCGCTACGCGCTCGGTCGCAAGAACCACATCGAAGTCGAGGTCAACGGCAGCAAGGGCTCGATCCATTTCGATTTCGAGGACATGAACAAGCTGCAGTATTACAACGGCGACGACCCGAAGGACCGGCGCGGTTTCCGCGACATCCTGGTGACGGAGCGCGACGGGATACAGCCATACGTGGGTCACTGGTGGCCGCCGGGCCACGGCATCGGCTACGAACACACCTTCATCCACGTGGCCGCCGATTTTGTGAACGCCTGCGTCGAAGGTAAATCGGTCCAGCCGACGTTCGAAGACGGCTTGAAAAACCAGCGCGTGCTCGCCGCGGTCGAGGAATCCTCCCAAAAGGGCAAGTGGGTGAAGCTGTAGCGTTGGGCCTGTGGCCCAATCCCGCCGGTAGATTCAGCGCAAAAGGCTGTTCAGGTTCAAATCGTCAAAGACGTTAGGACGAAAAATGAGCGAATTAAATGACAGACCGATTACGGCTCAAGAAAAAACCGAAGAGTGGAATCGTTTTTGGATTTTAATCGGATTATTCCCTTTCTTCTTATCATTTTTATTAGGCGTTAGATGCTCAATGTTATTCGTAATTCTGGCGCCTTTGTATGGATTCTGCCCCTTGGACCTCGACCTGATTAGCCATCCGGCGAATTATCAAATTGTAATTTGGGGTTGCGCTGGTTCTATTATATCGATCTTGTTTGTGATCAATTCCCTTTTAAACCACAGGTTTGGAATTGCTTTTGCATTAGTGATTTGGGCATCAACACTGACCATGGTTTGCAGGTTCTTTTCCGCACTTAGTGGGATTCAATAACAAGTTTTTTTCAAATTAGGACACTATCGCCCTTCGCTCAATCTTGCCACGTCCCGCGTTTCTGCTATCCTCTACCTTTGATTGACTGAATTATGTCGCTGATTGCCATTGAAAAAATCGTCCCGATGCTCCAGGTGGCCATCGGGCCTGTCATCCTCATTTCCGGGGTCGGCCTGCTGTTGCTCACCATGACCAACCGGCTGGGGCGCGCGATTGACCGCGCTCGGCAGTTGAAGGGGGATCTGGCCAAACGCACGGATGCGGAACGCGAACAGGTCCTGGCCCAGGTGGCCATCATTTACCGGCGGGCGCGGATGATCCGCCTGAGCATCACGCTTGCGGCGATCAGCGCGCTGCTGGCGTCGGCGCTCATCATCACCCTGTTCCTGACGGCGCTGCTGCAACTGGAATCCGGACTGCTCCCCAGCCTCATTTTCATCGGGTGCATGGGCTCGCTGTTTGCCTCGCTCATCGCCTTCATCCGCGACATCAACCTGTCGCTGCACGCGCTGAAGCTGGAGTTGCAGGGCGTCAAACCCGAGTCCGACTGAAGGACTGGCCTTTGTTCCCGTCCGGAGTTGCTTCGAGCCGAAATGGCCATCGTTGGAGTCCGTCTCAAGCCGCATTTATTTAATTAAACCACGGATGGACACGGATTGAGACCGGTATAGGGGGCTGCTGCGGACCCGAAAGGCCCCACGGATATTGGTGAATCTGTTTTCACAATTGAAATTCTTCCGATCCGTGTTCGTCCGTGTTCATTCGTGGTTAAGAAACTTTTCCGCTGCCCCCGTTTGATCCAGTGCGCAAATTCTGCGCGCCCGGCCGGGCGCCATTGAGCAACGATTGCGCAGGGCGTTGCCCGTTTACGACGAAAACATGGCTTTTTCAGGTTGGTATGGTTGTTGCATGGGTGTGTGGTCGCAACCAATGGATGGCACGGATGTGTTGTCCCGTAATGCAATAATAAATGTAGATAACATCCAACTGGAGATCATTCGATGAAAGTAAATCAATTGTTAGCGATCGGCGGAATTGCCGCGGCCCTCGTTTTGAGCGCCGGCAATGTTCTGGCACAAAACGGCAACGGCGGTGGCGGCGGCGGCGGCGGCGGCGGCGGTTTCCGCAACATGGACCCCGCCCAGATGCAGCAACGCATGCTGGATAACATCAAGGACGAATTTGGTTACACCAACGACACCGAGTGGAGCGCGGTCCAGCCGCTGTTCGTAAAAGTGATGGAGGCGCGCCGCGACGTGGGTTTCGGCGGCGGCATGGGCCGCCTGTTCCGTCCCCGCAATAACAACAACGGCGGCAACAACGGCGGCGGCAATAACCGTCGCGGCGGTTTCGGCGGCACACCCAGCCCGGAAACCGAAGCGCTGCAAAAGGCCATTGATGACAATGCCCCCGCGGCCCAAATCAAGGATTTGTTCGCAAAATTCAAGGCGGCGCAAAAGGCCAAGCAAGCCAAGCTCCTCACGGCGCAGGAAAACCTGCGCAAGGTGCTCACTCCCAAACAGGAGGCTCAGGCCACGTTGGCCGGATTGCTCGAATAACGAGCCATCGGGACTGAAGCTGGCGTTCTCTCTATGAGTGAAACTCCCGTTCAAGACACGTCGTTGAAACAGTTGCTGGACCGCATGATCGCGGGCCGGCAGCTGTCTTCAATTGATGCGGAGTCCCTGGTCCGCACCCAGTCCACCGTCAAGACCGAGGAGGACGTCCTTTGCTGGCTCGCGAAGGAATACGACCTTGTGTACACGACGCTGGACGACGTGGACCCGGACCGCCAGCTGCTCTCCCTGTTTCCCGCGCGCATCCTCCTGAAGGAGGAACTACTGCCGCTCAAACGCCTGAACGGCACCGTCGAGGTCGCCACCAGCCGTCTCTTCGCCACCCAGGGGCTCGACGCCCTGAAGACCCTGACCGGGTTGAACCTCAAGCCCATCCTCGCCTCCAGCGAAGTCATCCAGCGCGAAATCAAGAAGCGCCTCGGCGTCGGCGCGGACACCATTGATACGCTCGGCGAGGAAAAGGGTTTTGAAGTCGTCGATGACAATGCCGAGGATACCAATCTCGACGAGGCGGCCGAGGACGAGGCGTCCATCATCCGCTTCGTCAACCAGGTGTTGAAGGACGCCATCGAACTGCGCGCCTCGGACGTCCACCTCGAGCCGTTCGAGGATGAATTCCGCATCCGGTACCGCATCGACGGCGTGCTGCAGGACGTCTCCGTGCCCGCGCAGCTCAAGCGTTTCCAGCCGGCCATCGTTTCGCGCATCAAGATCTTGAGCCATCTCAACATTGCCGAGAAACGCCTGCCGCAGGACGGGCGCATCAAGGTGCGCATTGACGAGGCCGAGGTGGACATCCGGGTTTCCGTCATTCCCATGCTCCACGGCGAGGCTGTGGTCATGCGCCTGCTCCGCCAGAACGCCACGTTGCGCGGCATGGAGCAGCTGGACATGGACCAGCGCGAGCTGGACTGTTTTCGCCGCGTGCTCCAATTGCCGCACGGCATCATTCTGGTCACCGGCCCCACCGGCAGCGGCAAAACGTCCACCCTTTATACCGCGCTGCACGAGATCAACGATTCCGTCCGCAAGATCATCACGGTGGAGGACCCCGTTGAATACCAGCTCAAAGGGGTCAATCAAATCCAGGTCAACGAAAAGTCCGGCCTGACCTTTGCGCGCGGGCTGCGCTCGATCCTGCGCCACGACCCGGACGTGATTCTCATCGGCGAAATCCGCGACCAGGAAACGGCGCAGATTGCCGTGCAGGCCTCGCTTACCGGCCATCTTGTCTTCTCCACGTTGCACACCAACGACGCGCCCGGCGCCGTCACCCGGCTCGTGGACATGGGCGTCGAACCCTATCTCGTCGCCTCGTCGCTCGAAGCCGTGCTCGCGCAGCGCCTCGTCCGCGTGCTCTGCAAACACTGCAAACAGCCGGACCAGTCCCCCACCGCGATGGCGTTCCAGGCGCGGCTGGGCATCGCCGCGACCACCACCCTGTACCGCTCCGTCGGCTGCCGCGAATGTCGCAATACCGGGTTTTTCGGACGGCACGCCATTTTTGAATGGATGGACAGCGACAACGAAATCCGCCAGCTGGTTTTGAAGAATGCCTCGAGTGACCAGATCCGCGACGCCGCGCGGCGCGGCGGCATGCGCACGCTGGCCGAAGACGGCTGGCGCCTCGTACGCATGGGGATCACTACCGTCGAAGAAGTTTTGAGCGTGACCACCGCCAAGGAGGTGGCCCGCACCACGAAAAATGAAACCCTGGACACCGCGTCGTCCGCGCCCACGCCGGCGAGCATCGCGGTGGCAAGGTGAAAGCATGAACCGGAAACATCGAACATCGAACGTCGAACACCGAACGCCGAAGGGTGCGGCAGTTCTCCGGGTTTTCATTCGATATTCAGCGTTCAATGTTCAACGTTCGATGTTCTCTTAAAGAACATATGCCCACCTTTTCCTACCGCGCATTGCAGAGCAACGGCTCCATGACCGAGGGCCAGCTGGACGCCCCGGGCCGGCCCGATGCGTTGCGCCAGATGGAATCGCTCGGCCTGCGCCCGGTCAGCCTGGCCGAAAAGGCGGCGGCCGCGCCCGCCAAAAACGGTTCCCCCGTGCCGGCGTCGATGGGAAACGTGTCCTTCAAGTTCGAATCGAAAAAGGTTTCCGCCAAGGAGCTGGAGAATTTCACGCGCCTGCTTTCCAGCTTGCTCGCGGCCGGCGTGCCGCTCAGCCGTGCGCTGATGATTCTGTACCGGGAGGCCTCCGCTTCCGCCGCCCGGGCCAAATGGAAGGAAGTCCATGACCTGGTGATTGACGGCATGTCCCTGGCCGACGCGATGGCGAAGTCGCCGGACACCTTCCCGCGCGTCTATGTCGCGATGGTCGAGGCTGGCGAAGCAGGCGGATTTCTCGACGTGGTGCTGGCCCAGATCGCCGATTTTCAGATGCGGGAAAAGGATCTGAAATCGAAGGTGACGACCGCGATGGTCTATCCGTGCATCCTGCTGGCGCTGGCGCTGGTGGTGCTCACGGTGCTGCTGGTGTTTTTCATCCCGAAATTTCAGAAGGTGTTCAGCAGCGTGCACGGCGCTCTGCCCTTGATCACCCAGATGATCATCGGTGCGAGCTATGTCGTCCGTTCCTATGGATTTTTTGTGGTCGCGGGACTGGTCGTCGCCTTTTTGCTGCTGCGCACCTGGTTTGCCTCGGAAAAAGGACGCCGGATGTGGGAAGGACTGGTGTTGCAGTCGCCGCTCGTCGGCCCGCTCGTCGCCCAGTTCGCCATGGCGCGGTTCTGCCGGATGCTGGGCACCTTGCTCGGCGCGGGCGTGCCGCTCGTGCACGGCCTGAACGTCGCCCGCAAATCCATCGGCAACCAGACCCTCGTGGACGCCGTTTCCCGGTCCATCGAGCGCGTCCAGCAGGGCGGCCGGCTCGGCCAGAGCCTCGCGGAATGCAAGCAGCTGTTCACCGGCTCCGTCCTGGAAATGGTCTCCGTGGCCGAGGAAAGCGGGAAGCTGGACGGCGAGCTGATCCGCATCGCCGGCGTGACCGAGACGGACCTGGACCGGCACCTGAAGACCGCCGTCGCCTTTGCCGAACCGCTGATGCTGTTCCTGATCGCCGGGTTCATCGGCATCATTTTTATCGGCATGTTGCTGCCGGTGTTCTCGTTGCAGGATTATATCAAATAAAATTTAACACCTGACCAACCATGAAAATCAAAATCCAAAACCTTCGGAGGGGCGAGCTCTGCGAGCCCCTGACTAACTCGTCCGGCAAGATTTTTGGGGCTCGTGGAACTCGCCCCTCCGACAGGAAACTATGCCGCGCCTTCACCCTCGTCGAAATGCTGCTGGTGATCACCATCATCGGCATCCTCGCGGCGCTGGTCATTCCCAAGATGGTGGGCCGCAGCGAACAGGCGCGCCAGGCGGCCGCGCACGCCGACCTTTCCTCCGTCAAGACCGCGCTCGACGCCTTCGAGGTCGACAACGGCTACTATCCCAAGAGCCTCCAGGATCTGCTCCAGCAGCCCAACAACGCCAAGAACTGGCACGGGCCGTATCTCGACAAGGTCCCGCAGGATCCCTGGGGCAACAACTACCTTTATTACTATCCCGGCAAACACAACGCGGGTTCCTATGACCTGCTGTCCATCGGACCGGACGGCAAGGAAGGATCGGAAGATGACATTGGCAATTGGACATCCAAGTGACGGGTTGCAGGTGGCGGGTGACGGGTGCAGGACGCGCGCGATGAATTCGCTTCACGTGTCACGCGTCACGCGTCACGCCTCCGCCTTCACCCTGGTCGAGCTGCTGCTCGTCCTGGTGCTGCTGGTCGTTGTCACCTCGATGGTGGCGCCGGCGATGTCCAATTTCATCCGCGCGCGCGCGCTGGGTTCCGAAGCGCGCCGGCTGTCCGCGCTGCTGCACGCCGGCCAGAGCCGTGCCGTCTCGGAAGGCCTGCCGGCGCTGCTTTGGGTGGACGAAAAAAAGGGCGCCTACGGGCTAACCACGGAAACCCCGCCGGAAGGCGGCGACGCGAAGGCGGAGGAATTGCCGCTCGACGAGAATTTACAAATCGCGGTCCTGAGCCTCGGGACCGCCGGCGCGACGACGTTTCAGAATCTGCCGGCCATCCGGTTTTTGCCGGACGGCACCGTTGATGAAAACAGTCCGCAAACGTTGCGCCTGACGGACGCCAAGGGCAATGCGCTCTGGCTGGCCGAAACGCGCAACCACATGGGTTATGAAATTCGCGACACCGAAAAGTGACACGTGGCAGGTGACACGTGACAGGAATGCGCTCGTCGACGGGCGTGCCGATTCTTGTCACTTGTCACGCGTCACCTGTCACATCTCCGCCTTTACGCTGGCCGAGGTGCTGGCGGCGATGTTGTTTCTGGCGATTGTGATCCCGGCGGCGATCGAGGCCCTGCACGTGGCCAGCCTCTCCGGCGAGGTCGCCGTCCGCAAGGGCGTGGCCGCGCGCCTGGCCGACCGGGTTTTGAATGAAAGCACCGTGATGACCAACTGGAACAGCGGCACGCAAAGCGGAACCGTCACCGAAGGTTCGGAGGAATTCCGCTGGACGCTGACCAGCCAGACCTGGCCGGTGGACGCCATGCAGCTGCTTACCGTGGAGGTAAAATATGCCGCCCAGGGCCATGATTATTCCGTGAAGCTGAGCACCCTGGCCAATCCGTTGGCCCTGATGACGATGACGGGCGCGACACAATGAATATCCGTTCAAATATATGGTCCGGTCGAGCGCCGGCGCGGAAGCCGCTCAAGACACTTTGTCCGTGTCCCGCGCCGCGCGCCACGCGTCCCGCCTTCAGCGCCTTCACGCTCATCGAGATGATCCTGGCGGTCGGCGTCGCGGCCATTGTGCTGGTCGCCATCAACGCCGTGTTTTTCGCCGCGGTGCATCTCCGGGACGTGACCCAGGCGGCGGTGGATGAAGCCACGCCGGTGGATCTGGCGGTGACCATCCTGCGCCGCGACCTGCAATGCGCCGTGCCGCCACAGCCCAACGGGATTTTGACCGGCGACTTCAAGGTGGGCAACGTGGCCAGCCTCGGCACCAGCCTGCCGGTGTCGGCCGAAATGTTCACCGCGACCGCCGCGCTGCACGAAAATGAACCCTGGGGCGACGTCCAGCGGGTCACCTACGAATTGAAGGACGCCGCCGACCGCAATGCCGCGGGCAAGGACCTGATCCGCAGCATCACGCGCAATCTGCTGACCACCTCCACGCCCGACATTGAAGACCAGACGCTGTTGAGCGGCGTCGCCAGCCTCAGGTTTTCATGCTTCGACGGCGCGCAATGGCTCGACGCCTGGGACACCACCGACACAAGCACGCCCAACACCAACCTGCCGTTCGCCGTTCGCGTCCAGATCCAGATGGCGGGCAACAACGCCGGCCGGTTGCCGGTGGAGCTCCTGGTGCCGATCGATTCGCAATCCCGCACCAACACCTGAGATGAAAATCATCCAGGAACATCGAACATCGAACATCGAATCCCGCAATGCGGGACCGAATGCCGGGTTGCGTTTCGGTCCATTCGATGTTCCGCGTTCGGTCCCGCATTGCGGGATTCGATGTTCCCAGTGTCAGCGCGGCTCGGTGCTCATCCTGGTGCTGTGGATGGCCATCGGGCTGGTCGCCATCGCCCTTTACTTCGCGCATTCCATGACCTTTGAACTCCGCGCCTCGGACAATCGCGCCACCGGCCTCGCGGCGGAACAGGCCATTGAAGGCGCGGCGCGGTATGTCGGCAACGTGCTCTTGAATTACGCCACCAACGGCGCGGTGCCGCTCACCACCGAATATGCCTGTGAAGCCGTGCCGGTGGGCGACGCCCGTTTCTGGCTCATCGGCCGCGATCCCGCCGGCCTGCCCTCCGCCAATCCGTCTTTCGGTCTCGTGGATGAAGCCTCGAAATTGAATCTGAACCGCGCCGGCACCAATGCCCTCTTCTATCTGCCCAACATGACGGTCGATCTGTCCGACGCGATCGTGGACTGGCGCAACACCAACAGCGCCGGCCTCTATTCGATGAACTATGCCTCCCTGGGCTACGCCGGCAAAAGCTATCCGTTCGAAACTGTGGATGAACTGCGCCTGGTCTATGGCGCCACGATGGACATCCTGGTCGGAGAGGACGTCAACCGCAACGGCGTGCTCGATGTGAATGAAAAGGACCTGAACGGCAACGGCACGCTGGACCCGGGCCTGTTTGAATACGTCACCGTTTACAGCCGCCAGCCGAACTTTCTCTCCGACGGCATCACGCTCAACCTGCTCACCAATGTGAACAACCAGGCCACGCTGGGGGCCTTGCTGCGATCAACCTTTGGCCCCTCGCGCGCCAGCCAGATCACCAACCGGATTGGATCCGTGGCCGGTTCCACCCCGCTGCGCAATCTGCTGCAATTTTATCTGGCCAGCGGCATGAGTTCGTCCGATTTCGGCCAGATTGCTTTTGGGATCACCGACAGCACCAATCTCTACACCAATGGTTTGCTGAACATCAACACCGCCAGTGCACCCGTGATGACCGCGTTGTTCATGGGCCTGGGCGTTGACCAGAGCACGGCGCAAGGCGCGGCGCAAACGCTCGTCACCTACCGCCAGCAAAACCCCAACAACCTCGGCGCCATTTCCTGGATTGTCGATGCGCTCGGCAACACCAGTCCGGTCATCCAGACCCTGGTGAACGCCTCCCGCGATTACCTCACCACGCAAAGTTTTCAGTATACCGCGGACATCGCCGCCGTCGGCCCCTTCGGACGCGGCTACCGGCGGGTGAAATTCGTTTTCGACATCAGCGAAGGTGCGCCCAAGATCATTTACCGCCAGGATCTCAGCCGGCTCGGCTGGGCGCTCGGCGAAAAAGCCCGGGTCACGTGGGTCGCCAGGCAAACGCCATGAACAACCTTTTAAAAATCAATTTTCCGCGCCGTAAAAAGCTGACGGGCCTGCTCGGCCTTGCGCTCGACGGCAGCCGCCTCGACGGCGTGGTCCTCCGCCGCACCAACGGCTCACTGCAGCTGCTGCAGGCGTTCTCGGTGACGCTGTCGCTCGACCCGCTCACGGCGGCGCCCGAATTGGTCGGCCGCGAGATTCGCAACCACCTCGATGCCGCCGGCGTGCGCGAGCGCCGCTGCGTGGTGGGCGTGCCGTTGAAATGGATCCTGACGGCGCAAACCGAACTGCCGCCGCTGCCGGAGCCGGATGTTGCCAGCCTGCTGCAGCTGGAAGCGGAGCGCGGCTTTCCCTGCGACATCGCCACCTTGCGGCTGGCGGACTCCCGCTGCCAGCTTCCCGCCGGCAAGCAATACGCGACGTTGGCAGGAGTCCCCAACAACCAGCTCCTGGCGCTGGAGCAGGTCCTGGCCGCGGCGAAATTGAAGCCGCTCAGCTTTTCACCCGGCATCACGGCATTGCAACCGGTGGCGGCGTTTGGAGTTCCGCCTTCAGGCGGTTCTGCTGGCGGGTTGTCCGCCGGGCCGCCTGAAGACGGAACTCCAAACCAGAAGAACGGCGTGCTGGCCCTGGCCATTGGCGAAAGCCAGGTGTCATTGCAAATCACCGGCGGCGGCGGCGTGGCCGCCCTGCGTTCGCTGGACGGCGCCATTGAAAACGAAGGCGCCCGGCATACGCTGCGCCCCGGCTTTGTCGCCCGCGAAGCCCGCATCACCCTGGGCCAGTTGCCGGCCGGCCTGCGCGCCGCCGTGCGCCGCATCCGCATCTTCGGCCCGCGCGACCTGGCGCAGCCGCTGGCCGATGAAATGGAACTCCGGTTCGAGCCGCTCGGTCTGCAGGTCGAACTGGTGACGTCCTATCGGCCGGATGAATTCGGCGTCGAGATTCCGCCGGCCACCCCCGTTTCCACGGCCTTCAGCCTGGCCGCCCGGCGGCTGGCCGGGCAGGCGCCGGGGTTTGAATTTTTGCCGCCCAAGCCCACCGCCTGGCAGCGGGTGTCCGCCAAATACTCCTCCAGCCGGCTGCGGTCTGCCGGCGCGGTGGCCGCCGGGATCGTCGCCCTGGTCGGTGGATTGTTTTTGTTCCAGGAAATCCAGCTGATCCACCTGCGCTCGCAATGGTCCGGCATGGCGGTCAAGGTCAAGGAACTGGACGGATTGCAGCAGCAGATCCGGCAGTACCGCCCGTGGTTTGACGATTCGTTCCGCGACCTGAGCATCCTGCGGCAGCTCGCGCTGGCGTTTCCCGAGGACGGCGCCGTCACGGCCAAATCGGTGGAAATCCGCGCCGGCAACGTGGTGAACTGCTCCGGCACCGCGAGCGACAGCGCCGCCCTGCTGCGGATGCTGAACCAGTTGCGCGGGGCGGAGGGCGTGACCGATTTGAAGGTGGACCAGATCCGCGGCAAATCGCCGATGCAATTCACATTTGATTTCCACTGGAACAAGGGGGGCGCGAATGAAAATTGAAAACCGCCAGCAATGGCTGCTTGTGGTGACCGTCGCCGTGGGCCTGCTGTACGCGCTCGACCAGTCGGTGCTTGAACCGTTGGCGGGCTGGTGGAAGTCGCGCGCGAAAACGGTCGCCGCCCTCCGCACCCAGGTGCATGACGGCCGGCTGCTGGTCCAGCGCGAGGCCGGTCTCCGCAGCCGGTGGAACGGGATGCGCACGAACACGCTGCCGGCCAACGCTTCGCTGGCGGAGCAGCAGGTGCTCAAGGCTTTCGACAGCTGGTCGCGGGAAAGCGGCGCCAGCGTCAACGGCATCACGCCGCAGTGGAACAATGATTCGTCGCAGGATTATCTGACCCTCAACTGCCGCGTGGAGGCCTCCGGCAATCTCGGCACGTTGAGCCGGTTCCTTTACGACATTGAAAAGGATCCAATGGCGCTGAAACTCGAATCCGTGGAACTCAGCACCCGCGACAACACCGGGCAACAACTCACCCTCGACCTGCAAATCAGCGGGCTGGTCCTGGGTTCGCAACTTCAAACCCAATGAAACCGATCCGACACCAACCCAACCACCTTGCTGACCGGCTGCTTCCGGGAGTGCCGGCGTGGGCCGTGGCCTGTCTGCGGGTGATGGTGGGGCTCGCGCTGATGAATGGCTTTGGGGCCGCCGCGCAATCGACCAACGCCCCCGTCGTCGCGGATTATTCCTCGTTCCGGATCATCGCCGACCAGAATATTTTTGATCCCAACCGCTATTCGCATACCACCCGTACCCGCCGGCAGACCGTCTCCCGGTCGGCGCCAGGTTTTTCATTGGTTGGCACCATGACCTACCAGAACGGCATGATCGCGTTTTTTGACGGGACGGATTCCGAGTACCGGAAAGTGCTCGCGCTGAACGGGAGCATCGCCGGTTACCGGGTGACGGCCATTACTTTGAACGGCGTCAAACTGGCGTCCACCAACAAGCCGGTGGAACTGGCCGTGGGCGGGCAGATGCGGCAGGAGGGTGGCGAATGGCTGCTGTCCGGCCAGGGCGAATTGCCCGTCAGCACGACGGAAACCGATGCCCCGGCGTCGGACCAGGCCTCCGCCCCGCCCTCCAGCGGTGAAGCGAACGATGTGCTCAAGAAACTCATGGAACAACGAGAAAAGGAACTGAAATGAAAACTTTGATGCTAAGAATCCTCCCAGTGCTGTGCCTGGCGGCGCTGCTCCTGTCGGCCGGCGCGCAACCGGCAACCAACGAAGCCCCGGACGGCGGCAATGCCCCGGCCGTCCTGCCCGAGCCCGGCGACCTGCCGCCTCCGCCGGGGGCGATGGCTCCCCCGCCGGGCGAAGGCGCCATGAACGGGGCGGATGCGGCTTCCGCCCCGGCGGACAGCCAGGCTGCGGCAACCGGTGGACAGCCGGCCGCACCGAAATCGTCGGCCACGTCCGCGGTGGTGCCTACCGTGGTGCAGGATTTCACTCCCCTGACGGCTTCCGGGCCGACGACGGGCACGAACGTGGACGAATTGCGCTTGAATTTCCGCAACGCGCCGCTGGAGATGGTCCTGCATTATCTCAGCGACGCCGCGGGTTTCATCATCGTGATGGACACGCAGGTGCGGGGCAACGTGAGCGTCATCAGCAGCCAGCCCATGACCAGAAATGAAGCGGTGGACCTGCTCAATGCCGTCCTGAACAAAAATGGCTACGCCGCCATCCGGGATGGCCGGACGCTGACGATTGTGGACAAGAACGATGCGAAGACGCGCGACATCCCGGTCAAGGTCAGCAACGACCCGAAAAGCATCCCGAAGAACGCCGAAATCGTCACGCAGATCATCCCCATCCGGTTCGTGGAAGCCCGGCAACTGGTGACGGACCTGTCGTCGTTCGTTTCGTCGCAGGCGACCATTGTGGCGAACGAGGCCGGCAATTCCATCGTCGTCACCGACACGCAATCCAACATCCGGCATCTCGCCGAGATCATCCGGGCGATTGACGACAGCGCCGAGGGCGAGACGGAAATCCGGGTGTTCCATCTCAGCCACGCCAGTCCGGCTGACGTGGCCAGCGAACTGGCCCAGATTTTCCCGTCCAGCGGGACCGGCAGCAGCCAGAACCAGTCGCCCATCCGGTTCGGCGGCGGCGGCCCCGGCGGATTCGGTGGTGGCGGTGGTGGCGGCGGGTTCCTTGCGCGGATGATGGCGGCGAACGCTGGCGGCGCCGGCGCGAGCGGTCAAAATTCGCGCGTTCAAAAACAAAGCCAGGTTGTTGCCGTGGCGGATTCGCGCACCTCGTCGGTCATCGTGACCGCCTCCAAGGATTTGATGAGCGAAATTGCCGGCATGATGGAGCAGCTCGATGTGGCCTCGGACCGCGACCAGGGGGTTTATGTTTTCCAGATGAAGAATGGCGATCCGCAGCAGGCGTTGACCGTGCTGCAGAACATGTTCCAGACCAGCAGCACGTCGCGCAGCGGGAACAGTTCGAGTTCGTCGCAAAACAGCGCGCTCCAGCAGCGCGCGGTGAACGGCACCACCACGATGGGCTCGACCACCACCACCACCACTGGAATCGGCGGCTCCAGCGGCGGGGTGGGCGCCGGCCGGACGTACTGAAACGCGAACCATTTTTGATGAAAAGGCAAATTATGAAGACCAACTGTTTTAAAAAATATTTCGCCGGCGTTCTGGCCCTGCTCCTTTGCGCCGCGATGGAAATCCATGCCCAGCAACGCCCTGGCGGCGGTGGCGGCGGCGGCGGGTTCGGCGGGTTCGGCGGGTTTGGCGGATTCGGGGGCTTTGGCGGCGGAAACCGCAACAACAGCTCGAGCAGCTCCAGCAGCGGCACCTACAACAACAACGGCCAGGTGGGCAGCGCCATCATTTCCGTGGACCCGGTGACGCACAACATCATTGTCATCGCCGACAAAGACACCAGCGAACAAATCGGCCGGGTCGTCGCCAGCCTCGACGCGCCCGAGCCGCAGGTGCTCATCAAGGTTGTCTTTGTCGAAGTGCAGGACAACAAAGCGTCTGCCATCGGCGTGCAGGGCGATTATACCGGCCTCAACAAGAACTTTTCGCAACTCACCGGTTATGTGACTAATTACACTGCGGGCACTCAGGTTGGACAACCCGGGACCATCAACCCGGTCAACCAGAGCGTCAATTTGAACAATGGCTTTGGCCTGCCCCAGTCCCTGGCAGGTGCGTCCGGGAACGGCGGCATCTACCAGATCATGGGCAATGATTTCACGGCGACGCTCCAGGCCATTGCCACCGCCGGCAAGGCACAGGTGCTGTCGCGCCCGTCCATTCTGGCGCGCGACGGCCAGATGGCGGAAATTGTCGTCGGCCAGAGCGTTTATCTGCCCAGCGGCGTCAGTTATAATGCCGTCGGCGGCAGCGCCGCCACGATTCCGACCATCAATGGAACCTATCAGAATGTCGGCATCCAGCTGGACGTCACGCCGTTCATCGGGGCAAACGGCCTGGTGCAAATGATCCTCCAGCCCCAAATCACGTCCATTGACACCTCCACGCCCGGCCAGGTGATCTCCGGCGGCAGCCTGGTTTCGTCCGCCGTTTATGCGCCCAACATCAACAAGCGGTCGGCCAACACCGTGGTCGTGACGCCCGACGGCCAACCGGTCGTCATCGGCGGCCTCATTGCCAATGAAAAGTCCTCCAACGACAGCAAAATCCCGCTGCTGGGCGACATTCCCATTCTCGGTCAGCTTTTCCGGTTCAGCGCCAAATCGAACCAGAAGAGCGAGCTGCTGATCTTCCTCACGCCGCACATCGTCCAGATGCCGTCACAGCTCGCCGCATTATCGGCAAGGGAAACCAGCCAGTCGCAGCTGATCACCAATTCGGTTCCCGAACGGGAACTGGATCGTTTTCTGGAACGCCTGCCGGTAAAAAAGAGCCCGTAGGCGGCGCGGGGGTTTTTCTGGAATGGCTGCCTGCCGGAACGTAATTTATGGAATTGAAAAGCCGCAACGCGGTGATCTACGGCCTCCTGATGGGAGTCTGGGTGCTGGTCGTCGCCTGGCTCACGGTGGAGCACGTGCGCGCCCGGGAGGAAGCCCGCGCCGCGCTCGTGAACCGGGCCAAGGATATTTCCACGACACTCGGCATCGTGCTCCGGTCGCAGCGCCGCTTCGGCGGCGTGGTCTCCAAGGAACGGCTCGAAGCTTCGCTCACCGAGCTGGTCCGGCAGGAGAAGGCCGAGTTGAATGGCATCGCCCTGTTGAATGCTGCGGGCGAAATGGTGGCCTCCGCCGGCACCGGCATGGAACTGCAAACCCGGGGGATCGCGGGGACGACCGAAAACTGGGGCGCTCAGACCGTCACGCTGGTGAACCCGGTGGACCTGGGCACCAACCTCACCTATGACATTGAAGGCACCAACCTGCCCATCATCATGTCCCGGCAGGATTTTACCAACCGCTTCGCCACCAATCGCCCGAGCGGACCGCGGGAGCCGCCGCCCGGACCGCCGCCGGAGTCGGGCCAGACCAATTTTGCCGGCGATCCGGGGGAAATGCCGCCACCGCCGCCGCCGGATAATGGAACCAACCGGATGCGAGGCGGCCGGCCCCGCTTCGGCCGGCCCCGCTGGATGAGTGAGGAAGAATACCAAGCCCTGCGCGAGAAACAGGGCGTCCACAGCTTCGTCATCGTCATGTCCACCCAACCCCAGCGCGAGGCGCTCAACCAAGACCTCTGGCTCCGCGCCATCATCGCCCTGCTCGCCTCCATCTCGGTGGTCGGCTCGGGATTCGCCTGGCGCAGCATGGCCCGTTCCTCCGAGCTGCAAATCCGCCTCATCCGCGCCAGCGAATTGAATTCCCATCTCAAGGAAATGAACCTGGCGGCCGCCGGCCTCGCGCACGAAACCCGCAACCCGCTCAACATCATCCGCGGCATGGCGCAGATGATGTCCCGGCAAACCGACGTTCCGGCGGAGATCCGGGAAAAGGTCCTCGCCATCGTGGACGAAACCGACAAGGTCACCGCGCAACTGAATGAATTCATCAATTACTCGCGCCCGCGCGAGGTTCGGCGCGCCAAAATCGCCCTGGGTTCTGTCGTGAACGAAGTCGTGCGGGCACTGGCCTACGACATCGAGGAAAAGAAAATCCAGATCGAAACCCGGGGCGATCCGCTGACCATCGAGGCGGACGAGCAAATGCTCCGCCAGGCGCTGTTCAACCTGGGCCTTAACGCCATCCAGGCCGTGGGCCAGAACGGCCGGATCCAGATCGTGACGCAGAAAATCAGCGCCCTGGAAGCCGTCATTGAAGTCCGCGACGACGGTCCCGGGGTGCCGGCCGAACGCCGCCAGGAGATTTTCAAACCCTACTTCACCACCCACCAGAAGGGCACGGGTCTCGGCCTCGCCGTCGTTCAGCAGATTGTTCTGGCGCATGGCTGGGAGATCGAATGCCGGTCGAACGACCCCGCCGGCGCCATCTTCCGCATCACCCACCTCAAACTCGGGGTTTAATGGCGGCTGAGCAAGCCCGGAGATTTTGACTGCGATCTTCTCCGAAGGGTGAGATTGCGTTTATTGCTGGTTTTTCAAAGGGAAATTCTTAACTATGCTTTGCCGTCCCATGAAATCATTGCGTCGGCATCACCTCTGAAAGCCATGAGCCATAAGCGGAAGAAACTCCGGCTTGCCCCGTCCAAAGTCGCAACTCAACCAGTCCTTCCGGTTGGGTCGGGCGATGGCCGGGCCGTCTTTGGTATTTGTGTATTTCTCGTGTGCTCTATCGGGGTGGTGTTCGGCCAGACGCTGGGATATGGATTCGTCAACTTCGATGACGGCCACTACGTGTATGAGAACCCGCAGGTCCTTCAAGGCCTCAATCTCACTGGAATTGGGTGGGCCTTCACCCACAGCGTGGCGGCCAATTGGCATCCGCTGACGGTGCTGTCGCACATGCTGGATTGCCAGTTTTACGGGTTGCACGCCGGTGGTCATCATTTGACCAATCTCCTGCTCCAGGCGGCAACGGCGATTCTCCTGTTTCTGGTGTTGCGGGAAATGACGGGTACGCTGTGGCGCAGCGCGTTTGTGGCGGCGGTGTTTGCCATCCATCCCTTGCGGGTGGAATCGGTGGCGTGGGTGTCGGAACGCAAGGATGTGTTGAGCGGGTTGTTCTTCATGCTGACGCTGGGGGCTTACGTCCGCTATGTCCGAAAGCCGCCGTCGCGGGGCCGCTATCTGGCCGTGTGGTTCCTGTTTGCGCTGGGGCTGATGTGCAAACCGATGCTGGTGACGGTGCCGTTTGTGTTGTTGTTGCTGGACTACTGGCCGCTGAAACGGTTTGGGACGCCGGCGAACCACGTTGCGATGGCGCGGAAGCTGATCATCGAAAAGATTCCGCTCATCGTATTTTCAATGGCTGCGTGCGGGGTGACGCTTTTGGTCCAGCAGCCGGCCAAAGTGATATCCTTTTCCCTGCGCTTGAGCAATGCCCTCGTATCTTGTGTGGCCTATTGCGGACAGATGTTTTATCCGGCGGGATTGGCGGTGATGTATCCTTACCCGATACATGGCTTGCCGGTTGGGAAAATCATCTTGTCGCTGCTGCTGTTGCTGGCCGTCACGGTGGGGGCGTTTTGCTGGCGGCAAAGGCGGCCGTACTTTTTGATGGGCTGGCTGTGGTATCTGGGAATGTTGGTGCCAGTGATCGGGCTGGTACAAGTTGGAAATCAGGCGCGGGCGGACCGCTATACCTACCTGCCGCAAATCGGCCTGTATGTTCTTCTGGCCTGGCTGGCGGTAGATTTGACAGCCTCCTGGCGGGGCCGCCGTTGGGTGGTTGGCGGTGGCGCGCTGGTTGTGCTGGTGGTCTTGATCGCTTGTGCCCGGACGCAGACCACCTACTGGCGCGATAGCGAATCGCTGTGGACCCGCTCGCTTGCCTGTACTTCGGATAACGGCATTGCCCACGCCAAGCTTGGCATTGCCTTTCACGATCAGGGACGGCTGGACGAAGCGATCACGGAATTGCAGAAGGCAGTGGCAATCAGCCCCGAGGATGCCGAGCCCCACTACAACCTTGGCAATGCCTTTCTCCAGCAGGGACGGTTGGACGATGCCACCGTGCATTACCAAAAGGCATTGACCATCAATCCAGAAGATGCCGATGCCCATAACAACCTTGGCAATGCTTTTCTCCAGCTGGGACGACTGAACGAGGCTGTCGCGCAATTCCGAATGGTGCTGGCCATCAACCCCGACTGCCTGGAAGCCCAGAATAACCTGGCCTGGATATTGGCCACCTGCTCACAAGTTTCATTGCGAAATGGAAATGAGGCGGTGAAGTTGGCTGAACGGGCCAATCAGCTTGCTGGCGGGGACAATCCCATCGTTCTCTGCACGCTGGCGGCGGCTTATGCGGAGGGAGGGAGATTCCCGGAAGCGACCGGAACGGCGCAACGCGCCCTGCAATTGGCCGAGGCGCAATCAAGCGCCGCGTTTGCTGGATCGCTTCGATCGCAGCTGAAGCTCTATCAGGCAGGCGTCCCGTTTCATGGCACGGATCCAGCCCCTTAAGCGCGGGCCGCTGTCGGGAAATTACTTTTGGGATTCCTCCCCGTCGGCTAACCTTGCCGGGTGGCCACCGAACTGCGCAAAAAATCCGCCGATTCACGGCGCCTGCTGATCGTGGATGACGATCCCGGCCAGCGCAGCCTCCTGAACACCTTTCTGCGCAGCCAGGGATTTGAAACCGTCATGGCGGATTCCGGCCAGCGCGCCCTGGAAACGCTCCGCACGGCAAAGTTCGACATGATGATTTCCGATGTGCGGATGCCGGGGCTTTCCGGCTTGGAAACGCTGCGGCTGGCCCGCAAGGAAAACGCCACCCTGCCGGTCCTGCTCGTCACCGCGTTCACCGACGTTCGTGATGCCGTCACCGCCATGCGGGATGGCGCGGTCAACTACCTGGCCAAGCCGATTGATCTGGACGAATTGCTGGCTTCCGTCCGCCAGGCCACCGGCATCGCCACATCCACCCCGCTGCAGTTCGGCCCGGAACGGCCGCTGCCGGATTCTGTGGTCGCCCGCAGCCCGCTCATGCAGGCCGTGTTCCGCGATGTGGCGCTGATTGCGCCGTCCGAGACCCGCGTGCTGATCACCGGCGAAAGCGGCGTGGGCAAGGAAATCGTGGCCGATGTCATCCATGCGTGGAGCCCGCGTGCGGCCAGGCCCATCATCAAGGTTAATTGCGCCGCCATTCCGGAGACGCTGCTGGAAAACGAACTGTTCGGGCACGAAAAAGGTTCGTACACCGGCGCGCACGCCCAGCGCATCGGCCGGTTTGAGGAGGCGAACGACGGCACCATTCTGCTGGATGAAATCGCCGAGATGTCGCCGGCGCTGCAGGCCAAGCTGTTGCGGGTGACGCAGGACGGCTGTTTCCAGCGCGTCGGTTCCAACCGCGAAATCAAGACCAACGCCCGCCTGCTGGCGGCGAGCAACCGCAACCTGGACGACGAGGTCAAGGCCGGCCGCTTTCGCGAGGATTTGTTTTACCGGTTAAACGTGGTGGAGTTGAACATCCCCCCGCTGCGCGAGCGGCGCGAGGACATTTTGCTGCTGGCCGGCCGGTTCATCGAGGAGCTGACGAAGGGTCGGGCGCGGTTTTCGGACACGGTGTCGGCCTGCCTGGAGCAGTATGCCTGGCCGGGCAACGTGCGCGAGCTGCGCAATGCGATGGAGCGGGCGGTGCTGTTGTCCCGCAGCGAACTGATTTTGCCGGAACACCTGCCCACGCGGGTGCGCGAAGCCGCGGGACTGCCGGCCGCCGCGCCAGCCGGCGATGTCCGGCAACTGGAGGAAGTCGAGCGCCAGGCCATCATGCAGGCGCTGAAGCAGAACAACTCCAATCGCACGGAAACCGCCAAGGCGCTGGGCATCAGCCGGCGCGCCCTGATTTACAAACTCCAGCGTTTCCGCGAGCAGGGCCACACTTTGGAATGAACCGGGTGCCGGGTTCGGAGTTCCGCCTTCAGGCGGTTCGGGTGAGCTACCGCGTTTAGCCGTATCCATGCAGCAGAAAAATCTTTAACCACGGATGGACACGGATGGACACGGATGAAAAGCGGTAGGGCGGGCAGTCCTCTGCCCGCCGCCCGTACAAACGTGAGCTTCGGCGCGCACGGAGTGACGCGCCCTACCCATTGATAATTTTTCAACATCCGTGTTCATCTGTGTCCATCCGTGGTTAAAAGCTCTTCTCATTGCCTGGAGACGGCTTCAGGCGGTTCAGATGGGTAACTCATGTCCGTCCCGCAAAATGGCGGGACGGAACTCCAAGCGATAATGCGCATTTGCCGTTGGCACGTCCTCAAGAGGCTTTCCGGGATCCCGCTTCGCTGAAACCGCTTGCCTTTGGTTTTACTCCAGGCATTATTATAAACGTTAGCGATTTTCGGCGCATCCTGATGCTGAAACCACTGCGGATCCGGTTTGGATCAGCAGTGAATTTGTCGACTAGCAAGCCCACGTGGCGGAATTGGCAGACGCGCTAGATTCAGGTTCTAGTGGGTAACACCGTACAGGTTCAAGTCCTGTCGTGGGCACCA
>Ga0265338_10001024_pt1 | contig 46910 bp, 29 predicted proteins | sample 42126metaG_FD_193579 | JGI IMG/M metagenome (GOLD analysis project Ga0265338, IMG submission 193579) | Rhizosphere microbial communities from Carex aquatilis grown in University of Washington, Seatle, WA, United States - 4-21-26 metaG | ecosystem: Host-associated > Plants > Roots > Rhizosphere...
TAATTGGCCTAAATAGAGAGGGTACAAAAGAATTGTTAGGCATGTATATCGGAGAAAATGAAAGCGCACGCTTTTGGCTTTCTGTAATCAATGATATCCAACGCCGTGGAGTTCAAGATATACTAATTGCTTGCATTGACAACCTAAAAGGCTTGGCACAAGCTATAGAAGCAGTTTTCCCTAAAACCAAGGTGCAATTATGTATTGTACACCAAATAAGAAACTCTTTGAAATATGTAGTTACAAAAGACCGCAAGGCAGTGGTTGAATCACTTAAACTCGTTTATCAGGCCAATGACATTAAACAAGCTGAAAAGGCTTTATATGAGTTGAATGAGCGTTGGAGAAAAAAATATCCATCTATGGTTAGTTCTTGGCTTGACAACTGGGAAAGACTATCTCACATGTTTGACTTTCCTGATTTAGTAAGAAGATTAATTTACACAACAAATATCATTGAAAGCTTTAATAGTCAGCTGCGTAAAGTCACTAAAACAAAAAGAGTATTTACTAATGACCAAGCTTTAATGAAGTTACTTTATTTAGTTCAACAAAAAATATTTGAAAACAGTAACCCTATTTTATCTTGGAAACAAATAATGGCTCAATTAATTATTATTTTTGATGACCGTATGATGATCCAATAAAATTCTCCCCTGACACAGTTTAATGAATAGAGCCAACTTGCAATAAAGTCATTGAATATTCTTGCACAAGCAGATTTATTTCTTAATGTTTTTCATTGACATTTTTTACATTTAAAGTTTTCAACAAAAGGGGAAATTGTTTTGAATCAAAGTGCTTTTTGTGTACTTTTGCAGTCAGAAAAAAGAAACAATATAAACCCCTCTTTAGTTATATTAATGAAGGATTTTAAAGCAATTAAGTTGGTTCTGGAGAATGGAGCCGTTTTTGAAGGAATGTCGTTTGGGTATGAGAAATCAACCGCTGGAGAAATCGTTTTTAATACTGCGATGGTTGGTTACCCCGAAAGCTTAACAGACCCATCCTATGCAGGACAAATTTTAACCGTTACCTTTCCTCTCGTCGGTAACTATGGCGTTCCAGAGGATAAACAAGAAAACAATCTATCTACATTTTACGAATCGGAAATAATTCATGTCAAAGGCTTGATTATTTCCGATTATTCGTTTGAATATAGCCATTGGAATGCTCATAAGAGTTTGTCTGAATGGCTCAAAGAACATAAGATTCCGGCTATCTTCGGAGTGGACACGCGCGAATTGACTAAAATCATTCGTGAGACTGGTGCCATGAAAGCCAAAATAGAATTCCCTGAAGACCCAATTGAATATCTGGATACTGAACATATCAACTGGGTGGCTGAAGTGAGTTGCAAAGAAGTAATTACTTACGGCACAGGGAAACACAAAATCATATTGGTGGATTGTGGTGTGAAACATAACATCATCCGCTGCTTATTAAAACGCGATGTAACCGTAATCCGTGTACCTTGGGATTATGACTTCAATCAATTGGAATTCGATGGGTTGTTTATCTCCAATGGTCCAGGTGACCCTGCACTCTGCGGTGTTACAGTAAACAACATTCGCAAAGCTATGGAAACCGGCAAACCGATATTCGGAATTTGCATGGGTAACCAATTGCTTTCCATTGCCGGTGGAGCTTCTACATACAAATTGAAATACGGACACCGTAGCCATAACCAACCAGTGATAATGGCTAACACTAACCGTTGTTTTATTACTTCTCAAAATCACGGTTATGCGGTTGATAACAACACTCTGACTGCCGATTGGGAACCATTATTCATTAATTTGAATGATAATACCAACGAAGGTATCCGTCATAAAACAAAGCCTTATTTCTCAGCTCAATTCCATCCGGAAGCATCTTCGGGACCTACTGATACGGAGTTCTTATTCGACGATTTTATTAAAGCTATCGAAACCGGAAAGCTAGAATTGAAATCGGGCAAAGTGGTTGAAGAGCATACAAGACCAAAGAAAGTATTAGTACTTGGTTCGGGTGCTTTGAAAATTGGTGAAGCAGGTGAGTTTGATTACTCAGGTTCGCAAGCGTTAAAAGCTTTGAAAGAAGAAGGCATTGAAACGGTGCTTATCAATCCAAATATTGCCACTGTACAAACTTCGGAAGGTATTGCTGATAAGATCTATTTCCTACCGGTAACTCCTTATTTCGTTGAAAAAGTAATTCAAAAAGAAAAACCGGATGGACTATTCCTTTCGTTTGGTGGACAAACTGCACTGAACTGTGGTGTGAAACTTTTTGAAGACAAAGTTTTTGAAAAATACAATATCAAAGTGCTGGGTACTCCTGTTCAATCAATTATTGACACCGAAGACCGTGATATTTTTATACACAAGTTGGATCAGATTGATGTAAAAACCATCAAGAGTGTGGCTGTAGAAAATATAGCCGATGCTCACAAGGCGGCTGAAATGTTAGGTTTCCCGATTATTGTTCGTGCTGCATATGCACTTGGTGGCCTGGGTAGCGGATTCTGCAATAACCAGGAAGAACTTGATGCTTTGGCAGTAAAAGCATTCAACTATTCATCTCAATTATTGGTTGAGAAATCATTAAAAGGATGGAAAGAAATTGAATATGAAGTAGTTCGTGATAAATATGATAACTGTATCACGGTTTGTAATATGGAAAACTTCGATCCACTTGGTATTCATACAGGTGAAAGTATCGTAGTTGCTCCATCGCAAACGCTTACAAACAGCGAATATCACAAATTAAGAGAAATAGCAATCAAAATCGTTCGTCACATAGGTATTGTGGGCGAATGTAATGTACAATATGCTTTCGATACAGAATCGGAAGACTATCGTGTAATTGAAGTGAACGCTCGTTTAAGTCGTTCTTCTGCCCTAGCCTCAAAAGCTACCGGATATCCATTAGCATTTGTAGCTGCGAAACTTGGTTTAGGTTATGGTTTATACGAATTGAAAAACTCAGTAACCAAAACGACTTCGGCTTTCTTCGAACCAGCACTTGACTATATCGTGGTGAAAATTCCTCGTTGGGATTTAGCAAAATTCCATGGTGTAAGTCGCGAAATTGGTTCTTCTATGAAGTCTGTTGGTGAAATTATGTCTATCGGTCGCAACTTCGAAGAAGCTTTCCAAAAAGGCTTGCGCATGATTCAACAAGGTATGCACGGCTTTGTGGCAAATAAAGCATTGTTTACAGATCAACTTGACAATGATTTATCAGAACCTACCGATAAACGGGTAACTTATCTTTCTCAAGCTTTTGAAGAGGGTTACACGGTAGATCGCATTTACGATTTAACCAAAATCGATAAATGGTTCTTATATAAATTAGAAAACATCACTAAGACTTCTCATCAAATTGAGAAATTCAATACTAAAGAGGAGTTCCCAACTGATTTATTTATCAAAGCAAAGAAAATTGGATTCTCTGATTATCAAATTGCAAAGCTTATCTACAAAACGAAAGTTCCAAAGGATACGATTCGTAATGAGCGTAAAAAACGAGGTATTTTCCCTGTTGTAAAACAAATTGATACTTTGGCTGCAGAATACCCTGCACAAACAAACTACCTATATCTTACTTACAACGGCACTGCAAACGATGTAAAATACTTAGGCGACAAACGCTCAGTAATCGTTCTTGGTTCGGGTGCTTATCGCATTGGTTCTTCGGTAGAGTTTGACTGGTGTTCGGTAAATGCTTTGAATACAATTCGTAAAGAAGGTTACCGTTCGGTAATGATCAATTATAACCCTGAAACCGTTTCAACTGACTACGATGTGTGCGACCGTCTCTACTTCGACGAATTGAGCTACGAGCGTGTGATGGATATTATTGAATTGGAAAATCCGCATGGCGTGATTGTATCCACTGGTGGTCAGATTCCAAATAATTTAGCCGTTAAATTAGATTTGTCAGGAGTGACGATACTTGGTACGCAAGCAAAAGACATTGACAACGCAGAAGACCGCCATAAGTTCTCTTCTATGCTTGACCGATTAGGCATAGATCAACCTCGCTGGCAGGAACTAACCACTCTCTCTGATATTAATTCTTTTGTTGAAGTTGTTGGTTTTCCTGTGTTGGTTCGACCATCTTATGTACTTTCGGGTGCAGCAATGAATGTTTGCTCAAACACAGAAGAGTTGGAGCAATTCTTAACACTTGCCACGGAAGTATCGCAAGAGCATCCTGTTGTGGTTTCTGAATTTATAGAACATGCCAAGGAAATTGAAATAGACGCTGTTGCTCAAAATGGAGAATTGGTTATTTACGCTATTTCTGAACATGTGGAATTTGCAGGGGTGCACTCCGGTGATGCTACCATCCAATTCCCTCCTCAAAAAATCTTTACCGAGACCGTTCGTCGCATTAAACATATTGCACGAGAAGTGGCTAAAGAACTACATATATCGGGACCTTTCAACATTCAGTTTCTAGCTAAGGATAATGATATTAAAGTTATAGAATGTAACTTGCGCGCATCGCGTTCTTTCCCATTTGTTTCTAAGGTATTAAAAATAAATTTAATCGAATTGGCTACCCAAGTCATGTTGGGTATGAAAGTGGTGAAGCCAAGCAAATCAGCCTTTGATTTAGATTATGTAGGTATAAAAGCGTCACAGTTCTCATTCACCCGTTTGCAAAAAGCAGATCCTGTACTTGGAGTAGATATGGCTTCAACTGGTGAGGTAGGATGTATTGGTACACATTTTGACGATGCTTTACTCACTGCGATGCTTTCTGTAGGTTATCGCATACCCGAGAAAAATATAATGGTGTCGTCCGGCGAAACAAAATCGAAGGTTGAATTGTTAGATGCTTGTCAGATCTTAATCAAAAACGGTTATTCACTATTCTCAACCGGCGGAACTTACAAATTTCTAGAAGAAAACAATGTTCCAAGTACACTAGTAGGCTGGCCTGATGAAGATGCTCAACTAAAAGTAATGGAAATGATTGCAGAAAAGAAATTTGACTTAGTAATCAACATACCAAAAAACTTAACTGAACGCGAATTGACCAATGGTTACAAAATTCGTCGTGGAGCAATTGATTATAACATCCCATTAATTACAAATGCTCGTTTGGCAAGCGCTTTCATCAAAGCATTTTGTAAAATGAGTCAAGACCAAATTGATATTAAACATTGGGGAGAATACAAGTAAATTAAAAGTGAAAAATGTATAGTGAAAAGTTTTTTGACAGACTTAATTAGTAAATGCATTTTAAACTTTTAACTTTTAACTTTTAACTTAAAAAATATGTGTGGAATAGTCGGTTACCTAGGAAATAAAGAAGCTTATCCTATTTTAATAAAAGGATTGCATAGACTTGAGTATAGAGGATATGACAGCGCTGGTATTGCTTTAGTTAATGCAAACAATGAACTCAAGGTATTTAAAGCCAAGGGGAAAGTTGCAGATCTTGAAGCTTTTGCAAAAGGAAAAGATATTAGTGGCACCATCGGCATTGCACACACTAGATGGGCAACTCATGGTGAACCAAATGATGTAAATGCCCATCCACATTATTCTCAATCAGCTTCTTTGGCTCTAATTCATAATGGAATTATTGAGAACTATGCTGTTATAAAAGAAGACCTTAAAAAGAGAGGTTTTTCCTTTCAAAGTGATACCGACACCGAAGTGCTTGTTCAGCTAATCGAATACATAAAAAATAAAAACGATATCAGTTTATGTGAAGCTGTTCAGCTTGCATTAACTCAAGCTGTTGGTGCATATGCTATTGCTGTAATTGAAAAAGGTAATCCTGATTTAATTATTGCAGCAAGAAAATCCAGTCCATTAGTAATAGGGATTGGAGATGATGAATTCTTCTTAGCATCCGATGCCACTCCTATTATTGAATATACCAATCGTGTTATCTATTTGGATGATGAAGAAGTTGCAATAATTCAAAGAGGCAAAGAATTACAAATCAAAACCATAGCTAATGTGGTAAAAACACATGAAATCAAGGAATTGGAGATGAGTCTCAACGAACTTGAAAAAGGTGGTTTTCCTCATTTCATGTTAAAAGAAATCTATGAACAACCTAAACGTATTGAAGAAGCCATGCGTGGCCGTATCAATGTTGAAGGCAATACTGTTTCTCTAGCCGGAATCATAGATAATAAAGAAAAATTTATGAATGCTAAACGCATTCTAATTGTAGCTTGTGGTACTTCATGGCATGCCGGATTAATCGGTGAATACCTTATTGAAGAACTTGCTCGAATTCCGGTGGAAGTTGAATATGCATCTGAATTCAGATATAGAAATCCTATTATTAATCCAGGGGATATTGTTATTGCAATCTCTCAATCTGGCGAAACAGCTGATACTTTGGCCGCTATAGAATTAGCTAAAAAAAGTGGTGCTTTTGTCTTTGGAATTTGTAATGTAGTTGGCTCTTCCATCCCTCGTAATACTGATTCGGGTTCTTATACCCATGTGGGACCGGAAATTGGTGTAGCTTCAACCAAAGCATTTACTGCTCAGGTAACTGTTCTTTCATTAATTGCTATGACAGTTGCCAGATTAAAAAAAACCATCGAACCTGCTCATTTCGAACTATTAGTAAAAGAATTGTCTTTGATTCCTGAGAAAATGAAGCGTACACTGGAATTAAATGACAAGATTCTTGAATTTGCAAAAATATTCACCTACGCAAAGAACTTTATTTACTTAGGGCGCGGATACAACTATCCTGTGGCACTTGAAGGTGCATTAAAACTAAAAGAAATTTCCTATATACACGCTGAAGGTTATCCTGCAGCAGAAATGAAACACGGACCAATCGCCTTAATTGATGCTGAAATGCCTGTGGTAGTAATTGCGCCAAACAAGGGAATGTATGAAAAAACCATCAGTAATATACAAGAAGTAAAAGCCCGTAAAGGCCGTGTTATTTCTATCGTTACGGAAGGAGATGAAACCGTTAAGAATTTATCTGACTACAGTATAGAAATTCCAGAAACAGAAGAATGCTTTGTGCCTTTATTGGCAACAATACCTTTACAATTATTAGCTTATCATATAGCAGTAGTTAAGGGATGTAATGTCGATCAACCAAGAAATCTAGCGAAATCAGTAACAGTTGAATAAAAAGTGATAAACGATTAGAGATAAGAGATAAACGTCGAAAAATTGGATATCTTGAGTAATATTCTTATCAATTTGTTTACTCGTTAACTTGTATCTTGTAACTAAAAAATTATGTGTGGAATAGCAATGGTTCGGCTTCTAAAGCCTCTTGAACATTACCAAGTAAAGTACGGAACATGGCAATACGGTTTTCAAAAACTGTATTTGTTAATGGAAAAACAGCATAATCGTGGACAAGAAGGTGCTGGAATGGCTTGTGTAAAACTTGATATCGAACCTGGCGAAGAATATATATCGCGTGAAAGAGCCTTAGGAAATCATGCTATTGATGAACTTTTCGCCAAAGTAAATGCAACCTACTCAAAATATAACAAGGACTTATTATCAGACCCCAATTGGGCTAAACAGCATCTACCTTTTGCCGGTGAAGTATATATGGGTCACTTGCGTTATAGCACTACCGGTAAAGAAGGTTTATCCTATGTGCATCCATTCCTTCGTCGCAACAATTGGCAATCAAATAATCTTATTCTTGCAGGAAATTTTAATCTAACCAATGTAGACGAAATATTTGCTAAACTAACATCACAAGGACAACATCCTCGCGATTACGGTGATACTTTTATTATGCTCGAACAAATGGGTCATTACTTAGATCGCGAAGTGGAACGCTTATATCAAGAACTTGGTGATGGACATAAAAACCTTGCTAAAAAAATCGAATCAGAATTAAATATTGGAAATATTATCCGCAAGTCATCCGCAAACTGGGATGGAGGATATTCTATTTGTGGTATTTTAGGACATGGAGACGCATTTGCATTCCGTGATCCGTGGGGTATTCGTCCTGCATTCTATTATGCGGATGATGAAATAGTTGTGGTAGCAAGTGAGCGCCCTGTAATTCAGACAACCTTGAATGTACCGATTGAAAGTATTAAAGAAATAAATCCGGGAGAAGCTCTTATTATTAAAAAAGATGGACGAATCATCTTAGAACAAATCCGCAAACCGGAAAATGTATCGCCATGTTCTTTTGAGCGCATATATTTCTCTCGTGGCAGCGACCAGGATATATACTCCGAGCGCAAAAAATTGGGAGAATTACTCACTGAACCAATTTTAAAAGTGATTGAGAATGATATGGACAATACCGTATTCTCTTTCATTCCAAACACGGCAGAAGTAGCTTTTTATGGCATGTTTAATGGCATGCAAAGTCATATGATTGAAGAGAAAAAGAAATTTATCAAGGAACATAAGGATATTCTTTCCACTGATGAAATTATAGCCATTTTAGATAGACGGCCTCGCATCGAAAAAGTGGCTTTGAAAGATATTAAACTTCGTACGTTTATAGCACAAGATTCAGGTAGAAATGACCTTGCAGCACATGTTTATGATATCACATACGGTTCTATTGTTGCCGGAAAAGACAACTTAGTGGTAATAGACGATTCTATTGTACGTGGTACCACTTTGAAACAAAGTATCATCAAAATACTTGACCGACTAGGTCCGAAAAAGATTGTAATAGTTTCTTCTTCTCCTCAAATCCGTTATCCTGATTGTTATGGTATAGATATGTCGCGCATGAGTGAATTCATTGCTTTTAAAGCCGCTATCGAATTATTAAAAGAAACAGGGAAACAAAACATTATCAATGAGGTTTACAAAAAATCGAAAGCACAACAAAAACTTCCAAAGGAAGAAATTGTAAATTATGTGCGTGAAATATACCACCCATTTACCAATGCGCAAATTTCTAAGAAAATAGCTCAAATGCTTACTCCCGAAGATGTCAATGCGGAAGTGGATATAGTATATCAAGATCTTGAAGGATTGCACAATGCTTGTCCAAACCATAAAGGGGATTGGTATTTCTCCGGCAACTACCCTACTCCCGGAGGCAATCAGGTGGTAAATAATGCTTATATCAATTATATTGAAGGAAAAGATAAAAGGTCATATTAATAAGAAATATAGCGATATAAATAAAAGCGAGTTCTGTAATTAGAGCTCGCTTTTATTTTTGCATATAAATGAATTATAAATTCAACCTTATTTTATAGTTGCACAGTAGAATATTACAAATTATATTTATATTTGAAAAAGATTAACATATGTTTTTATAGAAATTTAGAAATAAATATAAAAATCTAAGCGCATGAGAAATTCAAAAAGCACCAAGTTTCTAGTAATTTCAACACTTGTATTTATACTATCTATTGCAGGTGCAAAAGCTGCCACATCGGAAAATTTAATAGGCATAAAGCTAGATTATGAAAAGAATGAAATTACGATCCAAGTAGTTAGTTCTGGTTGCACCGACAAAACCAGTTTTGCTTTTGAAGTTAAAAATGACATGTTGACCATAAATCGAATAAAACAGGACGAATGTAAAGCCATTGAAGAAGCTGTCAGTTTAACCTATACTATGAAAGAGTTAGGAATTGACCCCAATGTGCCTTTTATATTGACAAATAAGCTTATCTGCAATCCTTATCTTGCTAGAGTAAAATAAAAAACAGCATGACTGATTTAAACAAGCCAATATCTATTTCCGACGAAGAAGCCCTAGCTGAAACAAAACGCTTCTTTGTAAAAGTGTACGGATGGATGGCAGTGGCACTTATTATTACAGGATTAGTGGCAGTATGGGTTGTGTCCAATCCTGAAGCCATTGGTTTCATAATAGGTAATCAATATATATTTATTGGATTACTGATTGCTGAACTCCTTCTTGTTATGGGTTTAGTGGGATGGATAATGAAAATGTCCGCACAAACGGCAACTATCGTTTTTATTCTCTACTCCATCTTAAATGGATTAACCTTCTCGGTCATATTTTTAGTGTTTACTACTGACTCCATTGCTTCTACCTTTTTTATAACTGCCGGCACATTTGCTGTAATGAGCATATACGGTTATTTTACCAAAACAGATTTAACTTCACTTGGAAATATCCTAATCATGGCCTTGGTAGGTATAATCATTGCGACAGTTATAAACATGTTTTATCAAAACGAAACCTTGTATTGGGTAACAACTTATGCAGGCGTATTAATATTTGTAGGACTCATTGCCTACGACACTCAGAAAATTAAAAGACTCAATGTAATTGGCAACCAAGGAACAGATGAAGATAAAAAAGAAGCCATTATTGGTGCATTAAGCTTATATCTCGATTTCATTAATCTATTCCTTATGTTGTTACGGTTGTTTGGAAGAAGGAAATAAAACAGGATACTTTTCATACACATAAATAAACAACACTATTATTTATTAAAAATTAAGAAAACAGCATGATTACAATTATAGCAAAACATATTATTCAAGAGGATAAAACTACAGCGTTCAGAAGCTTGGCGGAAGAGTTAATTGTGGAAACACACAAAGAAACCGGGTGCATTGAATATAGCCTCTTTGAAGATATCGATCATAAAAACATCCTCACTTTTATTGAAGAATGGGAAAGCAAAGAAGCTATTGAAAAACATTTTAATAGCAACCATTTCACTCGTATTGTTCCACAAATGAAAGCTTTGTTATCTACTTCACCGGAAATTAATCTGTATAAAGAAGTAATTTAATTTGATCAATTTTAGCGAACAAGCACAGTTAATACCATGACCAAACCCATAGACTTACTTCCTATCATCGAAAAAGGTTGGTACAACTATAACCCCAAACGCAAAATTCGGAAGATAGAAGACTTGAGCGTAAATGTTTCCACCAACAAGGTATATAAACTTACATTCACGGATAAAAGTTTTGTTTTTGCCAAGGTCTCTAATTTTGGTGAGTTTGAAAACTTCAAGGAAGACCATCAAATTATCAATGTGCTAGCTAATAACTTGGAGCGACCTTACGACCATTTTCTTTCCAGTTCATTGATGAAAGGCGACCAACTTTACCTCTATCGACATGAAGATGAATTTATAGATCTGTGGATGGTATTTTACCGTGCCGTACGGATAAATAATAGCCTACCCAAGCGCTTGGATGATGAACAGGTAAAGATAATGGGCAAGGAACTAGCCAAGTTTCACAAGATATGCGACGAGATGACACCCGTACTTCCGTCCTCCTCCAAAACATTGGTAAATGATATTCACCACCTCTTGCGCCGACTCGAAAAACCCGACAGCAAAATTAGATTCGTGGGCTATAATGAGCTGATAAAAGAGCATTGCCATATCTTCCTACAAAATGCAGCGAAATACGGCTATACAGAATTTACCAAAATACCCGTGTTTGTAGATTGGAACATCGGCAATTTCTCTGTACGCGATAATAATACATTCTTTTCCCGCTGGGATTACGACTGGTTCCGCATGAGTTCCCGCGTATTGGACTTCTATTCCTTTAGCCGGGTAGTTTCCGATATTGGCGACAAAACAGATTTCTCTTACACCTTCTCCCAACTCAACGAACCACGCTTCTTGGAGTTTCTCAAGGAATATCACAAAGTGTATCCACTTACCCGCAACGAAGTATATTTCATAAAAGAAGCCTACCGTTTCTTTATCCTCAACTATGTAATCAGCAACGGCCGCTTCTTCTTTAGCGAAGGGTATGCCCGCAAACTTCAACGCGAAGCCTACGAACAACATTTACCTAATCTGGACAAAGGAATTAATGCAGATTTGATTTTGAAAGCCCTGGGGTTATAAAAGATTCCCTATAAACACTATGCAGAAAATGGTAAATTTGGAGAAAAATAAACACAATTTTTATGAGCAGTATAAAATTATTTGAAAGCAAGCAAGTACGCAGCCATTACGATGCTGAAAAAGAAATATGGTACTTTTCAGTAATCGATGTTATTGAAATATTAACAGGCAGCTCAATTCCTAAAAGATATTGGAGTGACTTGAAAAATAAACTTACAAAAGAAGGAAGTCAGTTGTACGAAAAAATCGTACAACTGAAATTTGAAGCAAATGACGGTAAAAAATATGGTACTGATTGTTTAGAAACACCTGATATTCTTCGTTTAATACAATCCATCCCCTCACCCAAAGCCGAACCATTTAAACAATGGCTGGCAAAAGTGGGTTTCGAACGCATACAAGAAATTGCAGACCCAAGCCAAAGCATAGATAGAGCCAGAGAAAATTGGCAAAAACTAGGAAGGAGCGAGAAATGGATACAACAGCGCATGACGGGACAAGAAACCCGAAATAAACTAACCGATTACTGGAAAGAAAATAGCGTGGAAAAAGAAGATGAGTTTGCCTTGCTTACCAACATTATACATCAAGAATGGACGGGAATTTCGTAAAAAAAAACAAAGAAATAAAAGGGCTAAAAACGCAGAACCTGCGTGACCATATGAGCGAAGCAGAATTAATTTTTACCGCCTTAGCCGAACTAAGTACTCGCCAAATAGCCGAAACAGATGAAGCAAAAGGCCTACACGAAAATGCTAAAGCAAGCAAAAAAGGTGGTAAAATTGCTAAAGATGCCCGTTTAAAATTAGAGGAACAAACAGGAAAGAAAGTAGTAACCGGTGAAAATTTCTTACCCCCACAGAAGGAAACTAAGAAGCTTAAGTAAGTATACGGGATTTACACAAAGAATATCGCTTGAATAGTTAGAAAGAGTAAATTTGGAGAAAAATAAAAAGGATAGGCATAAAACAGATAGACCACATATAGAGGCATTTTATAAGACATTTAAATAAGTCATGTGTCATTGAGAAAAAACGCTTAACGAAACTTTTATATTATGAAAACGACTGAAACAAATTATAACGAACTGAAATCTAATTACGGTAAATATTTGAGCCTCTCAAAAAATATTGGATTTTTTTTTGGTGGACCTTCTTTACATTTTCATAATCGTGCTTTAACAGAAAAGGACAATGATTTTCTTGGCGACAATCATTTAGAATTAATTTATGCAACCTTGTCGTCTTGGGGTATGCACAGAATGGGGGAAACTAAAACAAAAATGGTTGACTTCAAAATATTTAAAGAAGCCGTATTAAAACATCAAAAAATATTACTTGAACTAAAAGAACTGAAAATAGAAAACATAAGTATTTCCGATTTACCAAATGTAATAAGCACATTAAATGATATTTGTTTCAGTCTAAAATCATCAGCTTCAAAGTCGTATTTAGTTGGAAATTCAAAAACACTTGCACATATATTACCAAACATCATTCCTCCCATTGATAGACAATATACAATACGATTCTTTGCGACAGAGCCGACAACTTTTTTAGATACAAAAGGGAAATTTAAGCAAGTCCCAAACTTAAAAGACATCCCAGAAGAAAAGGAATATTTTAATCACATAATGAATAAAACTTACGACTTCATTAATCATATAAAATCAAATCCAGAAATTAAAATAGAACAACCTTTTAACACATCACTTCCAAAAATATTTGACAACTTAATTGTAACTTACATAAGAAATGTTAGACAAAAAGGATAAAGAAAAACAATGAACACCTCTAGCTCAACTTTCCCAATCCGTCCTTAATAATAAACAAACTCCCTCGAAAGATTTAGAACCTTTCGAGGGTTATTTTTTCCAGCTAATTATTAGAATACACTCTTCTAAAAATCCTCTATTCCCTTCCATCTTCGAAGTTGGTTGAAGCAATAAGCAATCTTATCTTTCAATAAGTCCTCTAAGCCTAGGCCGCTAACAATCAGCCTTCTCCCGCAAGCAATCTCCTTTCGGAATCGGTCTTTTATATCAAGGAATGGAACAGTTGTATTTTTGTACAAATGTTCTGTACAAAGATACAGCACTATTGTATCTTAATACGAAACTACTGTACAGCCATACACATTCTTTGTATAATTGTACAGTATACTTGTATCTTTATACGGGTTAGTTGTATTGTTCTACAATTATTTCGTATGTTTGTACGGAACTTCTGTACATTTATACAAGTATTTTGTACGAATATACGAAAGCTTGGTATAAAGGTACAAGGGAATCTTTCTTATCTGGCATTATCTTGCGGAAAGGCTTAAGAGAAAGGGAGGAATCAAATATTAATAAATAACAATCGCTAATTCATTATTGCTTATGGCACATGCAGGTTATATTCCACGCAAGGATATTGCGTTCGATTTATTTCAAAGTAATTTAATCACGCTCGTGGCTCCTAACATTGATACTTGGGGTATATTGGCTTCCGATTTTACGGAATTGAAAAACGCACAGGCTGTGTGGACTGATGCTTTTGGCAAGGCTGTGAATAAACAAAACCGCACCTCGGCCGATGTACAGGCAAAAGCTGACGCACGGGTGATGTATGAGAAAGAACTACGCCGCTTTGTAGGCCAATGGCTGGCTAAAAACGCCAAAGTGCCCGACAGCGAGCGCGAACGCATGGGCTTGACCGTGCGAACGAATGCACATACGCTTATGCCAACTCCGACTACATCCCCCATAGGTTGGATAGATTTCTCTCTATACTACCAACACACCGTCCATTTTAAAGACGAAGCCTCTCCCCGAAGAGCCAAACCAAAGGGCGTGCATGGCTGCGAAATATGGATGAAGCTGGAGGCCGACGATTCTCAAAGCAACCCCGACTATACCTATGTGGCCACCAGCACTTGTAGTCCTTACCTAAATAAATTTGATGAGTCGTATGCCGGTAAAAAAGTGTCCTATCGTTTCCGCTGGGTAAATACCCGTGGCGAATTTGGCCCTTGGAGTGTGGCTATTAGTGGTATGGTGGTGGGATGATTATGACGAAATTTTGTCTATAAATACTAAAACAAAAATAAAAATGACATTAATTATTAGTTGGATAAATAAGGAAAATGATCCCTACAATACAATCTGGACAATAGGTGATACGAAAATATCAAACGAAGATAATCGAGATTCAACATTGACACTCAATGGGTCAAAAGTATTAGAATTACCATTAAGATGTAAGAATTTAACATCTACAATTCAAGAAGTTTACTTTAATACAAAACTTACATTTGCTTATGCAGGCAGTTCGTTAACAGCGTTAAATACATATTGTACTTTATATGCAATTTTTACAAACCTAGGAGGGCTAAGAGAGCATAACACTCTACCTGATTATCAAAGCATATCAAGAAAAGCTGCCGAAATTTTAGAAAAATATTTTCAAGAAATCGGAAGCCCTACTGCAATACTTATAGCTGGATTTTGCCCAAAAAACAAACTCCCCTTTCAAGCTAAAATAACTTTAAAGATGAATACTGATATTATTAAACCTCATATTGAATATTTGCCTTCATCAAATTCTATAAATTGCTTATTATTAGGGAACAATACAACTGAGATTGAAAGTTTAATTTTGGAAAAGATAAATAATTCATCTAACGATAAAATAGATTATTGGAGAATTCCAAAAAATATTTTAAACGAGATTATAGAAAAAAGAACATATCCATCAATAGGAGGTAATATACAATTAGCAATAAACAATCCTATTGGATTTAATCTTTATTCTATATGCGCACCCATTAAAGGTGAAGAACCAAAAGCAACACTAAAATTTAGAAATTTTGATATATTTGAAGAGCTTGGAACAAATGTAGGAGATTGTACAATTGCAATTAATGGAATGGTCTAATAAATTATTTTTCCTAAATATCCCTCTAACCTATCCATTCCCTCCTTGATGTTCTCTATCGAATTGGCATAGGAGAAGCGCACAAAGCCTTCGCCATTAGTGCCAAAATCGATGCCGGGGGTGATGCCTACATGGGCTTTTTCTAATACATCGAAGGAAAACTTGTAACAATCGGAAGTAAATTTACGCGCATCAGCAAATACATAGAAAGCGCCTTGCGGTTCGGTGTGGATGATGAAGCCCATCGCCTTGAGTCGTTGCAGCATATAGAGGCGGTGCTCGTTGTAGGTTTCACGCATGTGTTGTACATCGGCATCGGCTTTTGTGAGAGCTGTGATTCCCGCTTGCTGTGCGGTGCTGGGTGCGCAGATAAAAAGGTTTTGTTGAATAATCTGCAAGCTACGCATATATCGTTTGGGAGCAATCAAATAACCGAGGCGTAAGCCCGTCATGGCAAAGCGTTTGGAGAAGCCGTTGAGGATAAAAGCCTCATCGGTAAATTCGAGCATGGAGTGTACCTTGCCTTCGTACACAAGGCCATGGTAAATCTCATCAGATAAAATAGGCACATTCAATCCGGCCAGTTCTTGCATTTGTTCTTTGCTCAACAAAGTGCCCGTGGGATTCATGGGAGAGTTAATAAAGATGGCACGCGTCTTAGGCGTAATAGCTTTCTTCAAGGTTTCCATATCAAACTGAAAACCGTTTTCCGCCTTTAAGGTAACATCCACCGGCACGGCATGACAAGCCAAAATGAAATTGCGGTAACAGGCATAGCCGGGATTGGAAAGTATCACTTCTCCCCCAGCCTCGCAAAGCAACATTAACGCCATTAATATGGCAGGAGAAGAACCGGAAGTTAACACAATGCAATCAGGGTCAACCGTCACACCATATTCTGCCAAATGAAAATCGGCAATGGCTTGGCGCAACTTAGGGTCACCCAAGGAATGTGTGTAATGTGTTTTGCCTTGCGCGTATGCTTTCTGGGCGGCTTCCACCACGCAAGCCGGTATATCAAAGTCGGGCTCTCCCACCTCCAGATGGATAATATCGATACCTTCCGCTTGCATGGCATTGGCTCTCTCAAGCACATCCATCACAATGAAGGGGGTCATTTGGTCAATAAGTGGATTCAAAACGATATATTTATATTAAAAGACTAGATCTAATAACGGCTTCCTAATGCAAACTTACAAAAACCAGAGACATATCTCCTTAACAAATAATAGATAAGCAAACAACATCCCAATATAAGAGTTGGAGACGCGAAATAACAAATCATAAACTCCCACTGAAGAACAGGATGAAATATGTCCTTACACAAATTCACTATTGAATGTATTATCATCCAATGAAAAACAAAAACAAAGAATGCTGATTTTACTATAAACGGATTTGCTTTCACATTTCTTTTTTCAATATAGTAAGCCGATAAATTAAAAAAGACTACAACTCCAACCAACGCATAAAAAGGGATTATAAAATCGTTAGTAGGAGTACCAAAAAGAAGCGTTGTAAGAGTAAGTAAAACAACGAATAGAGGATATGTTATTTTTTGAACTTTTCTACATTCTTCGACTATATTTAGTTTATTTATCGAAAAATAGGCTCCTGTCGAAAAAAACAAAAATGCCAGAACATTAAAACCCGGGGTATAAATCCAAATGTTGGTGTAAAACGCAATAAATAATAGAATTAAAAAATAAATTTTCAATTTTTTCACCAAGAAATATATCAAAGGACTACAAATAGCCATCACAATCAAATCCCTAATAAACCAAAGAGGGGCATTAATTGGTCTATAGAGAGGAAATGCCCCACTTATTGCATGTGGCATCATAGGACTAAAATCACACCATAGTGATTTTAACCAACGCCAATTATTATATGAATGTATCCATGAATCATCTTCTATACCCCGAATTAAATATATCCACATCCCGCCGTGCATAAATATTAAAGCCAATATATTCCAAAAAAAATATGGTATAAAAAGAGTCTTAAAGCGACTTTGCAACTTCTGTGAATACACTTGTTTATTCCAATTATCTACATTTTTAAAAAACAAAAAACCGGATATCATAAAAAAAACAGGCGCAGTTAAACAAGGTATTGTAAATGATAAAACTAATCGCATGATACCCCAAAAATCAACTTGAGTAAAACAGCTATAATCAAGTTTTGTTATATCATAAGGAGGAAAAAAACAATGGGCAAGAATAACTCCAACAGCCATTGGAAAACGCAAAAAATCGATGGTTCTTGATTGTAATTCTTCTACTTCCATTTTACATTTGATATTTCTAAAACAAGTTGATTATTTCTTCCGGTGCCAAAGTTATCTTTTCCAAACCGTAATCTCTTACAATATATGTATTCTCTGTACCAACAGCTCCAACACCGGGGATGATAAACTTCGGTTCGAGAGCAATAGTCATATTGGCTTCTATTACAGTTTGATTGCGGTCGCACAAGACAGGTAATTCGTTTACAACCAGCCCCACGCCATGCCCTACAAACTTGGCTTGCTGGCTCATTCCCATGTAGTTTTCACTTAATCCGTGTGCGTCAGCAATTACTAAGGACTTTAAATATAATTCTTCACACACGGCTCCGGGAGTTGCCATTTCGGATAGCACAGCTTGAATTTCCAAGGATACTTCGTGTGCATAATAAGCTTGTGAAGTTAATTTTCCTACAGAAAAAACACGACATTGGTCGGAAAGATAGCCATTAAAATTACCTCCCAAATCGGGCATCACAGCCATGCCTTCCGTAAGCAATGTTCCATTTGCACCCAAAGGCAAAGAGGGATGCATTCCCCCTCCACATATTGCAAAATCGTAGGCAGAAGGAACTCCCGCATTATCTCCTGCAAAAACAGCTCCCATAAAACCTTCCATACTTGAACCGAAAATACGAAACATACCCAAGCAACCATGCAAACGCATGCAGCGTTCCATTTCAATGGTAAAATCCTGATCGGTCATACCAGGGCGATAAAGCGAAGGAAACTCCATGTAAGCTTCGCTTTGCAAGCGAGCCGATTCTTTGAGTTGCTCCAACTCATAATCTGTTTTTACGCTACGAACAACCCGCAACATGGTGGTGCAATTTATCGTTCTTTTCGGGTTGAATACCGCTTCGTAACGTATCCATTCACTGTGCGAAATTTCATCACCTTCCAGCATCAATACTTGAGGCAAAGCAATGCCATTGGCTTTCAATATCTCCGTTATTTGTTCCGGTTTACGAATGTAGCATACATTATCCCCTTCCAAATCTACCGGCCGACGGAGGAAAAACCAAGGCTTACCTTCTGCAGGTACATACACATAGCCATTCAGAATCATTCCGGTAGCATACAAAATATTAACATTGGTAGAAATCAGGCACGCATCTGCCTGTTGTTCTGCCATTGCTCGCTGTATGTTTTTCCAACGAAGAGCTAATTCGTTGGTCATAAATGGAGGAATTAAAAACATCAGAATATAAATTTAAAATTTTTCGCAAATATACCATCTTAATAATAAATTTGCGAATGATGAATGAAGAATTATGAATGAACTTGAAGCTCATAACTTGTAGTTTGTCAACTGATTTTTTTTCTACCTTTGTCTTTCAAAAAAAATAATAATAGATGACAAACAACGATATAATAAAAAAGCTGCGTGTTGCCTTACAATTAAAGAATACTGACATTATAGAAATTCTTAAACTGGTAGATTTCAGAATTACCGAAAGTGAATTGAGTGCTTTCTTCCGTTCCGAAGATCATCCTAACTACAAACTCATGCATGATCAGATTCTACGCAACTTCCTCAATGGACTTATCATCTACAAAAGAGGTCCTATGCCGGAGAAAAATACAGAAGAAAAGAAAGATAATAACTCTAAATAATTATGAAGAAATTAGCATTTACCTTTCTATTTGCTTTTAGTCTAACATCAGTCTGTTTGACTCAAACAAAAATATGGCAAGTGGAATTAACTCCATTTTTTGATAACACAGAATTTGCAGCATCCCCTGTAACACACGACCAAACCATGGCTGGAACATGCCTCAATCCAACTATTGGATTAGCTTTTGACAGCATAAATCGGATTATGGGAGGTGTTTCATTGTTGCAAGAACTAGGAAGTAAAAATGCCATTGACCAATGTATACCTATAGCTTATTATGCGTATGAAGGAAAACCATTTACATTTTATATGGGAGCTTTTCCACGCAAATTTGCCGTGGAAGATTATCCAAAAGTGTTTTTTCAAGATTCCATTGCATTCTATCGCCCGATAATGACAGGATTAAGCTGGAAGGTATCTAAAAACAAAAACTATTTTGATGTGTGGCTTGACTGGACAGGCCGACAAAGCACTACACAAAGAGAAACTTTCTTTATGGGCTTAAACGGTCGTTTACAAAAAGATGTTTTTTATCTACAACATTACGGCGATTGGATGCATTATGCGAAAACGATTGATCCTCCTATTGGTCAATTTATTCATGATAACGGTTTATTTTTAACTTCTGTTGGGTTAGATTTAACTAAAAAAACAAATCTTGATAAATTGGATATAAATGCAGGTTGGCTGTTTGGCCTAGAACGCGATAGAGGTACTACAAACTGGTTAGGACATAATGGACTAATGATAGATGCCACCATCGAATACAAGGGCATTGGATTGAAAAACACATTCTATTCTGGTGATAAACAGATGACTTTTTATAGTGAAGAAGGAAATAAACTATACTGGGGCGACCCTGTTTATCGTCTGAATTTTTATAACAGAACAGATATTTTTATTAAGTTTTTTGAATCGGACAGGGTCAAAACCAAGTTTGTATATAGTCTACATGTTTCCGAAGACAGATCATTCAATGAACGAGTATTTAATGAACAAGCATTGTATGTTACAGTAGATTTGAATAATTACAAACCTAAATCAGATAAAAAATACAGCTATTTGTGGAGTCAAAAGAAGAACTAATTATACTTGCATATTGCTAAGTTTGGTTAATAACTTATCTTTTTTCTTTCTTTACTCGAATACTATTTTTATTATTTTTGTGCAAAACTATTTTCTGAAATGCTACATAACGACAAGCTGTTATTATCAACTATAGAATTCCCGTCAGACTTACGAAAACTCACGAAAAATGAACTTCCTCAGGTATGCGATGAGCTTCGTCAATTTATTATAGATGAGCTTTCTAATAACCCCGGACATTTAGGTTCTAGCTTGGGAGCTATAGAACTCACAGTTGCATTACATTATGTATTTAATACACCATACGACCGCATTGTGTGGGATGTAGGACACCAGGCTTACGGACATAAAATTCTTACCGGACGACGCGAGAAATTTCATACCAACCGCAAATTCAAAGGGCTTAGCGGTTTTCCAAACCCTGCCGAAAGTGAATACGACTCCTTTATTGCTGGGCATGCTTCAAATTCAATATCTGCAGCACTTGGTATGTCAATAGCAGCAATGCAAAGTGAAAAAGAAAAAAACAAACAAGTAATTGCAGTAATAGGTGATGGTGCCATGACTGGTGGTTTAGCTTTTGAAGGACTGAACAATGCATCTAGCCATCCAAACAACCTACTTATTATCCTCAATGACAACCATATGGCTATTGATCCTATCGATAGTGGTATTAGCCAATATTTACTGGATATAACAACTTCCAAAGTGTATAATCGTGTTCGATACGAAATATATCGTGCTTTTCGAAAAATGGGTCTGATAAACGAAGAAGGAAAAGCAAAAATTCAACGCATCTTCAACAGCATAAAAGCTACTTTAGCACATCAAAACAACATCTTTGAAGGAATGAATATTCGCTATTTCGGCCCTATAGACGGACATGATGTGAAAGCATTAGTGCGTATTCTCGAGGATATCAAAGATTTTAAAGGGCCAAAAGTAGTTCATCTCATTACAAAAAAAGGGAAAGGTTACAAACCTGCTGAAGATTCCGTTACTGCATTTCATGCTCCGGGTATTTTCAATAAAGAAACCGGTGAGCGCATCCTGTCTAAGAACGGAGAGAAAACTCCGCCTGTATTTCAAGATGTATTCGGCAGCACCTTATTGGAGTTAGCCAAACAAAACCCCAAAATTGTTGGAATTACACCTGCTATGCCAAGCGGTTGTTCAATGAATATTATGGCAGAAGAAATGCCCGACCGTTGTTTTGATGTAGGTATTGCCGAAGGTCATGCAGTAACTTTCTCTGCCGGACTGGCAAAAGAAGGAATGATACCTTTTTGCAATATATATTCTTCCTTTATGCAACGGGCTTATGACAATATTATTCACGATGTTGCCATTCAGAATTTACCCGTGGTACTTTGTTTAGATAGAGCCGGCATAGTAGGTTCTGACGGTGTCACACACCACGGAGCATTCGACTTGGCATACCTCCGTTGTATCCCCAACATGACCATTGCTTCGCCTCTCAACGAAAGTGAATTACGGAACTTACTTTACACCGCACAACTTCCTAATAAAGGAGCTTTTGCTATTCGTTATCCGCGTGGTGTAGGATATCAAATTGATTGGCGTAAACCAATGGAAGAAATTACTGTTGGAACCGGAAAATGTCTCAAAGAAGGAAAAGACATTGCCGTACTTACTTTAGGACCAATTGGAAATGCTTCGTTAGAAGCGATTTCAAATATTGAACAAAAAGAAAAAGTAAGTGTCGCACATTACGATCTCTGTTTCCTTAAACCATTGGACGAAAAATTATTGCACGAAATTGGCAAGAAATTTAGCAAGATAATCACCGTGGAAGATGGTGTATTAAAAGGAGGATTTGGCAGTGCAATATTGGAATTTATGTCTGATAATAACTACAGCCCAAGCATCACACGCCTTGGCCTACCCGATCACTTTATTGAGCATGGCACTCCACAAGAATTATATCACGAATTAGGATTGGATGCAGAAGGAATTGAAAAATCAATTCAAAATATGTTGAATTGATTTCATATAGAGATTCAATGCTTTGCGTCTCATTAAATATGCATAGGGTGTTGTAACAAAAATATAAAAGACGCAAAATATTGCGTCTCTACAGAACTATTATCTTTTCCTAGCTTTTTCTTCCATCGGCAAAATACAGTAATATACAAATCGATTTACAGGCACATCCACTCCGTATTTCTCGGCAAGCTTCACCACCGTACCATTTTGGTATTCAATTTCAGAAGGCTTTCCATCCCACACATCACGCGCCAAAGAAGTGGTTGAATCAAAAGGAAATGAATCAATTATGGCAACGTTTTTTTCTACATAATCAGATTCTATGTGTATCCCCATTTTCTGGGATAATTGATAAATTTCATTGAACAGCTCAATCATTAATTGTCTTGTTCCATAATTTGCCGCCACGGCACCATAACTGCATTTTGAAACGGCCATTAATCCACTTATGCAAATAGAAATAAATTTCTTCCACAAATCAGCATCAATATCTCGCGAAATAAAAGCCTTGATTTCTGCCTTGTCAAACAGCTCGTTTATCTTGTTTGCCCGTTCCGTTTTTGTATTGTTCGGTTCCCCAAAAATAATAGTTGGCTCCACACCAAAATGATTAATTACTCCTGGAGATTCAATCTTGCTGATAATTCTACATAAGCCAGAAAGTATATGTTTCGGCGAAATATACTCTTTCAATTCTTCGGGTATGGTAACACCATTTTGTAAGGTTAATACGGTAGAATCATCATGCAAAATAGATGGTAGAAAAACTGCAATATCCTTCACTTGCCATGCTTTTAAGGCCAAGACTACTAAATAGACCTTACCTATAGCTTCAATATTATCTGTAGCTTTAACCTTCTCAAGCTTGAAATTTCCTAAGATACTATTTACCGTCAAGCCATTTTCTTGTATAGCCTTTAAATGAGCTCCGCGAGCAAAAAAAGTAACATCATTTCCTGCTTTGGCTAACTTTCCACCAAAATATCCACCTACGCCACCTGTACCTATTATTGCTATTCTCATTGTGTATAATATTTAAGTGATAAGTTTATAAAAATGTTCTTACAAATGTATTGATATTTTCCTTACATTTGCACCTCTAAAAACCATTTGTAAGGTAAAAAATATGATTAAAGTAACATTCCCCGACGGTTCAGTTCGCGAATATGCCGCAGGCACAACCGGACTCCAAATTGCTGAAAGTATCAGTTCTCGCCTGGCACAAGAAGTGTTGGCATGTAGTATCAACAACGAAGTATGGGACTTAACGCGCCCAATTAACCAAGATTCTTCCATCAAGTTACATAAATGGGACGATGAAGAAGCTAAACACGCATTTTGGCACAGTTCTGCCCACTTGCTTGCCGAAGCCCTTCAGGAGTTGTATCCGGGCATTCAATTCGGTATTGGTCCTGCCATTGAAAGTGGCTTCTATTATGATGTAGATCCTGGCGAAACCGTAATCAAAGAAGGTGACCTCATAACCATCGAAGCAAAAATGATGGAACTGGCTGCGAAAAAAGAAACACTTACTCGCAAAGACATCAGTAAAACGGAGGCATTAAAACTTTTTGGAGACCGTGGCGAAACCTATAAAAATGAATTAATCAACGATTTAGAAGACGGTACTATAACAACTTACACACAAGGCTTATTTACCGACCTTTGTCGTGGTCCTCACTTGCAAGATACTTCAGAAATTAAAGCTATCAAGCTGACAGCCGTTGCAGGTGCTTACTGGCGTGGTGACGAAAAACGCAAAATGCTAACTCGTATCTACGGTATTTCGTTTCCTAAAAAGAAAATGTTGGATGAATATTTAGTGTTGATGGAAGAAGCTAAAAAACGTGACCACCGCAAAATAGGTCGTGAATTGGAGCTGTTTGCATTTTCACAAGCTGTTGGTCCAGGTTTGCCATTGTGGTTACCAAAGGGGACTGCCTTACGCAGCCGCTTGGAAGATTTCTTGAAACGCATCCAAAAGAACTTTGGTTACCAACAAGTAATGACACCACATATCGGTTTAAAAGAATTGTGGGTAACATCAGGTCACTATGCAAAATATGGTAAGGACTCTTTCCAACCGATACGTACACCACAAGAAGGCGAAGAATTCTTGTTAAAACCAATGAATTGTCCGCATCACTGCGAAATATACAAGGTTACGCCAAAATCATACAAAGACCTTCCTTTGCGTTATGCAGAGTTTGGTACTGTTTACCGCTATGAACAAAGCGGAGAGCTACACGGCTTAACGCGTGTGCGTGGGTTTACCCAAGATGATGCGCATATCTTCTGCCGTCCGGATCAGTTGAAAGATGAATTCTTAAAAGTAATGGATATTATCTTCATTATTTTCAATGCCTTGAGTTTTGAAAACTTTGAAGCACAAATATCTCTTCGCGATCCTAACGATACTGAAAAATACATCGGTAGCAACGAAAACTGGGAGAAATCGGAACGCGCTATCGTAGAAGCTTGCGAAGAAAAAGGATTGAAAGCAAAAGTAGTATTAGGCGAAGCAGCTTTCTATGGACCTAAACTGGACTTTATGGTAAAAGATGCTATCGGTCGCCGTTGGCAGTTGGGAACCATTCAAGTAGATTACAACTTACCTGAACGCTTTGAATTAGAATATACAGGTGCCGATAACCAAAAACACCGTCCGGTAATGATTCACCGTGCACCATTCGGTTCTATGGAGCGCTTTGTGGCTGTTTTAATTGAGCATACAGGTGGTAAATTTCCATTATGGTTAACTCCTGACCAAGTTGTAATACTTCCTATTAGCGAAAAATTCAACGACTATGCATTCGAAGTAGCTGCAACGCTAAATAAACAGGATATTCGTACCATTGTAGATGATCGCAACGAGAAAATAGGACGAAAAATCCGTGACAACGAATTAAAACGCATACCTTACATGTTAATCGTGGGTGAAAAAGAGTTTGAAAATGGTGAAGTTGCTGTTCGCAAACAAGGTGATGGTGACAAAGGGAGCATGAAAGTAGCTGATTTTGCAGCTATAATTAGTGAAGAAGTAGAAAAAATGGTAAATCAGTTCAATTAATTTTTTGAAATTAAGCTGTATATAAAAAGAATTTACCTATTTTTGTGGGCTTATTTTTAAAGAAGCAGTAGAATTAATCTTTTATTAATAATAAATTTTCAGGAGGACCCAAGCAATAGCTAAACAATTTATTCCTAGGACAAACAGACGAGTAGAGAAAGAAGATCTACACAAGATAAACGAAAAAATTCGTGCTAGAGAAGTTCGTCTTGTAGGTGACAATGTTGAACAAGGTGTGTTTCCTATCGAAGCAGCAATTAAAATTGCCGATGATTTAGGTCTCGACCTTGTAGAAATTTCACCAAATGCAGAACCGCCCGTTTGTAGAGTTGTTGATTATCAAAAATTCTTGTATCAACAAAAGAAACGCGAGAAAGAACAAAAAGCGAAAGCAAGCAAAGTAATTCTTAAAGAAATTCGTTTCGGACCTCAAACCGATGACCATGATTACAACTTTAAGTTAAAACATGCTCAGGAATTTTTGAAAGATGGTTGCAAGCTTAAAGCATATGTATTTTTTAAAGGTCGTTCTATTCTTTTCAAAGAACAAGGTGAAGTGTTACTACTTCGTTTTGCGAACGATTTAGAAGATATGGCTAAAGTTGATTCTCTTCCTTTGTTAGAAGGTAAAAGAATGATTATTATGATGTCGCCAAAGAAAACGAAATAATATCACCAATAAATATTTGTATAATGCCAAAAATGAAAACTAACTCCGGTGCTAAGAAAAGGTTCACCCTTACCGGAACAGGAAAAATTAAAAGAAAACATGCTTTTAAGCGTCACATCCTTACGAAGAAAACAAAGAAACAAAAACTAGCATTAACTCATGACACTTTGGTTTCAAAACCAGATTTGAACAATGTGAAATTTTTATTGCGTTTGAAGTAACAAAAGACAATTTTAAGTACCCGTTTTTAGTTTTAACCGAATGCCTTTAGCCCAAAGATTCCGATAACACGGGACGCTAACATTCAAAAACATTTAAATTATGCCAAGATCAGTAAATCATGTTGCGTCAAGAGCGCGCAGAAAAAAAATTCTTAAATTAACCAGAGGTTACTTCGGTGGAAGAAGAAATGTATGGACCGTTGCCAAAAACACCTGGGAAAAAGGTTTGCTATATGCATTCCGTGACCGTAAAAACAAAAAACGCAGTTTCCGTGGCTTGTGGATTCAGCGTATCAACGCAGCCGCTCGTTTAGAAGGTTTGTCTTATTCAAAATTAATGGGAGCTTTACACAAATCAGGTATCGAAATGAACCGCAAAGTGTTGGCTGATTTAGCAATGAATCACCCAGAAGCTTTCAAAGCTATCGTTATTAAAGCTAAAAAAGCTATTTAATCAATAGTTATAAATGAAATTTAAAGAGGCTGTCCTTATGGATAGCCTCTTTTTAAATTTAGACATGATGCTTGCCTAGAGTTTTTTATAAAAAGAAAATATATATTATTTATTGCGGTTGTCTTGTTTTATATTCTGCCAAGCAATGGAATTGCGAAAGACAATGGACAATTTCTATAACTAACTACAGAACACTGCTTCGATTTTCAACAGCCTCTTACCAATTATGGTATTCAATATGAAGTCCATTTAATAACAAATTGAGCTTTGCCTATTCGGTTTCTTTTGGTAGTGTACAAAATCATGGTTTGAAATAGTACCAAGGTTGACATTAAACAATTCTATTATAGTCACAGAACTAATTTAAATATTGGGCTTTCTGTTGGATTGAAATTATAAAAAAAGCTTGCTGAGATATTTTTCCAGCAAGCTTTTTTTTTATAATTAATTTGATTAATGCATTTGCTTAAAAGCAATGCCTAGTCTTGTTTCAAATGTTCTTAACTTCTTCAATTCAAAAGAATTCACAAGGCAAAGAGAGATACCATCCTTACCGGCTCGAGCAGTGCGTCCACTGCGGTGTGTGTAATGGTCTTGTTTCTCCGGTAATTGATAATGCACTACAAAGGCAAGACTAGGTATATCCAGGCCTCTTGCTGCCAAATCGGTAGCTACAAGCAATCTTAGCTTTCCATTTTTGAAAGCACGCATTACTTTATCTCGTTCTTTTTGGAGTAAGTCTCCATGAATGGCATCGGCTGTAATATTAGTTTCTTGTAAGCGTTGAGCTAATTTCTGAGCATCTGCTTTTGTTCTGCAAAAAATCACGCCACGCTCCTCGCCTACTGATTTCAGATAATGTTTCAGAGTCTCAAATTTGCCATCATCTTCGCAGAGAATATAATGATGCTCGATGTTTTTATTTACTACATTTTTGCCACTGATTTGAATGCGTTTGGCATTTTCGGACATGTGTTGGTTTACAATTTGCTTAATTCCTTCGGGGATGGTGGCTGAAAATAACCACTTGTTTTGTGCTCTTGACAAGGATTTCAAAATTGTATCCAAATCATCCTTGAATCCCATGCTTAACATCTCGTCAGCCTCATCCAAAATCACTGTGGTAACATGACTCAAATCTACCGCCTTCTTTTTAAGTAAGTCTATTAATCGCCCAGGAGTAGCTACTATAATGTGGGTTGGCCTTTTCAATGATACGATTTGTTGATCGATTGGCGCACCACCATAAACGGCTTCGGTAAAAATCTTATCGGAATATTTGGTGAACTTAAATAGTTGTTTGGCTACTTGTTGTCCCAATTCGCGTGTAGGCACAAGAACTAAACCTTGCACCATTTTCTTTTTGGCTTCTATATTCTGCAACAAGGGCAAGCCATAAGCTGCCGTTTTACCTGTACCGGTTTGTGCTTGTGCCACCAAATCAATATTGCTTGTGAGCAAAAGGGGAATAACTTCTTCTTGTATTTTGGTCGGGGTGATAATATTTAATTCGGTAAGGCCTTTTACGAATGCTTCGTCAACGCCTAAGTCTTGGAAAGTTTTCAATGTAATGTGATTTTAATGAGCCACAAAGGTAGTACAACTAATTAACAATGAAGAATGAAGAACGAAGAATGGGTGAAAATCCTATATATTTAACTGAGAATAAGGACATAGCAGAAAATTACCTGAAGCCACAAACCTTACAGAAATCCTCCACAGCAATTTTATTACGAAAGCCTTCTTTCATTCGGAGAGCTTTTTCGGTTTTGATTATGGTGTATAAATCATCTGTAAAGATATTTCCTAATAATAAATGTGCGTCTGCATCAATGCAACATGGCACAATAGAACCATCGGAGAGAATGGCTATATGATCTTTAAGTGCGTAGCAGGTTTTTGGTTCGGTACTAGGTGTAGCGTTTGTATCCGGCCAATCGAAACGGGCGGCATTTTGTAAATATATATGCTTACGAAGGTGAATGCCTTTTATGAAGTTTTCTTTGGAGAAGACGGATTCGTCTAATTTTAGTTGTTCTCCCAATAAACTTAAACAATCATGATTAAAGTCGCTGATGTTATTGTCTATTCTATTCCAAAGGCGAAAGTTAATATAGGTGGTTTGAGCAATGCTGTCGGCAAAGGAAATCATATTGGCTATAAATTCCGGTAATTCTTCAGTTGGGATATTTTCTTCCAAATCGTGTAAAGAGATATTGATTTGGCGAGGCGGATATTTTAATAAAACGGCTTGTTGTTTTTGAATCAGCGAACCATTAGTCGTTATGTTTACTTGAAATTCAAGCTCAGTAGCTATTTGTAGTATTTCTTCAAAATGAGGATGCAAGAGGGGTTCTCCCATCACATGCAGGTACAAATAATCAGTAAATGGTCTTACCTTTTCCGCTATGAAATGAAATTCCTCTACCGATAAGTTGCGTTTAACACGACTACTTTGGTAGCAAAAACTGCAAGCAAAGTTGCAGGCATTCGTTATTTCTATGTATATTTTTTTGTATCGCATGTATCATGTATAACTTAAGGTGCAATAATCCTACTTTAGGTTGCTCCACTCCAACTCTAGGATGCAATAATCCAACCTTAGGATGCTCTACTCCAACTCCAGGATACAATAATCCTACTTTAGGTTGCTCTACTCCAACTCTAGGATGCAATAATCCAACTTTAGGTTGCTCCACTCCAACTCTAGGATGCAATAATCCAACTTTAGGTTGCTCCACTCCAACTCCAGGATGCAATAATCCAACTTTAGGTTGCTCCACTCCAACTCTAGGTTGCAATAATCCAACTCTAGGTTGCTCCACTCCAACTCCAGGATGCAATAATCCAACTCTAGGTTGCTCCACTCCAACTCTAGGTTGCAATAATCCAACTCTAGGTTGCTCCACTCCAACTCTAGGATGCAATAATCCAACTCTAGGTTGCTCCACTCCAACTCCAGGATGCAATAATCCAACTTTAGGTTGCTCCACTCCAACTCTAGGTTGCAATAATCCAACTCTAGGTTGCTCCACTCCAACTCCAGGATGCAATAATCCAACTTTAGGTTGCTCCACTCCAACTCTAGGATGCAATAATCCAACTCTAGGTTGCTCCACTCCAACTCCAGGATGCAATAATCCAACTTTAGGTTGCTCCACTCCAACTCTAGGATGCAAGAATCCAACTCTAGGATGCAATAATCCAACTTTAGGTTGCTCTACTCCAACTTACAGGTCTCGACTACAAACTACAGGTGCTTGTTTCCACGTTCTAGAATTCTATTACTGTGATGCCTGTTCCTCCTAATTGTACATGTTCATCATGAAAGTTTGTTACGCCTCCTACGGTGGCAAGGTATTGACGAATTACTTGGCGTAAGGCTCCGGTGCCTGTTCCGTGAAGGATGCGAACTGTGCCAACGCCAACAATTAGTGCATCATCAATAAAGTAGGTTACTGCTTGCAAAGCTTCATCAACACGCATACCGCGCACATCTATTTCGGATTTGAAGTTGAGTTTGCGGTGGCGGATATCTTCACTGGTGCTACTGCTTAACACAGCCGATTGGCGTGTTTCTTTTTTTACCTGCGTTTTACTTAGTTTCTCTAACTGTGCTAGTTTTACGGTGGATTTGATATTTCCAAAACCTACGATGGCAGTTTTATCCTGCATCTCTAATACTTCACCTATGGCGTTTTGTCCCTTCATCCGTACATTGTCTCCTACAGCAATTTGATCGGATTCGAAAACTGTTTTCTTAGTTTGCTGTGGCTTGTTTATTTGCTGCTGCTTTTCTTTTTCCTTTAGCTTTTGTATTTTTTTTGCAATGGTATCTTGTTCGCCTTCATCATTTTTTACTTGTTGCTTAAAGTCTTCCAAACCTTGGCGTATGGTGCGTGTTTTTTCTTTTTCCGCCTGTGCTTCTTTAATTTCACGGATGGTGTTCTCAATCTTAGCATTGGTGTCGGAAAGTAAATTTGCTGCATCGGCTTTGGCTTTGCGCACTATATCCTTGCGCTGACTGTCAATCTGATTTAGTTCTGCCTCGTATTTTTGTTCTAATTCTTCCAAGTGCTTTTCACGCTGGCGGATTTGTTGGCGTTTGTTTTCCCAATAGCGTTTGTCGCGGACAATGTCTTGTAGATGCTTGTCATAATCGATGTGCTCTGCTCCTACTTTTTCGGTAGCGGCTTGGATTACGCTTTCGGGCAAACCTATTTTGCGAGCAATTTCTATTGCAAAGGAACTGCCCGGGTGGCCTATTTCCAATTGGAAAAGGGGTTGCATGAGGTGACGGTCGTAGAGCATTGCTCCGTTGACAATTCCTTCGGCATCTTCGGCAAAGTGCTTGAGGTTAGTATAATGTGTGGTTATTACGCCAAATGCTTTGTTGTCATTATACTTTTGCAAGAGTGACTCTGCAATGGCTCCACCTATTTGCGGCTCAGTTCCTCCTCCGAATTCATCTATTAACAGTAATGTTTGTGCCTGACTGTTTTTGACGAAATACTTCATATTGGTAAGGTGTGAGCTATAGGTTGAAAGGTCGTTTTCGATGGATTGCTCATCACCTATATCAATAAAGATGGAGGAGAAAATGCCCATACGGGAACTGTCATGAATTGGCACCGGCAAACCGCACTGCAACATATATTGTAATAGACCTACCGTTTTGAGGCATACTGATTTACCTCCGGCATTTGGTCCTGAAATAAGTAGTATTCGTTGTTTTTCGTTTAATGTAATTGTTAAAGGAACAACTTCTTTTCCTTGCTTTTTTAGCGATAAATATAAAATAGGATGTAGGGCTTTGTTCCATTCTATGATACATTCATCTAAAATTTTAGGTGTTATGGCTTTAATATCTATTGCAAATAATGCTTTTGCTCTTATAAAATCAATGGTTGCAAGGAATTCATACGAACCGAGGATATCATCTAGATATGGACGAAGAAAATCAGTAAATGCCAGCAGAATTTTCGTTATTTCCCTACGTTCTTCGGCTTCGAGTTCACGCAGACGGTTATTGCTTTCAACTACTTCGGCGGGTTCAATGAAAACTGTTTTTCCGGTGGCGGATTCATCATGGACTATGCCCTTTAACTTGCGTTTATACGCCGGAGGAACGGGTATTACCAAACGGCCTTCGCGTACGGTGGGTTGTGCATCTTTCTCCACGAGACCATCGGCTTGTGCTTTGCGTAGAATGCTATTCAAAGTACGTGAGACACTGCCTTGTACCTGAAATATTTCTTTTCGAATTCGTGCTAAGTCAGGTGAAGCATTGTCTTTTATCTTTCCAAATTTATTTAGTATGGCATCTATTCTTAGTGATATCTCAGGAAATGCCAACACTCCTTCCAACATTGCTTTTAAGTGAGGAAACTGTTCGTCGGGCTTGGAAGATATATAACGCAAAACGGCATTTATTACTTCTAGTGAACGGCGTAAGTCAAAAATTTCTCCTGCATCCAGAAACAGTCCTTCCACACGAATGCGAGCTAGTCCTTCTCTTAAATCATAAAAAGTGGATAAAGGGAACTCTTCTCTTTCGTCTGCAAGCAAGCGCAACATTTCATCTGTTTGCGATAGATGAAGTGACACAACTGCATACTTATCGGCAAACTGCATGGCATCGGTTTTTTCTTCACCAAACACAGAGATGCACTTTTGCTTTATCAACAAGCGAATCTTGTCAAAGCCTGTTTTCGTTTCGAAATTTTCGGGATAAAACATTTTCAGTTACAAGTTAACAAGTTACAAGTTGACAAGTTTAATAAACATTATTAGTCAACTTATTAATAAAGGAATATGAACAGAAATCAGCTGCAAAGTTAGCAAACTTAGCTTAGTGTGAAGTACTATTTTTTCATGTTTTGAATCGAAAAAAATCTTTCTTTTGAATGTGTGAAAAATGTAATTTATTCCAAAAGTTGTGTAATGTTTTCGAAGTACAAGAATACTAATTTTGTATGTAGATTAAAATAAATACTACTTGATAATGGAAAAAATAAAGACATATATAATTAGAATAATAACACTTTTAGCTCTGTTATTAAGCTTTACGACAGTAAGCGCCTCTGATTTCTTGCTTACAGTTCAAAACCTGCAACAAACTGCTGATAACAAATTGGAGTTTGATATATACATGCAAAATACACGAACTAGTCCTCTGACTTATGAACTTGCCACACTCCAATTTGGATTTTTACTCAATTCTCTAATCTATACAGGTGGAACTATAACTGCAACCATCAGCAACACCGGTTCTGGTCTTGTTTCCGGACAACAATTTACAGCCAATCCCAATACCGCTACCAAAATAGGCAATCAAACGGTTATAAAGCTTGCCGGACGCACTCCTGTAGGGACAGGAAATGGAACACTTATTTCGGCAACTGCTCCGGGAACTTTGGTAACTCATTTTATTCTCACCAGTTCAGTAAGTTTTACGCCTAATAGTACACCTGATCTTACATTTATATCCAGTACTGCCACAATTCCCTATTATGTTACAAGTACATCGGAATATATCAATAATGTGAATACCATTTTATCTGTAACTTCAGGAGTGGATGCAATAGTAAATGGTAATCCTGTTCTTAATGCTAATCCTTATATTACTATCACTACACCTGCATCTACTTGTGGTACAGGCACAGTAACTTTAGGGGCTATGGCTAGTGTCGGTACTATTAATTGGTATGCGGCCTTAACAGGTGGAGCCAGTCTTGGTACAGGAACTAGTTTCACTACACCAAGTCTTTCATCCACCACAACATACTATGTAGATGCAACTTATAATAGTATTACTTCCCCAACTAGAACTGCAATAACAGCTACTGTTAATGATATACCAACTATTACTGGCACTACCCCTGCATCTATTTGTGGTACTGGAACGGTAGTCTTAGGAGCTACTGCAAGTGCTGGTACTATTAATTGGTATAGCGCAGCTTCGGGGGGTACAAGTCTTGGTACTGGTACAAGCTTTACCACACCTAGCATATCATCTTCCACTATCTATTATGTAGATGCAACAAATAATGGATGTACTACAACTTCAAGAACTTCTGTCTTGGCTACTATCAATACAATTCCAACCATCATAGGTGTTACACCAAATAGTATATGTAGTACAGGTACTGTTGTTTTAGGTGCTACTGCAAGTGCAGGTACCATTAACTGGTATGCAGCCTTAACTGGTGGAGCTAGTCTTGGTACAGGAACTAGTTATACTACACCAAGTATTTCATCTAGCACGACTTATTATGTAGATGCTACCAATGGTACTTGTACTACGGCTTCTAGAACCTCGGTACTGGCTACTATTAATTCAACTCCTACTATTACTGGTGTTACACCAAATAGCAGATGTGGAACCGGTACTGTTGTATTAGGTGCTACTTCCAGTGCAGGTACTATTAACTGGTATACGGCTTTAACAGGTGGGGCGAGTCTTGCTACAGGAGCTAGTTATACTACACCTAGTATTTCATCTAGCACAACTTATTATGTAGATGCTACCATTGGTACTTGTACTACGGCTTCCAGAACATCAGTACTGGCTACTATTAATTCAACTCCTACTATTACCGGTGTTACACCAAATAGCAGATGTGGGACCGGCACCGTTGTCTTAGCTGCCACAGCAAGTGCAGGAGCGACTATTAACTGGTATGCTGCATTAACCGGTGGAGCTAGTCTTGCGACAGGAACTAGTTATACTACTCCTAGTATTGCAGCTAGCAAAACTTATTATGTAAGTGCTACAAATGCCTGTGGAACTTCCACTCCAAGAACTTCGGTACTGGCTACTATCAATACAATACCTACTATTCTAAGTGTTACACCGAATAATATATGCGGTACAGGTACCGTTACATTAGGAGCCACTGCAAGTGCAGGTACTATAAATTGGTATGCGGCATTAACCGGTGGAGCTAGTCTTGCGACAGGAGCTAGTTATACTACACCTAGTATTTCATCTAGCACCACATATTATGTAGATGCTACTAGTGGTACTTGTACTACGACTTCGAGAACTTCGGTATTAGCTACAATAAACACGATTCCATCAATTACAGGTGTGACACCAAATAATAGATGTGGTACAGGTACTGTTGCATTAGGTGCTACTGCCAGTGCTGGTACTATTAACTGGTATGCGGCTTTAACAGGTGGAGCTAGCCTTGGTACAGGAGTAAGTTATACTACACCAAGTATTTCATCCAGCACAATTTATTATGTAGATGCTACCAGTGGCACTTGTACTACAGCTTCCAGAACTTCAGTACTGGCTACTATTAATACAATTCCTACAATTACCGGTGTTACACCAAATAGTATATGTGGTACAGGTACTGTTACATTAGGTGCCACTGCCAGTGCTGGTACCATAAATTGGTATGCGGCATTAACAGGTGGAGCTAGTCTTGGGACAGGAACCAATTATACTACACCTAGTATTTCATCTAACACAACGTATTATGTAGATGCTACAAATAGTTGTGGAACTACTGCTAGTAGAACATCGGTATTAGCCACCGTTAATATTATCCCAATACTTAGCAGTACTTTAACTCCAACCGCTATCTGTAGTGGAAGTCCATTTAACTATACAGCAACGAGTGCAACCGGTGGAGCTACTTTCTCATGGACACGAGCAACCGTAGCCGGCATTAGTAATACATTAGGCAGTGGTGCATCTGCAACTATTAATGAAATATTGACAAACACTACCAATACTCCTATTATTGTAACTTATGCAGTGACAACAACGGCTAACACTTGTCCAAATACACAAAATGTAACCGTGACTGTTAATCCTACACCTAGCATTACAACTATAAGTAGCCCGACTGCGTGTAGTGGAACTGCATTTTCTTTCACGCCTGTAAATAGTACTGATGGAATTATTCCTACCGGCACTACATACAGCTGGTCGTCACCAAGTGTAACCGGTGGAATAACCGGAGGTGCTTCCGGATCTGGATCAAATAGTATTATCGGCACATTAACAAATCCAGCTACCAGTACACAAACAGCTACGTATACTGTAACACCATTGGCAGGTACTTGTACCGGGTCAACCTTTATTGTTAGTGCCACTGTAAATCCTATTCCAACTGTAACTGTAGCTGATGGTAATACTTGCTCAGGAGGAACTGTTTCTTTCAATGCAGTATCTAACATAACCGGTAGTACATTTAATTGGTATCAAACAGCAGTAAGTTCTCCTGTACTTGGAACAAATGCAATTTACACCACTCCGGCTCTTACTTCGAACACGGACTATTATGTGGCAGCTACAGCAAATGGATGTACATCTTTCGGTAGAACAAAAACAACGGCCTTAATTAGTGGTTCAAATACAGCATGGGCAGGGACATCTAGTAATAATTGGAATGATTATGCTAACTGGACCCATGGAGTACCATGTGCAAATTCCGATGTTACAATTCCGGATGTGAGTACTAGTGGTGTAGGTTATCCAACTATAACGGGATCTGCATCATGTAAAAATATCATTTTTGAAGCGGGTGCTGCTGTGTTAGGATTGCAATATCTTAGCTATAATAAAGCTTTCGTAAGAACCGAATTACAGCGTTCAAAATGGTACACGCTTACGGCACCTTTAAAAGAAATGTTTGCCGGCGATTATGCCTTTAGCGGTGGTAGTCCTGTAACTCAAATGCGCCTTTTTGATGAAATTAACCCAGACTCCATTAATATAGGTGCATTAAATACCGGCACTTGGAGTAAAGGTTTCTCTACACCTCTAGTGGCATTAACACCGGGAAGCGGTTTTGCATACTATGTAGATACAAAAACTTATAATTACCCTGGTGCAATAACTTATCTAACTACCAATATAACAAATACTTTTCCAAGAATAAATCCGGATAGTTCATTGGTAACGTCCTATTTTCCATATAGTACCTTTTCAGGAAGATTATTAACACCGGCGTGGATTGCAACTAAAAATCCAAGTTTGGCTTATCGATTTGCTATGGAAAACAGCTCAAATGTATTAGTAAATACAACTTATACACTAAAACCGGGTATAAATTTAATTGGAAATCCATTGATGACACATTTAGATTTTAATAAACTATATGCCGATAATGCCGGTGTCATAAATAATAAAGTTAAATTCTGGAATGGAACCACATTCACTACATATATGGCAGGTTCTACTCTTGATAATGCTATATCAAGTTCGGATAATACAACAAACATTATTCCTCCTATGCAAGCTTTCTTTGTAGAGTCACCATCGGGAGGTTCATTAACATTTAACTTGAATAATGACTTTGTAGCTAACAATTCTATGAATTTAAAGAGTGCTTCTATAAAACCAAACATTCTTTATATTGAAACGGATAATGGAAGCTTTAAAAGCTCTACTGCTATTGCACAAAGAGATAGTTCGAGCAATAATTTTGATGCTAATGATGCCTTTAAACTTTTCTCTCAATTTAAACATGTACCTGAAGTATATACTTTGGCCGGTGGTGTACCGCTTGACATAAACCAGTTTGAGGTGTTTCCATACACCGTTCCTCTTTGTATAAAAACAGATTCAGGCACCGTTGCATTCAAGTTCGTTGGTGCTGAAAGTTTTGATAGTGATGTTGATGTGAGTTTGATAAACACATCAACCGGTGAAGAACAAAACTTGAAAAATAACAACAGTTATTCATTTACTTATAACGGAACAAACGGTGTCGGTACTCTTTATCTGTCGTTTAGAAAAGCGAATATTATTACTGAAAGTACAAACAAAACAGCTGATTCTAATATTCAAATATTCTCAAGAGATAAAACTACAATTCGGATTGTGAGTACACCTACCGATTTGATAAAAAGCATAACCGTTTATGACGAAACGGGTAAAATAATCGCATCGGAAAGGGATTTAGAAACATTCTCACAGGACATGACTCTACAACAAAACCTGCTTTTATGCTTGGTAAAAGTTACTACAGAAAGTAATGTAAAAGTGAGTAAAATAATCATGAAATAAATTACAGATTGAAAAAGGTCTATAATTCATTAATTCATATTGTTGTTGCAGAATATCTAATCCTAAATTAATTCAATTTTGATATTACAATAGTATTACAATGAAAAAATAGTTAAATACAATAGCATTACAAACAAACATATCCATCTATAATACAGTTAATTAAATCAATTTAAGGCGAATTTAGGATGTGTGAATAATGCAATTTATTTCAAAAGTTATGTAAGATTTTCGACTATCAACATCTTTATTTTTGTATGGATAGATAAAACATTTTTGGCTTTCACAGAATATGAAATTTCACAGAATATGTATAAAAGATACAACAATTAAAATTAATCTAATAATAACTAACAAAAAACTATTCTATTATGAAAAAGATTAGCGCATTACTTATCCTCTTTTTACTTGTTCTTTTTAATGTACAAGGACAGGTTAATGGTGACTTCCGATCTAAGACCGGAGGAACAGGAAACTGGAATGACTTCAATGCCTGGGAAACCTATACCGGTGGTACATGGGTAGCGGCTACATCGGGACAATTACCAACGACAACAAGTGCTACAACTATTCAGGCCGGACAAACAATGGCTATTAATGCAACCGGATTAACTTGTGGTAGTTTGACTGTTAACGGGACTTTGATAAATGACGCAACTCCTGTTAGCTCACTGACTTGTGGGGCTGTAAATGTTGCAGCTACAGGAGAAATATGGTTAAGTAATGCCGGAACAACAGTTTCCAGTAATTCACCAGGCACCATAACAGGTACTTTGCAAATTGATGCGGGTACTTTTAGCATGGGTACGAGTACAACTCTATCCACTATTGCGGGTATTTTAATGATGAACAGTTCGAATGCAACCCTGAATGTAAAAGGAGGCTTGCTTTTTAGTGTATCATCCTACTTTACTATGACTAATGGGAATATTAATATTGACCCACAGGGTTTGCCAGCAACAATACATGTATTGGAATTTCAATCTTATTATTCAACAGGTGTAATAGCAACAGGTGGAACAATAACCATTGTGAATCCGGGAACCAATGCTAATAGCTTCCCCCAAGTCTTTGTTAGTGGTTCAGGACAGGCTTCTTACAATTTTGCAGGAAGTACGCTTCGTTTCGGTGATGGAGTTAGTACTGTGCAAGGAACAGCAGGCATTGGTTTTTCAATTTGCACAAACAATGCCGTTCTCGGAAATGTAATTGTAAATAATCCGGCCGCTGCCACAAACAGAATGGTCAGATTATATGGTGTTACCAGAATCGGAGGTAATCTTACCATCAATTCCGGAGCAGGTAACATTTTCCAATTGGATGGCATGTATCCATCTCAAATGGGTTTTCAATTATACCTTGGAGGAAATCTTGTGAACAACGGAACATTTAATTCAAATTTTACAGGAAGTATACTAACACTAAACGGTACAGGAGTTCAAACAATTGGCGGAACAGGTACATATAGCTATATCAGAGGTCTTGGAGTTAGTAATACTTCCTTAACAAATCCAGGTGTGGATGAACAGGTCAATCTTAATGTTACGGATAACATCACATTAACAAGCGGATCATTGGGAACCTCTAACTCTTCTGTAATGACATTAGGGAATTCAGGTGTAACTGCTACTATGGCAATTATCGGTGCGGGAGGATCCATGTCTGTAGCTACAGCATTTGCACCCAGCGGTGTGACATTCAATGTTACTTACAATACCCCTAATCCGTATGCGAACATTCTCACCAGTAATGAACTTCCATCGATAGTCAATGGAACTTTGAAAATAAACAATACTAATTTTGTTGCTCCTGTCAGTGGTGTAACACTGAATAAAGCTGTCAGTTGCGCTGTTTTAAACCTGGCATTCGGAGTCCTGACAACAACCAGTACAAATAGTATTACTATCACAGGTACTACACCGGCAAGTTTGGTGGGAGGCAGTTCTTCTTCCTATGTCAGCGGTCCGTTAACTCGTACAATCCCAAGTGGATTAACCGGAACATCAAACAACTATAAATTCCCTGTTGGAAAAACAACCTATCACTTATTTGAATATGAAAATATTACAACTGGAGGTTCAGGGAATGCCACTTTTACTGTTGAATCTTTTGATGCCGGACCTTATTCAGGTACAGCAGGATATGGCATGTCTACCATTAATACCGATAAATATTGGACATTAAATGGAAATCTTGGTTCTGTGACTGTTAGTTCTTCTAATATCCGAATAACAGATGCAGGATTGGTAGCCACCAGTAAGATTGGACAATCCAACAACGTAAATGGAACCTTTAGTACTGATGGTGGTATATTAGAAACAGCAAGCACTCTCGCTTCTGTTAAAGCAGTCGATTATTCTGCTTTGCCAACAGGAACTTATTTCAGAACCGGTTTGGTAGGTGCAGGTATTGCACCGGGAAAATATGCAATCGGACCGAATGGACCTTATGCGGGTTATCTTGCAACTTATACTACTGCACAGGCAGCAGCTAATGATATATCTGACATTACTCTTGGAGGAAATTTTATTTTTGAATTTCAGTCGGATTACAATCCGTCAGTGGAAACATATCCAATTACTCTTCCTTCAACCTTAAATGGTTCTTCCACAGCATCTGTTACTTTTAGACCGGCACCAAGTGTTAGTTCTATAATTAATTTTTCCAATGCAGGCATCGTTCTTTCTAATAATGGAAGTAATTACATTATTTTCGACGGTCGTCCGGGTGGAGTTGGATCCAACAAGTATATCCAATTTACCAATACAACTGCAGCAGGAACTACCCCAACAGTAAGTGTTACGGGAAATGCCACCAACAACCAATTTCTATATTGTATTGTGAAAGGTTCAAATACTACGACTACCAGCGGTATCTTATATATCAACACGACTGTAACCGGAAGCAATAGCAATACAATAAGCAACTGTAATTTTGATGGTTCAAGCTCTGCAAGTAACTGTCTGTATGCAGTTGGTTACGCTTCAGGTTCAGGTTCAACCATTACAAACAACAACTGTTTCGATTTCAGGAATGGAAATGGTATATATTTATCCTCAGGTGATAATGCACTCATTGATAATAATAGTATATATCAAACTACTGCTTACAATGGCATTGCAGGTACAACCTATGGAATTAATGTTGTAACAGGTGCCAACTGTGTTATAAGTAATAACAATATTGGTGGAAGTGGTCCCGGATTAACCGGTACTTGGACAGTTTCGGCAACTTCACCTGCTGTATATAATTTCACCGGAATATTTGCTCAAAGTCTTTCTTCAACCAGTAAAATATTCAACAACAAAATCCAAAACTTTGATTGGAAATGTAATCCTGCCACATGGAATGGTATCAATGCTTATGGTGGGGTGAATATAGGAACTGACGGAGCTAACATAATAGGAAGCAATACAGGCAACGATAATATCAAAATTACTTATTATGCAAATGGTGCCGGAATTATTAATGGTATCCTTGTTGGAGCAGTTCCTAAAGTTGAAAATAATAATATTGGTTCAATCACCACTCTCCTAGCCTCAGGAATAACAGGTGCAGGATCGAGTATTGCAGGGATTAATCTAAATTATGGAACGGGTACTCTTATTAATAATAATATTATTGGAAGTACAACGACAGCTAATAGTATTAATGCAGCAAACGAATCCACTACTGGTAATTCACAGAATATATATGGTATTTATGCCTTAGTTTCACAATCAGTTATGACAGGGAATACCATTGCTAACATTAACAATGGTATGACATATGCTACCGGTGGTTTAATCAATGGTATATCCATTTATGACGGTACGGCTTCCGGCAATACAATCTATACTCTTACTTCTTCTCAACCTAAAACAACAACAGGTTCACAGGCTGCTATCATTGGTATAATTGGTACTAACGGCTTAATTCTTACCGGAAATACTATTTATGACTTGAATAGTACAGCTACCACTGCGGCGGTGAATGTTTATGGAATTTTTTATAATGCCGGTACTGCCAGTACCAATAAGGTGGATAAAAATTTAATTCATAGTTTCTCAACGGCATCTAATGCTGCGGTGCAAAGTGGTATATACGTTAATTCCGGTAGTGGCGTTTTTCAGAATAATGTGATTCGACTAGGAATAGACAAGAATGGTAATTCTATTACCAGTACAGCACAAATTAATGGTATTTATAAAGCTTCGACATCTGCTTGTAATTTTTACTTTAATACAGTTTACATTGGTGGAACCGGAGTTGTTGCAGGTACAGTAAAGACATATGCATTTGCTTTGGCGAGTAAAGCCACTACATTAGAGGATGTTCGTAATAATATATTTGTTAACATGCGTACCAATGCGGTTGCAAACAAATTGAATTATGCTATTTCTTTACCTAATATTTCAACGAATCCATGGTTATCTGATTACAATATCTACAATGTATCTTCAACAGATGGTATTTTGTCCAATATAAATGCAGTTGATAATGCTAATTTAGGAGGACTTCAGTCCGTTTATACCGGAGCAGATGTAAATTCAGGGTTCGGTGACCCTCTATTAACTAATCCTGCTTCAGCAATGGCTTCTATGAGTCTTATTCCTGCAAATTTAACCCCTGCCGAAGGTCATGGTATTGCAATAGCCGGAATTACGGATGATGCTGCAAGCAATGTTAGAAGTAATTTAACTCCAACTGACATAGGTGCCTATGCAGGTAACTTTACGCCTGCCACTAACGGACAGGATATCTTCTTCCCTATAATAACTTATACTCCGTTTGTTAATACAAGCATCACTACCGGTAGAACAATAACCAATGCTGTTACAATAACAGATATTATTAGCGGTGTGAATGTTACATCAGGTAGCAAACCGAGAATTTATTATAAACTTTCGACAAATGCCAATGCCTTTGTTGGCAATAATTCAACTAATAATGGATGGAAATGGGTAGAATCAACAACCAGCACATCTCCGTTTAATTTCACATTGGATTATAGCATTCTATTTGGCGGTCCTGTAGTTACAGGCAACACAATACAATATTTTATCGTAGCCCAAGATATGGCAACTGTTCCGAATGTGACATTCAATCCGGGTGTAGGTGCTATAGGTACAAGTGTGGGTAATATTGTGACTGCACCAACAACGCCAAACAGCTATAAGATTTTGCCTTTGATTACTAGTCCTATTAATGTTGGTACAGGATATACCTATACTACCATAACCGGAGCAGGTGGTCTATTTGATGCTATAAATAATGGAGTTATTAATTCCAATATAGTTGCATCAATCAAAACAAATACTACTGAGCCCGGAACCATTGCTCTAAATCAGGTACTTGAAGAAGGTGCCAGTGCAGGTACTTTAACTTTAACTATTCAGTCAGACGGACTTGCGCATGTAATTTCGGGAACAGCCGTTGCTGCTTCAGCACCAATGATTCCAATTTCAGGTGCGAATAGATTTACAATTGATGGTGGCGCTGGAAAACTCCTTACTTTCAGAAATACAAATGCCACAGCTTCAAGCACCGGACCAGTTATTCAATATAACAACTCATCTCAAAATGATATTTTGACAAATTGTTACATTGAAAGTAATGGCAATTCTACTACGCCTACAATCGGAGCAGTTACTGTTGGCTCAACAGGTACCAACATTGTGACTATCAACAATTGTGATATTAGAGATGCCCGTGGAGGAACTACAGGTTCGCCATCAACAGGTATTTGTTCTAATTCTGCGACCAATACGCTTACTATAACTAATAATAACATATATAACTTTAAAAATACAACAGCTACTTCTACCGGTTATGGTATTTACCTTCCTTTAGTAAATGTTTGTACTATAACAGGAAATAGTCTGTATATGGAAAGTGGCATGAACCCTATTAGTTCGTTAGCGGGAATCTATGTGTCAGTAACAAATAACAATAATGTAATCAGTTCTAACTATATCGGAGGTCAATCTCCAACTTGTGGCGGTAGTGCATTTACAATCACAGGTAATGCTAGTGGAGCTACTTATAATGTCTTTAATGGTATCTCTTTACAGTCTACTTATACAACCGCTTCCGGTATCTCTGTTCAGAAAAATGTTATCCGAAATATAACAATGAACAGTACGACTTCTAGTTTCTATGGTATAAATGATATTGGTTATGGCCCTGTTTCAGTTACAAGCGACACTATAGGTAGTGTAACAACTTCAAATTCAATTCAGATTGCAGGAACAGCTACGACATCAGTTGGTATTTTCAATAATTACTCAACTGCTTTTTATGCGAGTGTTTTTGATAATAACACCATTGCCAACATAACTCTTACAAATGCAAGCGGTTCACCTGTATTTAATGGAATGAAAATGGAAGGCGGTATGGTAAGAAAGAACAACATCTTCAATATCGGAGCATCAATAGCTGCAACAACGCCAACTATTTATGGCATATATAATGCAACAGTTGTACAAAATGGAACCAGTGAATATTCCAATAATGTGATATCCTTGAATGGTGGAAGTGCTACGAACCCAAAACTTTATGGATTCTTTGATACTTCCTCTCAAACAGGTAATGCAGGATTCTATTTTAACTCAATCAATTTATATGGAACTGCAACAGGAACCAATGCAACTTATGCTTTCTACAATGCATTTTCAGTAGGATATGCTGTTAATAACAATATATTAGTAAATACAAGAACAGGCGGTACAGGTATCCATTACGCGATTTATTCAGTACCAACAACCAGTTTTGTATCCAATTACAACGATTTATTTGTTTCTGGAACAACTCTTGGACATTTTGGAACAGCCGGAGTTGCACATGATAAATCAAATTTAGTTGCTTGGCAAGCTATTCCACAAGATGCCAATTCAATTAGTGCAGATCCATTATTTACTAGTCCTACTAATTTATTACCACCTATGATTTCTCCAGAAAATGGAATAGGTACACCTATTGCCACTGTTTTAACAGATATTACAGGAGTTATCCGAAGTCTAGTTTCACCAACATTAGGTGCCTATGAATTGCCTAGTTTAGGTAGTAAGACATTAAATCTCACCGCTGTCTTGTTGGAAGGTTTATATAATGGAGCAGGCACTATGCGTCAAGCTCAGGATGCTTCTGGTCCACATTGGCCTGCAGGTGTTGCGGATCACATTACGGTTGAGCTACATAATGCAATAACCTATGCGACTATTGTTTATACTGCTACAGATGTTCCTTTAAGTACAACCGGAACTGCAACAGTAATAATTCCAGGCACTTACAGTGGTTCTTATTATATTACCATTAAGCATCGTAATAGTATTGAAACAACCACTGCTACAGCCATTTCGTTTGCAGGAAGTACAATAAATCAATCTTTTGGAACACCGGCAAATGTATTTGGTGGAAATCTCGGTACATCCATAGACAGTTACCACCTGATTTATGCAGGAGATGTAAATCAAGATGGAACAATTGACTCCCGAGACTATGTTGCCGTGGATAATGATGCGTCTAACTATGCAACAGGTTACTTACCAACTGATGTTAATGGTGACGGAGTTATTGACACACGTGATTATATATCTATTGATAATAACAATAACAATTACATTGCAACTGCTCATCCATAAAAATGTACAAGGAATTCCTCAAGCATATTGGGGAATTCTTTGTCAAAAATCAAAAACAAATAACAATTAATTAAATGATAACAATTTAAAAAATTATGCTCATGAAAAAAATTAATTTAAGTTTAATAAAGGTTATAACGCTAGTCAGCATGTTATTGACCTTTTCGACAGTAAGTGCATCTGATTTCTTACTTTCAATTCAAAATGAACAACAAACAGCTGCTAATAAATTAGAGTTTGATGTTTATATGCAGAACACACGAACCAGTCCCTTGACTTATGAATTAGCCACTATTCAGTTAGGTCTTTTGTTCAATTCTTCAATCTATACAGGTGGAACGGTTAGTGCAAGCATTAGCAACGCCGGTTCAGGTCTTGTTTCCGGGCAGCAATTCACTGCTACTCCAAATACGGCCACACAAATAGCTGGTCAAACGGTTATCAAACTTGCAGGACGAACTCCTGTAGGAGCCGGAAACGGAACCCTTATTTCTGCAACAGCTCCGGGAACTCTGATAACCCATTTTACAATCACCAGTTCAGTAAATTTCACGGCTGGTGTAACACCTAATCTAACATTTATATCCAGTACTGCTGTAAGTCCTTATTATGTTACAAGTACATCTGAGTATATTAGTTCTGTAAATACGCTGTTATCAGTAACTTCAGGAGTGGATGCAATAGTAAGTGGGAATCCAGTTCTTAACCAAGCTCCAACCGCTTTTGCATTAACAGGTACAGGTACAACTTGTGCCGGAACAGGAGGCTTACCTGTTGGTCTTGCCGGTTCTGAAGTTGGCGTAACTTATACATTATATAATGGTACGACAGCATTAACACCCACGGTAGCCGGTACCGGTTCAGCTATTTCTTTTGGTAATCAACTTGCAGGCACTTATACTGTAAAAGGTACCAATTTTGGTGGTACAACAAATATGACCGGTAGTGCTATTGTTACTGAAAATCCAGCTTTACCTGCTAGTGTTATTATTGCACCTAGTGCTAATAATGTTTGTGCAGGTACTTCTGTAACATTTACGGCTACTCCTACAAATGGTGGAACAACACCTGTATATCAATGGTATAAAGGTGCTACAGCTGTTGGTACAAATTCAGCGACTTTCTCTTATG